>JACCDU011318644.1_pt1 | contig 21901 bp, 15 predicted proteins | sample 7446081 | NCBI WGS metagenome assembly JACCDU01 (sample SAMN15323447, study PRJNA562643) | freshwater metagenome | isolation source: river surface water | place: USA:Blue River Watershed | collected 2017-08-17
AAAGGCGTTGAAAGCATAACAGACATTAATGGAGAACTTGAATTAAATACCGCTCCTGCGCCTATCGAAGAATCATTACTGAATATGCCGATTTGTGCAGCATCAAAAGTGAGTTTTAATAAAGCAAATTTTGATGAATCGTTTTTTGTAGTATTTAATCTTCCAATTGAAATTCCAATGTCTAATGGGCCAAAGGTTTGACCAACTTCAATACTTTGTGATAATCTATTTTGAATTTTACCTGGTTCAGATGCAATAGATAAAGGACTCAATCTAAAATATAATTTATTTTTAGAATTAATTGTTGAGTCTTGTGCGAAACTGGTTAAGACTAATAAGTTTAACCACAAAAAAGAAATAATTATTTTCATTTAGAATAGAAGTTTACATTGTAATTGAGCTGCTTTCTAAGCGATTCTAGTGTTGTTCTAATAACCATTTGAGATGAATCGTTTTTGAACAATAAAACATGAAGTAATCTTTGTGATTTTTTATTATAAACCACTTTCCAACAATAATCCGGAACTCCAATTTTATTTTTAATAGTTTTACTTCCATATATCCCACCAACATATATCTTTAAGGGATTTTTTTTACTTTCTTCCCTAATTTTATGCTCCCATGATTTCCAACTTCCTCTATTTAACTTTGGATGCTGAGGAAAAACATTAAAGTAACTAAATGTTAGTTTTTCTAATTCACTACTATAGGCGAAATCTTCTGCGCTAACTAAGTGGCCTCGATCATACCCACTTCTACTATAGTCTTTATTTTTTGCAGTTTTGTCTTCTTCTATAAATCTCATGTTTTTTCTGCTTACATTGCCTCCTCCATTAAATAATTCATATTCAACGTATAATGGCGCCTTAAGTTTGGTGGAGTAGTAGGAAGTATATATTTGTTTATTTACAATTTTATCAATGTCTTGACATAAGACTATTGTGAAATTTAATAAGAGTAATAATTTTAAAAAGAATATTTTTTTAATCATACTAGAATTTTATTCGTTCTCTTTTTTAGTTCTATTATGGAATCTAAATTTACCAATTATATAGTCAAATAAGTATTTACTCATTCCGAGGTCGTTTTCAGAAAATAACATCCACTCATTTATTTCTTCTCTAGTTGGTTTAAAATCAGTACCAATAGGATACTTTTGTCTTATTTTTTCAATAATAATTTTTTCCCATCTGGTAACTTGATCTTCTCTTTGTTTTATAACCTCTTCGTTTATTCCCATCATTAATGCGTAATCATTTAGACGCTCTATGACATTAGAAAATAATTGTAACAAAGTAAGCATCTCTTTTTCATACCTTTCAACTGCGTCAATATTTAATTGTCCATTTGAATAAAACATTTCTACTGTCCAAAGTCTTGAATAAATTTGACCAATAATATATTTATCTCTTACTTCTAAATATGATTCAAAAGGCATAAAATGTTCAACTTGATCATTAGGGTCTTCAATATGTTCAATTGGAATTAATTTAACATTTGCGCCTAATTCAATAAGTTCTTTTTCATATTTTATAATTAACTCTTTATTAAATTCTCTCCTTTTCAATATTAAAACATTGTCGATATCAATTTTTTCAAGTCTTTTATCATCCACAGAAGTCCACATTACAGAAACCGATTTATTTAAAATAGGCTTCAAACTTGGATGGATATTCTTAGGAACCCATTTAAAAGGGTTTGCAATTGCATATCCAATATGAAAAATGTTTTCCAATGGCGCTTTCCCAGGATGTATCCTCGCCCAATAAGTATATGATAAAGCGCCTATTTGCCAAGCATTGGTTGTATTAATCCAATTTGGTTCGGACAAATCTTCTTCTCCCTGAAATGATTTATTTAAATTTTTTGCTAATAAAACATCGACATATTGATCTAACTCTTTCCAGATATTTTTATGCATTCCCCATTGTGTATACTTGGCAAATGACTCATAGTTATTCTGAACTGTTATTAATTTATTGGTGGCTTCTGTTAATTTTTCAGACTGACTGTCTTCAAGTACATTTATTTTACTTTCTGTTTCTTGTATTTTGGTAACAATTGGGGGGAGTTTTTTTTCTACCTCCTCCTTTAAAGCATTAATTTTTTTCTCTATATTTTCTTTTTCTAAACCATCAGATTTTGTTAGTGCTTTAAAATGCTCGTCGAATATTTTTTTGAATCCACTCTCAAGTTCTTTTTTCTTTAATAACAGTTGTTTTAAAGCTTTTTGTTCAGCTTGTATTTTAGGATTATTGACAATGAGCTTTACATTTTCAGTAAGTAATTCAATTTTTGATTTATACTCTTTCTCATCTGATTTTTGTTTTGCAATAACTGTCTTGTCAATATTTGGAACCATGGAGAAATAATGTAACCACCATGGATTAAAAACAATTGGATAGTTGCCGTTCTTATCATCTATAAAAATGTCTCCAGGCATATCTGGTGAACCAACGGAACCTAAGAGTCCAAGTTTATTTTTTTCTTCTTCTATGATAGAAAACAATTTTTCAATTGAAATTGCTGCAGTTTTTGCAGTATCCTGCATCACCAAGAATTCCATATTATCTATTTTGCCATCATCTGCTAATTTCTCTTTAATAATTTCTCTTAAATGTGGCTCGATCACTTTTGCTCTTTCAATATCTATGATTTGTTTTGCAACTAGTGGATTTACAGAGGGAATTGTATGATAATAGATTTGAACATACACCTGATCCTTGCTATCTAATAAATACCTAAATTCAGTGGATAAATTCGACAAATCCTCAACAGTAAGATCTAATTCAAATTCTTTACTTTTTTCTCCTGTTTCAAGTAAAAATGTACCCTTTCTACTTTTATCATCTATATTTTTCGCAAAAACAGGTTTATAATTTACAAAAACATCAATGTCCTCAACCACTTCCATTACGGCATTGTAAACAAATCCATTTATTTCTTTAAAATATTCATCCCCTAACGGCCATTTTCTTTTTTGATCTTTCCTACCTGCTTTGTCTTCGGGGTGTGCAAATATGTTACGAATATTAATAATAATGTCAAATAGGTCTAGCAAACCCTTATTAGAACTCATTGTTCGTCCCTTGATTTGTGCGATACGTTCTTGAAAATTTTCATCTGCACCTTCATCTATAACCTCTTTCAGTAAGCCAAATTGATAAATTAGTAAGGCTGTTTTTTCATAAATATTTTGTTTTTCAAATTTTGCATTAAAAATTGAATTAGGCATTTCATTGTTTAGCATTCTAAAAATGGAAAGGAAATGACCAAAACTTGGTTTTTGTCTTGAAAATTTATAAAACTCGGTTTCTAATTTCAGACTAACTTGTTTAGATGATTTATATTCACCCAACATGATTCCAACAATATAGATTAACAATGACTCTGAAAGTTCAAGAAGGGTTTTATGCATTACCGCTTCCTCTGTAGCATCATTGTATTTTTTGGAAGGCAATACAAAATGAGAGGGTAAAAGCGCGTTATGATCCATGAATTTATTTTTTTATTTCTTTTAATATTTTAACAGAATTATTAAAACAGTTTTTATTCGCATATTTAAAATCAGATAATTCATCGTACCAATTCTCTTTGTTATTAAAATGTTCAAAAAGTAAAATGGATTGAGTAGTTAATGTTTCAAGCGTCTTAAAGCCAATTGGATTTATAATATTACCATTAAATAAGAATTTTTTTTGATACCATTTTTTTACAATTTCTGTATTTTCAACACCTTCAAAAGGTAAGAGACTTTTAATATAAATTAGATTTGGAGTAATTATTGTCTCGAATAAATAATGTACCTCATTCACATTTAGACTTAATTTTATTTTGATTAATTGATTAAAATACTCGAAATCCATATCACCAGTAATGGAAGAATCTTTTATAAATAAGGGTAAATTAGATATTGACATATATTAACTATGTAAATGATAAATAGCATAAATATTATTGAAATGAAATTTTACTTCTTCATTAAGTTCGATATTATTTCGAACCAATTTATTATCTACTGTAGCAATCACCTCTTCTGTCTCAAAATTAATGTCAATTATTTTTGTCCAAAATCTTTCATCATTTGCACAAACTTTAACATTATGCCCAATTTCTAATTGTAAAATTTCTTCTCTTGATGGAATCTGAAAACTATCTGGATATAATTTAGAGAGCTCGAGTGCATTGTCAAAATTTATTTGTTTCATAGATTAGATCGAACTTTATTCATTTTAAAGTTAATAATAATATCTTAAAGGTTGTCAATGTATAATTGTCTGTATAGCAGCAAATTGTAAATATTATTTATTAATACTGTAATTGAAATTAGTGAATATATTAATATATTTACTACTATAAAACATATGTTATGGCAAAAAGAAAAGGGTCTAAAATAGGCAATGACCATGAATTGGCATGTGATGAATTTTTAAAAATTGCAGAACATACAGGAATCTTAACTAGAGAAATAAAAATTGAACCTACCCAAGAGGAAAGAGATTTACTATGGGACATAACATGTACAATCAATAAAAGAATATATGCTTTAGACATAGACCCACAAGCTGATAAAGACGAGGTTAATGTACTTTGCCATTACGCTATTGTAGCATTACATTGGTGTGATTTACAAATTACTGATGAAAGGTTTAGTTATGATAACGGCAGATTCAGAAGAGATACGATTGCTTTAGCTGCCTGTTTATTTACTAGGATCAATAGACTTTATCAATATTATGATGTTTTATACTTTGGATGGATAAGACCACATTTGAATTTTTCTATGCTATTATGGACAATTAATTCCATTGTGAATTGCAATACAGATAATATTTTTCACAAATTCACTCCAGATGAAGCAAAAAAGGCAAGTAAATTATTTCAGGAATTAAGCATTGAACAAATTGGATATATTCAAACAAAGGATTTACCTGATAATAACCCATTAAAAAAAATATGGCAGGAGTTATATAATAGATTTAGTTCAACTCAAATACCATATGAGTTTTTACTAAACTATATATGGATGAGTTCTGATATGCCAGGCGGCATGGGGCTTTTACCAGAGGATAGGGAGATGAATAAAGCATATTTGAAAACTCAAATGATTCATAAACAATTTCCTTCGGAGTGGATTTTTATAAATGATATATTCTACATTAGTATTTATGTTGCAGCCGAATCAAATAATAAATTAATTGAAGTTGACAAGAAAAAAATTATTGAATTAACAAAAGAGTGGGTTAAAGATTCATTTAATACAGAAAAGGAATTAGATACTTTTATAAATAATCAATTTGATTTTTCTTTCAAATGTTATAATGAAGATAATGATGAGACAAGATTTTATGCTACCATTGAATCTTTATATAGAACACTAATTACACATTACGAATGGAATCTTGAAAAAGTAAACAGTCAGTGTACGAATTTTTTGAAAGATCTAGTGAAGATAGCAAGAGCAAATAATGAAATTAATAAAAATGAAATTGAAATTATAGATAAAATAAAAGAGTACTTGTCAATTGATGTAAAATTATTTGATGAAATTGATAAGGATAATGAGAATAATAAGCCAAGAAAAAAAGCTGTGCCTAAGCCAAAACCTCAGGAAACAGAAAAGCCTTATCACGAAAATTATCCTGGTGAATTTTATTGTCAAAACGAACTATGGTGGAATCAAGGGATTCCTTTGAATATTATGAACTTTCCCAATGTTTTTGAAAATAAAGAAGATGAGGCGATTATATTCAGGCGTTTTACACAGAAAGAAGTAGACCAAATCGTATATAAAATTAAAAAATCAGGAGATCTAATTTACTTAAATTTTATTCGTACTATATTGGAACGAAAATTTGATTTAAGAGGAATGAAGTCACCTTTTTGGTTTATTCCGTTTACTGCATATGGATGGGATTTTGGCGGCATTATGTATTTTGAACAAAATGGAATTTATACAAATGTAAATGAGCCAACATCGATTAAAAACACTGTACATGTAGATAAATGGGATGTTGTTTCTTGTGAAAAGGGGTATAATGGATTAGATTATGATTACGACTTTGAAGCAACAGACGAAACTATTTTAACTTCTTTAAAAATTGAATACACTCATAATGGTAGTGATGGAGCTATTAATGTTGTAGAGACTCATGGTGAGGTCTATGCATCAACCCTTCCAATTGTGATGGCAATTTGGGAGAATGCATGGAAAGATGTAGTTGAGACATCAAAAGGTATGAATGGCTTTCAATTAGGACCGCCTCCAATGATGCATGTCTTTGAAAGTTGGGATGAGTTGATTAAATGGTCAAATGAAGCGTAAACATTTAATTAAGTACTGCAATAAATGTGTCAGCTAATTTGTGTTCTCGTATAAGTTCTGCTTGGAATTGATTTTTTAAAATATTGGCAAGAGAGGCTCTTGTTGTACCATTGAATTTACTTGCGGCATCTTTAAATAATAATATTGACTGATCTAAGAAATCTATTGTATTAAAATTGCAATTAAAGAATAGCATTTGAGAACAACAAAAGCTTTCGTCAAATCCTCCGATTAATTGATCCAATGCAGGATATTGTACTTGATTTACTAAATCTATCAAATCTTCATCTATGCCTGTGAGTCTTAGTTGTTCCTTCCTAGATTCCATGGTTTCAGTACTATAGTCATACAGTGAACTAATGATACTTCTTGCTTTTTCTATATCATCTACTTTAATTTCTAGTTCATTATTTTCAGTCACTAAAATAAAAGCATATAATCCAAGTGCCATTTTCTCAATCTCAGAAAGGTTTTCAACCCTCATTGAATATCCATAAAATCCAGGATAAACCATTTCATGTGACATATTCTTAAATGCAGCTTCTAAATCATTCGTTGATATATCTTTCCACTTATTCATTGCATAAAATATAGGGAGGTATCTGTCCTGCGGAAGCATTTTTTCATTCACATTTATATCTAATGCATTGCCTAAATCTACAAGCATTTGAACGAATGCCTGTTTCAATTCCAAGTTCATTATTGTACATAATGAATTAATGATATTAGGGATATCCTTTAAGTATGCGGGATGGTTTTCATACCTATCGCTTTCATAAATTTTTTCTTGATTTAATTTACACATTAGCAAGAAACTATCAGGATTTGATTCAAATAAAATTTTATTTATATCGTGTTCATTTTTTATACCTTCATCTAAGATATTATCAGAAAATTTATTCAACCATAAATCTTTAATTTTTTGATCAAATAAATCAAAGATTTCTTGTGTTTGAGTTAGACCAATAAAATATGGTTTTAAAAGATAAATATTTGTAACAAAGTTTAATTCCAAATTCATTGATCCATCTAGTCCTAGTTCGTTATCAATATTTCCTTTTACTTCGTTTTGACTTTTAGGTGCCGTGGAAGAGCCCAATTTTGTCTCTAAAGCAATGATCCTATTTTCATCAAAATTGCCTAAAAAACTACATTCTGGATCATTGTTAAGTCCCCTTACAATTTCAAAAATATTATGAGATCCATACATTTCCTTACTTGATTCTTCTAGAAGTTCATTAAGATTTGCCCCATATTCAATTAATAGGTCAATGACCTCCCATTGTTGATCCATAAATGCCAATCTTATTGGAGTGGCACCTTTTAGTGGATGAAAATGATTAGGTGTGGTAATTATGGATTCAACATTTGCGCCTTCCTCCAGTAAAAATTTAACACAGGTAGTATGTCCTAATGAACAAGCAAGATGTAATGGTGTTCGATCGTCACCCCCTTGGATATCTAAATCTGCGCCAGCCTCTTTTAATAAAACTAGGACATCTAATTTGCCATCCCATGCAGCAAAATGCGCTGCAGTATAAGCATCAGGATCAATATTTTTCACATTAGGATCAAGTCCAATACTTAGCGCATCTTTGATTGATTGAATATCATAATTGGTTGCACAAACTAAGAACAGAATATAATCTGATACTAAACTTCCATCTTGATTGAATTGTAATACAGGATATCCTTTCTGTACATAAGTTGCAACAGCTTCTATATTACCATTCTTATAGTTTTCTACTGCTTTTTCAAATTCATTTTTAGCTTTAATAACATCATTGTTTACTGTTTTTGTTTTATTGGATGATGGATCGGAAGTTTTCGACGATTTAGATTTATTTGTATATCCTATTGCTTCGCAATTATTTTCAATACACCATTTATTCAGATCATTTAAGGTTCTATCATCATTTTCTTCTGTATATATAAGCTGATTGTCTTTTTTAAATGCCACTTGAACTCTTATTCCAAAATTCGTTACAAACCTTTTTTCTAGCGTATTAATCTTAAGAGAAGCAATAATGGAGATATCATCTCCTTTTTTCTTTCTAACATCCGATAATGTTTTACTGTTATCTAATTCAGTATTGTTTTCATCAAAAAAAACAATGGTTAGATGTGTAAATTTTTCAGTAAACTCTTTTTGGATGCTTTGTATTTTTTTTCGGCCATTCATTGAAATATCTGATGCCATAACTTTATTTTTTGTATTAATTTAAGATATTTATTTTATATAATCCTCTAAGAAAGTTCGTCTAAAGATTTTATCAACGAAGTATTTTCAATATTATCCCCTTTACAATTTTCAATCAATTCTTCAGAAATATTTTTGAAATTATCTGCTTGGCCTAATTGCTTAAATAACCTAGCTAATGCTAATCTTGATTTATTGGTAAAGTAATGTACCAATCCTAATTTAGTTTTTCTGATTTCATAGGCTTCCAGATGCAGTGTTAAAGCCTCGTTTATATTCATTTGCAAACCTCTTAAATTAGCCAATTCGTATAAGGTGATTGCTACATCTTGGTGTATTCGACCAAAGCGTTTTTCTCTAATCATCAAAGCCTTTAAAAGCAATTCTTCCGCTGCATCTAATCTATCTGTATGCATATATATGATCGCTAGATTAATGTAGGGTATGCAAACCTTTGTATTAAACTCTCCTAACAATTTTGACCTTACGACCATAGAATGTTGAATCATTGGTTCAGCGTTCTTCCAATCTTCTTGATAAATATATATTGAACCGAGATAGCCTGATGAACTAGCAGATAACAAATGAATTTTGCCATTGAACTTTAACATTATTTCATGCGCCTCCTTGGCTAAATCGAGTGCTTCTTGCAAATGATTTGCTTGCTTATATGCTTCACTTAGTCTTAATATATTTTGAGCTGCTAAAACAAAATTATTGTTCTCTTTAAGCCTCTTGATAATATCAATATATTTATCGGTAGCCTCTTTCGTTTTTCCAGTACTTTTTAATTGGTGAGCCACGTGACCATAAATCATTAAATGGTCTTTTATGAATTCCTCTTTATTTAAAGTCAGCTCATATCCAAATTCATAAATAGACAGCGCTAGTTTTTTTTCTGAATAACGCAAAATCTCACGACCAATATTGATTACAATTCCTATGGCTATACGAATGTCTTTATTTGATTTAAAATCATAAGAGGTTAAAAACTGCATTACAGCATAATACAACTCAATTAAGTATTCCTTTTCACTATGTTTACTTAATTCTGCACACAGCCCAAACTCTAACAAGTTAGAAGGTGAAATATGATTTCGAATAATGACCGCAATTGACTTATTGAATTGAGGTTTACCAGAATACTCAAAATATTCAACGACTTTTTTTATTACAATTAGATCCGATGCTGATTTTTCTGCCAAAATCAGGATCAATAAATCATCCCCATTCAACTGTATATCTTTGGCTAAAGCCTTTACACTTGAAACAGCAAATTGAGGGTATTTATCTATGAATTCAGGTAATATTGAGTTTTGACCAGCATCTATAAAATGAATCAAACAATGTCCAATCCCTTCACTTAAACCATTTAAATTGTTTTGAAGTAAGGAATCAATCAAATCAAAAAGACTACTTCGCCGTTTAGACTCTTGGTATAAATGATTCCCCAATACATAATGAAAATAGTGTTCAACGGTAAAACTGACATATAACTTTTCATCCCGAACCGTTTCTGTTAATACGCCCTCCGACAACATCTGCTGATAAGGTGAATCAATCTGGATACTCGTTACAAAGTCACCTATTTGAGCGTCATCAAATAGTACATCAACTGGCAGTATGGTTTTCTCATACTGCAGCATCAGTTCAGCTAATCGAAGTAGAAGTAGACTATTTGAGGTCATTTAATTTTTGAATAAGTAGTTTTGTATGTGGGTGGCTTGCTCCAAATGTTTTGATAAATATGGAGTAAGCCTTATTGTAAAATTCTTTTGCTAAATGAATTTCGTTTTTGTCATTGTGTACATTTCCAAAATGGGTGTAGGCTATTGCGGTGTTCGAATGTTGATCGCCGAACACTTTTAAACAAATTGCTAATGATTTTTCAAGATAACTCAATGCATTTTTGAAATTGGCTTTATTTCTCCAAACTAATCCTAAGTTATTGTAAGATATCGCTGTCGAAGGATGTTGATTACCATGAATTTTTAATCGAATAGTTAATGATTTTTCATGATACTCAATAGCCTTATCATAATTGCCTTTTTTACTCCACATTATTCCCAAATTATTGTAAGATATTCCAGTTGAAGAATGTTGTTCACCAAGGACTTTTAGTCGAATCGATAATGATTTTTCATGATACTCAATTGCTTTTTCATATTCACTTTTTTTACCCCATACTGAACCCAAGTTATTGTAAGATACCCCTGTTATTGGGTGCTGATCTCCACGAACTTTTAATCGAATTGATAATGATTTTTCATAATACTCAATAGCCTTATCGTAATTACCTACAAAAGAATATTGCTGACCTAAAGAGTTATAAAATAAGGATGCTAAATCACTTTCTTCATTTATTTGGTATTTTTCAAGAATTTGAAGTTTACTATTTCGATCTGCTTGAGCTATATGTTTAATCGACTTTACATATAGAATTGACTTTCTTAAATTATCAGGCACAATCAGCTCATTGATTTGACGATAAAGAAGGGCAACAACATTATTTTTTTGGGTTTCCATTAAATACTCAATTCCTTTAGTAAGAACTTCAATATCATTATTTGATGGGTCTGCAAAAAGCTCATTGGTAACTTTTTTAATTTGAAAAGTATATGCTTTATTCAATTCGCTTTCCGATTTATTTTGACCTTTAATCTTAAGAAAAGAATAGGCTAAAGGCTTTGCACATAAATCTACCAAATTACCGCCTGAATCAATTAACCAAATCAACCTAGCTAATTCATCTTGGTTGACATCTCGAATCAAGCATTGCTCAATTCCTTCTTTTAGGCCATTTAATTTATTTTCTTCTACTAAAATTTTTAATGCTTCTGCTCCCTTTCCATTAGTCCTTTGGGATATAACTTCCCCTAGAACATAATGAAAATACCCCTCAATCGTAAAGCTAACATTCAATTTTTCATTACGAACCAATTCAGTAAATACCCCATTTTGAAGCATTTGTTGGTATGGTGAATCAATTTGAATACTCTTAACATAATCGCCTATTTGCACATCATCAAAGAGCAAATCCACTGGAAGAATATGCTGTTCATATTCAAGCATAAGCTCGGCCATGCGAAAAAGAAGCAAATGATTGTCCGTCATCGATTAATGAGAAATTAGTTTTTCATGATACAAAGTCCAAATACTTGTGAATCCTCCACGACTCTTTGGCAAACCTTTCCCATTATTTAACTCTAGGAATAAACGAAGCAATAACGGATTATCCATTTGGTCACTTAATGAGCGATCATGATAGGTTAGTTCTTCGTATGTGAAATTTGGTTTTCTCTTGATTTTATCTTGTTTGTCGTTGACATATTTATTCCAAGCACCCTCTACTTCCACCTTATTTAGAGGCTTTAACCAATAGCAAGATTTCGCTATTAGGTTTTCCTCTCGAGCGCCTTCGTTGGCATCGGTATAAATAATGGCTTCAAACTTATCAGCAGCGACAGGTAATTCACTTTTGGTATTCACACGCCAGCTCAACACGATTTTGAGATGACCGCCTTGGTGCTTGTCTAAAAACTGAAGGGTGGAATCAAATAAAGCCATTGCATTTGAATTTTCATTCGCTCCATCAATTAAGATCATCAGCGGATTTTCCTGATTGTAAGTCACAAATCCGGCATCTGCAAAGGAACTATCCGGAGATAAATTTAGTCGATAACACAACTCCTCCCATATATTAGGAGTGCGAAACCTATTTCCCCGTAGTAAAATAGTATCTAGTCCTCGTTCTTGATATTGACGATTCATTTCTACCAATAAATTCGTTTTGCCACTACCTGCCTCAGCTGCTAAAAAAAACAAGCCTGCCCTAGCTCCAATCCAGGAACGTAATGCTAACTCTGCATCTTGTCTTTCTTGATAAATACTCTTAACTATTTTTTTTTCGCTCAAAAGTGATTGAATGGCGGCATCATTATTTTCTTTCAAAATACCTTTCCAACTTCCTTCATCCAATTCCTTCATTGAAACAGGTTCTTGTTGTTCTTTTTCACGAATCATGAGATTCAACTGTTCTAAAACAATTTGGCTATTCGTTTCTCCGTGTACACTTTCGGGACTAAAGAAAACAATTCGACTGCCTGTATTTTGCTCATACACCATTAATTTTGCTCGTTCAGATATTTCTTTAATAAAATATTCGCCGGGTAAAATAAAAAATGGCACTAAACTAAGTTCTTCATTATCTGCATTTAAAACAGCAATATTTGATTTAAGTTTTGAGCGGAGATTTACTTGAGTAATTTCATCTCCCATCAATCGCCAAGAAATGGCCTTGTCGCTACTAACAATTGTATAATTGCGGCAGAAATCCATTTCGAGCAAAAGTTTCTTTAACAAATGGAAGTTTTCATTCCATAAAAAATCAGCTTTCTTATCAGATGGAACAGTACTGTGACCCAAGTTATGATTTCTAAAATCAATTAGTTTTCCAATTGAGGTTTCACCACATTCTTCATATGGCTTTGTCTCGACCTTATCATAATAATCTGCCAACTCTTTAATGAACCAATTGTGGTTATTGTCTTTAAGCGCTTGGATTGCACTTCGCATGAATGCATTCCAATGTCCAAATTGCGGACGATATAGAAAATTTTTAAAGGCCCTATTGATGTCTCCAATTTTTAAATTACTGTTAAAATATTCAGATGCAGTAAGCAACCCCAAATACTTGAGATAATTTAAAAAAACTTCTTTTAACAAATGCAAACTCTTAAAACTATCTTCCTCATCTAATGCACGCTTATAAGGATGCGCAATGAAGTAAGGATAAGTTTCTATAATTTGAACGTCCTGTTCATCTTTTTTAATAACAGAAGACTGTTCAAGCTTATTATTTTCATGTTTTTCAACATACAAATGTGAATGAATTTGAAAATCATAATTCATCTTATTGTAATTAACATTCACATTACCAGTACATGCCTTGTCATAACCATGAATAGTTGAATTAGTAGTGGCATCGAAATAAGTAAAGTCTTTAATTGCATTTAAGGAATCAATAAATGATATTAAAATAGGCTCATATACTTGAAACAATTTCTCGCTCTCATGCTCAGAGTAGACTGTTCCATGTCCCACATATTTATTTCTGAAATTAATGAGTAATTCAATAGGGGTATTAGTCACTTCAACTGTCTGTTTCTGACCCTTTCCATCGATTACCGTATTTTTAACCGTCAGGCGCTTAACTGACTTTATATTTCTCGCCGTTACTGAAATACCAAAGATTGAAATCAATCCATCAGGAACTAAATGTTTACCTGAGGCTTCAATTTCCTGAATCATTTTAGTAATGGTTGTACTCCATAATCCATGACTATCTTTTGTCTTCAATGTTTCGATTGATTGATTAATTGATTCAACAGGTATCTCTTCTTTTTCAACTATTCGAATAAGTGCATGTCCATATAATCTAAAAAATCCTAAAAGAACATCAGAAATAAGATGTAGACGTTTGAAATATAAACTACTTCGATATAGTTCATGCAAAGGACGTGCTATATGAACAGGAGCGTTTAAAATACTTTCATTTATTATAGGATTCATAATTTGATTTATTTTCGAATTAACACTATACAATTAATTAAGACTAAGTTTACAACACTAAAAAAACATGTTCTTTCCAAAATTCTATACAAGCATTTTTTACCATGCTACTCATTTCATCACTAGGAATTGGAAGGGCTGGCTTTCCTGGAAATGCAGTAATAAAATAAAACTCATTGTTAGACTGGGGTTTTAAAATCATAGTCCATTGATTCGTTCTTGGAAGTGTATCAACCTTTATATGTTGTAAATTATAGCCCCTGTTTTCTTGAAAGAATATTTTTTTTCTTTGATTAGGGTTCAATTCTGATACAGGAAGTACAGATAATGTCCCAATCGTATTATTATATGACTCTGTAAATAGCAATTGAGTATTGCCATTTATCGAAATTGAATGTTCAAATTTGTCGATTTCAATCTTATCTAGCAATGTAGAAATTTTAATTGCAAAAGATGGATCAAATTTTGATCCATAAAATTTTAATTCATCTTCAATTTGAACATGGGTATATGCTGCATTTCTTAGTTTTACTACATCTTCTGAATCAATGGTTTGAAAATGACGCAGCATGTGAAAAGTAGACGCTATTCCAAATTTGATTTTTTCCCTTTCCATACTTTATTAAATAATTCTGGGAATATATAGTATACTACTCCTGTCGTTAGAATCAATGAAGTTATTGATACCAATCCATAGAATAAGACTGGGGGCCAGTTTAAATACTTTTCTGCTTGATTTACCATATCAATAACAGGAGCTACAGATGAAAGTCCACTTAAAATAGTGACAATTTGTAATAAATTATTGGTCTTCGATTCACGTTCTTCCTGAAGCGCTTTTGAAAGATTATTGATTCTTTCTCTAAATGTACTCAGCTCTTTATCTAATTCTAACGCTTGTCCGGTTTTATTAAAAAGTTCATTACCTAAAAAATTAAAGGATATATGACCAATATTATAATTGTTTAAAAATGATTCGAATTGATCTCTTAGCATTATTGTTTTGGCATTTGCCTCATTAATCATTGAATTATATCTATATAAATTATACTTAAAAAATAGTCTATATAGGTAAATTCGGAAATAAGTATAATCCCATGAGGTATAGCTCATCGAATCTTTTTCTCCTAAATTATTTTCGCCAATACAACAAAAACTATCAAACAAGCATACTGCTTCCCAATTGGTAAATACGGCAATCCGATTTGACATTATTTGATTAAAATACTTTTCATCGGGCGCAAAGAATCCTTTTCCGAAACCTGCACCAAGAGGTGAAGAAGTTGCTATATCATATAAATGATTTTTTCTTTCTTCTCTTTGATGTTCAAAATCTATCACTGAATATACTTTAAATTTTGAACCAGAATACTCATCAGAAGAAACAATACTATTGTTTGTGCTTCTAAGCGGAATATTTGCTAATAACTCTTTACTTATCCAATCATTCCAAAGTTGTCCATTTTCTAATTCAGCATCAAAATTTTTGATGACACTAATAATATTACTAATATCTTCAAGGTTTTTATGCTCTTCTAATATATCAATTGAAAGTGAAAAAAGTCCTATTTGTTCTTTAAATAAAAACAATTCAGATTTTAAAACACCAACAGTATATATTTTTCTCCTTTCAGCTCTACCGTATACCAACGAAACTTTAATGTAATCTGATTTGATATATCTAAATACATCACTCTTATTATCCCTAAGAAACATAATGTTTCTAAAATTTGGATAAAAATAATCTCTGAGAAACTGCGTCTGTCTATTATCCTTATTACCTTCTTTATCAACTGGGAATAATTCACGACGATATCCCGCGTCTATAAATTTTTTAAATAATTTATCCGAAGATTTCTCAGGAATTTCTCCCAATAAACCTACAATTCTTATTATTGAGGAGTTGACTTTCATATACGTACTTCTTAATGTATTATCTTATTTGTATAACATCTGGATAAGGAATCAAGGCTTCGCATAAATGACCAATATAGTCATCCATAATTAATGCCAATCCCAATATTAGTGCAGCTGATATTAATGAAGTAGGTATATTATTAAGTTTTATTTGTTCCCATTCATTGATTTGAGTCAATTGAAAGAAAATAAAAATAGAAGAAAATATTACAGCAAACGTAAACAACATACCAATTAGTATAAATACAATTATATAAGTTAATGACGTAATTATATTATTTAATTGTATGGTGCCGCCCGTATTTAAAAACTGAACCGCATTGACTGCTGCTGTTAAAACCGAAGCCATTATGAAGCTAGTTGAAAGCATAATACCTACTTGTAAAATTGCAAATGCGTTATTTGCTTCTTCAATTTGAAATTTTTTCTTCATGAAAAAATTCATGATTTTATACATTAGGAACAATGCCGTAAGGCCTGAAATAAATGCAATAAATACTTGGATAATAATAAGTGCTTTCATATTTAATAGTTGTTATATACTGTTATGTCCCAATTATATGGGTTGTTGTTTTCTGGTGCTACCATTCCTAATCTATAGCCCTTTGCTGTTAATTCAACGCCATAATGTTTTATGCCATTGACTGTTTTATAAATTCCATGTCCATTTTGAACCCCAACTCCTAAAATACTATGTCCATAAGCTTCACTCACCCAAACTGACGCTGCAATATTTAGTTTCTTCAGGATAGTATAACCCAATAAACTCCTTGTATCACAATCCCCTTTTAAATTATGTAAAAACTCATATGGAGATTGTACACCGCCTTTCACATTTGGCAAACATGGCTTATTTGCGGCATGGTATTCTTTTACAAAACTATTTCCTGTTGCTACTGACCTTGCACAACTTTCGTCATGTACCAAATAATATGGGATTTCCTGAATAAAAGTCACAACCATTTCGGCTGTTTCGTTTGGATTCATTTTCTTTTTAAATGCAGAATCTTTAAATATTTTTACAATCTCATTTACCTTTCCTTCATCCATTTTATATAACCCCGCATAATATTTTGTAAAATACTCAATGGAAGAGGACGATTGGCTTGCGCTATTATTCAATGTAACTTGATCTTTTTGTGAACCCTGATAATTTCTTACAGATGTCTCATATCTTGCTTGGTAATTTTGATTGATAAAATCGAACCACTTTACATCTTTTTCGGTTACATAATCCGTTAAATTATTTCCTAAAGAATCTTTTTTAGGTACAGGTGGGTGCACTTTTATATTTCCAGTTCTTGTCTTAACTGGTTTTTTAGTACTAGATGTTTTATAGAAAAACGAGAAAATAAAACCAAATAAAACAATAAGAAGTAAAATATTTAATATTGATTTTATTAAGCCATTATTAAACAATCTTGAAAGCAACCAAGACAAGCCAGAAAATAATAAAATAGCAAATAGTATTTTACTACTTGACCATAAACTAATTAAAAATAAAGTAAAAATTAAAACCCCGAAAAGAGAACCTATGCTTTTTAAACAACCACCCTTGTTTGTTGATTGATTGGATAATGTGTTACTATTAGCACTAGACGTGGTGGTATTGTATAAATTAACATCTGGATTAACGACTCTTACCGTTGTCTGTGATTCGTTATTATTTTTAATAATAACATTTTGAATCACGTTTGAACCTGATACATTATTATCAATTGGAACTGCTACTACTATTGGTTCATTATTGAAATTTTGGCTATCAACTACTGAAGCCGGTTTGTTTTCAATAACTTTTTTCTTTTCTGGTGTGTTTAGGGGATTCAATAAAAAATAAATATCGCCCGTTGCCTCAAACCAATCTTTATTTAAAAAATGTGTTGTGTCTTTATTGATTTGCAAATTCTTTATGATCACATTGTATAAACTACCATGAAAAGCTTCTTCAATATTTTTTGGAATAACAATATCTGCTTTAGGTCGAAACCAATTAAAGCCAGATCCTGCAATTTTGTCTTTATACCAATAATCGCCTGTCTTTTGTTTATAAGGATCGAACTTGTCTATTTTACTACAGTCCGTAATATTCAAATAAGTCCATTGAATATTCGAAAAAACATAGATACCAGCACTGGGTCCGGTTTGTCTTTTAAATAAACCCTTGAATTTGGCCTTAAAATATGGATTACTAGACTGCAATTACTATTGTTTTTTAGGTTTTGTATTTACTGAATCCTTTGGTAGTTGAGTACGCTTAGTTGTAACAAACTCTTTATTTGTTAAAACCACTTCAACACGTCTATTCATTAGTCTTCCCTCCTCTTTACCATTGTCTGCCTTTGGCTGGGTATCGCCCATGCCCCTTGCCGTTAAACGATCAGGCGATATTCCTAAACTAGATAAGAATTTTCTAACACTCTCCGCTCTTCTCTGAGAGAGTTTTAAATTAGCCTCAGAATCTCCAACATTATCTGTATGACCAAAAACGGTCGCATTTAAACTATCATTCTTAACCAAGTATTCCGCTAATTGTTGTAATTCTTTTGCAGATGACGGTAATAATACATCACTATTAGTATAGAATTGTACATTAGGAAGATTTACTGTTTCATATGTTTTCTTGGTTGTTGAATCAACAAAAGAAAGAGTATCTGTTTTTAAGATCATTAAAGTGTCTAGCTTTTCTTTTATCACTTCAATTTCTAATGTATCATGTATAATTTGTGGTGCTGGTGCATTTTTAGCTAGCCAAGCATTCATTAATAGATAAGTTAGTAATGCCCCTAATAGTAAACCTAATAAGGTTTTTAAACAACCGCCACTCCCTGCACCGCCTGCACCAGGCATGCATCCTGGGTTATTTGCTCCTCCAGCTACAGAAGGATTCATAACTGATCTTAACGGATTCATAGTACTACCTAAACAACCTTTATTACTAGCGCCTGTAACATCGGCTACATTTATAATGTTTCCATCTGGACCAAGTTGCGAATTAACAACGGGTTGATTTTTTGAAAACATTCCTAAACACCCTTTATTATTTGCAAGCGCAGCTGGAACAGGCAAACCTGTTTTATCTATAATCCTAGTTATATTATTTGAATTGGCAACTAGAATACGTTTCTCTATAGCTATAACTTGAACAGTAGGTATTGGCTTGTTGTTTTCATCTAAATATTCAATGGCTTTTAGATAAGCTTGCCCATGAATTTTACCATGCGTATTTTTGCCATAGTTTGCATAAAAATTAGCGTAAAAAGAATTTTTTCCCTCTTCATGATAAACATAGTTATCTATATATTGTTCCTTAGTCGTTGAAGATGATACCGAATTGCTATTTAAGAGTAGAATAATTTCATCCACCTTTTCAATTGTAGAATTGTCTAGTTCCTCTCCTTCTGCTCTTGTCTTGGAATTCGATAAATCTTTGTTTTCGGCATTGTCTTGTATGATCTTATAGCTATTTGTATAAGATTTATTAAAATAAAACTCAACGTCGTATTTGCCTTTATTAACCAAATATGCTTTGGTCTCTAATTCTTTTTCTGAAATGAATTCTGACTCTTCGATTTCAATAGGGTCATATAATCTAAACCTAGGCTCTAAATGGATTGTAGATTTTTGAGTATAAGTGTTCCCAATTTTCTCTGGAGTAGAAGTAGAAAACTGACAATCTAAATATCCTTTATAATATTTTATTTTAGTTTTCAATTGTCAATGGGATTTTTGGAGCATTAAAATGGTCTAAGAAAGCTTGTTTAGAAATTGCTGATCGTTTCTTGAAAAATTTTCTCTTTTCTGTGCAATATGGCGGATTTAACCAAAATGAATTTTCCATAAATTTTGTTGCATCATATTGATATTTATCAAGTAGGTATTTTTTTAAATATGCTTGTGTTTCATTATACTCTTTCTCAATTATTTGCTTGTACAGCTTAGTTGATTCTGAAGGATATATATATAATTTTGAATTCTTAATATTTATTAGGCTTTTATGAGAAATAAATAAAAGATAAAAAACACCGGCAAAAACAATTAGAAAAAACGGATATCTCACTGCATCGTAGAATGTAGAGATTAAAAAATATTTTCCATCAATTTGATCTTTAAATATTTTTAGTTGTTTTTGATAATCTTCCTCATTCTCTATATTAAATCCATTTAAGTCCTTATTAAGCTTTGCTAATTCTTCTTGTTTTTGTTTCATCAAACCATTTACTTGATAAACGCCAACGTTTTGATTAAGTTGCGATTTGATCTCTTCTATATTTTTTTGAAAGTGACTGGTCTTTTTTTCTAAATTCTTTCTTGCGTCTAAAACAAATCTTTGAATTATAACTTCTCTTTTAGCAGCATTTAAATCCTCAACTCTTGAAAAATGTAATAAGCAAGTAAGTGGAAAAACAATCAATAATCCTAATGTTGATAGAATAACAATTCTTATAAGCATTGCAAAACCTGGTATTGTACTATCACTAGTAACTTTAAAATTTTCCCAATTAGGAATTTTTATAAAGTTTATTTTTTTCAATATTTGTTTAAAGACATTTGGCTTATTTACGGTAGCTTGTTTCTGAGGTGCGACAACTAATGGGTTTGGAGTAGTGGGTAAAATAATTGGTTTGACTGCAACAAACTTGTTTCCTTGCATTCCATTATTCAATAATGGACTAAAGTATTTTTTTTTATAACTTTTCGAAACATCGAATATTGACTTTCTTAAAATAATTAAGGAGAATCTGACAATACTTGACAAAATAAGGCCCAATACTGTCCCCGCAATGAGGGAAAGGATATAGGAAGAAGAGATAAGAAATAATAAAGTATAAGAGCCTATAAAAGCAGCTATAACAAAGCCTCCATAATGCAATATTGCATTAATGTAGGCTTTTTGTTCTGGCTCTTCAAGCTTTTCCCAAAGGGTGCGCTCAAGTCCCAGTACATCTACTGTAATATTTTCTTTCCAATTACTCATTAAGCATTGTTATTTACAGCACTTTCGTCCCCTTCTGTAAAATACTTTTGTGGATTTTGAGCTACATCCTGTTTTTTAGATTCACCCCATTTATTAATGATCACCGTGTTAATTTCATCCTGCTTTTTAGTTTTATCTTCTTTTTCTTTCTTAGCACTTTCAACTTCTAAATAGCGCCATTTTTCCATATGAATAACCCCATTCTTTCCTTCATAGATATAATCTTCTCTGTAAATTCCATTTTCTACGTTTCTTCTATGATTATAATTTTCTACCATAAAATCATAGACACCCTTTGTCATCATCATTTTAAAGAAAATTGGCCCCATCTCAATACACAAGAACACCATTAAAATTAACCATGGCACCATGCCACCAATTTCATGGCTTATTTGAATTCTCTTTAATAAACCATCATATCCATGTGCTTTTTGTTCGTTCTTTTTATATTCTACCCTTAGATCATCGGCTAGTGCATTAATTTTAGTATTAACTTGATCTAACTGTTTTCGCCAACTTTCAACCGAGCTCTTTTTTTCATTGACATATTTATCTTTTTCACTACGTTTTGTTTCAATGTCATTTTGCATTTTTTGAGCAACTGGACCAAATCCATAAGCTCTTTTATCCTGCATCTCCGCTTGTTGCTTTGCCACTAAATCATCTATACCTGCATCAAAAGAGGTTAAACCTTTTTCATACTCAGCTAATTTTCCTTCGTATTCTGCCTTGTCTTTTTCAAGGCCAGTTCTTTTTTGTTTAAATAATAAATCGGTTTGCTTATTTAAATCTTCTGCATATTCAGCTTGGAACTTACTTAATTCTGAGTTTACTTCTGACTCTAGAATTTTAATCTCTAACGGAGATGAAATGGCAAATCCCAATATTAATGCGATAATAATACGAGGCAATG
>JACCDU010059536.1_pt1 | contig 21889 bp, 20 predicted proteins | sample 7446081 | NCBI WGS metagenome assembly JACCDU01 (sample SAMN15323447, study PRJNA562643) | freshwater metagenome | isolation source: river surface water | place: USA:Blue River Watershed | collected 2017-08-17
ACCAGGGTGAGGCTCTCGCTGGTGGCGCCGGAGACGGTGAGGGTGGCGGTGACGACATCGCCGACCTTCATGGCCGCGTCAGGGATGCTGACGGCGGTGATGGAGGGCGGCTGGGTGTCGTAGGTAAGGTCCGTCGCTGTGGCAGGAAGGCTCCAGATGTTGGTGGCGCTGCGTGCGGCTTGGTTGACGACGGCCAGTTCGATGGTGCCGGTGGTGTTGGGTGTGGGGGCCACGGTCAGGGTGTAGACGCTGTCGCCGTCGCTGCCCGTCCATGCGCCTTTGGTGGCGCCGTTGACAGTGACATCGTCGGTGCCAAAGCCCCAGACCGCTTGCGAGAAGGTGAAGGTGTAGAGCGCGGTTTGCCCGACCTTGAGGGGTCCGCTGGCGGGTGTGCTGGTGATGGTGGCTGTGGGGGCGTTGACCACCACCACATCGAGCAGTTGGCTGGTGCTGTTGCCGGAGGTGTCGGTGGCGGTGGCTTGTACACGGTAAGCGCCTGGCTGGGTGGGGTCGCGCAGTGTCAACTGTCCTGTGGCGGCATCCAGCGCAAATGTTGCGGCATCGGTGCCGCCGAGTGTGTAGCTGAGGCCCGTGTCGGCAGCACCGCCGTCGGTGGCATTCCAGTCCATGACCGAGGTGCCCGCCGGGGTGTTGGTGCTGATGTAGACCGTGTCGGTGCTGCTGATCACGGGTGCGGTTGTGTCCAGCTTGAAGTTTATGGCGGTGGCGTTCGGGCTGGTGTTGTCTGCCGTGTCGCGGGTGCTGGCGATGATGTTCACCGTGCCTTCACCCAGGGCGAGCAGGTCGGCGCTGGTCAGTGTCACGGTCTGGGTGGTGCCAGTGGCTTGCAGTGTTTTGGAGACGGTGCCGTTGGTGCCGATGAGGGTGATGGTTGCTTGGGTGCCGGTTTCGGCCTGGACGGTGAAGGCGCCGGCCAGGGCTTCGCTGGTGTTGGCACCGTCCGGGCCGGTAGTCACGCCAGTGACCAGGGCCGAGGTCGGTGCCAGTGGGGTGGCGGTGTCATAGGGCCTGGTGTAGGTGACGGCTGCCGCCGTGACGCTGCTTTGGCCGTTGAAGACGCCGGTGGCGGCGCCGGCCGGCACATCGATGCTGAGTGTGCCGCTGCTGTGGTCGGTGGCGACGATCCTGGCGCTGTAGACTTTGCCGCTGCCACTGAAGCTGTCGTTGACAATGGCGCCGCCGCTGACCTGGATGTCATCGACCGTAAAGCTGTTGACGCCGGTGAAGGTCGGGTCTCCGTTGGCGAAGGTGAAGGTGTAGGTGATTTCTCCGCTTTGGGCATTGAGTGTGCTGCCATCTCTGGCACTGCCGATGGTGACCCAGGGGTGGTCTACGACCCGTGCGGACAGGGCTTGTGTGGTGGCATTGCCGGCCGCGTCGATGGCCACGATGTCGAGGGCGTACGCTGTGGGGGTGCCGGGGGCCGGGCTGAGCAGCCGAACCACGCCGGTGCTGCTGTCGGCGATGTCAAAGTGCGCGGCATCGGCCCCTGACAGGGTATAGCGAATGCCTTGTGTGCCCGCGTCGGTGGCTGCCGGGGTGTAGACGACGCTGCCTGCGCTGGTGGCTACCGCCACAAAGGCAGCGTTGCCGCTGCTGATCAGCGGGGCGGTGGTGTCGAGCACCCAGTTCAGGCTGTTGGAGAGGGGGCTGGGGTTGCCTTGCGCGTCAGTGGCTGTGGCCGTGACCGTGACGCTGCCCTCGCCCAGGGTGAGCAGGTCGCTGGCGTTCAGTGTCACGGTTTGTGCTGTGCCGTCAGCCAGCAGGCTCTTGCTGACGCTTTGTGTGCCGCGGCTCAAGGTCAGTTGCAGGGTGCTGCCTGCCTGTGCCGATACGGTGAAAACGCCTTGGCTGGCTTCGCTGGCGGTGACGCCTGCGCTACCCATGTCCAGCAGGGTCAGCACCGGCGCTGTGGGGTGCGCGGTGCTGATAGTGAAGTCAGCGCCTGTGTTGAGGGAGCCGGTGTTGCCGGTCGCTTCGGTGGCTGTCAGGCGCACTTGCACCGGCCCTTGTCCGAGCGTGGAAGCCTGGAGGGTGCTGAGCATTATGTCTTGCACCGCGCCAGTGCCTGTGCCGGACAGGGGCAGCGACCCCTGGCTACCGATCAGCGTGAGGCTCCAGCTGGCTCCGACTTCGGCTTGCAGGCGCACTACGGACAGGCCATCGCTTTGTTCTTGCAGGCTGTAGGTGGCGCCTGCGGCGCCGGCCATGAGATCGATCAGGGGGGGCGTTGTGTCGATGGTCATGGATGCCGCATTGGCGGCCGCGCCACTGGCGCCACCTGGCACTTCAAGGCGTGCGCTCAGCGCATGTGTGGTTTCACTCAGGGCCGACAGGATGGGCACCTGTAAGGTCCATTGGGTGCCATTGACCTCGGCCAAGCCGAGCAGGGTGCTGCCGTCGTAGACCGCAATGTGGCCGGTGGGGGGCAGTGTGCCGGTGAAGCTGCCACGCAGAAACGGCGTGGCATCGTTGATCGTGCCGGTGTTCCAGGTGTCTGCTGCGACGTCGTCCAGGCCCGACCATGCGCTCAGAGTGAGCAGGGCATCGAGTTGGGTGGGCGTCAATGCCTGCGCTTGTGCCGGGCTGAGGACGGCGACCTGGTCGGGGCTGAGTGTGGCGATGACGCTGGCGGGCACGCTGTCGATGGCGGCGGGCGAGAGCGCGGCGACATCGGACGGAGTGAGGGCGCTGAAGCCGCCTGTGGCGGCGATGGCGGCGGCCTGATCGCTGGTGATCGCGCCAAGCTGGGCATCGCTGAGGGCGGCGACTTGCTCGGAGCTGAGTGTGGCGATGACGCTGGAGGGCACGCTGTCGATGGCGGCGGGCGAGAGCGCGGCGACATCGGACGGAGTGAGGGTGCTGAAGCCACCGGCGGCGGCGATGGCGGCAGCCTGATCGCTGGTGATAGCACCGAGCTGGGCATCGCTGAGGGCGGCGACTTGCTCGGGGCTGAGTGTGGCGATGACGCTGGAGGGCACGCTGTCGATGGCATGGGCAGGCAAGCTTGCCAGCTGCATGGGTGTCAACGATCCGAAACCGCCGTTGGCGACAATCGCGGCGACTTGGGTTGGGGTGAGCTCAGCCAGGGCTGTGGGGGTCAGCATGGCGACCTGGGCGGCCGTCAATTGGCTGAGTTGCGTCACGGTCAGCGCAGATAACTCTGCGGCACTGATTTGACCATCGGCGATGCTTTGATCGAAGATTTGCTGCGGTGAGTAATTGAGGATGGTGGCTATGTCGGGCACCAAGGCTCTTTGACCGCCTTGCACAAGGATCAGTTTGGTCGCTTCGTTGAGCGTTGAACCCGAGGCCGGTAGGCCTGACAGGATCTGCGTGACCACTTGCGTGGTGTTTTGCCCCGTGTTGACTTCGGCACCGGCAAATGCCGCCAGAATCTTGCCGTAATTGTTGGCCAGTGGATTGGTTTGGCCTTGTGCTGTGATCACGGGCACCACTTCGGTGCTGATCAAGTCGGCTGCTTGGGTACCAACCCCCATGGCGCGCGCGACTTCGGTGTTGGCTGTGTTGGCCGCTTCGGCAGACGGGGCTGTAGCGGCCGGATTGCTCAGGCTGGCCCCGGCACGCAAGGCAGCGACTGTGGTCAGTGGGTTGACGTTGATGACGGTGAGTTGGTCGGACACCACACTGACGGCCATCAAGGTGCCATGCCAGTCTTTGGGGTTGCGACTGACTTCATCGACATAGTCGTTGCCGTCATTGGCAGAGCCGTCGCTCGCGTCCGTTACGTAAACCTTGACCACACCTGTATAGGAGCCCACACGAAACTCGAAGGTTCCACCGGCGCTCAAATTACGGGTTTCACCCAGAAGCTGGCCCTGGTCGCCGTACATTTTGACGGTGAGCTGGTTCCCCTCAATGACCGGCCCTGCCACGATGGTGCCGTGCACGATGCGGTCAATAGCTGAAACAGAAGGGGCTGTGGCCTCATGGAGTACGACAGCCGTTGCAGTGGCTGCAGCAACTGCGGGCCCAGCTCCTGAAGTCGCGCTGAGGAGGGCGGCAATGCCAGCCGATGGCAATAATTGGCCCCAGACCACTTGCCAGCCGTGGGGCTCAAGCACGGCTTGCACCAAAGGGTCATGCGGTATCAGTGATTCAAAAGCCTGACTGTCGCCGCCCGCGTACACCAAATATTCACCGCCGGGCAAGGGCTGTGCGGACACCGAGGTTTCTGGCGTAATGAGCACAGGGGGTTGCCCTTCCAACGCAACTTCGGCGGCGCATGTACCGCCTTGGCAAGCTTCGAAGAAGTTCTCCAGTACCTCGATTTGCCCGTCGGGTTGGGTGACGAGGAGATCTTTGCCTCTGCGGGTGACCAGCACCGCTTTGGGTGCCGGAAGTTGGGCGGATGCTGATGGAATGATGTAGCGAAAACCTGACTGAATCTCGGTAGCCTGTGTCATTTGGCGAACTTTGGCTGAAATGGCCATGATGCGTCCCTTCCCTGGCGAAAATCAAAAATCTAAAAAGCCATTGTTTGAATAATCCATAGGCAAAAATCATTGTAACCATCGCCTTAGTGGGTATTGGTTTTTTGGAAATTATTCACAGATTTGATGGTGTTTAATGGGAAATTAATTCCTTTAAAATTTAAATAATAAAGTAACCGAGAAATTTTCCCTGATAATTTTTTTGATGTTTTAGTATTGCTGGGTGACGCAAGTGTTATTCATTGTCTGGCAGCTTTAACCATCTCGAAAGAGCCTGGCGTATTGTTTCCAAAGTGATGGGTTTCGGAATGTGCATGTTGAAGCCTGTGGTTTCGCAACGTTCCACATCTTCTGGCATGGCATTTGCCGTCAAAGCCAGAATCGGCGTTTGAGCCGCAATTGGTCCAGCTTGTCCGGCACGGATGCGCTCGACAGCCTCGTAGCCATCCATGACAGGCATTTGGCAGTCCATCAAGACGAGATCAAACGCCTGTTGACGAAGTATTTGCAATGCTGCCAATCCATCTTCTGCCAAAATGCATTTTATTCCCAGTTTCTGCAGCATCGTGAGGATCATGCGTTGATTGAGAGGATGGTCTTCGACCACCAAAATATTGCCATGAAAGGTCTCGGGCGGTGCTTCTTGTGGGTGATCTGTCGGTGCCATTACTGCAACTTGTCCGTGTATTTTTTGGGCCTGAATTGGCAGTCGAAACCAAAACCGTGAGCCAATACCCATTTGACTGTTGACGCCAATTTGTCCACCCATCAGATGAATCAGGCGTTTGCAGATGGACAGGCCAAGGCCAGTCCCCCCGTGGTATCGGGTGCTGGAGTCATCAATTTGTGTGAACGGATGAAACAGTCGATCAACCTGCTCGGGTGAAATCCCTGCGCCGGTATCTATGATCTCGCACATCCAGTTGTTGTCTTCGCATTTGATCGCCAGTTGGATACTGCCCTGATCGGTGAATTTGATCGCATTGTTAAGCAGGTTGTTGATCACTTGCCGCAATCTGTAAGGATCTGTCCATAGCACATCCGACAATGCATGATCGATACTGATGATCAGTCGAAGGTTTTTAGCATTGGCAGTGGGCGTGAGAAGGTTCACACAACTTGTAATCAATTGCCTGACATTGACGACTTCATGCCGCAGGTTGAGCTTTCCTGCTTCGATTTTGGATAAGTCGAGAATCTCGTCGATCAACGTCACAAGGGCGTGTGCACTTTGGTTGATCATCTGAGCATGCTCTTGTTGTTCGGGGTTGAGCCCCGATGCTTCAAGCAGACTGAGCATTCCAATGATGCCATTCATGGGCGTGCGGATTTCATGGCTCATGTTTGCCAGAAAGACGCTTTTGGCCTTGTTGGCAGCTTCAGCCTGGCGCTTGGCTTCTACCAAATCCAATTCGACTTGTTTTCTTTGCTGTATGTTGGAGAAGCTGCCAACCATTCGTACCGGATTTCGATTGATGTCCCACTCAACAACTTCTCCACGATCCAGCACCCATATCCATTGGCCATTGCGGTGTTTCATGCGGTGTTCATGATGGTAGGGGGTGCTCAGCGACAGGCTTTGTTTTATTCGTTGTTCGACTTCGTGCAGCTCATCAGGATGCAGCAGCTTATAGAAGTCACTAACTGTTCCGGTCATTTCTTCGGATGAGTAACCAAGTACGTCATACCAGCGCTTGTTGTGCTTGAGTAACCCGGTGGGAATGTGCCAGTCCCAAACACCTTCACCCGTGGCGTGCATGGCGTGCAGCAACTGGCGTTCACTTTCTTCGGCTTTTGCTTGTGCGGTCCGAATGTCTGTGACGTCGTGTGCGATGACCAGAATGCAATTCTCGCCAGCTTTGTTCTTAAAGGGTTTCTTGATGGATTTGAAATATCGCACTTCACCGGTGGTTTCATCAGTCGACTCCTCCATGACCACTTGCGTGAGGCCAGAACGCATGATGCTCAAGACGTTTTGTCTGAAGAACTCATCTTGTTCAGGCGTTGCGCTGAAGTCGCCATCAGATCGACCAACCATTTCTTCTGGCCTTGTTCCATACAACTGAGCAAGTGTTTGGTTGCACAACAGGAAATTGCCCTTCGCATCCTTCAGCAAAACTACATCAGGAGACTCGTCAATGGCCATGCGTAAGATCTGGTTTTCATACTCCAGAGTATCCAGGCGACTCTGGAAATTGAGGATTAGTGTTGGAGAAGCATTCATCAATTTCAACAATTAAAATGTAACTTACTCATATTATCAAAAAAATTTTCAAATTAATAGTTTTATATGAGGAAAAAAATTCCCATATCTAAGATTGGGGGGCTAAGAAAGTTGAAATTTTATTATAAGATTGAAATAATTTAATTAAATTAAAAAAAGCAAATGAAAAAAATTTTTATTTATGATGGGTGCCATGTAATAGCTAAGTCATTGGTCCATACGCTGTCTCAAGTCATAGAGAATTGTGAAATTGTGCAGATAACACGACTTTCTGAGTTGATGTCAAATGTAGATAATTTCCTTTTGATTTTAAACATAGATGCTTTGTATAAGGAATCTAGTGTTTCGATGATTGATAAAATTAGACTAAGCAATAAGAATTTCGATCTACTTGCTATTTCCAAATATGATTCGAATTTCATTAAGTCGACTGTAGAATTGAGAGAATCAGATCGAATTATTGATAGGAAAATATCCTGGAATGAATTTTTAAAAATCATCAATGATAAAATATCAAATATAGAAATCTCTACAACAGAAGAAAACTTTCCAAAAATAACAAAAAGACAAATACAGTTGTTGATTTTGAGCAGTCAAGGTAAAAATAATCAAGAAATTGCTCAAATATTAGGGTTAAGCGAACATACAATTAAAGTTCATGCTTGGCGTCTCTATCGACGCCTTGGTGTTAATAATCGGTTAGGGGCGTTGGCTAAGGCAAGGAAGATGGGTGTGATCTGATTCGGGTTGATTTTCACTCTGATGAAATTATGTGTGAAATATGATTTGTATCCAATTGTAAAAAATTAAATAATCATATGAAATATTTCCGACAATTAACAAGTATATTGGTTTTGTTATTAAAATTCGGAGATGGATTGATTAAATAAATGTCTTCTTTTTTGCGTGTTTTTCTAAGCGAGGCTGCCTCATTGCGAATAAGCTGGTTGAGTGATGGGCATTGTTGTAATTATAGTAATCGAGCTCAAAATTGTATTCTTGGATGTGATTGTTTTTTGGTGAACTAGCCTTTTTTGGCCATAATTCTAATTATGAGTGCTTGTTTTTTCATAAATTAATGATGGATGGCAGTTAAAAGTTGCTTTATGCCAAATGGTTTCAGTAGAAAAGTCTTTGCTCCAAGCAAATGTGCTTTTTCCCTCAATGAGTCAGATGTGTTGCCTGTCATTATAATGACTTCAACATTTGGATATTTACTTTTTATAATGCCTAAGATCTCTAAGCCAGAAATCTCATGCATATTTATGTCTGAAATTAAAATATCAGGAATTTTTCCATTATCGAACGCCTTTAAGAGATGATTTGGATTGTAAAATTCTTCAATGTGGAATCCATTTTTCTTTAGTATAAAAACAAGTGTATTTCTGAGGGAGTCATTATCTTCAAGTATTGAGATTTTCATGATTTTCTCTTATAGTTTAGTCAGTGCAAAAATAGAGTGGGTTAGATCATCTGCGGTAAATGGCTTGGCAATGAAGCCATTGAAGCCTGCATCGAGACATTTCTTTTTGATATCTGCGTCTAAATTGGCGGTAAAAGCAATAGATTTTATACTGCGATATGGTTCAGGGTGGTTTCTTCTAATTATTTCTAAAACATTAATGCCATCAATATCCGGCATAAAAATATCTAGCAATACAATATCGTATTCTATTGTTGACATCAATTGCAATGCTCGGTTTCCATTTTCTGCATGATCAATAATGCAGCTAGGAATTTTCTGGCGAATTATTGTGGTGGCTAGCATGCGATTCATGGCGTGATCATCTACAACAAGTATGCGAAGTGGCTGGATTTTTGATTGACTCATGCCTCCGCTTGAATCAACATTATCAATGGTAGAGAATTTATCGTTAAATGGAATTTTTATATGGACGGTAGTTCCTGATTCTATTTTGCTTTCTACTTGAATATCACCTTGCCATAATTTAATAATTCCCTTTGCTATTGATAGACCTAGACCATTTCCAGACAAAGCAATATCTTGATTGTGATGATCGAACGTCCGTGTTTGATAGAACGGATCGAAGATATACTCAAGTCTATTTTCAGGTATGCCTGAGCCAGTGTCAATAATTTTTATGTAAATTAAATTATTTAATTTCGGTCCTGTAGTGCATTTAGCCGTTAGCTTTATAAATCCACTATTAGTGTATTTTAATGCATTTTCTAGTAAATTAATTAATATCTGTGACATTCTTATTGTGTCAATTGTCACTAGTTTGGGTATGTTGATGTCAACATCGCAAATACACTCTATATTTTTTTTAGTGGCTTTGGCTTTATAAATTTGAATAATATTTTTTATAAGTAATGATAGATCTGTTTTTTGCATTGTTAACGTCATTTTATTTTGATAAATTTCAGAATAATCTATCAGATTATTGATTGTCGCTAGAAGTTGTGTACTGGAGTTAGAGGCATGATCAATCTGCTCACGTACCTCAATTGGAAGATCTTGGCGCTGATTCAGCAAATTTAGATAACCATGGATGGAGTTCAATGGGGTCCTCATTTCATGCGAAATGTTTGTTAAAAATTTATCTTTATGTCCGTTTGTAATACTTAACTGCGTGCTTAATTTTATTAATCTTCTATTTTTTTTGTGTACCTTTCGTAAATTGCTATGAGATATTCCAACTACAGTGCTGATGAGTATTGTTTGTGTAATGATGAATGTGCTAAACATACCTGTTGCGAAGGCTGCATCCATTGTGAAGTTACTAATTAATAAATTTTTATTTGCACCAATGTCAAAAATATAAAAAGTAATGATTGATGCGAATGCAAAAGATAATTGTATATAAGCCCATTTAATTGATAGAACAAAAATCGGAAGCAGTGGGACTATGCCAAGCCATACCAAGGTTGGTGAAATAACTCCGCCAAGAATTGCTGCGTTATATAATACCAGCCATAATAGTGTTGCCTGAAATAAAAGAAATGGTATTTTGGTGGTTTTTAATATTTTCCATAAGGCTAAAGATATCGCAATTATTGCTGTTCCAATGTAGGCTGAATAAGCCGATTTTTTGAAATTTGCTAGCTGAAGTCCAATGGCAATAGGGATGAGGAAAAATAATGCTGAAATCGCAAATGAAATAAAAAATAAATTTTTCTCATCGCGTTGCCCAATTGGCATGCATTTTTTAACCTTTAGGAAAAAACGATAAATTGTCAAAAAATTATCCATTTCATCAGAATACACCATATAAATATTTAAATTGTTTTGTGAATGTAATTTGCGGAAATAATTTCCTTAGTATCCCTGCAAAATTCATTTCAAGCCAATACCCAGCGTTGATCTATGTGTTGAACTCGATGGCGGTTGAGGGTTTCCAACTTCTCAAACAAGCTCGCCAAACCCCTCACCTGAAACATGCGCAACAAAAGGCCCAGGCCATTCTTGAAACCTTACGTGCTCATCCCTAAACAGCGGTTGACCATTTTTGTATAACATTTTTTTCTCTTGTAGCTATTGCAAAAAAATAAAAATGAGTATTCCCTTGCCTGTGGTAAAAATAGCAGGCAATTAAAGGAAAGTATTTCCTCAAATATCACTAAATAGCAAGCAAATAAATTGTAAATCAATACAATTATGCTCATGATTTTTTTTAAATCAGAAGGTATACCTTCACCATTCGCAGCCATTTATTCAGCGTGCACTTATAAATTTCCTAACTGCCCACTTCCCAAGTGTTGATTTTAATGACTTCAATAAAATTGGTAATAAACTAGATTCCGTAACAGCACTTATTTTCATTGATAATATTGGTGACTCTGGTGTCCAGAAAAAATTAAAAAAATATTCAGATTGCTTGAAGATAGTTGTCGTGACTAGTTTAAATGAATTTCTGGTTAGAGATTTCTTATTGTTGGCTGCTTCCGATGTCGTAATAAGTGGTCGTTTCGAGTGGTCTGAATTATTACAAAAATTCATTCAATATTCAATCTTTCAGGATTTTAATGTTGAGGCGGATTTTAAATACTCAAATCCCGAAGTGCTTACTAGGCGACAATACCAATTGTTGATTTTAATTGCACTTGGGAAATCGAATTTGGAAATATCAAGTATGTTGAAAATTTCTGATTCAACGGTAAAAGTTCATTTGTCTAGACTTTATAAAAAACTCAATGTTAAAAGTCGAATGCAAGCTGTTGTTATAGGAAGAAGAATTGGTTATATTTCAATTTGAATACCGTGGTTTTCATGCAATTTTATAAAGTTTGGGATTATTTTTTTCTGTCGAAGATCAAAATAAATAACAAATTTAACAATGACTTAAATTTTTTGGAGTGAATTGTAATGAAAAAAAACGAATCTTTGAATGCTGTAGATGATTGCTGTAGTACAACTTATGCAGCTAAGCTATTAGGAGTTTCTGTAGGAACAATACAGATAATGGTCGAAAAAAAAGAACTCAATGCATGGAAAACTCGAGGTGGACATCGACGGATATCAATATCCTCCGTCTATGCTTTTATGCGTAAACAAGGCGGCCCTCTTCCTTTATTGGAAATGCGTACAAACGTACTTGGCGTCCTGTTGGTTGAGGATGATCCTGTTACAAGTGAGATGTTGTCGGGCTTCTGTAATCGATCACCGATTCCTGTAGATTGTACAATAATGTCATCTGCGCTCGAAGCGCTTATCGATATTTCCGCTCTCAAGCCTGATTTGCTGGTCACAGATTTGGCTATGCCTGGAGTTGATGGGTTTGAATTGCTTCGAATTTTGCAAGAAAATCCACAATTCAAGCAAATGACGATTTTAGCTCTGTCGGCGTTGCTTCCAACAGAAATTGAGGCTAGAGGAGGGTTGCCTGCTGGTATTATCTTCATGCCTAAACCGATTAACGTTACTTGGTTTCATGGATTTCTCACTGCATTGTCGTCAGTAAAATCTTCTGTTCGGCAAAAATCAATATAATTGCGATTTTTTATTTTAATAAATAGGCCTCTCATGAAAGTATAAATCTTGGTTCGCTGTATATCAAATATTCTTAATATAAATCTTCATTCCTGCTGACACACTTGAATGCGAATACAATCTTCTTTAGCAGAATATTTTATCAGTACCACATTGTATTGACCGAGCGGAAACTGCATAGGTCATGCTGCTAATGCGAAAGCCTCAGCAGGTGTTTTCATACCTAGTGCTCGGTGTGGTCGCTGGTGGTTGTAAAAGTCAATCCAGTCACCAATGATCTGACTGGCATGTTGCAGACTCTTAAAGCGATGGCGGTGTGAGCACTGCTCCTTGAGCGTCCGGATCACCCGCTCAATCATCCCGTTTTGCTCCGGGCTGTGGGGCGTGATGAACTCCTGTTGCAGCCAGTGACTCTTGACCAGAGTCGTGTAGCTGCGGCTGGTGAAGACCAAACCGTAGTACATGCAGAATAGGTGTGGTCAGCCATAAAGAAGTGGTTCATTCTATTGATTCCAACATTTCGAGAGTAGCATGCCAAATGGCTGACCAACTGAAGGGTAAAGCCTATTGCTCATGGGTGGCAATGGATATTGCAAAGGATTTCAACGTGGTCATGGTTGAACGATTCATGGCAAGACCCGCCGCTTTCGCATAGCCAACTGCGGCGAAGATCATGATCGCTTGATTGCAATCCTGCACGCACTGACCCAGCCATGCCATGTTGGCTTTGAGGCAACGGGTATTCTGCATGTGCTACTGTCCGGAGTTCATAAGCCGGGCCTTCATGGCCTGGGCCAGCGCACACGGCGTGAGGCCTATCTTGACGCAGCCGGGTTGGCCCATGCAAAACGGCTACATCGAGAGTTTCAACGGCAAGTTCCGGGACGAGTGCTTGAACGAGCAGTGGTTCTTGACTTTGCCCCAAGCCAGACAGTGAATTGCTAAATGGAGGCAAGACTACAACGAAGTCAGGCTCAACAGCAGCCTGGGTCGGATTCGCCCGGCAGAGTTCGCGCAGCAGTAAAGGATTGAGTCCAGTGCCGCTGCAAATCTCAACCATCAAGTTTTGGATTAATCTTGAACCCTCGGACTACTTCCATTTGATTGGTACGACTAGAGGGGGCAGGTCACTGATACTCTCTGGCATGCTTGAGTGTTGATAGAAAGTTCCTGAGTGGTGAGCCATCCACTACCACTTACATCCTTCAAGTCACTTTGTAAAACGCTGCAAAGTGGCTTTTTTTACCTGGTTTCATCTAACACACGCTGGTGTTGAGGAAATCAGGGCAGTTGGCTGTTTGTGTCCGTGGCGTTTTCGAGCAGCGCGACCAAATCCAGTCCATCGACTTTTGGGGCGTAACCTGAGGCCTCCAAGTGCTGTTCCAGTTCGGTGATGACCGTTTGAATCACTGGCAAGCCCAGTTCTTGTACGCTAGATTTTTCAATTTGATAGCGCAAAACCAGCAGCCCTCTTAATTCTTGCCACAAGCGTGTGTGGTGATCATGCGTTCCCTCGATGATTTGGGATGCTCGGTGTATCGCTTGATCAACCCCGTTATCCGTGTCAAGCTGAATGTCCAGTAATTTAGCCAATCTCACAATGCGCGCGCTCAATTGTTCAAAGGTTTTTTCCAGGCGTTGTATGGATTCCAATCTGGAAATATCCAGTGAAATGGGGTCTTGTTGAATGTGCATGGAAGACCAATGATGTTTTATGACGGCGGGCCAAAATAATATGACACATCTTTCGATGTATTCAGGCTATGGACAGAAAATCATTGATGGCTACGTAGGGCGCGGCTTGGATATACCCCTGCGGGGTGGCTGTGTCGCATTAGAATGATCTCTTATATGGAGACAACTATTGGCTCAGGCGTCCCCGCCGCACCTGCTACTCGTAGCGCATCAATTCAATGGATGGGTGTGCAATGGCAGGGCGGCGACTATGCTCTGCCGCTTTCCAGCATTGGGGCCGTATTCAGGGCTGCGCATTCGGAGCAGTTGGCGGAAAAGAAAATCCTGGATATAGAAGTTCATGCAGGGGCTGCAATATTTGTTAAGCCTTTCACTTCCTGTTTTGACCTCTCGGCAACGATGCAAGATCCAAAGCTGAATGAAGAACGTCGTTGGGTGGTGGTTTTGGTCACGCAGGGGCAATCTTTGATCGGCTGTCGCGTGAATCAAGTCGTCGGTCCATTTTGGGCTGAGGCGCACGCCGAGAAGGTTGTGCACGCCGGACGTGATTGGTCTTTGTTGCGTCCTTTGGGCAAGAATCATGCTTGAAGCCCAAAAACTCAGCGCTGAACTTCAGCGACGAGGTCAAGGGGGCCTGTGGTCGATGTTGTCGATTGGCAGCTTGTTGCTTGCGCTCCTGTTCATGTGCAGTGTTTGGCTGGGAACGGTTTTTGGTCTGCCGCAGCCTGACACATCTCAAGAAAAAATGGTGAAGGACCATGCCCCTGCAGCAGAGGCTGCAGCGCAATTGGTGCGCTCTCTGGGGCCTGAGCAGGAGATCAATGCTGACTTGTTTGATCGCTTGTCGTCTTTACGTGTTCCACTTGAGCAGTTTTCCCGGACTGCAGCCAGTGGCTTGCACCTTGACTCTCAATCTCGTGATCCACAAAACTGGCCAGGTCGGGCCAATTTGATTTTGGATGAATTGAAAATACTGCTCGGCGCCAAAGAGTCTTTGTTGGGCGTTTTGAGTTTGCGTGAATCGGTCATTGGGCTTTACAAGCCTAGAGGTCCGGTCAATCCTTTGCGTTTTCCGGAGTTGTCAGCGACACGTGGTTTTTATTTGTCGTCGCTGGAATGGGCCCAGGTGACGACCCCTGATTTGTCTGCACCCAAGATGACTTGGGGTTTGTTGGCCAAAGGCAAGTCTGCTTGGCGCCAGCTCAACAGTCAGGCGGCCGCTTTGTCGGTGGAGGCCAAGCTCGACGACGATACAGGTCGGGGAAAAATTGCACAAGATCTGTTGCAGGGGTTGGACAAAAATGAGTTGTCGCAACGAATCAGCCGAGTGGACGCCCATTTGACGCAGGTTTGGGCGGCTTATGACCGCGTGCGGGTGTTGGCTGAAAAGTTACCCCCAATACCTGTTGCTCTTCCCCAAGAGGCTCCCTTGACCTGGGCTCGTCTGGCGTATCCTGGTGGCACAACAGAGGGCGTGCGTGTGGGCATGGCACTGCTGTTGCTGGCATTTGTGCTGCATCTTTGCGGTGTTTGGGCGCGGCGCAGACAATTGCGTTTCATGGCTGAAAAATGGTTGTCCTTGACACAGCAGCTTGAGAATGCTGTTCGCGGGATCGATGCACCTTTGGCCACTGCGCTCAGCCGAATCGAAGGGTTGTCGACTGATTTCTTGCCCGTACAAGAGCAGCTACGAAAACTGCGCCAATCGCTTCAGGCTTCAGCAGGCCATCATGCCCCTGAAGATGACGTTTGGGCCAATGCTGCACGCATGCAATCGGATTTGGAAGGTGAGCTGACACTGCTGCGGGAAAAGTTGCTGAACATTCACCTTCAGTTTTGCAGTGGCATCACACGTGAAAATCTTGTCTACGACCTGGCCTTCACCACAGAGGCGGTTGACACCATTTCCAATTCTGCGCGCGATTTGGGCCGATCCATTGAATTGCTCAAGCAAACGTTGACACAAGAAGAAGTCTTGGACAGCACCGAAGAGGTGGATTCAGCCATTCGTCAAGTGGATGCCTTGAAAAATGCTTTCAAACGCGCGTTCATGCAGCTCCAGGAGCTGTCAGGACGTTTGCAAGTGGCTGTCGAAGATGTGCCTGAGGGTCATCGTTTTGGTGCCTCTGCACACAGAGATGAGCAAGGGAGGTTGCGTGGCAATACCCAAGTTTGACCACCTGTCTTTGGTCGCCGCCGATGCTGAGCGCAGTCTGGATGGACTCGCCCACAGCCTGCAACGAGGCACTGTGGGCATGTCGCAAGGTGCGCTCCACTCACGAGACTTGTCTGGTGCTTTGGCCACATTGGGCTTGGATGCGGCAGCTGGTTTGGTCGAAGATGTGGGCCGGCAAATGACACTGGGTCAGCCCAGTGTTCTGGATGTCGCGCAAGAGCTGATCCCCCTGATTGCACAGGCGGTGAAAGATATCCAGCTTGGTCATGTCCCCGAGACAGATGTGCAAGTCCAAACCTGGGGCCCTTGGACTTCCCGTTTGCAAGTACTGGTGTCTCGTGATGCTGCACCCTTGAGAAGTTTTGAGGCGGTGGTACCCAAGTCATCCACGCCACCAGCACCAGTATCGACTCCGTTGCCGGCGCAGGCCGTTGCCTCAACGACCGAGTTGCCTGCCAGTCATGTTTCGTTTGAGCACGTGGTTGGCGAATCTGACCCTGGATTCAGGGCATTGCGGATGCATGGATTGAACCTGATCCAAAACGTGCGCATCGTCAATCAGCGGGATGACGAATGTACGGTTCGACAAATGGATGCATTGCTCAGTGAACTTCAGGATTGGTCTCTGCGAGTGGGTCAGCAACCCTTGTCACGCTTGTTTCCTCAGGCGACCTCAGCAGTGGATGACGTTTGGCTGGACACTCATGTGCTCGATCAATTGGAGCCTTTGCGGGCTTGGAGCTCGGCGGCATCCCGTATTCAGGCGCAATCGCGAAGCCTGTCTATTTACGTGGAGTGGCATGGTTTGAGCTTGCCGGATGAAACCTATCAGCAGATTGGACGCACTTTGCGCGGGGTATTTGGGCAGATAAAGCGTGTCGAAAACGGCTATCGCCTGGTGTTTCCGTGCAGCCTGACCCGGATGCGCGTTGTTCCCTTCATGCTCAAAGAGCAGAGGTATGCCGTTTGCGGCGCCCAGTTCATTCAGTTTCAGCCAGACACTGAAGAGACTGGCGCTTCAGGCAGTCTGATCTTGCGGTCGGGCGTGGACAGCAAGTCTTTGCAGGTTGATCGTGTGTTGCCTGCTGAAAATATGAATTTGTTTGAGCTGCCCTCTGGCATTGAGCGACCACAATGGCTTTCCGCTGTAGCCTTGGATGGCGCTGGTGAGACTTATTTCTGTGTAACGCCCCAATGACATTCATTGCTTTTTTGCGTGTACTGATCTCCTTGCTCAGTGGATTGACCTTGCTTGCACATGCGGGCTGGACACCACAGACCCGAGAATCCGTGCATCGATTTCTGGCTGACCACCCCTCATTGGAGGGGCGTGAATTTACAGTGCAATGGACTGATCCGCGAGTGGATTTGCCAACATGTGAACGCCCCATTCGGGTCGTATTGCAAGGGCGCGAGCGGGCTTGGGGTCAGGTCTTTTTGAGTTTACGTTGCGAGTCCGGCCGCAGCTGGACGCGCCCGGTGAGCATTTATGTGGCGGTCAAGGGGCGTTATTTGGTCGCCGCTCAGCCCCTGCGCAGCGGTCAAATTCTTTTGCCCGGAGATTGGCAGTGGATCCAGGGGGATTTGTCCAAAATGACCGAAGCGCTTGTTGATGATCCCGATCAGCTCAGCGGCATGGTGTTGATTCGCCCTCAGCAAGCGGGAAATCCTCTGCGACTAAACGATTTCAAGCCGATGACCGTAATCAAATCAGGTGATCAGGTTCGGGTGACTTTGCTCGGGCGAGGGTTTGCCGTCAGTGCCTCAGGTCAGGCTTTGGGTGATGCCGCTGTCGGTGGTACAGTTCGGGTACGTACAGCAGAAGGGAAAATTCTGCAAGCAACAGCGGTTTCCGCTGGTTCGGTGGAAGTATTGCTGGAATAAGGTCCAACATGGTTTTAAAAATCAACGATGTTCGAGGATTGGGACAAACTCAGGCGCCCAGCCTGGGTGGTGGCTCGTCTGCTGCACCTTTGAAGCCATCCGAAGGCGGAAAATCTGAGCCCGCAGCTCGTATCGGCCTGAGCGAGACCGCCAAGTCAGTTCAGTCCTTGCCTTTGGCGGCTGCTTCTGATGCCCCCGATATGGAGCTGGTGAAGGAAATTCGTCAGCGGATTGCGCAGGGCACCTTCGAGATCGATTACCAACAAGTCGCCGGAAATTTGCTGGGTGATGCCGTCGCCGCCATCCGCGCCGGCCATCGCTGACCAGTCCTTCCTTCATGACTTCTGTCGCTCACGACCTGGTCAATCAGGTGGCCGAGGCCGTCGCCCAGCTGCGACATACCCTTGAAAAGCATGAGTTGCCCGGTTTGGAGGCGGCGATTCTCAAAGCGCAAATGGCCTTGCAGGCGCTTGATCAACACCCCGGTGGGGTAGAAGGCTTGCGCCAATTGATCGCCACCTATCCTGCGGACACCCAAAAACAACTCAATGAGCGTCTGGCGCAGGCCCGATTGGACCACCAGCTCAACGCTGATTTGATTCGTTTGGCTTTGCAGCGCAATGCTGCATTGCAAGCTTATGCGGCCCAGTCTTCAGCTGCTGCGACTTATTCCAGTGAAGGCGGCGTCTCGTTTCTCGGTGGCGGACAGTTGCTGGGCAAATTTTGATCAACTAAGGTGCAGTGGCTTGGGCCTTGGGCCTTGGGCCTACTTGTCCACCCCCAACATGGCTCGAATCGAGATCATGGCCTGAGTGTGCAGTTGACTGATGCGCCCGGGCGTCAGGTCCATGACGGCTGCAATTTCACGGTAAGACAGGTCTTCCTGGTAATGCAGGGCCATCATTAACCGCTGCTTTTCCGGCAAAGTCTTCAAAATTTCTACCAACTGTCCCAAGAATTCATGGCCTGCCACCTTCTCGAGTGGATCGCCAAACGGGTCTGAGGGCAGTAAATTCTCGGGTACATCGTCAATGGGCAGCACATTCACCAAAGTGTCAAGGACCTGGTAGTAATCGTCCATGGCCATGCCCGCAGCAGCAGCCACTTCTGGCTCGGAGGGCAATCGCCCCAAGCTTTGCTCCAGCTGCTGTGTGATCTTCTCCAGCTCATCCAGTCGATCGCGCTGGTTACGGGGCAAGATGTCCTCTTTGCGGCACGCATCGTATATCGCGCCCCGTATGCGCATGCTGGCGTAGGCTTCAAAGCTCTGGTTGGGCTGTGGTTTATAGCGTTGCAGGGCATCCAGCAGTCCTGTCATGCCCTCTTGGATCAGGTCGTCGAGCATCACATTGGCCGGCAGTCTCGAGCCGATATGGCCAGCGATCTTGCGAACCAAGGGCTGGTATTGCTTGAGTTGCTCGCCAAGATCTTGCTGGTACTTCGCAGACATTTCAGCTAATCAACAGGTGGTGCATCAGCAAATCGTTCAGATCAGGTGTACCCGTCCATGCTCCAGCCAGGGGGGCGGTCATGACTTTTGAGTCCACCACCCCCAGCAATTTGACCGCTTGATCCAGATGTGCGTTGGCGGTTTGCTCGATCCACTTGGTGCCACTGGACAAACGGGCTTTGGAGCCGGCCAGCACCACACTCCAGGATGCCGCCGGAGATTGGGCTTGTGCCATTTGCATCCAGTGCATGGTTTTTTGCAGTGATGAGGCATCGCACTCGGTGATCACGGTGTAATGCATGGTCGTGCCATAGTGTTGCAGGCTCTCTGTCTGGTTGGTCGCGCCTGACACGATCACCGAGTCGAATCGAATGCCGCTGCCCAGCAAGCGCTCGGACAGTTTTGTCGTCGACTGTGCAATTCGTGCGGTGTGCAAAGACAGGCTGTACCACAATGTGGGCGAGAGCGGTGTCACGCCCTGATCCAGCGCGACATGGCCCAGCAGACTTTTCGATAAATCAAATCTGACTTTGCAAGGCAGAGGCCAAGACTCCCTGTCAGTCAGACCGATCTCGTCGACCCACATCACTGTGTGGCCACGTTCAGCCAGGTCCTTGGTCAAGCCCTGTGTCAGTGGCAAGCTCAAGGCGGGGCGTCCAGGGCAATGCAGCACATGTACAGGTGCGCCGGTGTGCCCGAACAGGTGTCGCAGTCCTGCGGCCTGGTCTTTGCCATCCATCGTTTGTGCGGTGTCCATCACGAGGTCTTGACCCAGTCATTGAGTTGATCGGCCATGAGCAGTGGAATGTGCTCATCAGGAATTTCCATTCGATTGGACAACACGCGTGGGTGCAAAGCCCGGTGGCACAGATAGGCCGTGTTGGCTTGGCTCAAATCCTCGGGCACTCGTTGACCATTGGCCAGAAACATCAAAGGCAATTTGTGCCGGATCAGGCAATCGAGCACCGGACCAATTTGCGCCGCCTCGTCGGTTTTGGTGATGATGGCGGCGATCAGGGCGCGTGTTTGCTCGTTTTGCGCGGCCTGTTGGTGCATCAGGATCACGTCTTCCTGGGTGCGCAGGTCTGTCGTGCTGCTCATCACCAAAATGCGTTTGAGCGCTGGGGCGCCTTCGTGCAGCAGTTGCGACTGCTCCAGCATTTGGATATCGCGTTGGCTGACCCCCGCCGTGTCCAGCAAGATCACGCGGCGATCGCCCATGCTGCCGAGCTTGGCGGCCAAGTCATCGCTGTCGCGCAGTGACACCACGGGCACCCCAATGATTTTGGCGTATACCTTGAGCTGTTCTTGTGCGCCGATACGAAAGGTGTCGGTGGTCAGCAGCGCCAATTGATCGCGGCCGTAGCGCAAGACGCAGCGTGCTGCAATTTTGGCAATGGCGGTTGTTTTACCCACGCCTGTCGGCCCAATGAACGCGAAGATACCACCGGGATCAAACACAGATAGAGGATCCAGCGTCTGGATCTTGGGTTCCAGCAAAGTTTGCAAGCGGTCCGCCAAGCGTTCGTCGGGGGCAGGAGGTTGCGCCATCAAGTCATCGGCCAACTCGGCGCACAACTGGGGTGAGAATCCTGCATTGAGCAAAATCCGCAAGGCCTCAGCCTTGTCACTTGATTGGGCTTGCAGGTCATCCCAGGCGCGGGCCGATAAATGCGTTTGGAGCAATTGCTTGACCTGCGAAAACTCGGCCAGCAGCTGTTCCACCTGGATGTCTGCGGTGCTCGCTTGCGGTGAGCTGGTGCGAACAGGTGAAGGCTCCAGATCAAAGCCTGGCGCATGACTTGCGGGCGGTGGCCAGGCCCCGGGCGCTGCGGGCGACACCGCAGAAAATGCCGGCTGGGCGTCGGCCAAACGAGGGGCTTGATCTGCTTCCTGACGCTGGGACAGCTGGCTCAATGCTTCCGGCGAAATGGCGACGATTTCGACGCCCTGCGCGGTGTCACGTGTGGACAGCACCATGGCATCACCGCCGACTTGCTGGCGCACCAGCTTCAGTGCTTCGGTGGTGTTGGCTGCAATGAATTTTTGGGGACCCATTTTTCACTCCACATTTATGTCGGACTGGCTTGTGAGCATAAAAAGTGCTCAAAGCTCAGTTGCGTGTCCAGCGGCAATTCAGTCATGGCCAGCACATGGGCTTGGCTGCGTATTTTTTTGACGATGCGAGCAAAAGTCAGCCGGGTGCGCGGGTTGCACACGATCACTGGCGGCAAATTCTTGGCTTCCATGGCATCGACATGGGTCGAAATCTCTTGTACCAGCAGCCGCATGAGTGAAGGTTCGATCACGCCGTCAGGTGCCACAGGCGCGGCACCAATGGCTTGCTCGATCAACCGTTCAAACTCGGGTTGCACGCCCAGCACACGGGCTTGGCCGCTTTCGCCCAGGGCCTGCTGCACGATGGTGCGCCGCAGCGCCTGTCGCACCATGGGCAAGATGTCCAGCGGCTCGGCGCTCTTGGGCGCGTGCTCGGCTGCCACCTCGAGGATGGTGCGCAAATCCTTGACCGGAATGCCTTCTTCGAGCAGCAGTTGCAGCAAGCGCTGGAGCAAGCCTAAAGTGACCACCTTGGGCACCACTTCTTCCACCAGTTTGGGGAAGCTCCCTTTGAAGTGGTCCAGCAGCTCTTGCGTTTCCTGGCGGCCCAGCAACTCATGGGCATGGCGATGGATCAGGGTGTCCAGGTGCGTGGCCATCACCACGGCAGGCTCGACCACCGTGTGGCCGCGACTGATGGCCACTTCGCGGTCGCGGCGCTCGATCCAGGTGGCCGGCATGCCAAAAGACGGGTCGCGCACCTGAAGACCCGGCATGGGCTCCACGCCCTCGGGGGCAATGGCCAGCAAGCGGTCAGGCAAGCACTGACCGCGCCCGACTTCTCCGCCATAGACCATGAAGCGGTAAGTCTCAGCCGGCAGTTGCAAGTTGTCACGAATGTGCACCGATGGTGTCAGAAAACCCACGTCGCTGATGAACTTGCGCCTGATGGCGCGGATGCGCTTGATCAGGTCGC
>JACCDU010138092.1_pt1 | contig 21879 bp, 31 predicted proteins | sample 7446081 | NCBI WGS metagenome assembly JACCDU01 (sample SAMN15323447, study PRJNA562643) | freshwater metagenome | isolation source: river surface water | place: USA:Blue River Watershed | collected 2017-08-17
ATGAACACTTTGTTTTATCCTCCAGTGTCGCAGGAAGTGTTTTATCGGGTGAAAGATTCAGACATAGATATGTCTTATCTAACACAAATTTTAGCAGCCGGTAATTTATTTAAGAAATACCGTATTGTCTTGTTGTAGGACCAAGGCCCCTTGGGTTCTGGTTAACATAACCCTCTGGATCGTATGCTTGTTGTGCCACAGCTTGCATGGCTTGATCCTGATTCAAACCAGGGATGCCAACAAGTTGACCAAGGCTAGCAACACCACCACCAATCATGCCGCCTGCTGCACCAGCAGCAGTTAAACCAAGAGGAATTGCAGCGGTGTTAATTAACCCCTGCGTGGTACGCAAACCTGTTTTAAATTGTTGCCGTACCTGTTCAGGATCAGCACCCTCACGCACAGCCTGGCGCATATAGTCACGAACGTTCTCGGCCATCAGAATATCGTTGGGAGACATTTTTGCACGATGTGCAACCGACCCAGGATTATTCATGACTGTTGTCCCAAGATCGCGCATTGCTTTTGCAGCTTTTCCGCGCATACCGGGAATTTGAGCACCTAAAACAGCACCTAATCCTCCTGCACCCAAGGCTTCTAATCCTAAACGGCCAGCGCCTTCCTCCTGAGCCTCACCGCTCACTACATTACCTAATGTAGCAAGGCCAGCGGCACCAAGGCCGCCAGCCACTGCAGAAGCAACGGGATTCCTGCTGATTGCGTTTGCGTATTTACCAGCAAGTTTAATCATTGCTTCACTCCATCACAAACAGTTTGTTTGCAACAACTTGAGGCTGGGCTTGGTTCAGGAGACGCCAGGCATTGCTGGGATCCACATCCATTTGTTGCTTGAAGCTGCCCCAGAAATTCTCAGGCTGTTGAGGAGCAGAAGCAGAAGGAGGAGCAGGGAACTGGCCCAGCATCGGATTCACTGCTTCAGTGCGATAACCAGGGGTCTCAAGTTCGGTCTCGCTCTCGTACACAGGGTACGGACCTTCAGGACCAAAGAACTTCAGGGTATAATCACTGAGAACATCAGGGTTCGTCAGGATTTCGTTGTAAGCCAGGTTCTCTTGGTGCTCGTTAACCGCAAAGTTGGCGTAGCCTTCAATCAGACCCTTGGCTTGGGTGCCCCAGGCAACAGCACTATCCAGCATGCCTTCCAGTTGGAGAGCATAGTTGTTAAGGATGGCTGGTGCTTCAACGCCGTACGCGCTTACCACGTGGCGGGTTTCTGGGCTCCACTGGAGCAGATCCGCTACGTCCCCCAAGGATTGAACCGAGAAGGTTTGGGAAGAGTTGGGCGAGTATGTCTGGTTGGCTTGCCAAGTCTGCGGAGCCGATTGTGGCGTAACTTGGGGCGCTTGCTGGCCGTAATTGGCCGGGGCGTACTGAATCGTCGGAGCTGATGGTTGACCCTGGAACGGGGATTGAACTGGTGCGCTCAGCAGGTTCACCACCTTGTTGAACGCCGATTCCCATGGGTTGCCCTGACTCTCCGATGGGGATTGGGGGGCGTACTGAGACGGGGCGGATTGGTAATTGGGGGCCGCCTGAGGTACCGCTTGGGGGTAGCTCGTACCCACTTGATACTGGACCGGAGCTGCCACTGGAGCCTGGGCTGCTGGTGCTGCCTGGTAACTGGGCACCACGTAGCTGCTGGGAGCCACCGCTGCCGGAGTCGGGCTCGTCTGTGGGATCGATTGGACGGTAGCGTCCTGCATAACTCATCTCCTTTTGTAGAGCTTCTAATGTTCGATACAGATATGGAGTTAAGTCCAATCTTGGGTCCGCAGCCATCGGAAGATCCGGTGCTTGCGGGTGGGGAGTCTGCATCATTCCCCCCACTAACCTGGCAAATGCAGAGTATGCACCCTGTAATTCATTCACCATCCTGAATGGGAACCCAGATAACATCTCGGCCCGCTCCTCATCCGTCTTAGACGGAAAGAGGTATTTCAATGCTTCAATGCTATCAACACCTAATTCTTGCAGGTTTCGTACAACAATTGAGTTGTTGAGAATATCCTGGGTTGAATCCTCATAAACAGGACCCAACCAACGCCATAGAACGGTGACATCTCCATCGGGAATAAGACCCATAACCCCTGGTGGAATCATTTGGGTCTCGATACAAGCCATCATAATCTTTTTGAGTTTGTCGTTATACATTTGCATTGCTTGCTTATACGCATTTTCCTCTTCTGGTGGTGCACCAGGTGCAAGTGCAACGGGCTTCTCAAGTCCTGCAGCAGCCGCAAGCGTTGACTTAAACAGCTGTTCTTCTTGGTAAATAATCAGCTCTAAACAACGACAGATGCCATGGGTGTAAATGGCATTTGCTTTTTTCTTTGATGTTGCAGAAACACGTCCAAACAGTGATTTGTACTCAGTTGCGGTAACACCAGCAGAAATCGAAAGCTCGTCCACACCGCCAAGAGCAGTACGAATCTCTTCTCGATACTGACGAGCAAATGCGTTTTGGTCACCAGTAATAGCATCTGGAACGATGTAACCAACTCGGTCGTTTGGCTCCAGGTTTGCAATGACGCGTGGAACACGAATCTGACCATCGATGCCACGGCTGACAGGATCAGCCTTAAACATCGAACGGCTTAACGTAGAGGGACTTGTAAAGCCTGAGTTCGCAGCGATGGATGGCCGCTGAATCGTCATGTCACCACCAGCCTCCATGAGGTCAGTCTTGGGACGAGACGAGAGCAGTGTTGGGTTACCAAAGAATGTGATGTTCTTGCGCATCGTACGCATCAAATCATCATGCGTACAAATGTGATTGGCCATTGCATCGAATTCACCGATGCCTTCTGTTGAGAATCCTTGGGGGTTATTGAGAATCTCTACACAAGGAATAAAGCCAAGGCTATTGGTTAATTGTTTAGTATTACCTGTCAACGCATAGGTTGGCATATCGAAGTTCATCTCCGAATCGGAGTGAGTTTCTTCAATTTCAGTTGGTTTAATAGATAGACGAATATAACGTTTAGCTCCAGGGCTATAAGTGCTTTGGCTCCCTGTTAGGTTTGTAGTATTAATCTGCTCGCCAAAACCATTGCCGCGACGCACCTTATAGCTGTAGATGATTACAACTTCATCAAGCTCGCCATCAACGTTGTAATAGGCACGATATTCGTGCTCACGAAAATAGTAGAGACGATAATTGTTTTTAGTGGGACGGATATAAAAAAGACCTTTGCCATCACAGAGGAAATACTCCCAGATCGAATCCAGGCGTGTATCCATCTTGTTGTACTTCATCACACGATCAAGGAAATCCTTGCGCTGTGCACCGAAATTATCTTGGGATGGAAAAAACTCAACTCCTTGGCGGATGCCAAAGAGCTTCATTTGAGCAATATGGGACGCAACAATGCCCGTATCAACAACAATATTGCTGTCCTTATCCAGGTAAGCGTTGATGATTTCTTGAAGACGGGCTTTAGCGTCAGCCATTATTCACCTTGTACGTTAATTAAATACTAGCAGTTTAAGAAAATTAAATTGCGCCTGTACCCATTTCACCGTAAAGCCCTGGGCCTTGACGATTTCCAAAGTAAGGAGCTATGCCTGGTTGCATCCAAATTTGAGGCATTCCTGCAGGCCAGCCATTATTCCGCAACGGATTTTGTTTGCTGTTTTGTGCATAATTACCAGGATCATATGGCAAAAATTGCGTATCTTGACGGAAACGTACATCTCCTGGAATATCGCTCATGCCACCCTCACGATTGCCGATAAGCTCTTTTAAGGTCCGCTTGGGTTGTGCCTGTGCAATCAAACCACCAACATTACCGATTCCTGCACTAGGCAGCTGTGGCTGCCCTGGAAAAAAGAAAGGAATATTTTCTTCCGGAGATTCTTCTTTTGGTAGAACTGGTTGTTTATACGGACTTTCTCCGCCAGGGATTTTAAATGCCGGGTTTGTAAGAGGATTAAGTCCAGCCATATTTCCAAAACTGGCGCCGTATAATCCACCCGTTTGCGTCTTTTGATACATCTGATTACAGCCGTCAATCCGTTTATTCTACTCTTCTATAACCTCGTAACCAGCTGCATCATTAACCTTGCTGATGATGATGCCTGTACCACGAACATCCCAGTTGAGTACGTCGCCTTCTTGCCAGCACAGCTCTTCCATCACCTCATCAGGAAGAACAATGTAAGGTTCACCGTTCTCGTCCTCTTGGACCTCAAGGATGTAGCTCATTTTGACTCAAGCAATTTATCCACTAGCTTATCAAGCTTTGCATTGATCTGATTAAAGTTATCATGCATCTGTTGGATTTCTCTCAGGAAGTCTACCTTGAGAACGTATTCCAAAGGCATCCGCTTTAAGTCGTCTTCCAAAACATCAATCCTACGTTTTTGAGATCCGATGTAATTAAAAGCTTGCTGGATCTGGTCGTTTTGCCTGCCAAGGATCTTGCCTGCAACCCAACTGCCACCAGTAACAGCAGATACAACGGCCGTTAGACCAATAGCAATGTATTCAGGACCCACGACTAGAATAAGCTTTTTTCTAATTTTAGGATTCAGTAATCGAGCTGGAGCTTACCTTTACGCATCAATCCGTTAATCATCCAGACCAGTGCGTCAACACAGTCATCATGACTACTAACGCCAAAGTTGGTTAGCTCTTCAAACATGGCGGTAAAGTTGCGGTAACGATTGAAGATAATCTTACGGTCTTCAAAAAGACCCATGCAGCCTCGGAAACGTGCCAATTTATCTGCACGGAATCCTTTAACGGGATGCCAATTTAAATTGTAAAGACTTTCGTTGTTCAAACAGACACGTTTAAAGTCAGCTTCCAGGGAAGCCTGATACTGAACCGCTTCTGAATAAATATCACATGTGGAATAGGTCGGGAAGTAATTGCCACTTTCATCTCGGCCAAGTACTGACCAATCATTAAGCAATTCTTTGAGAGCATCTAGTTTTTCTAGGTTACCCATGACGCGCAAACGGCGGTAATCAATCACATGAATCTGGTCACCAATGCGTCCACCAAGAACCATCACCGTGTAATCATTTTTTTCTTTGGTGCCAGCAGAGAGATCTACGCCAACTGCTAGCATGTCAAACTCTGTGGCAATCTCAGCTTTAACGATTAGTTCAGGCGCAAGAGACAATTCATTTTGTCTGATGACCTGATTCATGTACTGGAATGAAAAAGCAATAGGTGCCTGCCTTTTTTTTTCCTTCAAGTAATCCAATGACCACATCTCCGGCCAATACGACCGTTCGTCCCCTGTCTTGGGGTCATTAAGGATTGCAGAAAGAACAATCTGTAACCAGTTGTTTTGGGTGTTAAAGGTTGTGGAGTGAATGTCATCATGGCGAAAGCGTGTACCAAGGCAGATAGCCCTGGCTCCTTCAAACATGGTGGGTGCAATCACCGCATTCCAGTTGTCCTGCATCTGTTTACGGATGTCAGGGTTAGAAATATCAGCGGCTGATTTGATGGCGTCATCAATGATGACAAGGTGTGAACGCTTTGAGGTCACTGAACCTTTAAGGCCAGCAGCACAAAGCGTAAACTGTTCTTCACCAGTGGTGTCAATGCCTGCAAACTTGTGGTCGATGGACCAGTACTCATTACTGGTGACGTTCTTAAGTAGGCGTACGGTAGGAAAAACTTCTTGGTAGCGCTTGCTTTCAATGATACGTTTAATAGTTGCCGACTTGGAACGTGCGATGTCAACCGTATAAGACAAGTAGAGGATCTGTAACGGCTTCTTGGCTTGTGTATGGATGCCAATAGCCCATGCGGTAAACAAACCAAGGACTGTACTCTTGGCGGAGCCTCTGGGTGCCAGGAGATCAACATTTGGTCCAGCAATCTTAAGGAGGCAACTACTGTCTTCACCTGTCACAAAGTGACGATGCCATTCCCTATGATGATGAGCCGGAGGCTTATCTGCTACATACTCACAAAAGAAACCAAAATCTTCCCTTGCTTTTTCCAGGGATTCAAGATTTCGGGGAACACGGATTTGTTGCCTACGTGCAGCAGCTTGTGCATTCCGTCGATATGCAAGATGTTGATACGCAGGCACAGTAAGTATTGTTCAGTGTATTACTGAATACTACCTCATTCGCCGTCTTTGTTGTCCTTCTTCTGTTCTTTGTACTTGCGAGCTTTGTCCAGGGCGGCCTTGCGTTTCTCCTTGTCCGACATCTCGCTGCCGTCCGGATTCTTCGCTTCCTTCTTCTTGAAATGCTCCAGGAGTTCTGGGGGCATTTTGTTCTTGCTCATTTTGTTTGCTGTTGCGAATTGCGTTTAAAACTTCAGCTCCTTCAGAAGCGGGTGTTTCACCGCCAACAGGAGCACCCTGTAAACGACGAATACCACCAAAGCGGTTTTTCTGAAGCTGCTGAACAACATTCATCAATCCGCCAGCAAGCCTGGCGTCGGGAGCAGCTTGGGATTGTGGTGCTGGATTCATGAGTTTATTTTAAATTAACTTTCTTCGTATTGCATTTTTGCCCAAATACTCATCGAGGCTTCTTCCAAAGGAATTTCGATTGGGTCGTCTTTAAAGATGACCATCAACTCACGAATTGCACGATCAGCTCCAGCCATTAACAAGCCTTTGCGATCACGACTGGATGTAAACTGCTCAATCTGAGCAATAGTGCCTCGCAGCTCTTTTTGCATGCCAGCGATACGGGCAACGCCTGCATCACGTTTTACGACACCGTTATCTACGTCTTCACGTAATTTACGAATGTCTTCTTGCATCTCCTCAATTTCATAGAGGAGTTTTTTGCGATGGTCAGGCTTGGGATAATGGCTTTTAACCCATTGTTCACACGGAACAACGCTTCCTTTGTAACCAAGGAACCTGGCGTATAGATAGCACTCAATTACAGAGAACGTTTCTTCAGCAAAGCTAATGAACGCGTCTTGATTAGCGGAGTCAAGATTATCAACCCACTGATCAAACAGTTCAATATCGATAAGCTCGTTGCGCCTGTTCGTAATCTCGGGCTTCGTCAGCTTGCTTGAATTCTTGTCCTTGGGAGGCAGAAGTTCGTTGTTCTTGTGCGCCTTTACCGATGGTTTCACGCTCTTGGGTTCCGGCATCTTCCATTTTTTTCTTAGAGAAACTATAAGCCACTTCCGCAGCTTGCTTATATTTATCTAGGTCAAACCAATCATCAGCATCGGTTTGACCTGCAGGCACGCTACTGGTCATGGCTTATTTCTCCTTAGGGGATCAGAAGTTGCTCATCATGCTGGCAAGGCCCTGAGCAAAGATATTGCGGCGACTTTCAGTCGACTCTTGGCGCTTTTGACGGCCTTTAGAACCTTCCAACTTGTCAAGCAATTGCTGGAACTTACTAATATCAAAGTAGTCGTCAGCATCAGACTGACCGGTAGGAACAGAGGAAGTAGGAGAAGAAGTCATGTTAATAACACTTGGTTATGTATCTATTTTAAACAGTATTAACCAAAGACAGAACCAAGGAGACCATACATAGAGCCAGCTAACTGCATTTTACCAATGCTTTTATCGGCCGCAGTTCTTTGTTTCATGGATTCCAGGCTGTATTTACCAGTGGTTTCAGCAACATCACGAGAAGCCTGGGCCTCAATACCAGCAACTTTCTCAAGGCCAGCATTGATAATTGGCTGTAGATCCAGCTTACCTTTAACTTCAATATTAGCAACTGCTTGCCGCCAATCAGCTTCTCTATCCGCGCCGTACTTAACGCCTTCTAAACCAAGACTTGAGGCATATTTTTGGGCATCAGCATAAGCTTTGGCAACTTCCTTATCAGCGTCAGCACGGATACCAGCAGAACTAACGGCGGCATTAGCACCGATCTGAGCAGCGTTTTGAGCCCACTGTCCCTGAATATTTGCAAGATTCTCCTGACCTGTTTGAAGAGTTTGAAAGATTTCCCCCATTTGGCCAATAGCTTTGGCCGTTGGATCCCCGTCAAAAGAAGGTGGTTCTTTCTTTTCTTCCTGAACACCGCCTGTTTGCGCAAAAGTTCTTGCACCAGAGCCAATACGAACATCGGCTTTTTGAGCGCGTCTTACAATGCTTTCTGGTGTATATCCAGTACTTTTAGCAATCGACTGCAGTTCTTTGAGGTTAAGTTTTCTACCTGCGTCCGCAATTTGTTTATTTGTTTTAGACATTGTTAAGCTCCGTATTTATAAGTAACAGGATCAATAGCTGTGGGACCTGGTACTTTTGCAATAGTAGGATAACGATTGGTTAATTTACCACTTGCATCGCGCTCAGGAGTGCCAAAGATATAAGACAACATCTCCTGTTGTGGTGTCATCACTTTGCCAGAAGCAATCAAGTTACGTTTTAACATATCACCAAATGCTTGCGGGCTTCTAATGCCTTGAGCTTTTGCTTGACTTGCAAAAGAAGAATATTCGTCACCCGTAAAACCAAGACCTTGCTGTCCAAAAATAGATTTTGCAGTATCAGCAAAAGAACTGCTGCCGTAATCAATAGGTTTTTTGTAACTTCTTTTAAGACGATTAAGTGCAAACTCAGGATTAGAGTAGATGTCTTTTTGGGATTCCAGGTAAGCTTCTGCAGCCCCACGATTACCGCTTTGTACCAGGCTCTTAAACTTAGACAGTGCTGCTGCTTTTGTTGCCTTACTTGCTTTAATCCGATCTAAGCCATAATCCATAAAGGCTTGTTCGGTTTCAGTTGGCTGATATTCTGGTGCTTCTGCACCGCCAAATAAGCCACTGAAAAGACCAAGACCAGCACCAATGGCAGTTCCAACGCCAGGGAGAATTGCACTGCCAGATGCTGCACCAGATAAAGCTCCTCCTAATCCCGCTGCCCAGTCAGTAGCCATCTACGTATTAACCTATTATGTCTTATTTTAACTGACTAGATTTATCAAGCAACAAACGCATCAAACGCCGATTTTGCATTATCAAGTGCATACCTTCCGGCTAACTGGCGTGAAAAAGGATCGTTTACCTGGAACTTAGGTGCCCACTGTGCTACGCGCATCTGACGTTCAAGATCTGATTCGGCGGCATGATAATCACGACCAGTGCCAATATCTCCAAATAAACCAGCCGTTCGTTGCGCTTGGGCCATAGAACCCATGGTATTGCGCATCGCGCTTTGACCAAGGAACATATTGGCGAGATTTAGCATGCCGCCCATCTGGCCCATGCTTAACCCCTGGGGAGCACCTGTTGCTGACCCAGTGGTCGCCATATTGTAAATTTCAGACCCAACGGGATAAGGAATTTGAGACATGTTAATACCTAGGCGAGGATGTTGTACTGACGGGCGACTTGTGCAGGACGCCCTTGCGTACCTTCACGAATCAAGTTAAAGGTAGGCTCAGCAAATGTAAGTTTTGCGGCCACAGCGTTCATGGCATTTTTAGGAAGGTCCATAAAACCTTTGAATAAGTGCCCTTGCATCGCACGTTGCTGAGCAGCGTCAGCAATACGTCCCATAGTTCCTTCATAGATACGGGAACGTTGTTCAATAACACGTGGATCGTTCTCAAAAAGATCACGCATTAATTGATAGCGCAAAGACTTGTCATATGAACTAAGCTCTTCTTCTTTGCCATCTTTGGTTTTGGTCTTACCAAACATCTCCTGCATGAAAGGATTGTTATAAATCTCACGCAAAATTTCGGCTTGGCTTGTTTGACCAGCAATCGGCATTGATTGAACAGGTGGTACCTGCGGTGCAAACATTGAGCCAAAGCCAAAGCCAAAAGGAAGTTGTGCCATTATTTATACCTCCTTAGAAACTAATACTAGGAGCTTGAAGCACTGAATTAGCATAAGGTGCGGCTTGCAAAGCTGTCCTTAAGTTAAGTCCTTGTTCTTCTTGGCTGCCAATAGCTAGTTTACCAGCTGTTGCTACAGTACCAAGCATTGCATAATTCTGACCCATGAAAGCAATTAAGGCTTGTTGACGAACAAGCTCATTGCGTTTGGCTTGCTCAACCAAAGGCATCATACGTTTTGTATTTTCAAAATCAAGATCAGTTGCATCACGGGCAAGTTGTTTTTGAGTTTGGATATAAAGCTGAGCAGTACGGGCGTCCATGCCAGCAAGCGTTTCGGCTACTTTCTCAGCTTGTGCAAGTTGTGTAGACAAAGAAGTTTCTTGACCAGTAGTCGGTTCACCTTTACCAATGCCAAAGGGTAGTTTACCGCTAACTTTGGCTTTCTCGGCAACATCACCAAGACCAGTACCGGCAGCAGCAGCACCCACAGGAATTAAGTAGCCAGCTGCTTTTGCAATAGGATTAGGAGAAGCACGTAAACCACCCGTCAGAGCAGCAGTTACTTTACCGGCGCCGTAAGCACCGGCGGCACCAGCGGCAGCAGATAGCGGGCGTCCTTCAATAAGCTCTTGTACAGCAAAGCCAACGGCAGGGAGAGCAAGTGCACCGCCAAAAAGATTACCGCGACTAAAGATTGCATTACGTGCTGGATCTGGAGTTGTAGCACTGGTGCTACGACCGCCACCTACTTGCACTGTGCCAGACGGATCAGCGGCTGCTGCGGCAGAAGGCTGCTGACCACCTGCTGCTGGAGCTTGTTGACCACCAGTGAAATATTCGCCTACACCAGTGAAATATTCGCCTACACGATTCCTGAGAAAATCTTGCACGTTACTCACGTCTTCCCTAAAAGAACGACGCCGTTGTGCTGGTTGCGGTTGAGGAGCGGCACCAGTTTGTTGCCCGCCACCAGCTGCTCCAACCTGTTGATAAGCACCGGTAAGCGGATTCATCCTAAAAACACGTCCTTGTTCGTCCTTAAACTCTGACATGTAAGTTATAGATCGTTTTATTAATTAGATTCTATCACTGCACTTCTTGAGAGTAAGACTCAAGTGTTGGGAGCTGTGGACGATTAGCACGTGCAATTACTTCGTTAATAGCCGTACCTGTTAACGCACCTGCTGCGGCACCAGCAACAGCACCAGCAAAACCACGTCTCGTCAAACCTTTTGTAAAGCCTGGCGTTGTCTTAATAGTAGAAACATCATCAGCAATACCAGGAATGCCTTGCTGTACAACTACTGATTTACCGGCTTTAGGTGCACGCAAAGCGAGAGACGCACCAGCAAGACCACCAATAGCGGTTGCAGCAGAAGCAATGTTAACTGGATAACCAAGCATCCGAAGTTCTGGTACACCTTCTAAGTTTTCTGATGTGTATTTAACAATTCCAAACAAGCCTTTGTCTTGGTAGTAATTACGCATAAAGTTGGCGTAACGCTCGGGTGTCAAATCAGGAATATCTTCTTTCGCTGTTTCGTACTTCAAAGGTCTGCCTTGTCGCTGTAAGAAGAAACGTTCAAATAATTCTTGTGCGGGTTGCTGTGTTTCTCGGCGATCTTCTGAACCCTCTTCTGCATAAGCTTGTGCATAACCCTTGGGTCTAAACATCTCTCCAACATTGGTGATGTCATAGGTACCAGCAAGTGCTGTGGCTGGCAGCGTAACGCCCAAAGCAATAAGACCGGTTTTTTGCTTACCTAATTCTTTATAAGCTTCAGGGCCTACTGCTGTTTCAAGTGTTCTATCAACTGCTTTATCAAGAATCGCCAAGGGGTGGTTATACCGCCAGTAGATGCCTCGTGTTCCGTCATTAGCAATATCGGTCATAAGGCGGGCACCAAATGCACCCACAGCCTGTACAGGTGTTTCCCGTAAAGAAACACCAAGGTCCTTTAACTCCTTATGATATTTACCACGAAGATTTAAAACTGTTGGATAAATTTCTTCGGCACGCCGTGTTGCTTCTGCACTTTTGGCTACACCAGTTGCAAGGTTTGCGCCTAAGTTATTAAGAAGATTTTGAAATTGTTTCATCTTAGACACCAACAATGCTTGCCATATCCGATTGGATGCCGGCTAAATTAAATTGGTCTGGACGGAATAGCTCTTCTCGCAGCACAGCAGACATTGGCAGAGTTTGCTCCATCCCTTGCATCTGGAACATCGTATTGGGAGAATAAGCATTCCTTACGGTCATTCGATTATTTTGTACTTGCTCAAGACGCTTTGCTAATGCCTCATTTAACAAATCACGTTGCATGTTTTGTTGAAAGATTTGTTGCGACTGAAGAATATCGGTAGGTGTCACCTCCCCACCTAAAAGTTTGTTAGCAAGTGTAGGAGTTACGAAGATAGAAGCAGCAGCGTTAAGAGGCATTTCTAATCTGCTGATACCAGGCTGAAGCGTTTCTTCCCCTGTTTTTGTATTGATCATACGCATTGGCGCTTTAGGCCGCAAAGCACGCAAACCTGTCAGCGCTGTACCAGAGACACCTGCATCTAATAAGCCGTAAAGAGCTGCGTCTTTAGGTGAAGCGCCGCCCATCAGTGCAATGCCACCGGTTAAGCCACCACTCATTAACGCACCTGGAAGAGCATCCTTAGCTGCGTTAAGTAAACCTTGAAAAAGAGCGCTTCTACCGGCCATCACACTGTTTTTCTTTTATTATAAATGCTACGCTTTTGGTTCTTCATTATTCTTTTTAAACGTTTCTTTTGAATCTTCTTTATCTCCTTTTAGGAGTTGAGCAACAGACAGATTGCCTTCTGCTTCATTCTCAGCTTTCTTCTCTGCTGTTGCCATCAAATAACCCTTGGGATCTGGGTTGGAAGCACGTGGCATTGGATTACTAATACGATCGTCAGGCTTAAGTGTGGGACTTAATGCATACATATCACGCCAGATAGCATTAAAACCAGGCTGGTCTTCCGGACGTTGTTTTGTTAATGCTCGTCCAACATTAAAGTCGTAATCTTCTCTTCGATTGAAGCGGCCGATTCCAGCAAATACTTCAAGCTTTTGCGCATCATCTCCAACATATTGAAGACCTGGGTTGAAGCGCAATTTACGCGTTTGAATACGGCGTAAAAGGTCGCTACTATCAAATCTATTTGGAGTCCAGGGTGCTGTACCGCTATCTGCTTTGGCAGAAAAAAGATCATCAAAATTTAATTGACGCTTTTTTGCAAAGACGTCCTGAGTGTAATCAATATATCTACCAAGCTCTAAACGATGATCTTTTGCCATTAATCCTCAGTCTTTTCACTATTTTTTTTCTTCTTTAACCCTACCAGGGTTTGACGCAACCGTGCTTGCTTCACAGTTTTTTCGTCATACTTATCTGGATTAGCAAGGACATTTGCCTGGAGCTGAGCGGAAGTAATTCCCTTCTTCTTAGCTTTGGCAGTGAAGGCGCCTTCCTTCATGTTCATGCCTTGGATCCACTTCTTGTCTTTCTTTTCTTTTTTCTTTTCAGCCATGATCAACGACGGCGACGTTTACCGGAACGACGACCTGCTTGTGCCATCAATCGACTCATCTGATTAGAAAGCATCTGATCGTCAATTGTAAATCTTTCTGTTGTTCCAGGTGGTTCTACTTTAGCACGTTGGGCTTGACGTGCCGTTAACTCCATGTCAACATCCTGAACCGCTGCTCCTCCTGCATTTAATTCAAGCATCTGCCTAAGAGGCATCTGCGTGACCTGTCCAGTTTGTGTATTAACAACATTATGTATTGCGTCTAAATCACGCACCTGCCGGGAAGGACTAATAAGATCATCAAAATCATATTGAGAAATAGTCTCAGCAACTTCTTGTTCTGGAGAATATACGTCCATTGCGGAGAGCCTACGCCTTCCTTCTGTCATTAAAGGACCAACAACTGTTTGCTCTCTAGAGCCACGGAGGAAGGTGGCTGCTTGCCTGCTTAACTCTGCTGGATCAGCTCCAAGTTGATTAGAAAGATCTAAGACAGCTTGATTAAAGGCTGCAGTGCGCATTGGCTTTCCTGACGTTTGTGTGTAATCAAGAACGAATGCGGCAAGGCGTTTTCCACCAACAACTTCTGGAGCAAGCTCACGTGTCATAGTCTGTCCGGTGCCCTTGAGCTGTGTTACGGCACGCATCTCGCCACTAGACGGGTCCCGCATTTCGGTCTGCACAACTTTCTGAATAGGTAAATCAGTTAACTGAACACCACTGGGAACATTGCGACGTGGACGTTCAGACTGCCTTGCACCAAGTCCATAGCGCTCTCCCAAACCAAGATCTTCACCTGGTTCCTGCATACGTACACGTGACTTCTCAGAGGTTTGTGCCAGGGTGTTTGCAATAGTGAGAGCTTCACGTAAAACCGGATTCTTACTTGGTCCGCCCATAAACTCAAAGCCCTTCTCTCGCCCCAGATAAAGAGCGTCATCAATAACTTTGATGCGTTGTCCAGTAATTCCCTCTAACGCGTTATTAACAGCTTGCAAGAAAAGATAATTATTCTTTGCCGTCAAACGAGTGTCAGACGGATCAAGCGTAGTAGGTGCTACCTCTAATTCTGTGTCGCCAAGGCCAAGCATCTGAGCGCGTGTTTCTCCCGTCTCTTTGTCGACATAAGTTTTATTTTCGGGAACCAAATAACGAGTCTGTTTAAAGTACTTGGCACCTTCCCGTCCCTGCTCGTCAATTAAAGTATGTTCTTGAATGAGCGGTTGCCCGCGCATTGGCATGCCCTTGGGATCGCGTACGATTGCACCTGTATTGTTTTTTACAAATGGGGACAGGAGTTGATTGCGAATGGCTTGAGAAAGAGTTACATCAGAAACAATAGTTTCTCCTTTGGGATTGCGACGAACAACCTGATCAACCACAAGGTTCGGATTTAATGCAGTCTTAACAAGTTTGTTGCCACGAGCAGTAACTTGTACTTCAAGGTTTTCACCCTTTTCTAAAGCATCAATTCGAGATTCTGTTCCTGTAATTAACTTTGCGTTGACATTGTTTGCAAGTCGATTATAGGTATTAGTTGCTTCATGTACAGATGTAAAGTTTTGCCCTGTTGCTGGATTGGTAAACAAGAAATTGCTATAGTTTGGATCAGAGCTCAAATAAGTTTCCAATCCAGGATTCGCTTTTAACATTAGCGGATCCACAACAAGGTAAGGACTATCGTTCCGAGAAAGTTTTACATTACCCTTTTCTAAGGCATCATACGGATTACGGAACAAAGGCCGTGGTTGCACGCTCAAATCAGTATCTTTTCCTCCACGGGCACGCTCGAGCATCCCTTGGATTTCCTCATTTGTTTCTGTCGGTTTTAAACCAAGTTCTTTTCTGCGTTGCTGAATTGTTTTCCAGTTTTCAGAAGAAATTTGCCTGGTTCCAGTGGAGCCAAGTTCTTTAAGACCACCAATGGCGTATCCAACTCCTTGGAATTTATTAACGTCTTCAGGCCCAGAGGCTTCAACACCTGGTAAGCCAACAAAACCGGCGACATCTTCACGAGGCACAAAAGCAACTGCTTGACCAACTTCTGCTCCAATACCAGTCCCAGCTACCGCTTCGCTTGATTGCGTTGCACCAATATCTGATTTTCTAATTAAAGTTTTAGTATCAGGATCAAAGAAAATAGGTTCTAAATCACTACGTGTTCTACGACTAGAAGTTCTAGGACCAGAAACTGAAACAAGTTCTTCTCCCCCTTTTCTAGAAATAGAGACAACTTGTGTAGGCATTGACTCAGTGCCTGTATAACCAAAGCCCTTGGTGCTTGGCGGTTGATATTCACCAGCCATGCCACCACTAACAAGATAACGCTTAATTGAATCAGCATCATCAAATTTCAATACGTTTTCTTTAATATGTTGAGTAACAATACGATGAATGTTGGGATCAATTTCAATGTCGTTAAAATTACCTGTACTTAAAGCACGTGCAGTAGAAGAGGAAGACATGCCCTCTCTTAACATGTTGGCAAGTTGACCAGGGAAAACTTTTTCGTCTCCTAAATTCTTGGCAAGTATTTCTTTATTTAAAAGACCAGATTCATCAAATAAAATTTCTTGCCATTCTTGAGTAATAGGTGCAGGTGCTTGATTTTGTTTGCGTTGTTTTGCTTCCCTAAGTTTTTGAGCGGCAAGTTCGCCGGCAGCAGCACTAACCTCTCCTTCAGGCACCATACTGAAGCCTTCTGGTAACGGAGCATCCGTTTCCGCTAGGCCCAGGGTAGCTCTTGCTTGATTTAAGGCAAGTTGACGACGCGTTTTGTTGCGATTTAATTTGGCAACCAAAGAGTCACCAACAGGGAGCACAGAACCAACTGCATCAGTTAGAGGAGAATCCTCGCGTTCAAAAACAATTGGCAAGCTAACGGGAGAAGTTCCGCCATTGCGTGTTGTATCAATGTCAATTTGTACTGCACGATTAATTTTTAAGTCTTGTTGATCAAGGCCCGTGTCGACCGCTTCCGCGGCTTGACGAGAAACATTGTTAACCTCTCTTTGCTGCACTGATGTTAAATCAGGGATTTCACGTGTTAATTGTGACAAAAGAAAATCAGAAGTACTGACACGACCCTCTGGTAAAAATTTGAACGCAGGCGTAGATTCAGCCTGTGTTTGTTGCGCCGGAGATGGAATCGGTTGTTTTGATGGAGGAGGCGTTGAAGGTGCTGTTCTAGCAGCGTCAGCTCTAGTTTTTCTTTCTCTTGCTGCATCAAGATCAATTTGAGAGATATTGAGGGGGCCTTGTGTTACACCAGATTTACCAGATTCTTTAGGAAGATTAGCTTTACCAAATAATTTACGGATACCATACGCTGCTCCACCAGCAGCAGCAGCTAGACCTAAGCCAATGCCTACGGAAAGCGGGTCAACGCCCTGATCTTCTTGACTTTTCAGTTGATTACGTCGAAATTCAAGAACTCGTGGCGCCAACTCCGCTCTTTCTTCCGGATCTTCTGGGTATGGAGTCCCAGTGGCACGGCTGTAAGCGGCAAAATCAGCAGGAGATAACGCCATTTGGAACTTATGAGCTATAAATTTCTTGTTATTTGTATTTTAACGGGAATAATTTAGAAAAAGCTGCGTACGTTAGACTAATACAAAGAGAAAACGCCAAACATCTGGGGAAATACAAACATGCACCCTAAAAATCGCATGGAAAAAGCAATTGCATTGGAAGCAATTGCAGATGTAGCCGAAAAGATGGAGCAATCGGGCGCCAGTGGGATGGATGTTGCAGCATTTACGTCTGGTGCACGGCAAAAACTAGCGGAAGAGCGCCCAGATCCAGAGAAATATGCAAAAGCTGCCATGTCCGCGTCCAAATGGAACAAGGCAAACACCTAAAAACTAACGTCAAGTAAATATACACACCGCCGGGGCCAAACACCCCGGCATTTTTGTCTGTATTTTTGGGCAAAACCCTTGAAACAGCTACAAATTTTAGGTGTTATGTACGCTGTGATACCAAAAAATGGCCTTATAGAGGTCAAAAAAGGGAAAAAATTTTACTGACGCTTCTCCAGTACCCTATGCGTAGTGAATTGCGTATAGAAAAAAAGAAAGGTGGGATGGGTTGAATAAGTACCGGGGGCTGCGCATCCGTAACAACGCAGGCAAACGTTATTCAATTGGAGTTTAATTCCATGGCAACAGTAGTGCAGACGATCAGCAACGCTGAGATGATCACAAGGCTCGGTCATGCGGCAGGAATGCTGCGTTACCACAAGAAGGTTGTGATGAAGCCTGGCGTTCTTCGCGCTAGCGGATGGACGCCGAGTGATGTCATCAAGTTTCTGTTGGATGAGCTTTATGCAATGGAAGCGATTGTTGATGAAGGCTTTGGTGATGAAGTGATTTGGAAGGTGTGGATCACACGCCGACCCGAAGATCACTGTTTCGTTATTGAAGCTAGCAGCCGCTGAGTGTTATCTCTTCCCCTGGTGAGAGCCAGGGGTTTACATAGCCCTCAATCCCTGTATTCCCCACCTGATTACCGTACAATCTCTGTCTTTTGATACGAATTCGTATCGCGCGCGATCTGGATTAGGCTCTGCTACAGGGCTGGCCTTACAGAACAGTTGCTTGGAATACCGTAGGTTTTCCACAGCTTTTCCACAGGCCTGTGGAAAACTCTCGTCAAGCTGGACGTTAAACGTAGCAGACATAGTCTCAGGTGTTGACTGAGATGAACTACTTGGCATCTGCAATCCCGCAGTGTAAGTCCAAGTTTACCCAGGAGAACCATGGGAGTTCGTCTCTACCCCAACACCACGGACGCCGCCAAGCTGGAGAAGCTGGCAGGTGTACCACGGGGCACGATGGCTCAGCTCGAAATCCTTCAGGAGGCCGAGCGGCTATATCGTGCTGCGCATCCGGAGGCAGATGAAGATGAAGTTGGTTACAGCTTCTACTGCATCGCCAAAGGATCTGACGTGGCAACACTTGACAGTTTCCTATCCGAAGGCTGGGGCAAGTTCCAGAGTGCAGGTCTTCTTCCTGAAGAAGATATGTATCTGGGCAACGCACCAGTCGGCAGGCTGGCATGTCAATTACTGCTTAACAGCAGTGGTGCCATGCCGCACTGGGATCAGCTAGACGCATTGGACATTGTTGTCCTTAGCGAAGGCGTCCACTGGGGTTGATGACGTAAGTCATTGGCGTGAGCCGGGGGATCAAATCCCCCAACCCCTATTGCCTCCAGTGGAGATAGGCACCACACACACGGAGATAACCCGTGATCAAAGCCGAGCACACCTTCGCTGCCGTCATTGTCTGGGCTTTTGCCCTCGGCATTCTGGCAGGTCCAGTCGCTGGCTACTTCATTGATCGAGCAACAGCTCATCAGTGCAAGACACACGACTGGCCGAAGGAGAAGGACCAACTGCACCGTGACTGGTGCATTGGTAACGGCTACCAAATCTGAGTTCGTTAAAGCGGCGTGCCAGGGTGCAATCCCCTGGCCAGTTATTGCCACAATCCAGTGGCATCTATTCCAGCTCAACATGTATTACTCCGTTCAAGTCAAGCGCAATCCTTTTGCGGTTTACGCTGACTACACATTTGAAGACGCCTATTTCCAGGGATGTGAGAAAGTGTTTGACACCGAGCAAGAAGCTCTTGAATACTTCCAGTCCTTTGAGGATTGGGAGCAAGATCTTTTGGTAGTTGACTACCATCCCTTCTGATAGCTGGTGCGCAGCCGGGTTCGATTCCCGGCATCAGCATTGCCACAATCCCGTGGCATTTATTACACGACACCATGTCACTTATCAAGAACTGCACTGTTGTCATTTGCAACGGCAACGTTGCTGGCATGCATCCAACCAAGGAGGCAGCCGATCAACAAGCATACGAGCTTGCACAGGAGTGGAAATTACAGTCTGACTGCGGTGCTGAGGTACCTTCACCGAAGATCGCAGTATTGTCATTTAACTCCTGGATGCAACTCCAAGATGTTGCTGTGTTCTGACAAGACTCTTGCACTAAGGGCCTTCGGGCCTTTTCTGCAGGACTCTATATCCTGCTTTCATTGCACACGACACGATGACTAAGCTCAACATTCGCAAGAACCTTGCGTCAATCCTTGTCAATACTGCGGCAGCAGTTGAGAATGCCAAGGTGCCTACCAAGGCAGACATGACGGAGAAGCTGAACGAGTATCGTACTCGGGCAGCGGCCCTCATCATGCCGAACGATATGGCATTCGTCATCCAACCCAAGCAAGGTAACTGATTCATGCAACGTAACTACTTTTCTGACGCGTGTGTTGCTATTGTTCTCGGTACTGGTTGTGGCTTACTCCTATCTGTTGGAGCACAGAAGATGCTCAACAGGCACTACCAGGCAACGTGCCACGACCAACCAGGACACAATCTGATCTACACCAAGTCTTTCCTTGGTGACACGTACTACTGCATCAACAGTAAGTACATGAACTGATTTCTGCACTTAACCCTTCCGTCTTGATACGAATTCGTATCGGACGGTGGGTTTTCTGCAGGGATTTCCTGCACCACACCACACGACACCAACTGGAGAACCATGACTCCTAAAGCTGTTGAACAACTCCTCACGCAGGATGCTCGCCTGCTTGCCAGGAGAGACTCGCCTGTCATTGATCAAGAACTTGAAGAACAGCGTCAAGCTGCTCTCGAGATCTTCTTTCAATGGCAGGATGGCATGCGTGAGTTCCAAGACCTCATGCCGTTCTGCGTGGTACTCCAACGTAAAGTAGATCTCAATCGGGATCTGCTTCGTTGGGAACGCAGGCATGAAGACTGACTCTTGCACTAAGGGGCTACGGCCCTTTTCTGCAGGACTCTATATCCTGCCCATCAATTCAACTCAATCCCATGATTGAAACCTTATTGATTGCACAACTGACCTGCGGTATTGCTACTCATTACGGAGTTAATGATGGCATGCATGGACAACGTACTGCTAATGGTGAAACCTTTGATGCATACAGTTGGACTGCAGCACATCCTTATCTACCGATGGGTACTAAGATAAGGGTCACGAATCAAGCGAACATGCGTCAAGTCATTGTTCGTATTAATGATCGTGGTCCTTACTCCTATGCAGACATTGATCTAAGCTATGCAGCATTTGCGCATATAGGATCAACTTCCCAAGGGAATGCAACAGTTTGCTGGCGCATTGTCGGCTGACTTGACTCCTGCACACCAAACCAACTTTACATAAACATGGAACTTACTTTTGATTACGAAGACATCAAAGAAGTCTTTGAGAAAATGAACATCACTATCCATGATGTTTACTTTGGTTCACAAGCTCGTTTTCCTGATCACAATTCAATTTACATGTATTGGATATCACCTGCAAATCTTTTTAATTACTATCAAGATGAGGTTGGAATCTTATCTCTCTACTTACAAGTCAAAGGCAAATGGTTTAGGCAGGATGATATTGATCCTGACGAATTAATTGGCCGTGAAATATTTGATTGGATAAAGACACAGAAGTATATCAACTGTCGTTATTATGTCGACAGTATTGGATCTGGAACTATTGGTTCTCAAGATCCAAACAATCCTTGCTATTGACTCCTGCTCTAAGGGCCTTCGGGCCTTTACTGCAGGACTCTATATCCTGCGCACCAAATTATCGCATACCACACGATGATTACTTTCGACCAGACCGAACTGAACAATGCAATTGAATTGTTTCAGATCGATGACTATTACATCAGTTGCAAGAGCACTGTCTGCCACCTTCACTGGGTGGCACGCACAGAGCAAGCACGTGAATATATCGACGCATTCCTTGAGTGTCTCGATGTACTGATCGATGGTCAGTGGATTGATACCTATGGTTCACACGAACAAGGTAACGATGTATCACTCCCTGACCAGGACTACATCGCTTGCCGTTACATTCTTGCAACCATCTGAGATGAAGACGATCTACCGCATCGGCAAAGGCTATGTGCACATGGATTCTTATGGTGAGACTCATGAGACTCGCCTAGGATCTATTGCTATTGCCCTCCTCGCACTCCTCCTTGCCACCATCAGTGGCATGGCATTGTTGGGAGTGGATCCTACCAACATCAACCCTCAACCCAACTCTGATAACAATGGGACTACACATCGCACTAATCGCTGACTGCACTGGGCGTTATGCCCATGTCTGGGGCAGCGCACCTACCTGGTCTCAATTCCACGATCAGCTCGAAGATGCTGGCTGTGAAGTCATTGAAGACCAGTCCATTGAATGGGAAGGTTGTACCAGAGATGAGATTGCTGAAGACTGCATGTCAGTCCATCAGCTTCTCACCGACTCTGACTTCGTTTCCCACTGACTAATACCTGGGCCTTCGTTGTTGAGAATTTTCTCAATAATGATGTAAGTCCCAGGTTTACCTCAAACATCACAGCAATTAACCAATGCGTACTCGGATTTCAATCGTCAAAGAAGATAGGATCTGGAACCTGAGGTGCCAGGGCTATTGCTATGACTCCATTGCACAAATCGTTAATTGCAAACCGGTATCTATTACACAAGTCATTAGACGTGTACGTAA
>JACCDU010010794.1_pt1 | contig 21832 bp, 21 predicted proteins | sample 7446081 | NCBI WGS metagenome assembly JACCDU01 (sample SAMN15323447, study PRJNA562643) | freshwater metagenome | isolation source: river surface water | place: USA:Blue River Watershed | collected 2017-08-17
CAACAGGAATTTCGTCGATGTTTCCAACCAACACTTCCGAGGAAGACCCTTCTGGCACGCCCTCTTCGCTGCCAACCGGGGGAGTAGTTTGGCTCGCCTCAGGCTGAGCGCAGGCCGCCAAGGCAACGGATGAGGTGGTTACTAACGTTGATGCGAGCACTGCTCTGCGATTTATGATCATGGGTTTTCTAACCCAATTCGTCTTTAGGCTCTTCCCCTGAGAATTGCCTGCTTGACCTCGGAGATGGCTTTAGTGACTTCGATTCCTCTGGGGCAGGCCTCGGTGCAGTTGAAGGTCGTTCGGCATCGCCAGACACCTTCTTTATCGTTCAAGATCTCCAGCCTCACCTCAGCGCCTTCATCTCTTGAATCAAAAATGAAGCGGTGAGCATTGACGATGGCAGCCGGTCCGAAGTACTGTCCATCGGTCCAGAAAACTGGGCAGCTAGTTGTGCAGGCTGCACACAAGATGCACTTGGTCGTGTCGTCATACCTTGCTCGGTCCTCGGGGGACTGAAGTCTTTCGCGTTTTGGCTTGTCGCTGGCCATGAGGAAGGGATTGATGTCTTTGTATGCCTGATAAAACGGGTTCATATCTACAATCAGGTCTTTTTCGACTGGAAGACCCTTGATCGGCTCTATGTAAATTGGCTGCGAAAGATCTAGATCCTTGATCAATGTCTTGCAAGCTAGGCGATTGCGACCATTTATTCGCATTGCATCTGATCCACAAACTCCATGGGCGCAGGAGCGGCGGAATGTTAGAGATCCGTCAATCTCCCACTTCACTTTGTGAAGAGCATCCAGAACCCTGTCGGTTCCATACATCTCGATGTCATAGTCAACCCACTTGGCTTCGCTGTCAACCTCAGGGTCAAACCTTCGAATCATCAGAGTGACCTTGAGGCTCACAACCTCTGCAATTGCCTTGTCTGCCATTAGTACTTGCGCTCCATCGGCTGATAGTTGGTAATTACAACTGGTTTCCAATCAATCTTTATTGGAGTGCCAGTCTTTCGATCAGTCTTGTTTTGAAGATATGCCATTGAGTGGACCATGAACTTCTTGTCATTGCGGTCGGGATAGTCCTCTCGAAGGTGAGCTCCACGGCTCTCTCTTCTCTCGCGGCAGGCAACCACTGTAACCTCAGCCAGGTCTAGAAGGAAGCCAAGTTCAACTGCTTCAAGCAGATCTGTGTTAAATCTTTTGCCCTGATCCTGAATCGAGATGTTCTCATACCGAGCTCTGAGCTCTGCAATCTTCTGAAGAGCTTCGTTCAGTGTCTCCTCAGTGCGGAAAACCTGGGCATTTTTGTCCATGGTTTCTTGCAGTTCTTTTCGTAGCTGCGCGACCTTCTCTTTGCCGTTGGCGGCTCGAACTTTGGCAAGCATATCCATGACATCTTGAGCGGCATTCTCTGGCAGAGGAACCTGCTTGGCCTTTGTCGCGTACTCAACCGCGTAGCGACCAGCACGCTTTCCGAAAACATTTATGTCTAGCAGCGAGTTGGTTCCAAGTCGATTTGCTCCATGCACCGAAACGCAGGCGCACTCGCCAGCCGCATAGAGTCCGGGAATTACGGTGTCGTTATCGCTCAGGACCTCTGCCTTAATGTTGGTTGGAATTCCACCCATTGCGTAGTGAGCAGTTGGGAAAACCGGCACAGGTTCGGTGTATGGCTCCACACCTAGGTAGGTTCTTGCAAACTCCGTGATGTCAGGGAGCTTCGCATCAATGACAGCTGGCTCGAGGTGAGTTAGATCTAGAAGAACATAGTCCTTGTTTGGTCCTGCCCCTCTTCCTTCTCGAACCTCATTGGCCATCGCTCTTGCAACCATGTCTCTGGGAGCTAAGTCCTTGATGGTAGGTGCATAGCGTTCCATAAATCTTTCACCAGATGCATTTCTAAGAATTCCACCTTCACCGCGAGCAGCCTCGCTCAGCAGAATTCCAAGACCTGCAAGTCCAGTTGGGTGGAACTGATAAAACTCCATGTCTTCCAGAGGAATGCCGCGCCTAAATGCAATCGCAACGCCATCGCCAGTCAGCGTGTGGGCATTGGAAGTAGTTTTGTAGATTTTTCCGAATCCACCAGTGGCAAAGACGATTGACTTACCTGCAAAGACGTGAATATCTCCGGTTGCAAGCTCGTAGGCAACGACACCCGCGGGCTTGCCTTCATTCATTACAAGGTCCAGCACATAGAACTCATTGAAGAATTCAATTCCTAGCTTCACGCAGGTTTGATAAAGGGTCTGCAGAATCATGTGTCCCGTGCGATCAGCCGCATAGCAGCTTCTTCTTACAGGAGCCTTACCGTGATCACGGGTGTGACCACCAAATCTTCGCTGATCGATTTTTCCATCTGGAGTCCTATTGAAAGGAAGGCCCATGTTCTCAAGGTCAATGACGGCATCGACTGACTCTTTGGCCAAGATTTCTGCGGCATCCTGATCGACCAGGTAGTCGCCACCTTTCACCGTGTCGAAGGTGTGCCACTCCCAGCTGTCCTCTTCAACGTTTGCCAAAGCCGCGGCCATTCCACCCTGGGCTGCTCCTGTGTGAGAGCGCGTTGGGAAAAGTTTAGAAATCACAGCAACGTTTGCCTTTGGACCTGCCTCGATGGCGGCACGCATTCCAGCACCACCGGCTCCAACAATCACGACGTCGTGCGAGTGATAAATCACTGAGTCAGAAGACACTTTTCTCTTTTCTAGTTGACTGGGCAGAACGATGGCAGTAGCTCAGCTGCAGCTCCAGCTGGGCATGGATCGAACGTAAAGATAACGAGCGAACCGAGCAGAATTAGCAGACCGCAAACCACCCAAAGAATCATTACTAGCGCTTTGCGAACCTTTTCTTTTTCGGCGTAGTCATTAACTATGGTTCTCATTCCATTAGTTCCATGAATCATCGCCAGCCATAGCATTGCCAAATCCCAAACTTGCCAGAAAGGATCTGCCCACTTTCCAGCAACAAATGCGAAATCAATTGCCTTGATTCCTTCTCCAACGACGAGATTTGAAACAAGGTGAGTGAAAACTAAAACTATTAGTAGCGGTCCCGACAGGCGCATGAAGAGCCAGCCATACTTTTCCCAGTTGGCCTGCTGCCTGGTTCTGGGTGAATTGGGAGTTTCAATAATGACGGCCATTACTCACCAAACACTCTCGATAGATGAAGCGGCGCGAATGCGGCAACAAGACCAACCGTTATAACCATTACGGCCCAGAACATAATCGCCTGATACTTGGTTCCCTTTGACCAAAAGTCAACTGCAATCACCCTTAGACCATTGAGGCCATGGAAAAGGATCGCGCCAACTAACCCCAGTTCAGCCACACCAATGATTGGAGTCTTGTAGGACTCGATCACGACGTTGTAGGCCTCTGGGCTAACCCTCACCAGAGCTGTGTCCAGGATGTGCACCAAAAGAAAGAAAAAGATTCCAACACCGGAGATGCGGTGCAGCACCCAGGACCACATGCCAACCCGACCTCTATATAGGGTTCCTGCGGGCATGGTTGGCAATTGTTCCTCCGAGGGGGTGAAAAGTCTCTACTAGTGTAACCGAGCGCAGGGTAACCTTAAGTTATCGGCAACCTAAGCGCCAGGAAGAGCTAATGGCAGGTAATCCAGCAGATTTTTATGCAGTAATTCCAGCGGGTGGAATTGGTTCAAGACTGTGGCCTCTTTCTCGCGCAGCTGCACCAAAGTTTCTTCACGACCTAACCGGCTCAGGCCAGACCCTTCTGCAGGACACCTGGGATCGGCTAGTTCCAATTGCCTCCAAGAACATCATGGTTGTCACCGGCGATATTCACGCTGAGGCCGTGATGGAGCAGCTTCCGGACCTGAGCGATGACTCTCTGGTGCTGGAGCCGTCCCCGAGAGACTCAACAGCAGCCATTGCCCTAGCGGCAGCCATTCTCGAAAGACGACAGCCAGGGGTAATCATCGGGTCATTTGCCGCGGACCATGTGATCTTGGACCAGTCCAAATTTGAATCTGCCGTCAAAGAAGCAATTGAGGTAGCAGCGACCGGGAAGATCGTCACCATTGGCATCAAGCCAACCGAGCCTTCGGTCGCATTTGGATATATAAGGAAAGGTGATCGACTTTCCGAGACTGCCTGCCAGGTTCTCGAGTTTGTGGAAAAGCCAGACATCACAACAGCCAAGAAGTATGTCGAAAGTGAGCAGTATTTCTGGAACGCCGGAATGTTCATCGCTCCGGCCGCACTGATTCTGGAAGTTCTCCGTGTCAGCCAGCCAACCCTGCACAAGGGCGTGATCGAGATTGCACAGGCCTGGGATACCCCGGCTCGCAAAGATGTCATGGGCAAGCTTTGGCCGACACTCACCAGAATAGCTATCGATTATTCCGTCGCCGAACCCGCCGCCAGGCAAAACAACGTGGCGGTCGTACCCGCTCAGTTTGAATGGCACGATGTCGGAGACTTTGCAGCTATAGCTGAACTTCAATCTCATGGTCGCCGGGGACACCTGGCCGTCCTTGGCTCGGCGAGAGTCTTGTCTGAGTCGGCAAGCGGAATATTGGTTAGCGATACCGGGCGCCTGGTTGCCCTTATTGGGCTTGAGGACGTGATTGTTGTGGACACGGCGGATGCCCTTCTGGTCACCAGCAAGCAGCATGCCCAGAAGGTCAAGAGTCTGGTCGAGTCCCTCAGACAGTCCGGCCACTCTGAACTTTTGTGAAGTATCTCGGATTGGTAAATCCGAGTTTCCCCGCAGTTTGGGGCCTACCAGACAGGTAGAGTGGGAGAGATCCGGCACAAAGTGCCACTTTTATTCATTCAGGAGGAAACCTTGAAGCTAAAGAATGCAACAGCAGCATTCGCTCTATTGGGTGCTTCAGCTCTAATCCTCTCTGGCTGCGCCGCAGCCCCAGAGGCAGAGCCGACCGAAACAGAGTCAGCAGCTGAAACAATCGACTACCTTGCCTGTGCAGTATCAGACGAAGGAAGCTGGAACGACAAGAGCTTTAACGAGTCTGTTTACGATGGACTTCTAAAGGCACAGAGCGACCTCGGTGTTCAGATCGCTGATGCAGAGTCAAACTCCGCAGAAGACTTCGCACCAAACCTACAGGCCATGGTTGACCAGGCCTGCGACATTACTTTCGCAGTTGGATTCAACCTAGTAGCTGATGTAAACGCAGCAGCAGCTGCCAACCCAGAGGTCCAGTTCGTGACCATCGATGGTTGGTCAGAGGGTAACGCAAACCTCAAGCCAGTTGTCTACAACATGGCAGAGTCCAGCTACCTTGCTGGTTACCTAGCAGCTGCATACTCAACCACCAAGGTCATCGGTACCTACGGTGGAATGCAGATTCCAGCTGTAACTGACTTCATGGACGGCTACTACTACGGCGCCATGGCTTACGCCAAGGACAGCGGAACCTCCGTCAAGGTTGTTGGTTGGGACCCAGTTGCTCAGAAGGGTGACTTCATCGGTGACTTCGTTCCAAACTCCGGAACCTCAAAGGCAATCGCAGCAGCACAGGTTAACGCCGGTGCCGACGTGATCTTCCCAGTTGGTGGTGACCAGTTCGGTGCAGTTTCCGAGGCAATCAAGGAAGCTGGCGTAGCTGGTGTAATGATCGGTGTTGACAAGGACATCGCTCTAACCAGCCCAGAGTATGCAGACATGGTTCTGACCTCTGCTGAGAAGAGAATGACCAACGCTGTTTACGACATCATCGCTGACCTATCAGCTGGTGGAATGTTCTCAGGTGATGCATATGTCGGTACCTTGGCAAACGGTGGAACCGGACTCAGCCCGCTTTATGACTTCGAGTCGAAGGTTGATGCTGCAGTTCTAACCCGCCTTGCTGAGCTAGAGGCAGGCATTATCGCTGGCGAGATTGACCCTAAGGCCTAATCAAGCTAGTTAGCTAAAGAAGTTGGGCCGCGGATTTTACCGCGGCCCATTTCTTTTGCGAAGATAGAGTTATCGCACGAAGGGGTGCTTGTTGAAACTTGAACTGCGCGGAATTACTAAGCGCTTTGGCAGCCTGGTGGCAAATGATTCCATTGACCTGGTGGTAGAACCCGGTCAGATTCACGCGCTGCTCGGGGAAAATGGTGCTGGTAAATCCACCCTGATGAATGTCCTTTACGGTCTGTATCAGGCAGACGCAGGTGAAGTGCTTCTGGATGGCGTCAAGCAAAACTTCACCGGACCGGGCGATGCGATGGCCGCTGGCATCGGTATGGTTCACCAGCACTTCATGCTTATCCCAGTTTTCACTGTTGCTGAAAATGTCGCTCTAGGCCATGAGCCAACTAAGGCGCTGGGTGCAATTGACTCCAATCTCGCTCGTCAGCGAGTTATCGAAATCTCCGAAAAGTTCGGTTTCAACGTTGATCCAGATGCGATGGTTGAGGATCTACCGGTTGGGGTTCAGCAGCGAGTCGAGATCATCAAAGCTTTATCCAGAGATGCCAAGGTTTTGGTTCTAGATGAACCAACGGCGGTCCTCACCCCGCAAGAAACAGATGAGCTCATGATCATCATGCGCCAGCTTGCAAAGAGTGGAACGTCCATCGTCTTTATCACCCACAAGCTTCGTGAGGTGAAGGAAGTGGCGGATATCATCACCGTGATTCGACTTGGCAAGGTCGTGGGGGACGCTAAACCAGATGCCTCCACCTCAGAGCTAGCGTCAATGATGGTTGGTCGAGAAGTTGAACTAACCATTGAGAAGAAGCCTCAAAAGCTTGGCGAAGTTGTCCTAAGCGTTGAAAACATCGCGGTACTAGACGACCGTGGCCAGCGCGCAGTCGATGGTCTTTCCTTCGAGGTTAAGGCCGGTGAGGTGCTCGCTTTTGCCGGTGTGCAGGGGAACGGCCAGACTGAACTTGCAGAGGCGTTGCTAGGCCTCAGGCCGACACTCACAGGATTTGGAAAAATCACCCTGAAGGGTAAGGACATTACTTCGGCCGATGTCAGATCTCGCTTGGATTCGGGCGTTGCCTACATCCCAGAGGATCGCAAGACAGACGGGCTCGTCTCCGAGTTCTCAATTGCAGAGAACATGATGATTAATTCTTCTTACAAATCAAAGTTCACCAAGGGACTAAACATTAATTTTGGTGCAAGACGCGAAATCGCTAACCAGCTGGTCAAAGAGTTTGATGTTAGGACACCATCCGCTGAGACTCCGGCCGGAAAACTATCGGGTGGAAATCAGCAAAAAGTTGTGGTGGCCAGAGAGCTTTCCAGGGAAGTTGACCTGCTCGTCGCCTCACAGCCAACCAGAGGTGTGGATGTTGGTTCAATTGAATTCATTCACGAGCGAATCATGGCTGAGCGAGATTCAGGAAAGGCTGTTGTTTTGATCTCCACTGAGCTTGACGAAGTGCTCTCCCTTGCAGATCGAATTGCTGTGATGTATCGGGGAAAGATTGTCGGAATTGTCGATCCGAAGACATCCAGGGAGCAGTTAGGAAAGATGATGGCTGGAGTAAGCGCATGAGCGAAGAAAACCGGTTCTCTCAGGCACTAAAGGAAATCCTGTCGGGCAGCTTTACCCGAACCGTACTCTCAATCATTCTTGGCTTTTTGGTGGGTGCAGCGTTTATGGTGGCCTCCAACAAAGAGTTCATCGAGTCTTTGGCCTATGTCTTTTCAAGACCGGCTGATGCTTTCGGGGCCGCCTGGACTGTTGTCAGCGAGGGCTATGGAGCGTTATTCAGAGGCGCAATTTTCAATGCCGAGGCAGACACATTTGAAAAAGCAATACGTCCCTTGACGGAGACACTGCGCCTTGGAGCTCCGCTAATTCTGGCCGGTCTTGGCATTGGCCTGACTTTTAGAGTCGGCATGTTTAACATCGGTGGAACTGGACAAATCATTACCGGAATGATTTTTGCAACTTTCGTTGCCACTCGTCTTGAGCTGCCTTTTCTTATCCACGTGATTGTTGCTCTCTTAGCAGCAGTAATCGGAGCAACTCTGCTCGGCGCCCTGGTTGGTTTTCTGAGGGCAAGGACAGGTGCGCATGAGGTGATTCTCACCATCATGTTCAACTACATAATGCTGTACTTCTTTACTTTCTTACTTCGCGATCCACTATTGCTCGGTGAAGAAAGAGCCACCGGTAATCCAAAGGGAGATCCTCCAGTTGAGAGCGCACTATTGCCGAAGCTAGTTGGCGATGAGTTCAATTTGCACTGGGGCTTGATACTCGCTCTTGTCGCGGTCGTCGTTTACTGGTGGCTTTTGGAGAAGTCCACAATCGGCTTTAGGTTGCGCATGGTCGGTTACAACCCTGATGCAGCCAGAACGGCGGGCATCAGCGTCGAGCGCACCTACATTCTCGCCATGGGTCTGTCGGCGGCATTTGTGGGAGTGGCTGCAGCAAACCAGGCTCTGGGAACCGCAATTGGAACAACTCCGTCGGCTCACGCCAACATCGGTTTTGATGCCATAACTGTTGCTCTTCTGGGCGGATCAAATGCGCCAGGAATTTTGCTTGCTGGCCTTCTATTTGGCGCATTCAAGGCAGGAGCTCCCTCAATGCAGGTGCTCGGGGTATCACCTGAGGTTTTGGGAATTGTGCAAGGTGCGATAGTTCTTTTCATAGCGGCCCCGCCATTGATCAGAGCAATCTTCCGCTTGCCAAAACCGCAAACGACTAGCGTCTTGGCTTCAATTCGAGATCGACTGCTAAGAAGAGGAGGTGCGAAATGAGTATTACTGAACTAGCCAAAGAGGAGCGCGTTGGCTTTAAGTCACCCGCTGTCATGGGAGGCGTGGGGCTGGTTGTGCTTCTGTTCTTTGGCATTCTGGGCCGAGAGGGAAGCGTCTCATTCGAAATCTCTAGAAGAACTGATTCAATCCAGCTGCCTGCAATACCGGCTGACTCATCAACTCTCGGAGTCATCTCCGGGATACTGATGCTGGCTATTGCTGCCTACTCGCTGAGCCTGTCGATGAAAAACCGCAGGACACCTATCTACCTAGCATCTATTTACGGACTAATCGGTGTGATTGCCCTCTTGGGCTGGTTGGCGGCTGGAAATGCCGTTCCGGTTGCCTTTATTGCCGGTACAGCTCTGGTTCTGGCAGTTCCCATCATGCTCGGAGCCATGGGTGGACTGATGTGTGAGCGAGTCGGTGTCACAAACATCGCCATTGAAGCTCAGCTGCTTACTGGCGCATTCATGGCCGCTGTAGTTTCATCGATAACGGACAACTATTTGTTCGGACTCATATCAGCAATGATCGGAGCAGCAATTGTTTCGATGGTTCTTGCCGTCTTTGCTATCAAGTACTTGGCCCAGCAGATCATTGTTGGTGTAGTGCTAAATGTTCTGATGATTGGTATCACTAACTTCCTCTATCAGCAGTGGCTCACTGAAGATGGAGAAAACGTAAACTTCCCTGGAACGCTCGACATAATTCGAATTCCATTCCTGAGCGAAATTCCAATCATTGGCCCAGTTCTGTTTGAAAACCGAATCACTGTCTTCTTAGCTTTGATCATTGTTCCGACCCTCTACTTTGTCCTGTTCAAGACCAAGCTGGGCCTAAGGGCACGAGCGGTTGGTGAGCACCCGCTGGCTGCCGACACCGTGGGCATAAACGTCGGGAGAACGCGTTTTTGGTGGGTAACTCTGGGCGGAATGTCGGCAGGACTTGGAGGAGCGGCACTAACTATCGGTAATGCTGGTGCCTTCGGTCGAGAAATGTCAGGTGGATTTGGATTCATTGCGCTGGCCGTAGTGATCCTTGGCAGATGGCATCCGATTTCTGCTGCGCTCGCTGCTTTGCTCTTTGGATTTTCAATCATCCTCAGGGTCTGGGCAAACCAGGTAAGTCCAGGAATCCCAACTGACTTCATTACGATGGTGCCCTACATCGTGACAATCATTGCGGTTGTCGGATTTGTTGGTCATTCTAGGCCGCCAAAAGCACTGGCGATCCCGTATACCAAAGGATAAACATTGGAAATTGATTGGAAGCAACTCACCGCTGTCGCGAAAACGGCGATGGAAAAGGCGTATGCCCCTTACTCAAATTTTCCAGTTGGCGTTGCAGCTTTGGTTGATGATGGAAGAGTCATATCTGGTTGCAATGTTGAGAATGCTTCCTATGGACTTGGTTTATGCGCAGAGTGCTCATTAGTGAGCGAGCTCTATCGCACTGGTGGAGGAAAGCTAGTTGCGTTTGCCTGCGTTGATGGCAAGGGAGATCCGCTTATGCCTTGTGGCCGGTGTCGTCAGCTTCTCTTTGAACACGCGGCAGAGGGGATGCTTCTGCAAACCATTAGTGGAATCAAACCAATTACCGAAGTTCTGCCTGATGCATTTGGGCCTAAGGATTTGGGCAAATGACTTTCTCAGCTGTTGAGCTGATTATTAAAAAGCGAGAAAAGCACGAGCTTTCAAGCGATGAAATTCGTTGGCTCGTTGCCAATTACACCCAGGGCGTAGTTGCTGATGAACAAATGTCTGCGATGGCTATGGCCATTTTGCTCAACGGAATGAATCGACGAGAAATCCTCGACCTAACGCTTGCGATGATTGACTCAGGCGAAAGACTCGATTTTTCCTCTCTTGCGATGAAGACTTCGGACAAGCATTCAACCGGTGGGGTAGGGGACAAAATTACCCTGCCACTAGCTCCTTTGGTTGCCTCATACGGCATAGCAGTTCCTCAACTCAGCGGCAGGGGATTGGGTCACACCGGGGGAACCCTCGACAAACTCGAGGCTATTCCCGGTTGGAGAGCATCTTTGAGCAACCAGGAGCTTTACAAACAACTGGCTGAGGTTGGAGCAGTGGTTTGCGCTGCTGGAAGCGGATTAGCGCCAGCCGATCGGAAGCTTTACTCACTTAGAGATGTAACTGGAACAGTTGAGGCTATTCCGCTAATTGCTTCTTCAATTATGAGCAAGAAAATCGCCGAGGGTACTTCTTCCCTTGTGCTGGATGTCAAGGTTGGCAGTGGCGCTTTCATGAAGACTCGTGAACGAGCTCAGGAGTTAGCTGAAGTTTTGGTCCAGATCGGAAATGATGCGGGTGTCAAGACATCTGCGCTGCTGACGGATATGTCTACACCTCTCGGACGAAAGATTGGCAATGCCTTAGAGGTCGAGGAATCTACCGAAGTTTTAGCTGGGGGAGGCCCCAGTGATGTTGTTGAGCTCACCGTCGCCCTAGCCAAAGAAATGCTTTCCCACTGCGGCCTTAGCGACGCAGATCCACTTGAGAATCTAAAAAACGGCAAAGCCATGGATAAGTGGCACCAAATGATTCAGGCGCAGGGCGGGGATTCCAAGGCAGCTCTTCCAAAAGCGAAATATTCTCATGACGTTCTAGCCGAGCAAACTGGCTACATCACCAAACTCGATGCCCTAGCGGTGGGAGTTGCCTCCTGGCGACTAGGTGCTGGGCGGGAGAGAAAAGAGGATGCCGTCCAATTTGGTGCCGGTATCGAGCTACACGCGCAGTATGGAGACAGAGTGGAAAAGGGTCAGAAGCTGATGACCCTATACACGGATACAGATGAAAAGTTTGAAAGGGCCATGGCTTCCCTTAGCGGAGGCGTGGAGTACTCTGAGAAAAGTCCCGAGAAAAGAAACATTGTCCTCGGCAAAGTAGGTTAGGAAACAGTTGGACATTCAGTCACTACCAAAAATCTCGCTTCACGATCATCTCGATGGAGGATTGCGCCCACAAACTATTGTTGAGCTCTCCTCGGAGATTGGACACAAACTTCCGCGCAGCACAGGCCCAGAGCTTGCAGCCTGGTTCGCCGAAGTTTGTAATTCCGGATCGCTAGTCAAGTACCTAGAAGCTTTTGAACACACCGTCGCCGTCATGCAGACCTATGAGGGCTTAGAGCGTGTGGCGTATGAAGCGGTGATGGACCTGGCAGAGGATGGAGTGATTTACGGAGAGCTGCGCTGGGCTCCCGAGCAACACCTGGCTCGTGGCTTGACGCTAGATCAAACTGTCGAAGCCGTTCAGGATGGACTTGAAAGAGGTATGGAGGAAGTTGCTTCTAGAGGTAGCTTCATCAGAACCGGACAGCTTGTAACGGCTATGCGTCACACAGACAGGGGCCTCGAGATAGCTGAGCTGGCTGTTAGACATCGCAATAACGGTGCAGTTGGCTTTGACATTGCAGGTCCAGAGAAGGGCTTCTTACCATCTCGGCACAAGGTCGCCTTTGATTATCTGGCAGCAGAACTCTTCCCAATCACAGTTCATGCTGGGGAGGCAGATGGAATTGAATCAATTAAGGATGCGATTGTGAACGGTCGTGCCCTTCGGTTGGGGCACGGCGTGAGGCTGATAGAGGACATCATGTTCTCCCGCACTGAGGGCGACACCGATCTGGTGGTTCTGGGTCCGGTTGCTCAGTGGGTTCACGACAGGGAGATTGCTCTTGAAACCTCCCCGTCTTCTAATCTTCAGACCGGCGCTTTCGCAATGATGGGTGAGACCATGTCAGACCACCCGATTGACATTCTCTATGACCTCGGCTTTAAGGTCACTGTCAATACCGATAACCGTCTCATGAGCGGAACATCGCTTACTAAGGAACTGGAAATTCTGACCGAGACTTTTGGTTACACACTGGCGGATCTTGAGCAATTCCAGCTCAATGCGGCCTCCAGCGCTTTCCAGGGTCTTACAGAACGAGAAGAGTTGATGGACATGATTGAGCTTGGCTTTGCAAGGGCTCAGCAGTAGTTTCTTTCCATCTATCAGATTTACTGTTTTACTAAAGCATGCGAATCTATTGCGTGTGTGGAGCCGGCATCGGCACCAGCGTAATAATGGCAAGGCTCGCCGAAAGAGCACTCGCTGAGCTGGAAATTCAGGGAACGGTTCAGGCGGTAGCGCTAGGAGATATCGATTCAAGTAGCCCTGCTCAATTGATTCTTGCTACCGGAGACATCGTTAGCTCTTTGCACACAGGCAGAAGCCAAGTTGTGGTAATCAAAACCGTTACAGATTTCACTGAAATCCGAGAGGCGCTAGCACAAGCTCTCGGCTAACATCATTGAATGCAACCAGGAAGCACAGCCAAGACAAAACTAAAGCGACTTGCTCACAAGGCTTCAGAAAGTCAGCAAGATCTCTACTCCATCATTGATGAAAATCTTGTGGCCCATGTCGGGTTCATTGAAGATGGACTTCCAGTGGTGATTCCCATGACCTATGGGCGCGTGGGTGACAAGTTTTATCTTCACGGTTCAACCGGATCAAGACTTATGCGGCTCCTCGCAGAAAATTCAGCCGTTTGTATAAGCATCACAGAGCTCAATGCTCTCAAGGTTGCTCGAAGCACCTTCAACACGGGCATGCACTATCGGGCAGCTGTGATTTTTGGAAAGGCGGAACTTGTTCCGGATGCGCAGAAACTTGAGGCTCTTGATGCCCTTAGCGATGGACTAATTCCGGGCAGGGTGGCGGAGGCACGTCCAACAACAAAAAAAGAGCTCGCGGCGACCATCATCATTCAGGTCAATTTGAATGAAACTTCAGTGAAGATTTCTAAGAATGAAGTTGACGACCCCGAGGAAGATCTAAACCTGGGCTACTGGGCAGGCATTGTGCCGATCAGGACAGTAATTGGTGAACCAATTCCTGCAGATGATGAGGCTAGAGGACTTGCAATTCCCGAGAGTATCAGGAGGTTTGCTGAGCGCTACGCAAAAGGTCGCTAGCAAACACCTTTAGTCTTTCGAGTCCGTCCTGGTCGCCTTGATATTGCAAGTAGCACTTGAGCTTGGGTTCGGTTCCGCTAGGTCTGAAGATGAGCCGTGCTTTTTCATTACTCAGTATCACAGCGTCAGTTTTGAGTGTCTGTGACTTGAGAAGATCATTCATCTCTAAAGTGCCCTCGAAAGAAGTAGGGGGCATTTGTCGAACAAACCTCATAATTTGACCGATGAGACTTAGATCACTGACTCTGATTGAAACTTGACCGGTTGAGATTCTCCCGAACTTATTCGCAAGCTCATCCAACTTGCTTGTCAGACTTTGGTTCTGTGAAGCCAGATTCGCAGCTATTTCGGCTACGACTAGTGCCGCTGATATGCCATCTTTATCTGGTGTGTAGTTTGGATCGACGCAGTATCCAAGCGCCTCCTCATAGCCATAGATCAAGTTTGGAACCTTTGAAATCCACTTGAAACCCGTGAGAGTCTGTTGATAATCAAGCTGGTATGAGGATGCAAGGGCTGAGATGTCGGCCGAAACGATTGAGTTTGCAATCGCACCAGATTTAGCCTTGCTAGAGCAATAGTCCGCGAGCAAGATACCCACCTCGTCACCAGTCAGCATCTTCCAACCGTTACTGTTTGGCACAGCCACCGCCAAGCGATCAGCGTCTGGATCGTTGGCAAGAATCAGGTCAACTCTGTTATTGCTGCCCTCTTGAAATGCCAAATCCATTGCCCCTGGCTCTTCGGGGTTTGGGAAGGTAACGGTTGGAAATGCAGGATCGGGATTCCTTTGCTCTTCAACCACAGAAAGCTGAAAACCCGCACGCTTGAAGATTTTTTCCACGACAGTCGAGCCAACCCCATGCAGAGCTGTGTGGAGAATTTTTATTGTCGATCGAGCAGGACTGGACTGCGGAATAAGCTCCAGAGCCCTAGTTATGTAATGGTCAACATCATTTGAAGAAAGAGTCCCATAGTCATTTGACTTGGGAATCCTGTCAAAAGTGAGTTGCTTGTAGTTTTCTTCAATGAGGTCCGCAATTTCTCTGTCCTGCGGTGAAATAAGTTGGGAACCACCAAATTTTCCACCTAGATAGACCTTGTATCCATTGTCGCGAGGGGGATTGTGGCTTGCGGTTACCACTATCGTCGCTGATGCTTTCAAGCGCTTGCCGGTGAAAGCGGCTACTGGAGTGGGAACTCTTTGGTCGAAAAGAAGGGCCTCACAGCCGGCAGCGGAAATTATTTGAGCTGTATCTTTGGCAAATACGTCTGAGTTTTCGCGGCCATCAAAGCCAATTACGACGCTCAGCTTTCCTTCTGGATTTTCATAATGAAGCCTGTTTCTTTTCAGAAATTCGGCAATGGCCGCAGCGGCATAGGCCACTACAACCCTATTCATCCGATTAGGCCCAGCCCCCAGCTCACCTCTGAGTCCAGCGGTTCCGAACTGCAGCAATTGAGCAAATCTTGATTCGATTTCTAAGTGGTTGCCTTGATTGATTAGCTCTTCTAGCTCACTCTTGGTCTTTGAATCTGGGTCATGTGCTGCCCAAGATTTTGCTTTTTCCAGTAGAGACATCTAGAACCTGGTGACAATCTCCGCGAGTAGCTTTGAGATTTTTCCTTCGGCAGCTTTACCAGCAGCTATAACTTCCTCATGACTCAGAGGCGTTGTTTGAATACCGGCAGCCAAGTTGGTTATTAGAGACATACCAATAACTTCCATGCCTGCCTCTCGGGCAGCTATTGCTTCGAGTGCAGTAGACATGCCAACAATGTGACCGCCCATGTGTTTCGCCATCTGAACCTCGGCCGGAGTCTCATAGTGAGGACCACGGAACTGAACGTAGACACCCTCATCTAGAGAAGGATCAACTTGCTTTGCTATTTGTCTAAGTCTTTTTGAATACAGGTCGGTTAGGTCCACGAAGTTCGCGCCTTCGAGTGGAGATGAAGCGGTGAGATTTATGTGATCCGAAATAAGTACAGCAACTCCGCCCTGCCACTGGGGCCTAATTCCGCCCGCACCATTTGTCAGGACCATTATTTTGGCCCCGGTTTTGGCAGCCGTTCTAACTGAGTGAACGACTGCTCTGACCCCATGATTTTCGTAGAAATGGGTTCTGGCTCCAATGACCAGTGCATATTTTCCGTTCGGTAACTTGATGGAACGGATGGTCCCCACATGCCCGGCAACAGCTGGTTTATGAAATCCCGGGATTTCGTTGGCTGGAATCTCGCTAACCGTTTCACCAATTAGATCGGCCGCCTTCGACCAACCCGAACCGAGGGTCAGGGCTAGGTCATGCTTAGGAACGCCGGATTTCTGGGCAATTGCTGCTGCTGCCTTTTCGGCAAATTCAAAGGGGTTTACCCCTTCTTCATTTAGTGGATGAGCCATGTTTTCAAGTTTAGTTCTAATCTCCACCGCGGATTTAGGGAACAATTGACGGGTGATGAGTAACTCTTCTCTAGGTCGCATGGTCATTATTGGTGGGGGCCCTGGTGGCTACGAGGCTGCAAGAACTGCCAGACAACTGGGTGCAGAAGTGGTCTTGATTGAAGAAAGTGGAATTGGCGGTAATGCCGTACTCACGGATGTTGTTCCATCTAAGACCTTGATAGCAGCTGCGGAAGCCGCGCAGCAGATTGAGTTGGCAAAATCTCTCGGACTTGGCTTCAGCCATGACGGGAAGAAAATCAATCCTCATGTCGAGGTTGACCTCGGAGCGATGAACAAAAGGCTCTTATCTTTAGCTCAAAGTCAGTCACAGCAGATGCGATCAGTTCTGATGCGAGAAGGCGTCGAAGTAATTGATGCACGTGCCAAGCTCGATGGCAATCATCATGTCGTTTTTGATCAAGCTGGAAAGCAAGTCCGACTTGAAGCAAAAACAATAATTGTGGCAGTTGGGGCATCGCCAAGAGAATTACCCGATGCTAAAACCGATGGAATAAGAATTCTTAATTGGAAGCAGCTTTATTCACTGAACGAGCTTCCTGAGCACCTTATTGTGGTTGGTTCGGGTGTGACAGGAGCAGAATTTGCATCTGCCTATTTGCAACTTGGCTCGAAAGTCACCCTAGTTTCCTCACGAGACAACGTTTTACCAGGTAATGATCACGATGCTGCCGAACTACTTGAGAAGGTCTTCATCAGTTCCGGAATGAATCTTTTGAAGAAGGTCAGAGCAACTCGAGTAATCAGCAATGATTCTTCTGTAGAAGTTCACCTCTCTGATGGCCAGGTGCTAAGTGGTTCACACTGCTTGATGGCTGTAGGAGCGACGCCCAATACCAAGGGTCTCGGACTTGAAGAGGCTGGAGTGAAACTAGCCGAAGACGGCAGGGTGATTGTAAACAAAGTAGCTCGAACCTCTAGGGCTAACGTCTATGCCGTAGGTGATTGCTCAACATCCATTCCGCTGGCGTCTGTTTCCTCAATGATGGGACGCACGGCTGTATATCACACGCTGGGAGACGTTGCGACTCCAACCAGACAAAGGAATGTTGCCAGCAACGTATTCACCAACCCAGAAATCGCTCAGGTCGGCTGGTCAGAGCAGGAAATCAAGGAAGGTCTTGTTCGCGGAGAGATCCACCAAGTCCTGCTTGATTCAAATCCAAGAGCCAAAATGCAGGGCCTTAGCGAAGGCTTTATCAAGCTTTTTGCCTCAACTGGATCTGGAACAGTGATTGGTGGAGTGGTTGTCGCACCTAAGGCTTCGGATCTGATTTATCCAATTGCAGTTGCCATCGAAAACAGACTAACCGTTGATCAGCTCGCCAAGACCTACACCGTTTATCCATCGCTATCAGCTTCTATCGCCGAGGCGGCCAGTGCCCTGCATCCGGCGATTGATTAGTCGAGGATGTCCAGAATCCTCGTGCCAGCTGAAATAGTTGCTCCAACGCTAACCCCAACATTCGCGATTTTTCCAGCGCGATGAGCGGTGAGTGGCTGTTCCATCTTCATGGCTTCCAGCACAACAACTAGCTCTCCCTCTTGCACCATTTGTCCATCACTTACCGCAAGCTTCACGACTGTTGCTTGCATTGGAGCTAGCAGAGAGTTTCCTTTGGCTCCGGTGTGAGTGGATGCCTGGTGAGTCCTCTTGCGACGGTGAATCTTCGGGATGGATGAGCTCTCGCCCGTTACCAGGAATCGGGGGACACTGACAGTTAGCCGCTTGCCCTCAACCTCAACCACCAGATCTTTCATTTGAGTTGAAGCAGGCAGCTGCTCTTGTTGGCCACTCCAAGGCTCAATTGGATTTGACCATTCAGTTTCAATCCACCTGGTGTGAACGTCAAAACTGCCTCTTTCGGCTGTGAATGCTGGATCAGAAACAATCAGTCGGTGGAACGGAAGTACCGTGGGCAGACCATGAACCTGCATTTCCTGAAGAGCTCTTCTTGCTCTCTCGAGGGCCTGATTTCGATCTTTGCCAGTAACAATTAGCTTGGCCATCATGGAATCAAAGTTTCCAGAAATCACATCACCAGAGACCACCCCAGAGTCGACTCGAATTCCAGGCCCTGATGGAGCCAGGAACAGATGGATTGGACCAGGTGAAGGCAGGAAGTTTCTACCAGGATCCTCGCCGTTTATTCGAAACTCGATTGAATGGCCATTGATTTCCGGGTCTTGATATTCAAGCTTGGCGCCTTCGGCAATGCGGAACTGTTCGCGCACTAAATCGATTCCAGTGACCTCCTCGGAAACTGGATGCTCAACCTGCAGCCTTGTGTTCACCTCAAGAAAGGAGATTGTTCCATCGCGTGCAACTAGGAATTCACAGGTGCCAGCACCAACGTAGCCAACTTCTTTCAAAATCTTCTTCGATGCCTCATAGAGTTCTTTGGTTTGGGCATCACTCAAAAAAGGCGCAGGAGCTTCCTCAACTAGCTTCTGATGTCTGCGCTGGAGAGAGCAGTCTCTGGTTGAGATAACGACGACGTTTCCATACTCATCCGCAAGGCATTGCGTTTCCACGTGTCTGGGTTTTTCAAGGTACTTCTCGATGAAGCACTCACCACGACCAAAAGCCGCAACGGCTTCACGAGTCGCGGAATCAAATAGTTCCTTTATTTCGGACTTATCCTTGACAACCTTGATTCCTCTTCCACCACCTCCATAGGCAGCTTTGATGGCGACTGGAAGACCGTGCTTGTTTACGAACTCTTCAACTTCAGATACCGAGGCAACAGGGTTTTTGGTTCCAGGGGCCAATGGGGCACCAACTTTTTCGGCTACCTGTCTGGCGGAGAGTTTGTCTCCCAATCTCTCGATTGCTGAAGCTGGCGGACCAACCCAGATCAGCCCAGCATCGACTACAGCTTTGGCAAATTGAGCATTTTCTGAAAGGAACCCATATCCCGGATGAACGGCATTTGCACCTGATCGGCGTGCAACCCCTAGGAGCTTTTCTATGACCAAATAGGTTTCAGCAGCTGTCTCTCCCTCGAGCGAGTAAGCCTCATCGGCTAGCTGGACGTGCTGGGCATCTCTGTCCGCCCCCGCATAGACCGCAACGGTCTGGATTCCGCTGTCTTTGGCCGCCCTGATGATGCGGACGGCAATCTCACCGCGGTTAGCAATCAGCAGCTTCTTTATTTGTCGCTCAGCCATAATCGGATAGCTTATTGGCCTAAATGCAGCAGATTTTATAAGTTATCAACAAAAAAATGGCAGTTTTGTTGATGCTAACGCCAGAAGTCCTGGTAATTGTGACCCAGCTCAGCCATGAGTTTCCTCAGAGCCACAAGGGATAGTCCGACCACGGTGTGGTAATCGCCCTCAATTCGCTCAACATAGCTGCCACCTATGGAATCGATAGTGAAAGCGCCTGCGACGCCCAGAGGTTCCCCAGTTGCCACATACCTCGCTATCTCGGCATCTGATATGTCAGCGAAGAGAACTCTTGTCTTGCTGCAGAAGCTCGCAGATCGGCCATCTTTGGCAATGAGATGGTGCCCTGAGGCCAGCGTTCCCCATTTGCCGCGCATACTTTGCCAGCGGTTGATTGCCACTTCTTCCCTCAGTGGTTTGCCCAAGATTTCACCCTCAAACTCGAGCGCACTATCACAGCCAAGGATGAGCTCAGCATCGGACCGGCCGCTGGCAGTCTCTGCCTTTGCCTTGGCAAGCAGCAAGGTAAGTTCATCAATTGAATTAGGTCTTAGTTGCTCGACGAGCAAGTCTTCATCGACCCCGGGTGAGAAGCTTTCAAATTTGATACCAGCGTCACTTAGAAGCTTTTTGCGAGCAGGGGATGTAGAGGCAAGTAAAAGTTTTGGCACACATAAAGGTTAGCTATGAAACACTAGGCGGGTGTCAGTGGAATTAAGAATAGAAAAGGTTGCCCATGGGGGCATTTTCGTGGCTCGGCCCGAGGGCAAGGTTGTCTTTGTTGAGGGTGTGCTTCCTGGTGAAGTTGTAGAAGCGGAAATAATTGATGAAAAGCCAAACTTTGTCAGGGCTATTCCACTCAAGATCATTGAGCCAAGTCCACACAGGCAGCAACACATCTGGGTGGATGCGGAGCGAGGAGCAGGTGGAGCCGACTTTGGCCACATCCAGCTTGAATATCAGCGGGAACTAAAGACACAGGTTCTAGAAGAGGCTCTGAAAAGGTTCGCCGGCATTGAATCCGAGGTTTTGGTTCAGCCGCTCGACGACTCGGACGGCCTGCACTATCGCACCCGCATTCAAATTCACTATGACCAAAGAGCACGTGCATCAGTGAAAAGGGTTCGCAGCGAGGAGCTAATTCCAATTCGTGCGCTGCCACTGGCTGAAAAATCTTTAGAAGAAGTTTCCCTAAGTAATCCCGAAAAGTTTTCAAACCTGAGAGTTGCATTCGCTGTCGACAGTTTTGGCAATACTGTCAACTCAGAGCAAAAGACTCCTCCTCAGTTATCGCAAGTAGTTGGAGAACGGCTCTTCGAGCTCTCGCCCCAAACTTTCTGGCAAGCGCATCGGCTTGCTCCCATCAGACTGGCTGAGGAAGTAGAGAATCGTCTCGCGACATTCCAGCTAGAGGAAGTACTGGATCTTTACTCAGGAGTTGGTCTTTTTGCGGCAACTACAGCAGATAAACATCCTGAAATTGCAGTCAAAGCAGTAGAACTAAACAAGCAAGCTGTCAAAGATGGCAAGAGAAGCTCTAAGGACTTAAGGAATTTGTCTTTTGAGACGTCCGATGTTTTGGTTTATCTGAGGAAACGAACTGACCCACTCGATACGGTTGTGCTCGATCCCCCTCGCTCTGGAGCAAACAGTAAGGTCCTTGGCCACCTCGCCAGACTTGGGGCACGAAATATTGTTTATGTTGCCTGCGACCCAGTCGCTGCAGCTAGAGACGCAAAGCAGCTCACTGAAATCGGTTACAGCCTAGGACAAATCAAGTCTTTCGATATCTTTCCTCACACTCACCACTTCGAAACGGTGATGTCATTCCATAAGACTGCCTAATGATTTTCTTGAGAATGAAAAAAGGGCGACTAATCGCCCTTAATTCATTTCCCCCGAAGAAAGCCACCGCAACCCTTCTTTGCGTTAGGTGACTTACGTTCTTCTTAGATTATTGAAATATTTAGTTGAATCAAGGCTAATTCACTTAAAAATCAAAGCGAATTGTCACGCAAATTTTTTCTTGCATTCTTTGCTAGCCCCTCGCGAAGCCCTGACCGACTTGACCACTCGGAATGAGACCCCTTAGTTGTTGTGGCTCTATTCGCAAGCAAAGTGGATACGACTGCGATTGCTGCTGCTTTCTCAAGGTCATTGCCATCTTCAGTCCTAATCAGTTCGGAGATTTCTTGCGTTGAAGTTTTTTTCATCAGAGAGGTATGTTTCCGTGCTTCTTGGGAGGAAGTTCTGCTCGCTTGGTTTTTAGGGCTCGGAGTGAACGAGTAACCGCAGATCTGGTTGCCGCCGGTTCAATGATTCCGTCAAGCTCACCTCTTTCAGCTGCCAGGAATGGACTGGCCACGTTATAGGTGTATTCCTTCGCGAGCTGGTCTCTGACCTTGGCAATGTCTTGGCCTTTTTCCTCTGCCTGCTTGATTTGATCTCGGAACAGGATGTTGACGGCACCCTGACCACCCATCACAG
>JACCDU011153962.1_pt1 | contig 21830 bp, 22 predicted proteins | sample 7446081 | NCBI WGS metagenome assembly JACCDU01 (sample SAMN15323447, study PRJNA562643) | freshwater metagenome | isolation source: river surface water | place: USA:Blue River Watershed | collected 2017-08-17
CTGGGTCATGACCGAGACCTCCGCCGTGGCCACCATGAGCAACCGGGGCCGCGCCGACCGCCTGCGCCCCGCTGCCGAGCAACACGCCATCGTGGCCAAGCAGGGCAAGACCGTCTCGGGCATCGAGATCAAGGTGGTCGATGAAAACGGCCATGACCTGCCCCGCGACGGCACTTCCCAAGGCGAGCTGATGGTGCGCGGCCAGTGGATCGTGGAGCGCTACTTCAAGGCCGACCGCACCGCGCTGGTGGACGGCTGGTTCCCCACGGGCGACATCGCCACCATCGACGCCCACGGCACCATGCAGATCCGCGACCGCACCAAAGACGTGATCAAGACCGGTGGCGAGTGGATCAGCTCGATCGACCTGGAAAATGCCGCCGTGGCGCACCCCGCCGTGGCCATGGCCGCTGTCATCGGCGTCAAGCACCCCAAGTGGGACGAGCGCCCATTGCTGTTCATCGTGCGCAAGCCGGGCCAAGCCTTGGAGAAGCAGGAAATCCTCGACTTCCTCACCACCAAAGTGGCCAAGTGGTGGGTGCCCGACGATGTGGTCTTCCTCGAATCGCTGCCCGTGGGCGGCACCGGCAAGGTTCAGAAGAACGACCTGCGCAAGGAATACGGCGGCGTGTTCAGCTGATCCACCTTGGCGCTGTGACGCAACAAGCTTTCAATACGGAAGCGACAAAAAATTTTCACCATTTCCCGAAGACGCACGCCCCATGAACTTTGACATCCCACCCGACATTGCGGCGCTGCGCGAGCGCACACGGCAATTCATTGCCGAACAGGTGATCCCCCTCGAGGGCGACCCGCGCCACGGACCCCACGGCCCATCTGAAGACTTGCGCCGAGAGTTAACGGCCCGCGCACGCGCTGCGGGCTTGCTCACGCCGCACGCCTCGGTCGAGATGGGTGGCCTGGGCCTGAGCCACATCGCCAAAGCAGTGGTGTTTGAAGAAGCCGGTTACTCCAACCTGGGACCGACGGCACTCAACATCCACGCGCCCGACGAAGGCAACATCCACCTCATGGAAGAGGTGGCCACACCGGCCCAAAAAGAGCGCTGGCTGCGCCCGCAAGTGGCGGGCCTGACGCGCTCTTGCTTTGCCATGACCGAACCCGACCCGGGTGCGGGTGCAGACCCGTCGATGCTCAAAACCACTGCGGTGCACGACGGCGACGATTACCTGATCAACGGCGTCAAATGGTTCATCACCGGGGCCGACAGAGCCGACTACGCCATCGTCATGGCACGCATGGAAGACGGCGCGGCCACCATGTTTTTGACAGACATGAACAAAGCGGGCATTCGGCTGGAACGCAACATGGACGCGATGGACAGCTGCTTCACGGGTGGCCACGGCGTGCTGCGCTTTGACAACTTGCGCGTGCCCGCCAGCGATGTGCTGGGCGAGGTGGGCAAGGGCTTTCGTTATGCCCAGGTGCGACTGGCACCGGCACGCCTGACACACTGCATGCGCTGGCTCGGTCAGGCACGCCGGGCGCACGACATGGCGCTGGACTACGCCAGCCGCCGCCACGCATTTGGCAAACCGCTGGCCGAGCACGAAGGCGTGGGCTTCATGCTGGCCGACAACGACATCGACCTGCACACCGCACGCCTGCACATCTGGCACACCGCCTGGTTGCTGGATCAGGGTCAAAAATGCAATTTCGAATCCAGCCGCGCCAAGGTGGCCTGCTCAGAAGCCGAATGGCGCGTGGTGGACCGCTGCGTGCAAATTTTGGGCGGTCAAGGCGTGACCGCCGAGACACCCGTGATGCGCATCTTCATGGACATGCGGGCCTTCCGCATTTATGACGGCCCCAGCGAAGTCCACCGCTGGAGCATGGCGCGCAAGCTGGTTTACAAGGCGCAGCAGTCGACTCAGGGCTGATGCGCCGCACCAAAGGCCCGCTTACAGCGGGCGACGCCGGGCGAAACGCACCACCGTCACCCCGGTGCGCGCCTGCCGCACAGACGGCATGACCAGCACGCAATCGTCGTAAGGCGTGGTAACCGGCTCGCCATCGTTGTCCCCGATCACCGTGCCTGCACGCTCGATGACTTCCAGGCCCTGAAACGGCTGGTTGAAGCGAAACTGGTCACTGCGCGCCACCACTGGGCCGGTCACATCCAGCGCCCACTGGCACTGCGCATCGGGCTGACGCCAACCGGGCAGCTGGCTGGCCACCTGCTGTGCTGTGAGTGTGCCCGCCTCTTGCAAAAATCGGGCGCACAGGTCTTGTGCAACGGTGCGGCTGGATTCATCACCATGAAATCCGCACTCGACCAGCAAGGACCGGGTCTCGAGAGCCTGCGCATCGGGCAAACCAAACCGTCCAAAGTCCCGCATGCGAACGCCATCCTTGTGCCCGGCATCCACCACGATATGTTGGGGGTTGCCCAGTGCACGGGCCAGCGCCTGGTTGCGCGGCTGCACGCCCGTAAGCAGCAAAGGTGCAGCACGTTCGTGCATCGAATGCAGGTCCAGCAACCAATCGGCCTGGGTCACAAAGGGTGCCAACTCTGCCGCACGACGACGCTCCTGTGTGTTGGCTTGCGCCAAGCGTTCGGGCATCCACTGGCGGTTGAAGTCTTCGTCGACAAAACGCGAGGCATCGTGGTGATGAGGGTCAAAGCGGTCAAACGCGGCCAAGTTGGCAAACACCAGCGTCAAGCAGCCTTGCGCCGGACGAATACCGGCTTCCAGCAAACCCCGCAAAGCCCAAGCGCCACAAAGCTCGTTTCCATGCACCAGGGCGCTGACCATGACATGGCGTCCGGGCACACCCGAGTCAAACTGCCAAACACCTTCCACACCGGTATTGCCCCCACGCCAGGCGCTGATGTCCGGACAAGGCAATGCAAAGCTCAAATCAGCCATGGCTGCAGCCCGGTTCATTCACGGATCTTGGCGAAATCGACAATCTTCTGGTACTTGGCCGTTTCGTCTGTCAGGAACTTGTTCATGTCCACATTCAGCGGAGCGATGGCCGAGCCGGAGTCTTCGAGCTTTTTGCGCAACTCAGGCGATTGCAGCGAATCAGCCAGCGCCTTTTGCAGTTTGGTCAGCACGGGCGCTGGCAACTTGGCGGGGCCCATCAAGGCGAACCATGAACTGATGTCGATGTGCTTGAGCCTGGGGTGTTCGGCCTAGGCGGGTACATCGGGCGTGACATGGGAGCGTTTTTTCTCGGTCGTGCCCAATGCCACCACTTTGCCCGCCTTGATGTGTGGCAATCCGCTGGACAGCACATACACACCAAATTCCAGGTTGTTGCCCAGCAAATCGTTGGTCAACGGGGCCACGCCACGATAAGGAATGTGGGTCATGAAAATGCCCGCTTCGTCCTTGATCATTTCACCCGCCAGATGCAGCGCCGTACCCACACCCGAGCTGCCGTAGCTGAAACGACCCGGATTGGCTTTGGCCAAATTCAGGAACTGGTCCGTGTTCTTCACGCCGGTCTTGGCCGATGCCACCAGCACCATGGGCTGCGACGCGATCAAGCCGATCGGCGTGAAGTCCTTGAGTGTGTATTTCACCGAAGCGGACACCAAACGGTTGATCGCGATCTCGTTGTTGGCGCCCACCAGCAAGGTGTAGCCGTCCGGTGCGGCGTTGGCCACTTTTTGCGCGCCGATCGCGCCCCCCGCACCGCCAATGTTTTCAACCACCACCGACACACCCAGTTTTTTGGACAGCTCGGCAGCCACCACGCGCCCGTTCAGGTCTGTGCTGCCGCCCGGCGGATACCCCACCACGATGGTGATGGGCTTGCTGGGGTAGTCGGCTTGCGCATGCGCCACACCCACCAGTGCCAGCGAGGCCAGAGCAGCCACGCTTGCGAAACGAGAAAAAGAAGCGAGTTTCATGGGGCAGTCTTTCTAAGAAATCAGGCGCGTGCGGCCTGCAGCGTGTCGCGGGTCTGCATGGCCACCTTGCGGGCGGCTTCGGCAAAGTCTTCGCCGCTCGATGCATAGAGCACGGCACGTGAAGAGTTGACGATGATGGACGCGCCCTCGCGCCAGCCCGCCTTGACGGTGGCCACGGCGTCGCCGCCTTGTGCGCCCACGCCCGGGATCAGCAAGGGCACCGTAGGGGCCAACTCGCGCACGCGCTCGATCTCGGCAGGGTAGGTCGCGCCCACCACCAGACCCAGCTGACCGTTCAGGTTCCAGGGGCCTTGGGCCAGGCTGGCCACGTGTTCGTACACGCGAGGTTGGCCTTCGACCGAGGCCAGGCGCTGGTTTTGCAGGTCGTCACCGCCGGGGTTGGATGTGCGGCAGAGCAAAAAAGCGCCTTTGCCTTCGTACTTCAAGTACGGTGCCACCGAGTCCCAACCCATGAAGGGCGAGAGCGTCACGGCATCGGCGCCGTAACGATCGAAAGCTTCCTTGGCGTATTGCTCGGCGGTCGAGCCGATGTCGCCACGCTTGGCGTCCAGAATGATCGGCACATGGGGGGCCACGCGGCGCATGTGTTCCATCAGGCGTTCGAGCTGGCCTTCGGCGCGGTGCGCGGCAAAGTAGGCAATTTGGGGCTTGAAGCTACTGACCAGGTCAGCGGTCGCGTCCACGATGCGGGCACAAAATTCGTAGATCTTGTTGGCGTCGCCCTTCATGCCTGCAGGGAACTTGGTGGGCTCTGGGTCCAGGCCCACACAAAGCATGGAGCCGTTTTGGCGCTCGGCGGTGCGCAACATGTCGAGGAAGGTCATGGGGTGATTTTAAAGGCGCGGGCTAAGATGCCGGTCATGCACAAGCTCTCTACCCGCCAGTGGACCGTTCTGGTCCTGCTCACCCTCGTTTGGGGCGTCAATTGGCCGATCATGAAACTCGGAGTCACCGGCTTTCCGCCGCTGACGTTTCGCACCATTTGCATGTGGCTGGGCACGCCGGTGCTGGGCTTGGTGCTGCTGGCACAAGGCGTGCCCTTTCGCATCGAGCGCAAGCATTGGCGCGAGTTGCTGACGCTGTCCACCTTCAACATGTTTTTCTGGCACGGCCTGATCATCGTGGCGGTGCAGTCGCTGTCCAGCGGGCGGGCGGCGATTTTGGGTTACACCATGCCCATGTTTTCTGCCGTGCTGGGGGCGCTGGTGTTTGGCGACCGGCTGGCCAAACGGGCTTGGGGCGGCGTCGCGGCAGCCTCGCTGGGTGTGGTCTTGTTGCTGTGGCACGAAGTCGCCAACCTCAGCGGCAAACCCACAGGTGTGCTGCTGGCCCTGGGCGCGGCCAGCACCTGGGCGCTGGGCACACAACTGTTGCGGCGCACGCAAATGCCGGTGCCCACTTTGACGATTTCGTTCTGGATGGCTTTTTTGACCACCGGGGTGATGACGGTGCTGGCTCTGCTGCTGGAGCGTGACCAGTGGCATGCACCTTCGCCAGCCACCTGGGGCGCCATTGCCTTCAACGCGGTGCTGGTGTTTGGCTTTGCGCAGGCGGCCTGGTTTTACCTGGCCCGCAGCCTGCCGCCGATTGCATCGACCTTGAGCGTGATGCTGATTCCGGTGCTGGGTGTGTTCAGCGGGGCCCTGTGGTTGGGCGAAGTCCTGCACTGGCAAGACTGGGCGGCCGTGGGCTTGATGATGGTGTCGATTGCAGCGGTGCTCTGGCCCAAACGGGCTTAAGCCGCCTGCACCGTCTTGAGCGCCAGCACCAGATCGGCCCAGGCCTTGGCCTTGTCCGCAGGGTTGCGCAGCAAATACGCGGGGTGGTAGGTCACCACCACCGGCACACCCTGGTGGGTGTGCACCTGGCCGCGCAGCTTGCCCAAAGGTTCAGTCGTTTGCAGCACCGACTGCACGGCAAAGCGGCCCATGAGCAAAATGATCTTGGGTTGCACCAAAGCCACTTGTCGCGCCAGATAAGGCGCACACGTGGCCAGCTCTTGGGCGCTGGGGTTGTGGTTGCCAGGCGGGCGGCACTTGATGGCGTTGGCGATGTACACCCCCGCATCGCCCTGGGCCTTGCGGCTCAGGCCGACGGCCTTGAGCATGTTGTCGAGCAACTGGCCGGACTGGCCCACAAAGGGTTCGCCTTGTGCGTCTTCCTCTTCGCCGGGAGCTTCGCCGATGACCATCCAGTTGGCCTGAACATTGCCCACGCCAAAGACCGACTTTTTGCGCTGGGCACACAGATCACAGGCTTGGCAAGCGGCCGCCGTTTCTTGCAGTGCGGCCCAGTCCATGCGTTCCACACCGTCTGCCAAAGGCTTCATGGCGACTGCAGGCACTGGTTTTGCTGCTACCGCCGGGACTGCAGGGACGGGGGCCGCAGGCGGCGCGGCACGCGCAACGACAGCCGGTGCCGTGACCGGCCCAACTGCCGCTGCCTGAACTTTCACCTCGGGGGCAGGACTGGCGACAACCGTCACGGCCTCGGCCTGCGCCGGGCTTTGCGGCCACCACACGCGCACGCCCATCTCGGCCAGCATGGCGCGTTGGCGGTCGTCCAGGTCAAATCGGGTGGGGTCGCTCATCAGTCAATCCGGTTGTCACAGCTTCAAACTCATCACCACCGCATGCTCGCGCTGCTGGCGGTCTGCTGGATAGTAATCCTTGCGCAGGCCCACACGCACAAAACCGTAGCGCTCGTAGACCTGCAGGGCGCGGGCATTGCTCTGGCGCACCTCCAGCCAGAGCGTTTGCGCCCCCACACCGCGAGAGATCAGGCTCAGGGCATCGAGCATCATGTGCGCCCAGCCTTGGCCCTGGCGAGCCGGGGCCACGGTGATGTTGAGCAAATGCATCTCTTCCACGCCGTGCATGGCCAGAAAGTAGCCCAGCAATTCATCGCCCAGCCACAGGCATTGGGCATCGAACAGGGGGTTCAATGAATCCCGAAAATTGCCGCGCGACCAGGGGTGGCTGTAAGCCGACTGCTCGATAGCCATGACGGCATCCAGATTCTCATGCGTCATGGTCCGCAAGGTCACGGCGTTGCGCTCTGCTTCGCTGGGCTTCAGGCTGGCCGTTGACATGGCAACACTCATGGGGCGGTTGGCGCTTGTGCCACCTTGGCCAAGACGGCCTGTGCCTTCATGGCTTCGCGCTCGGCGGTAGTGTTGGCCACCTTGTCGCGGATGTACAAGGGCATGGCCTGCTCGGCTGGCACAGCCTGGCCTTGCGCCCAAAAAGTTGGCGCCAAACGCAACAAAGCAGCGGCCGTGGGCAAGGCCACACAGCGTTCGCCTTGGGCGAGCAAACGTGGGCCATAGGCTTCAAACACATTGCCCGCCAGCACGTCGGCGGTGAACTGCACCTGCTGCGGGGCACTGACCTGCAGGGCCGACAAGCCCTGCCATGACTGACTTGCCGCCGTCCATTGGTAAGCCGCGCTGTAGACCTCGTCCATGCGGGCGTCCAGCAGGGCCAGCACCGACACGTCCGTGTCAGCAGATCCGGCCTGCACACGCTGCCAGCGGGCTTCTTCGGCCACGGCCAGCAAGGTGTCCACCGGCAAGACGGGAATGTTGGCTCCGAATGCCAGACCCTGCGCCACGGCACACGCCGTGCGCAAGCCGGTGAATGAACCTGGGCCCCGGCCAAACACAATGGCCGTCAGCGATGCCAACGGCATGTCGGCCTCGGCCAGCAGGCCCAACACTGCCGGGATCAAGCCACTGGACGACTGCGCACCGCCGGGCAGGGTCTGCGTCCAGACCCGGTCGCCCCGGGCCACAGCCAAAGACAGCACATCGGTGCTGGTGTCAAACGCCAGCCAGCGCAACTCACTCATGCCTTGACTCCTTGTGCCGCAGCAGGTTTGGCCTGTCGCACGCCAAACAAAATGCCGCCGGTGACCAGCGCCAGCCCGGCCAGCAAATTCCAGTGCATGGGCTCACCCAAAAACCAGACCGCACCCAAGGCCGACAAGCCCGGCACCAGAGCCGTGATCATGGTCGAGCGCACGGGCCCGAAGTGGCGCACCATCTGCGTGAAGGTGATGCCCGAGATGACCACCGAGCCCCCGCCTTGAAAGGCGGCTTGAAACACGATCTCGGACCAGGGCACTTGCGGCAAATGGGTGGGCAAGATGCCTGCCATCGTGAGCAAGCCATAAACCGGAACAAAGACCACGAAAGCAAAAGCCGTGATGGCCATGGTGGCACGCACCGCGTCCAGCCCATACCGACGCACGGTGACGCTGTAGGCGGCCCAGCAGCACGCTGCGCTCATGAACAGAACATCGCCCTTCCAGACATCGCCGCCATCGAAAGCCCGCAGCAAACTCACGCCGCCCACCAGCACATCGCCCAACACAATGAAGCCCAGACCCAGCACACGGCTGTTGGGGACTTTTTCGCGCAGCACCAGCCAGGCCAGCAAGGTGGTCCACAGCGGCAGGCTGCCCGGCATCAGGACCGACGCATGCGCTGCAGGCGCAAAAAAGAAACCGCTGTAGGCCAGCACGGCGTAGAGCAAACCGCCAAAGAAACCGGCACGCAAGGTCTGCGCCAAAGGCAAGGGCGACAAACCCAGCAAGGAGCCCACTTTTTCGCCACGCTGGCGGGCAGGGCGCATGAGCCACCAGGCCCAGGGCAAAAGCACCGCGCTGGCACCCACAATGCGGGCCAGGGCAATGTCCAGCGGCAGCAGCCCGCGCGAAGCCGAAGCCCGCGCAATGACAATGAAACCGGTCCAGATGAGCACCGTGATGATGGCCGAGACGAGGCCCACGGTTCGTGAAGAAAATCGCATGGCCTGAATCATACGGCCCCAACCGCCAGCGCTGCGGCCGTTAGACTTGCGGCATGAAGTTTCATGCCTTCAATCGGCACCCATTTGTCAGCGGCTGTGCAGCCTGGTTTGTGGCCTTGAGCAGCCATGCGGCAGACTTGCCCCCCGCCGCCCTGCAGGCACTGCGCCAGGCGAATGTGCCCTCCTCGGCCGTCAGTGTGCAGGTCACCCCTTTGGGCAGCGCCACCCCACGCCTGGCGCACCGGGCACACGTAGCGTCCAACCCCGCCTCAGTGATGAAGTTGATCACCACCTACGCTGGTCTGTCTTTGCTCGGCCCCGACTTCACCTGGCGCAACCGCGTCTATGCCGATGGGCCGATCAAGGACGGCGTGCTGCAAGGCCACCTGATCGTGCGCGGCAGTGGCGACCCCAAGCTGGTGATCGAGCGGCTGCAAGACCTGATGGCCCAGCTGAGCGCCTTGGGCCTGCGCGACATCCGGGGCGACATCGTGCTGGACCGCAGCGTGTTCGACATCACGCCGCGCAGCGAAGCGTTTGACGACGAACCCCTGCGCCCCTACAACGTGAGCCCGGATGGCTTGTTGCTGAACTTCAAGGCGCTGATTTACACCTTCACACCCGAGGCGGGGACAGGCCAGGTGACCGTGCGGGTGGAGCCGCCTTTGGCGGGCTTTGACTCGCCACCGGCGGTGACCGCAAGCAACGGCCCCTGCCAGGATTGGCGAAGCCAGTTGCGTGCCGACTTCAGCCAGGCCCATCAGGCCCGTTTTGCGGGCACGTACCCGATCAGCTGCGGCGAGCGCCCCTGGCCCGTGGCCTACCCCACCCCTGATCTGTATGCGCCCAAGCTGATTGAAGCGGTGTGGCTGGCCACAGGGGGGCGCTTGAGTGGTCAAGTCCGGTATGGCGCTTTACCCGCCAAATCCCGTTTGTTGCTGGATGCCCCTTCGCTGCCGCTGGCCGAGGTGATTGCCGACATCAACAAGTTTTCCAACAACGTGATGGCGCAGCAGTTGTTCCTGACCTTGTCGAGCGATATGGGCGCACCCGGCCGCTTTGAAGCTTCACGCCAGCGGGTGCTGCAGTGGTGGCGTCAGCAGTTTCCGGCGCAAGCCGAGCCGGTGCTGGACAACGGCTCGGGCCTGTCACGCAGCGAACGCAGCAGCGCCGAGGCCCTGACAGCCTTGCTGCAAACGGCCAGCAAAGGGCCGCATGCCGCAGCGTTTCAAAACTCTATGTCTCTGGCCGGAGTGGACGGCACCAGCGCCCGGCTGCGCGAGCGCAATCCCAACTCGCCGGTGATTGGGCAAGCCTGGCTCAAAACCGGCTCCTTGCGCGACGTGGCTTCGGTGGCCGGCTATGTACAAGGCCAAAGCGGACAACGCTATGCGTTGGTCGCCATCATCAACCACCCCAACGCCAGCCAGGCACGGCCTGCTCTGGACCAACTGCTGGAGTGGACGGTACGAGACGCGAACAACACCGACACCCCTCGCACAGTGGCCAAACGCCAGCGACAATAAGGCATGAATTTGATCGACTGGGTCGGCACGGCAGCCGCCATCCTCACCACCGCCAGCTTTGTGCCTCAGGCCTGGCACACCTTTCGCACACGCGATGTGAGCGGCATCTCGCTGGGCATGTACAGCCTGTTCACCGTGGGCGTGGCGCTCTGGCTGGTTTATGGCGTGCTCATGATGGCCTGGCCCATCATCATCGCCAACACCATCACCACCAGCCTGGCGCTGATGATTTTGGTGATGAAGCTGCGTTACCGCTGAAGCGCTGCTGTACCGGTTTACTGGTAGTTACCCCATCACTCAGCCCCTTGTTTCGTCCTAGCATGGAAAAAGAACGGTCGTTCTTTTTCCAACAACAGGAGACGAGACATGCGAAATATGGCGAGATTTGGATGGGGCGCGGGGCTGGCAATGCTGACCGCCTTGATACTTTCCGGATGCGGAGGTGGAGGAGACAAATCTGCAGCAACAAGCTATTCGTCGCTGGTGTCTTTTGGCGACAGTCTGAGCGATGTGGGCACCTACAAAGTCGATAAAGTCGCGCTTTTGGGTGGCGGCAAATACACCGTCAACTCGGCCACCGATAAAAACTGGACGGAGCTGCTGGCAGCGCAGCTGGGCTTGCCTGCGCCATGCGCCGCGCAAACCGGTCTGAATGGCTCTTATTTCAATGCCGCTGTGACCAACCACGACGCATGCTTGAACTATGCACAAGGTGGTTCCCGCGTCACAAACCCTATCGGGCCTGGCAATGCGTACATCCCAGACTCTGCAGCTTTGGGTCAATTGACTGTTCCCATTGCCACGCAAATCAGCAATCATCTGACCAAAGTCGGCGGCTCATTCACAGGCAATGAGTTGGTAACCGTGATGGCCGGTGGTAATGATGTGTTCATGAATTTAGGCGCCGTGGGCATCGGCCAAATACAACCCGCTGATGCGGTCACAGCCATGGGGACAGCGGCTGTTGAATTATCAACTTACATCAAGACTTACCTCACGGGTAAAAACGCCAAAAAAGTACTCGTCCTGAACATCCCTGACATCAAAGGAACGCCGTTTGGCCAGTCACAATCTCCAGCCACTCAAGGTCTGATTGATTTGATGGTCAGCACGTTCAATGCGCAATTGAAAACTGGGCTTCAAGGAACTCCGGGTGTGTTGCTCATTGATGCGTATGCAGCCAGCAAAGATGAAGTGGCCAATCCGTCTCAATACGGACTGAGCAACGTGACGGGTACTGCATGCAGATTGAGTTACCCCAACCCAGACCCGCAAGTCAATCCGCTCAACAGCTCCTTGGTTTGCAATGCCACGAATGTGGTTGCAGGCGATGTTTCTCACTATTTGTTTGCGGACACGGTTCACCCCACGCCTTATGGCTATCAGCTGATGTCTCAGCTGGTGTTCAAGGAACTGGTTTTGGCCAAGTGGTACTGAACTTGAAGGAGATCAAGATGCAAAAAACAATGAAGCTCATTTCCGTCGCTGCCCTTTGCTCACTGAGTTGCGGGGCTTTCGCCCAATCAGCGGGGACCTGGACGGCTCGCGTTGGACTGACCAACATCACCCCACAAGTCTCCAGCGGAAACATGACGGCACCCAGCTTTCCGAATACCAAAGCCGATGTGGGTGGCGACACGCAACTGAGTGGCGGCATCACTTACATGTACACGGACAATGTCGCCATCGACATTCCCGTGGCCTTGCCGTTCAACCACAAACTCAAAGGTGCAGGTGCACTCGCCGGTGCGGGACAAATCGGTGAAGTGAAGGCCTTGCCATTCACCGTGTTTGGGCAATACCGCTTCAATGAGGCATCTTCGGTATTCAGGCCTTATGTGGGTCTGGGTCTGACGTATGCCTATTTCTTTGGCGAGTCAGGCAGCAGCGCACTCACCGCCATGACCAACCCCGGCGGCTCGGCCACCACACTCAGTGTGCAATCCAAGTTTGCTTTGACGCCTCAAGTGGGCTTCACCTATGTTCTGAACGACAAATGGACCTTGGATGGCTCGTTCAGTCAAACCCTGTTGAAAACGCGAACCTCATTTTCGACAGGTCAAACATTGGACACGACACTCAATCCCAACACCATCAGTTTGGGCATCGGGACCAAGTTCTAAGACTTCACCTTCAAGCGGCTGCCCTTTGCAGGCGGTCGCGCACACCTTCCCACTCGGGCGTGTCAGGGGGCAGTTGCACCCAGATTTGCTGCACACCGCGTGCGTCCAGATCGCGCAGCACGCTGAACAAATCGTGTGCGGCTTGTTCTGCACTGGTGGGCTGGGCGCGCCAGACCACACCAGCACCTGCATCGGGTCGCAGGGCGGACCACAGGCCCAGGTTGTTGGCATGCGGGCCGAGGGCTTGCAGCTTGGCTTCGATGTCTTGCGCCGCCATCAAACGCACTTTGGCGCGGGGTGCGTAATGCGATTCGAGCGTGCCTGAGGCACGCGGTGCGGCTTGGGCCACGGCATCTTTGCCCTGCACAGCGCGACCACACGCAGCTTCAATTTGTAGGCGGGTGATGTGTCCTGGGCGCAGCAAAATCGGCTCACCACGGGTGCAGTCGATGATGGTGGACTCGATGCCCACATCGCATTCACCGCCGTCCAGAATCAGCAAGTCTGAACCCAGTTCGGACTGCACATGCGCCGCAGTCGTCGGGCTCACGCGGCCAAAGCGGTTGGCACTGGGGGCCGACACGCCATGCACGCCCAAAGCCGCACAAGCGTGCAAGAGCTGCTGCGCCACCGGATGCGATGGGCAACGCAAGCCAATCGAGTCTTGACCACCGGCTGAAGCGGTGGCCACACCGGGCTGACGTGGCAAGATCAATGTGAGGGGGCCGGGCCAGAAGGCATTGATCAAGGCTTGCGCAAAGTCAGGTACCTGCGCTGCAAACAGCGGCACTTGCGCAGCGCTGGCCACATGCACGATCAGCGGATGATCAGCGGGACGACCTTTGGCCACAAAGATTTTTGCCACAGCCGCGTCGTCGGTCGCGTTGGCTGCCAGGCCATAGACCGTCTCGGTGGGCAAGCCCACCAGCTGGCCGTCACGCAAGGCCTGCGCGGCTTGCGCGATGGCGCGATCGTCTGCCGTCAAGATCATTTAAAACGCTTCGATGCCGAGCAAGGCCGCCGCCTGCAAAGCCGTGCTGCGCACCGCTTCGGGCGTGGCCCCGGTGATGTTGAGGTGACCCATCTTGCGACCTGGACGCGCCGACAGCTTGCCGTACAAGTGCAGGTGTGTGCCGGGCAAGGCGAGCACTTTGGCCCAATCTGGACTGCCACCTTCAGGCCACAAATCACCCAGCAGGTTGAGCATGATGACAGGTGAGTGCTGGCGTGGTTGCGTCAGCGGCAGCCCGGCCAGGGTGCGCACCTGCAGCTCGAACTGGGACTGATCGCAGGCGTTCATCGTGTAGTGGCCACTGTTGTGCGGGCGCGGCGCCATTTCGTTGACGACCAGTTGACCGCCTTCGAGGATGAAAAACTCCACACACAGCACGCCCACGTAGTGAATGCCTTCGGCAATGGCACGGGTCGCCGCCACGGCCTGTGCGGCCAGATCGGCAGGCACAGCGCCTTCGTACACGCTGGTCACGGCCAGAATGCCTTCGCGATGCAGGTTCAGTTGCACCGGGAAATTCACGATCTGCCCATCGGCACCACGCGCCACGACGACCGAGCACTCGGCCTTCAGGGGCAACATTTTTTCCAGCACGCAAGGCACGTTTTTCAGCTGGTCCCAAGCGGCTGCCAATTCTTCGCGGGTCTTGACGCGGATCTGGCCTTTGCCGTCGTAGCCCATGCGGGCGGTTTTCAGAATGCCGGGCAACAAATCATCGCCCACAGCGGCCAGTTGCTCGGGCTTGGCAATGACCGCATGCGGTGCCACCGGCACGCCGCAGCGCACAAAGTGGGCTTTTTCAGCGGCACGGTCCTGGGCGATGGCCACTGCGTTGGCACCGGGTGCCACCGGGCGGTGTGCGCCCAGAGTGACCAGTGCGGGGGCGGGCACGTTTTCAAACTCAGTGGTGATGGCTGCGCAGCGCTGCATCAGCTGGGCAAGGCCTTGCTCGTCCAGATAGTCGGTCTGAATGTGGTGGTGGCTGACCAAACCCGCAGGGCTGGCGGCATCGGGATCGAGTACCGCCGTGAAATAACCCATGGCCTGCGCGGCGTGCACAAACATCCGCCCCAGCTGACCGCCCCCCATCACACCCAAAGTGGCAGGCTGGCCGTTGATGATCGAGCCAGGCAAGATTGGTTTGTTCATGCAGCACCCACAGGCGGCAAAGTCATGGCGCGGGCCGCAGCGGTTTGCTCGGCACGGAAAGCTTCGAGCTTTTGGCGCAGGGCCGCATCGTGGTTGGCCAGCATGGCCACGGCAAACAGCGCCGCATTGGCCGCACCCGCTGCGCCAATGGCAAAGGTGGCCACCGGCACGCCCTTGGGCATTTGCACGATGGAGTGCAACGAATCCACGCCCGACAGGGCCTTGGTCTGCACCGGCACACCCAGCACCGGCACCACGGTTTTGGCCGCGATCATGCCGGGCAGGTGAGCCGCACCGCCAGCACCCGCGATGATGGCCTGCAAACCCCGCGAGGCGGCTGTCTGTGCGTAGTCAAACATGTCGTCGGGCATGCGGTGGGCCGAAACCACTCGGGCGTCGTGGGGGATGCCAAACTGTTGGAGAATCTGGACTGCGTGCTGCATGGTGTCCCAGTCAGAACTGGAACCCATGACGACGCCGATGAGCGCTTGAGTCATTGGGTGCTTTTCGTGATCAATATTGGATTTTAAGGTTTCACGCCCACACGGGCGTGAAACACAACCCGGAAAACTGCCTGTCATGATGGACGTCACCCTGCAAAATTTTGAAACCGAGGTCATCGCGGCCTCCATGGCCACGCCCGTGCTGCTGGATTTCTGGGCCCCTTGGTGCGGCCCCTGCAAATCGCTGGGCCCCGTGCTCGAAAAACTGGAAGAGACCTACGAAGGCCGCTTCAAGCTGGTCAAAATCAACTCCGACGACGAGCAGCAACTGGCGCAGGCCTTTGGCATTCGCAGCATCCCGACCTGCATTTTGATGATGGGCGGCAAACCCGTGGATGGCTTCATGGGCGCTCAGCCTGCAGGGCAGATCCAGCAGTTCCTCGACAAGCACCTGCCGCCTGCCGATGCCCTGCAAGCGCAAGCACCAGATGACGAAGCCGCCGAATCTGATGGCGGCGAAGCACCCGATCCCCGTGCCGTTCTGGAGCAAGCCCTGGCCACCAATCCGGGCAATGACGATGCCCGATTTGACTTGGTCAAGTTGTTGATTGGTTTGGGCGAGCTGGCTGAAGCCGCTGCCTTGCTGGCACCGGCCATGAGCCGCATTCCTGTGCCGCTGCGCTTTGAAGCCCAAACACAATGGCTCAACGCCCTGGAGTTCGTGACCACCGACCCACGCGGCAACTGGTCACTGGACAAATTCGACGAATTGATTGGTCAGAACAAGCGCGACTTTGAAACGCGTTTCGCCAAAAGCCGCCTGCTGATCGCGATCGGCGAATGGGAAGCAGCCATGGACGAGTTGCTGGAAATCATCATGCGCGACAAGAAATGGGACAACGAAGCCCCACGCAAAACCTTTGTCGCCCTGCTGGAGTTGATGACGCCGCAAAAGCCCAAAACCCAGGATGCCACCGGCAAATCGGCGGGTGGCATCGAGCTGATGGGCAAAGCGGCCGTGGAAGAAGACCCCTTGGTGGCGATGATCGCCAGTTACCGGCGCAAGCTGAGCATGGCGCTCAACTGAACACGCCCTGAAAGACAGGCCTCAACGCGAAGGGCCTGCCTGCCGCTCGATGGCCATGCGCATCTGCCCCAGCAGACCTGTGGCCATCAGTACTTCGCCCACCACAAACATGGGGCCCACCAACAGGCCCACGATGTCGTCCACAAAAGCGGGTTTGCGGCCTTCCCAGTAGTGGCCGATGAACTGGATGATCCAGCCAACGACAAAAATGGCCAGGCCCAGTTGCCAGTGTTGCAGGCCCACTTGTGTGGCCATGGGTGCCAGTACATGTGCCAAGGCGATCAGCGCACCATTGACCAGTGCGGTGGCCAAGCCCAGCAAGAGGTTGCCGCGTGACAGGTACCACAGACTGGTGAGCCCCCACACCAGCCAGGCGGGCGTGATCACGCGGTCGGCCACTACCCATTCGGGCTGGGTCAGCATCATGCCGATGGCCATGAAGATCAGGGGCACGCCCAGCAAGTGCGTGGCGATGTTGCGGCGGTCGCGGTGGTAGTGGGCATACTGAACCATCAGTGCGGTGGCGGGACGGAAAAAACTCATCGCGTGTCTCTTTCTTGTTGCCATACCGCCCGTGTTGGCCACGGGCATGCCCATTGAAACGGCCCAAGGGCCGTGTTGTCAACCCACCAGGCGCTGCAAGGCTTCCTGGTATTTGGCCGCTGTTTTCTCGATCACCTCGCGCGGCAAGCGCGGTGCCGGTGGTGTTTTGTCCCAAGGCTGGCCATTGACCAAGGCCGTCTCCAGCCAGTCGCGCAAAAACTGCTTGTCGTAGCTGGGCGGGTTCGCCCCTTCGACATAGCTGTCGGCAGGCCAGTAGCGCGAGGAGTCGGGCGTCAGCACCTCGTCCATCAGCACCAGCGTGCCATCGGCGTCCAGACCAAACTCGAATTTGGTGTCCGCAATGATGATGCCCTTGGTGGCCGCGATGTCGCGTGCCGCTTTGTACAACGCGATGCTGATGTCACGGATGCGGCCTGCCAGATCGGCACCGATCATGGCCACGGTCTGCTCGAAGGTGATGTTCTCGTCGTGCTCGCCAACAGCGGCTTTGGCCGCCGGGGTGTAGATGGGCTCAGGCAGCAGACTGGCGTTTTTCAGGCCCTCAGGCAAGGGCACACCGCACACCGAGCGGCTTTCCTGGTATTCCTTCCAGCCACTGCCCGCCAGATAACCGCGCACCACGGCTTCGACCGGAATGGGTTTGAGGCGCTTGACCAGCATGGAGCGGCCCTTGACCTGCGGCACTTCAGCGGCCGAGACCACGCTCTCGGGGGCATCGCCCGTCAGGTGAATCGGGCAGATGTTCAGGCCCTTGGGGCCAAGCTTGTCGAACCAGAACAAGGCCATTTGCGTGAGCAACTCGCCTTTGCCCGGAATGGGCTCGCCCATGATGACGTCAAAAGCACTGATGCGGTCCGAAGCCACCATCAGGATGCGGTCATCCCCCACGGCGTAGTTGTCGCGCACCTTGCCGCGTGCCAGCAGAGGCAAAGAGGTCAGGGCCGAGGTGTGGAGTGCGTTGGACATAGAAATTCTCACAAAACAAAAAGCCCGTTGAATTGTTCACGGGCTCAGAAGCATTACTGTTGATTATCTCAAGAGAACACCCTCTGTTTGCAACATCTGTTGACATGTTTTTGGTGATCTACACATCCACAAAAAGTTACTTTTAAAGAATTTTTATAAAAAAATTAATGCTTTTGATTAATAAAATGAGGTTTTTTGGAGGCCGTATGAAGACACTCGCAACTGTTCTATCACTCTGTGCAACCTTGGCCGCATGTGGCGGGGGCGGGGGTGGAACGCCAGATACAAGCATTAATCCCGACAGTAAGTCAGTTCCGTTGACTGCTCAAAACTATGACGCGGCTGCCACTGAGGTGATGGCCAGTTCAGCAACAGTCGGCGCAAATTCAAATGTCACCAATCTTTTCATAGGGGCGGATGTGCAATCCCCTTTGCCATTCACGAATTTTGTTCAGACCAATCTCACCAAGTTGATCAAGAACTGGAACACGAGCCCAACGCAACTGATTGGCGCCGTTACAACGGAATCAATTCCTTGTACAAGTGGGACACTCAACGTTGCTTACAACGATTTACAGGGGAATGATTTCCCTGACGCAGGGGACAGCGTCAAAATATCCGCAAACAATTGTTTGTTGTCTGGCTCAAAGCTGAACGGCGAGATGACCATCGCGTTCAATCGGTATACAGAAAACTCATTCAATGACTATGAGGCTTCCGTGACGGCCAAGTCTTCGCAGTTCATGTCCGAGATAAATGGTGTGACCACTGCATCCAATGGCTCTTTTGATATGACCCTTTCGTACAAAACGGTACTGAATTCGGCTGGGTTCAGCCAATCTCTGACAGATCTCGAAGTCAACATTGCCAGCATGACTTACAACATCACTTCAGCTGGAAGCACCAAAGTTTACGAATACAAAAACTACGTTCTTCACAACTCCACACAAAACAACCAAGTGAGTCAATCCATCAACGGCTCCATCAACATTCCTACTTTGGGGTCCAACACAGCCACCATTAAGACCCTGAAAAACTTCGTGTCACCAGTGGCCAATACCGCTTCATCGCGTTTGCCCTATCCAACCGACGGTATTGCTCTCGTCACCTTCAAACAGGGCGGAACAATCCGAGCCACCGCTAACGCCACCAGCAGTGCATTGGTCGAACTTGACCAAGACGGTGATGGCAAATTTGAAACATCCAAACAAGTGCTTTGGAGTGACATCCTTTAATTTTTGTGATCGTTTACTGCACCCACATTTGTATGTGGGTGCGATGACGCTTTTTGTATCTTGGAATGCTGTAGGACAAGCGTGCTCCGAGTTCGTCTTGAGCCCACAACTTGGAACTGAAATAAGCCGTTGGGAAGAGCTTTCCCAAACGGGAAAACGATTAGTCTTGGAGACTGGGCACCTGCAATCAAAAGGCTTGATGTTTTCCGCTCGATGCAATATCGCGGATTTGTCATTGGCTTGGACCGATAGCAAGGGAACCCGCACTTATTTGGGTGCAACCAATACCGGCCAAACCGCCACAACTTTTTCTGACATTGCGCATCAGAAAATCTCCGGATCTGTGCACATCGCTGCAAGCGGAAACTTGTTCATAGGTGGCCGAGTTGTTCGCAACGCCATTCATCGAACCATTCAATCCACCAGCCAAGCTGACGGCTACCCTGAGCAATTTCAATTCATCGACTGGTCTCTCGGCGTACGTTACAAACAGCCCGTGAGCACAAATTTATTCTTGCAAGCTGACTATTGGCAGGGACGCATTCTCCCAGGCCAGTCCAATGTGGTATTCCCGAACTTCGCGCCGGCCACATTGCAACTGGGCGCAGGGCAAAGCCGCGAATTAGGGCTTTCGATCGGAAATAAGCTGGGTGCAGCCGATCAGGGGTGGACCTGGTCAGCCGCCATCCATGTTCGACAAGACCAGATCAAGGAAGGAACGCCACAAGCCCTGTACAAAGGCGGTCGCCTGGTTGCAAGTGCGGTCCAGCCTGAAATTGGCTTACGAACCAGCCAATTCCTTGCAAAACTGAATTACGTTTTTTGATAATCCGAGCAGTGTTTCAGGAGTATCGTGAAGCACTGCCGGACTGATCTAGAAACACCGATCAGTTGACCACCTGGGCCAGCTCGCCCTTGGCGTAGCGGGCAGCGACCACTTGCAGGGTTTCGCCCTTGATCTTGGGCGCCTGGCCTTCGCAGCCGAATTCCAGGTAACGCTGTTTGCACAGCTGTTTGGCGGCTTCGCGGGCGGGCTTGAGCCACTCGCGGGCATCGAACTTGTCGGGGTTCTCGAACAGGAACTTGCGGCAAGCGGCGGTCATGGCCAGGCGAATGTCGGTGTCGATGTTGATCTTGCGCACGCCGAACTTGATGGCTTCCTGGATTTCCTCAACGGGCACGCCGTAGGTTTCCTTCATCTTGCCGCCGTACTGGTTGATCAGGGCCAGCAACTCTTGCGGCACGCTGGACGAGCCGTGCATCACCAAATGGGTGTTGGGGATGCGGGCGTGGATTTCCTTGACACGGCTGATGGCCAGAATGTCGCCTGTGGGCTTGCGGCTGAACTTGTAGGCGCCATGGCTGGTGCCAATGGCAATCGCCAAAGCGTCCAGACCCGTGGCCTTGACGAACTGGGCCGCTTCTTCAGGGTCGGTCAGCATCTGGCTGTGGTCCAACTTGCCCTCGGCACCGATGCCGTCTTCTTCACCGGCTTCGCCGGTCTCGAGGTTGCCCAGGCAACCCAATTCACCTTCGACCGACACGCCCATCTTGTGGGCCATGTCCACCACGCGCCGGGTCACGTCGACGTTGTACTCGAAGCTGGCGGGGGTCTTGCCGTCTTCCATCAGCGAGCCGTCCATCATCACCGACGAGAAACCCAGATCAATCGCGCCCTGGCAAACGGCAGGGCTTTGGCCGTGGTCCTGATGCATGACCAGCGGAATGTGGGGCCACTGCTCGGTCGCGGCCTGGATCAGGTGCTTGATGAAGGGTTCACCCGCGTATTTGCGGGCACCGGCGCTGGCTTGCAGAATGACCGGAGCACCGACTTCGTCGGCGGCGGTCATGACGGCCTGGACTTGCTCCAGGTTGTTGACATTGAAAGCTGGAATGCCGTAGCCGTTGACGGCCGCGTGGTCCAGCAGCTCGCGCATTGAAACGAGTGCCATGGTGGTGATTTCCCAGAGAGTTTGAAAAGCGGGCAAAGCCGGGCATGTACCCGGCTTGTAACTGGGCTGAATTTTATAGGTTCTGGTCTGACAGGGGACTGAATTGCCGCCAAACAGACAGGCTGCGGTCGGGACAGACCGCAGTCAGCCAATCAAGCCACGCGGCAGATCTTGAGCATGTTGGTACCGCCAGGCGAGCCCATGGGTTCGCCACAGGTGATGGCATACACATCACCCGTGCTCACGATGTTGCGCTTTTTGAGGTGGCCTTCGGCCTGCATCAATGCGGTGTCGCGGTCGGCGCTGGTGTCCATCAACAAGGGGCGCACGTTGCGGAACAGGGCCATCTTGCGTTGCGACGACAGCTTGGTGGTCAGGGCATAAATCGGAATGTGCACCCGGCGGCGGCTCATCCACAAGGCGGTGGAACCAGACTCGGTCAGCGCCACAATGGCTTTGGCCCCCAGATGGCTGGCGGTGAACAGCGCACCCATGGCGATCGACTGATCGATGCGGTTGAAGGTCTGCCCCCTGAAGTCGGCATCGAGCTCCACGTCTTCAGCGCCTTCGGCAGCCAGGCAAATCTTGGCCATTTCCTCCACCGTCTCCAGCGGGAACTTGCCCGCAGCGGTCTCGGCGCTCAGCATCACGGCATCGGTGCCATCCAGCACCGCGTTGGCTACGTCCGACACCTCGGCGCGGGTGGGCACCGGGTTGGTGATCATGCTCTCCATCATCTGAGTCGCAGTGATGACGACCTTGTCGTGCACCTTGGCCAGCTTGATCATGCGTTTTTGCAGAGCGGGCACAGCGGCATTGCCCACTTCGACCGCCAGATCGCCTCGGGCCACCATGATGCCGTCACTGGCCATCAGGATGGCTTCCAGGTGCGGGATGGCTTCGGCGCGTTCGATCTTGGCGATCAAGCCGGGTTTGTGGCCGTATTCGGCCCCGGCCACATTGCACAGCTGGCGGGCCATTTCCATGTCGGTGGCGTTTTTGGGGAAGCTCACGGCCACGTAGTCGGCCTGCAGGCTCATGGCGGTCTTGATGTCGTC
>JACCDU011079697.1_pt1 | contig 21818 bp, 20 predicted proteins | sample 7446081 | NCBI WGS metagenome assembly JACCDU01 (sample SAMN15323447, study PRJNA562643) | freshwater metagenome | isolation source: river surface water | place: USA:Blue River Watershed | collected 2017-08-17
GACGACCAAGATCCTGATAACCCATTGGGTCTAGGAATTACCCATTGGACTTTGAACGATCAGGTGGAGGCACGTTAATGAATTCATTTCAAATGAAGTCGGTGCAACGTTTTTGCTTGGTTGCTTTGCTGGCAAGCACACTCAACGTCAATGCACAAGATGCCACAAGCCGACGTCCAGCCGCACCGGCTAAGTCTCCGCTTGAGGAGCTATTGATGTTGAGCAAAGAGATCGGCCCACGTCCTGGTGCGGTAGTGCCAAAACCATCGTCAATTGATTCGCGACTTGTTGTTTTTCCATACAACAAAGATGCGATTTACCCTGTCAAAACGTGGTTCTCACGATTCACACATTTTGAGTTTGCATCCGATGAACAAATCTTGTCGGCAGTTGTGAATGATGAATCAGAGTGGGAGTATCGCGTACTTGGCACTGGAACAGATTTAACAGTACGACCAACGCAATCTGGAGCCTCGGGCTCTATGTTGATCATTACGACAGCGAGACGCTATCAAATTGATTTGGTTGATGTTCTCCCGTTCAAAGAGGCTAGGCATCAACGTGTTTCATGGCGATCATTCGACTCGGGTGTTTACGAAGATCGAGCGCTGATTTCTCAGCTCGCAGGCAAGAAGCGTAATGGTGCTAACCGATCAGGCGATAGCGAAAGTGAGCCACAAGCAACTTCGGATGCAATGCCTCTGGTCAGCTTGGATAACTTGAACATGGAGTACAGCTTCACAGGAGAAGCTGACTTCAAACCAATCATGGTTTTTGATGATGGCAAGCGTACTTGGATCAAGTTCAAAGACGCTCAACCCATGCGGCCAATCATGTTTGCGGTTTCACCGGAGGGCATGGCTGAAAACGTCGAATACGCGGTGCACGGGCCATATTTCATCACTGCAAAGATTTTTCAGCATGGAATATTGTTGAAGTCTGGTGCAGCTGAAATCAAGATTCGCAATCAAAAAACATCTTCATGCGGTGTTTTTGATTCCTTATGTCGTGGCGTAGCAGTTAAGAACTTCAACGATGGAGGTGAACTCAAATGAGTCAACCTCAAACGTCCCCAGTTGGTCCACGTGCGGCAAGTCGCAAGTGGATTACCTATGGCGTAGGTTTGCTGATCTTGTTGATTGGCGTGTCTCTGATTTGGCGTAACTTATCAGGCAACACACTCAAAGATCAAAAAATAGCAGCTCAAAAAGTCAAAGACGACAAAAAAGTTGCAGCTGCCACACCTGGTGATTCGGGAGCATTCAGCACGCGACTTGAGCAGCGTCGTAAAGAAGTTGAAGAGGACATGGCCAAGGAGGAGGGAGTCAAGAAAAAAGACGGTCCCTTGGATTCTTCAAAAGCAAAAAACACCACCGAGGGCGGTGTGGGTCACAAGATTGCAACGAGTGGTTCCGGTGATCAACCAGGCTATCCCAAAGGCACGCCCAGCTCTACGGCTGGTCAGGATGCAAAGGATAGCGAGTACGACGCTCGTAAACAGGAAATGATGCGCAATGCGCAACGAAAAATGGGCGTGTGGGAGTCTGAAGCCCTCAAAAATACCAACGCCAAAGCCACCGTTGCAACCAATCCTAATCAGGCGTTGACTCAACAGTTAGCCGCGTATGCGGCAATGACTGGAAATGGCACAGGTCTTCCAGCCACACCCCAAACGGACGAGTCCGCCAAAGTGGCTTCTCCTACAGCTGTCAATCCATTGCTTGAGGCCTACATGCGTACTCAAGGGCAGGGACAGGGGGCAACAACGTCTGATGCCAAAGACAAACAGTTTATGGACCATTTGGCTGCAAGCAAAGGCAAAGAATCAGCTATGCCTCTGCGCGCTCAAGCTGGACCAGGTCCATTCAGCTTACTTGAAGGCACGTCAATTCTGGTTGGTGTTCGTGGCGCTGTTTCTAGCGATAAAGCAGGGCCATGTCGCGTGCAAGTTGAAGAGGATGTTTATGACACCGTGACACAACGCATCAAACTGATCCCAGCAGGAACCTCAATTCTGTGCACTTACAACGCTGAAGTTGCACATGGCCAAGAAACGATGCTCTTGGCATTTACAAAAATGATCTTCCCATCGGGGGCGAATGTGATGCTAGGGGGAATGCCTGCTTCTGACCCACAAGGGGCTATTGGTGCACCCGCAGAGGTGAATTCACGGTTTTGGAAGACTTTTGGCACCAGCTTCATGGTGGCCGCAATTGCGACCTTTGCAGAACGAAATTCATCAAACACGGGGACCACGATCAACGTGAGCAACGGTGCTGTCCTTGGCAGTGCAGCAACGCAATCGCTTGCTGAGGTTGCCAAAAAGTCTCTTGAGAGAAATATCAATATTAAGCCGGAGCTTCGTCTCAAACCGGCTGATCGCCTTCGCGTAGTCGTCACAAACGACATGGTTCTAGATCCAAAAATTACAGGAGTTCGTCAATGAAATTTAAACAAAACTTTCCTCAAATAGTGAATGTTTTTGTGGGTGTGATGCTGACTGTGTCAGCAAGCGCTCAGACGGGTGCATCCCAAAAATATGACTTTAATTACCGTGTATCAGATGAGCGAATTGCTGTCTTTGACGATGGAAAAGTCACACGAATTCAATTACCCGAAGGCATGACGATTCCTATCGTGATGTCTCAAGAGCCTGCGGGTGATGTGCTTCTTGATTTGAAAAAGGATTCGCCGTACCTATCAATTCAAGGTACGTATTCCAAACTCGTAATGCGCTGGAGTGGGAAGCGCGAAGTTGTTGCAAGTTACAACGGCACTATCGAAGTCGAGCGATTAGGCCGGCCAGCTGCATTTGGAATGGCCACACCAGCTCGTACCTATGGCGCTGTAAGTGAGCCCGTTGAATTTGAGAAAACCCAAATGGTGGTTAAGACCGATGAAAAAGCGCCAACTCTTGCCAGTATTGCCAAACAAACGTCAGAAACAGTGGTGGCAAATGCTTCGTCTGTACAAACGCCGAAATTATCCGCATCAATACCACTTGCTACTCAACCGACGCTGCCCACAGCGGGGCAAGTTACGGTCTCACCCGTTGTGTCCGCTGTCAAGGCAAGTGTCAATAGCACTGCGATCGTGAACTTATCCATCCGAAGTGGTGAACGCCTGATGCCCACGCTCAAGAAGTGGCTTGCCGACCAGAACGTTGAACTGGTTTGGACGGCCAACGCAGCCACCGCAGGGCGTGTGCGTGATGTTGTGTTTGAAGACGATTTCGAATCCAGCAGCGCTGATTTGAGCGTGGCCCTCACCGAGTCCTTGTCGCCCTTTGGCTTTGAGGCCGAAATCTCAAGCGGCTCAGCTATACGCCGCGTGACCGTGCGCAACTTGCGCAGCAACCTGTAAGAGATCAATTTTTAGAGGCAGAACCATGAATACAAGTACACACATTCCACCAACTGCTCAGCGCGTGTTGGCCATCACGGCCGCTGTTTGGCTTAGCGGCGTCTTGTCAGGCTGCGCCAACGTGGATGAATACAAAAAAACCGTTGAACAACGCGCAGCAGAACACAAGTCTTTGACCCAGCAGAGCACCACGGTTCGCACCGTTGAGCGCAGCGTGGCACGCGGTCGCATGATTGATGACGTGGACGAACGCAACGCTGTCAACATCAATGTTCGCAACGCCAACTTCTTTGAACTATTGCGCCAACTCAGCAACCGACGCGGTTTTGGTCTGACGGCCGTACAAAACGTCGATGTGCAACGCCAGATCACGATTGATTTGCGGGGGCAAACGATCGAGCAGGCCATTCGTCAAATTGCATGGCAAGCTGGATACGCTGTGGTGATCAACAAGGCAGAGCGATCGGTCACTGTCTCAGATCAGGCCACGATGGTGTTCATAGTGCCATCAGAAGATCTCAAGCGTACCGTGCGCACTGACTACAAATTCGGAGGTTCAGCCATCGGAGCGTCCGGTGGGTCATCTTCAGGAGCGAGCGGTGCCATGCCTGGCTCTTCAACGGGCGGCACATCCATCAACCCAATTTCAGCCGCGTTTTCTGTCACGGGTGAGTATTCAAACAACCCTAAAGGTTTTAAAGATTTTCTGGAAAGCCTTGCTGGCAAGAATGCGCAAGTCGAAATCTATGCCGAGTCGGGCATGGTGTCTGTGCGTGGCAATGGGCAGGCGTTGAAGCGCGTGAACGACTTTTTGTCGAAATATGACTACAACGCCCGCCGCCAAATCGAGATCAACGCGCGACTGGTGGAGGTGGGCCTCACAGACTCCTTCAAATACGGCATCCAGTGGGACAAGGTGATGAATGCGGATGCCTCATCGAAGCTCAGCATAAACACGTTGGGTACCGTGGGGACTGACACCACCAGTTCGCTTTCTTTTACGACCGCAAGCATCACTAGTGTGGTGCGTGCACTAGAGCAGTACACCACCGTGGATGTGGTCTCCACCCCTAAGCTGATTGTGGCCAACAACTCTTCGGGCGTGTTCTTCAAAGGCACGCAAGTGCCGTATTTGCCGCAAGTGACATCCAGCACCGTGCCCAGCGGCACGGGCACAACCACTACGCAAAGCGGCTCAGGCGCGTATGCGCAGGATGGTGTGAACTTGGCGGTTCATGCATCCATCCTTGATGACGAAAACGCGGTTATTACGTTGGTGCCATCTTCGGTGAGCTTGGGTTCACTGCGCAAGTTCTTGAACGATCAGGTGCAGATGTATGACCAAGCGGTGCAAAACAGTGGTCAACGTATCAATGTGGTCTCGGGCCAGACTGTGGTGATCAGCGGCACCAAGTCCAGCAGCAACAACAGCTCACGGCTGGGAATTCCAGGACTGGTGGAGATCCCTGGCCTGGGTGCCATGTTTGCAGGCAACACCAAAGACGTTGCATCAAGGGAGTCGGTGCTCATCATCAATGCTCGCATCTTGAACCCCACGCCTAAAGACATTGTCTTTAGTGAGTCGATCTAAGGAGGCAAGATGTTCAAGCGATCTCAAAAATCAAAGAGCAATAAACCCATCGCAGGTGCACGCAAGCCTTGGCTATGGACCAAAGAGGGTGAGCGGGAGAGTTTTTTCCAGCTCGATGCCAAAGGCAGGGTGTCCGCGCCTACGCATCAGACCCATGCGCCTTGGGAAGATGAGGGTGGGACAAACACACACAGTGCTGAACACGTTGGCGTGGACGTGATCTCGTTTTGCAAGGACGATGACTGGGAAGTCAAAGCCGAAGCGCGTGAGAGCGAAGAAGCGCTCAAAAAACGCCTCATGGCCGATGTGGGCGTCAAAGTGTTGGGCTGGACGCAAGCGCTCAAAACAGATGCTCAAAGCACGAATCCACTGGCTGATCTCAAGAGATTGGCTGGCCATCTCAAAGAAAAACCCTCGGCGCAACCTAGCGAATCCAAGCTGCAAACGCTCAGCAGTGGGGTGGAAGGCACTTGGCTGTATGCCACCAGTCAACAACGTATGCAGAGCATTCCCGCGCAAACACGGGTATGGTCAGGCTTGAGCCTCGTGCGCTACTTGCTTGATCAGGCTTTGAAATCGGCGGCCAATTCGGTGTCATGGCCTGAAACACCTTTTGTTACCGGCGTGGTTTTTACCGGTGAGCCCACCACGGTGATTGTGTTTTTGAAATGCGATGGTGCGGGGCAGTTTTCTTTACCGCAGGTGGTGCGTCTGGCGGATTTTAGTGCTGAGGCGTTTGCATCGGCCTGTGCCAACTATGCTGAGCTCGTGCGCCTGGGGCGTGATTTGCCGCAAGAGCGCATCAAGCTCTTTGATGGTGCGCACGTAATGGAGCTGATCACCCCCAAAGGGCGTGAAGCCAAAACGATGCTCTTGCGTCCTTACCCCAGCGAAGTAGAGATTTTTGGAGTCCGCCAACGCCGCTGGATTCGTGGTGCGTTTTATGCAACAGCGCTTGCCCTGGCGGTGGACTGTCTGGTGGGGCTTTCTGCTTTGGGGCTTGCTGCTACCAAGCGAGCTGAGAACCAAAAAACACAGGAACGTGTGCAGCAACAAGAGTTGGTGCGCAAGGCCGATCTCGATCAGCGCTTTAAAACGCTCATTGAGCTGGGTTCCGTGCCTGTGAATCAGTTGATTGATCAAGCTAGATCAATGTACCGCGATGGCATGCGTCTGGAAATCGAAGCCACGCGCGCCAATGTCGTGTACCGCGTCAGTCGGCGTTTTCAAGACGAAAGCAGCCAGCCTGCTGCTATGGCTGATTTGCTCCAAATCCAGCCCCCCGAAAACTGCCGTCGCAACGCCCCCGAAACCACCCTCCAACTCAATGAGGTTTTTGTTTATGTTGAATGCCAAACTGTTGACCCCTATCTTGCTCGTGTCCTTAGCGCTGGTTCATAGTGCGCTCACGCAGCCCCAGCTCAACCGTGTGGCTGAGGCTTCGCAAAGAACTGCTGCATTAGAAAAATCCCTAAGCGATCTCGGATCAGAGCTTGCTCTGATCGGACGCTATGCCAAAGCGAGCGTGGGCTCGGCAGACATTGATCAGGTGATGGTGGAGTCCTTGGCCAGATGGTCCAAGACGCAAAAAGACTATGGCGTGACCATTATGGAGATGGCGGGTGCTTCTTCTGGTGTGGCAGGACAAAGCGTGATCCCGACCGCACAGATGCGCACGGTCAATGCGGCTTCGGGCTTGCAGGTACAAGATATTGTGCTCAAGGGAAGCTATGTCGCGTTGGAAGATTTTGAGGATTTCCTGAACACTCAGGTGGTGAGCGCTGGCGGCAGCATTGCGGCCATCAAGCTCAGAGGGTACTCGTTTGAAGTGCGAGTGCAGATTTTTGGGCAAGCGCCCAAGGTTGGGGTGTGAGCATGAGTGCGCCCATGTTTTTTACGCCTTTTGCTTCAGGCCACAAGAAGACAGAGTCTGAGTTGGCCACGGTCTTGTCTGATCGTGGCCATAGTGAGCAGGCGCTTGATGAGCCATTTGTGCACGCAGTGGAGCCGACGTTTGATGCTCAGCATGTTGGGGCTGAGCCAGTGCCAGTGCGCGTGATTCATAAGCCTGAAACTCATCAGCCTGAACCGCCCGCGATTGCTGTCACCCACACCATGCAAACGACCATCCCCGCCACGGCAAGCACCCTTGCTACCACGGTGATCACCAAATTCGCTGAGAGCGAAATGGTTGCAGCCCTCAGGGATGAGGGCGTGCCTCAGCGGCACATTGACATTGCTCAACGCCGCGAAGCGCTTACCCGTGAATCGCTGACCACGATCATGAGTAGCGCAGAGTACGGATTTTTAACGCCAGAAGGCGTGGCTAGGGTCAATGCTCGCTTGGCCAAGCTGGCGTACTACCCGCCCTCAAGCGCGGGGCAGGTGGCCGGTGCTGATATCAAAGAATTTTTGACCGCGCATGGTTTTGCGCTCAACCAATTCGAGGGCATCCTTCCTGTGCAGGTCAAGGACTCGCACTTGGTCATCGGCATTACCGAGTCCATGGACCGAAACCGTGCCACCTTGTTGTTTCCAGGTGTGTCGCATGAATACGTGGTGGCCTCGCAACGCACATTGCAGACCATCTGGCGTCGCAACTTCGCAGACTCAGCGGCAGATGCCATGGCGCTGTACCACGAGCTGGTGCAAGCTCGCGTTGAGGATGACAACGCACAAACACTCTTGCGCCGCTTTGTGCTCTCCGTCATGCGCCATGCATGCTACATGGGGGCGAGCGATATTGGGTTTACACCATCCGCCTCTGAGTCGGGCGGGGATGTGCGCCTCAAAGTGGATGGGCAGGGGGAGATTTTCACGTTCTTGCCTAAAACCGTTTGGGACAAGGTGATCTCGCACCTGGTGACGCAAACAGGCTCACAAGACAAGATCACCAAGGGGCCTGTGGACAGGCGCTTCGAATGGCTACCAGGTGACCACGATGAATTTAGAGAAATCACCAGTCGTTACGCATTTCGTATCGAGTTGCTGCCACGCAGCGAATCGCAGCCACGTCATGTGACGGTGGTAATGCGAATTTTGGACCAGCAAGCCGATACGGCTGAGCTTGATCAGCTTGAATTCGATGCAGAAACCCTGCGGTATTTGACACAGGTAACAAACCTGCGCACAGGTCTGATGTTGGTAGTAGGGCCTACAGGCTCCGGCAAAACGACAACGCTATACGCGCTATTGAACACCATGGACCCTGTGACTCGCTGGCTGGAGTCCATTGAAAACCCGATCGAATACCAACGAGGGCTGTGGATGCAGATGCAAACGATGCAGGCCACAGGGGACGACAGCGACGGGGCTGCGTCAGCAGAGGCCAGATCAGCGGGGCTGTTGCTCAAGGGCATGTTGCGTGCGGCACCGGATGTGATTTTGTTTGGCGAAATCCGCAAAGGCGACATCGCGTTTGAGTTGTTGGATGCGGCCAACACGGGGCATTTGGCATTTACAACGATGCATGTCAACGAAGCCGTGATGGTGTTTTCAAGATTCAAAGGGTTTGGGGTAGATATGCCGACCCTTGGGTCCCTCTTGCGCGGGGTACTTGCACAACGCTTGGTACGCACGCTTTGCACCCATTGTGCGCAGCCAGATGAACGCATCACCACGCTGGATGCATTGAGCAACCTGGACTACATCGATGCGATGCGTGCGCGCCCCATGAGACCAGTTGGTTGCCCGAATTGCAACGGCTCTGGTTTTCGTGGGCGGCGTATGGTGTACGAACTGCTGCAAATCAGCCCAGCAGTGCGTGACCTCATTGAACAAGACGCGCCACCAAGCCGCATTGTGGCGGCTGGCATCAAGTCTGATAACACCCTGTATGCCAATTCTTTGAAGCTGGTCGCTAAAGGCTTAACAACGATCGAAGATGCACGAGCTTTGAGTTCGTTTGTGACGGTTTAGATGTGATTGTGTAGATGTAACGGCGTAGATCAGAAAGTACCTAAGATGAAGCTGACTTGGAAATTTACAGCCCGCAAAGCCAACGGCAAGTCCGTGACGGGGTTGGTGGTGGCCGCAAGCGACGTGTTTGCGGTGGCCAGTATTCGCAAGATGGGGTTCACCCATGCGCAGGTGTCACTCGATGTGCTCCAGACCGTGGCCACGGGGTTTGGACTATTCATGCCTGCGGACTTTAACTTGCGAGAAAAAGCACGCTTTTACGACACCACCTCTAGGCGTCTTAAAACCGGCGGCACGCTCAAAGATGCGTTTGAAGCGGCCAAAGAGTACATCGATGACGGGCGTTTGCTCAGTGCGGTGTCAATTGCGGTGGCCGCACAAGACGGGGGTGAGAGCGCGTGGCGTGCGATGGAGATTGGGGGATTTCCTAAACGCGATGTGATGGTCATCAAAGCGCTGGATCAGATGGGTGGTTTGTCAAGCGCATTCAAAGATTTGGCCGCAGAAGTGAAGCTTCGCTACCAAACAGACTCGGCCATCGCCAAAGCGCTCTCAACCCCTAAATTCATGTTGGGTTTTGTGTACTGCTTTATGCCAGTGGTGTTTGGCTTCATTGCGCCCAACATGCTCAAGGCGTTCAAAGAGATTGGATCGCGCATCACGATTCCTGCCGACATTCAGGCTTTTTATGCCTTTGCCAAGCTGGTCAATGAGGCACCTGTATTTTGGGCAAGTGTGTACGTGGTGCTGGGCGTGGGGGCTGTTGCGGTTATGAGCTCAGGTGTGCTCAGCCGCGCCATGCAGCAAGTCTCTAAGCCGTTTCGAGACTTGAGTGTGAAGTCTGAGCACTCTCAGATTTGGACCGTGTACGGACTCATGTACGGAGCCAACATCAATCCGGTGGAGATTTGCACCACGCTCAGACCCGCATGCAAGAACCCGCAAACCGCAGATTCGCTGGGTGTTATGGCGCGGCGCATTGCAGCTGGTGCGAGCGAAATATCGGCGGTGGAGGCGGCGAGTTTTCCGCGCTTTGTGGTGGCGGGCTACAAGTCTGCCAAAGAAGGCGGTAACTTACCCGAGGGGTTACGGGTGTTCTCGGAAATGCTCAACGAAGACGTCACGCTTTTGTCCGAAAAACTCAAAGAGTACTTGGAGCGTGGCTCGCTTTTTCTGGGGGTGGTGCTGGTGTTTTTGATGATGTATTTCACCTACTACCCAGTCGTGGCCCCAATGCTCAAGAGCTTGTAAGACATCAACAGGAGAAATGAATGCGCATATCCACTATGAATGAAACAGATGCTGAAAAAGCCAAAGTCACGCTGATCAAAAAAGCACTGCGATTTGACCCTGGGGTCATTTTGCGTGGCGAGATTCGAGACAAACAATTTTTAAACCACTTAAACAGTCAGGAAAAAACCATGAAAGCCACATCCCAAACATTCCAAACTAGCTCGTCCAGTCAGGATATGAAATTCAGCTCATCTGATCAGCCCCAAATTTTTGAGCGAGCCCTTCGCGCTCAACAGTACCTCAACGAGAACCCTGAAATCAAAAAACAACGCGGCATGACGCTGATTGAGTTGATGGTTGTGGTGGGCATCATTGGTGTGATTGCGGCGATTTTTGCGGGAACAGCAGACACCAGCAACAGCAAGGCCACTCGGTTGTACTCGGACATGACGACCATCAAAAATGCATCCTTGCGAGCGAAGATGGACATGGGGGCAATTCCCTCAAACCTGACGGCGCTGTGGACCCGCACCAACGCCACCTCGGCCAATATGTTTGGCGGCACCAATGGCACCACCTCATGGAGCGGTCCGTACATGGAGCAGCAAACAGTCAACTCAAGTAACGCGGTCATAGATTCGGCAGTTTCGGACGCAGTGACGATCACCATCAACCGTGAAGCGGCGGCTGCAGCCACCAACGGCGGTAATTACAGCTGGGTGTACTACTTGCGGGCCAGCAACGTACCCAACGCAATCATCCGCAAAGCGCTCAAGCAATGTGCGGGCAGCGAAGATGCCACAGCAACCACGTTTCTCAATGCAAGCTGTCGCGCGACGCTAGGCACAGGCTCCAGTGAGTTCGGCACCGTGGACTTGCGTGTGGACGACTCTTACTGATTGAGCAACAACCGTTTGTCAATCATGCGCACACAACGCCACACCCCGCACGCGATCATGAGGCAACAAGGCTCCGCTGTGATCTTTTTGCTCACGATCGTCATGGGGGTGGCCTTGCTCGTGCTCACGGGCATGAGCTCCTCGCTTACACAGGAGTACGTACTTAACCGTGATCAGTTGCAGCAACAGTATTTGGATGAAGTCTTAAGCGCATCGCAGGCTTATTACGAACGTATGGCACCAACCATTGAGCTCAGTGGTGAGGCCGTGAGCGAAGCCACATTGCTTGGGCAGATTGCGCCCACCCGCAAATTTGGGATTCGCGCCCAGATCAGCCCACGGTTTACCAAAACCGTCTCACCGTGGACCCAGCCATCCCTTGGCTACCGAACCATCCTCATCTGGATACCGCAAACGGGCACAGACACCACGACCATCGCCATAACGGACACGGCCCCCACCATCGATCCGGTGGTGGCCAGTGCTAAAACCTATCGAAGCTGGTCCACGCTGGGGTACAACCAAGCGCAGTTGGCCAAGCTCTCAGATTTGTTGGTCCGAACAGGCACCTTGCTCCAAAACTGGGCTCGTGCACAGCAGGGGATTCGCTCAGAGCTTGTGTTTGACAACGTTTTTAGGCAAAGCGATTGTTCCGCCAGTGCCAGTGCAAACCATCTGCCGTGTCTGGATACCTACGTGGACGTGCTCACCACGACTGTGCCGTCGTATCTGGGGGTGAGCAACGCAGAACTGGCATCTCCTTGGGGGTATTCGGTGGAGATATCCAACTTGCTCAACTCCAGCGCATCTGCCCCCCCTTACAGCTTGTCTTTGCGGGTTCATTCACCCATTTCGGTGAGTGACTACCTGTACGCACGGATTGATTTGCCGCGTTGAACTGCCCCACTGGACTGCTCCGTTGACCTATTCCCTTGAATGTAATTTGTAAAGGTAACCCAATGTTTTTAGAAACCCTTGCTGCGCTTTTGGAAGACCCCGCCATTTCAGACATCCATCTGGAAGCGGGCGCTCCTATTTGGGTGCGCAAGAGCGGTGACTTACTCCGTGAGGACAAGACCACCAGCGAAGCAGACCTGAGCCATTGGTTGAGCTCTCGCTACAAAGACGCCAATATCGTCGCCGAGCTTGCCAAGATGGGCGGTCAAGATGATTTCGGGCTCAACGTGGGGCGTATACGTATTCGCGCCCACACCTTTGTGAGTCAGTCACGCCTGCAAGTCTCGCTACGTCGCCTCGCTTCAGAAATTCCGCCATTGAATTCGCTGGGCTTGCCCTCGGTTGTGCAAGATCTGATCGCAGCATCGCAAGGCTTGATTCTTGTGACAGGGCCTACTGGCTCTGGCAAATCTACATCCATGGCCTCGATGGTGGACAGACTCAATGAGACCACATCCAGCCACATCATCACGTTGGAAGAGCCGATTGAGTACAAGTACCAGGACAAGCGCTCACGCATTCGCCAGCGTTTGGTCAATACGCGCATGTCCATCGACGGGGAAGGGGACTGCATCTCGTTCTCCCAAGGGGTGATTGCGGGCATGCGCGAAGACCCTGACATCATTCTGGTGGGCGAGATGCGCGACTATGCCACGGTGCAAGCAGCGCTCTCGGCTGCACAAACAGGCCACTTGGTGTTTGGTTCGGTGCACACCAACGGTGGCATGGAAACCGTGGACCGCTTGTTGAGTTTTTATCAGGGAACAGACCGCGATTTAGCCCGTTCGGTGTTGTCAGCGACTCTGATTGGTGTTGTCTCGCAGCGCCTGCTCAAAACCAAGGATGGCTCACGTGTGCTGGCGGCTGAAGTGCTACGCAACACGACAGCGGTGCGTACCCACATTGCACAGGGACAGACGCACCTCATTTCGCAAGAGCTCAACACGGGCCTGAGTGCAGGTCAGATTTCTCTAAACCGCTCACTAGCCGATTTGGTGAGGCAGGGACGTGTGGACGCAGAGCGAGCATTGCTCACCAGCAATGACCGCATTGCGTTAGAGCGCGAACTCGGACTGTGAGCATGGCCATGAACTATTCAGGCAAACCCCAACCCAAAATGCCCCAAAAAGCACGCGCAAAGCTGCACCGCCAGCAAGGCGTGAGCTTGCTTGAGGTGATGGTGGCCACGGCTGTCATTGCCTTGCTTATCCCCGCCATCATGGCCATGGTGCAGCCGTTTTTGAATTTCTACGGCAAAGTCAACACCGACAACCGCCTCAAAGACCTGCGCACAGCGCTCACCGCCACATACAACACCTACGCCACCAACATCGATGCGCTGACAACAGCAACTTTGACAACACCGGACGGCACGTTGAGCCAAGTGCTTCCTGCGAGTCAGCAATGCACTGCCACGGCGACAACGTTTGCAGCCGCCAGGCGGTTTTTGAGCACCTCGGCCGGTGAGATTTACCACGATGGGTTTGGGCGGAGTTTTTGTGTATGGATCACCCCGCGGCTGAGCGCCAGTTACAGCGGTGTGACGTACTACTACCACAACGTGTTGGTGGTCTCTGCTGGGGTGGATGGTGCGGTAGATGCCACCACCACGATCAATGCAGATGGCACGATCACGGTCGGTGGGGATGATCGAAGTGCGTTCATCGACGGGCGCAGCATCGCGCAAGCCAAGATCCAGCAAACCCTCGCCCAGATGGACAAGATCGTGGGGGCGTATCAGAACTACTTCACCTCGCGCTACATGGTCAACACCTCGCGCGATACGGCGGTGAATTATTTTGCCAATGGCCCCGCATCTTGGGGCACCGCGTCCAACTGGGATACGGGTGGCTCGATCGTGTCCACGGCCGGTGTGGCGCAAGCGCTGACTTGGAACAATTTTTATCAAGGACTGGGCTTGAGTTTGGCCGACGTGGTGGACGCCTATGGGCAGACGATCACGGTGGATAACAGCTCAGACAGCACGCGCAACCCTGACAACCAAACGAGTGCGGCCATGCAGTCGCCGCCCTATACGACGGTCTTGTCTACCAATCTGCCTGGTGGCTTGACGATGACGCGCACGGTCACGGGTACTTACTGATCAATCACTTCACAGACAAAGGAATGCACCATGAATACAAGCACCATAAATAAAAGTCACTTGAACCAGCCCAACAAATTCAGCCGCCTTGCTGTGGTCTGCACCTTGTTGATGAGCACGAGCGCAACTGTTTTTGCTCAACCACAAGCCGGAGCTGGACGCGGCTTGATCAATCCGTTTACAGAAAATCTAGAAATTGCTAAAGAATCTGTGATGGTGGGGGCCAGCAAGATGGTCAAAGCCGCTATGCCCGATGCGAAGGCGGCGAGCGTTGATGCAAAAACCGATTCTGCGAGTGCTGAACCAGCCGCACCCGCAGTGGCAGGCCCAGCTGTTATCAAAGCGCCCGCAGCACCGCAAATGAAACCCCTGGCCGCCAACCCCGCTAAACCCCCTGTGGTGGACACGGAAGGGGCCATCAATCCTCTGAGTGGAAAGTCATATTCTGAAGAGCAACTCATGAGGGTGTTGAACGCGAACAAGTTGGTCACTGAAATCGGGCGTCAGCAGGTTGAGCAAGCTAAAAACGTAGGTGAGTTGGCCAAGGCCGCAGGCGACGTCCGTCAGATCGAGTCGGCCAAGCTGCGAAGCGATGGGGTCAACTTAATCCCCAAGACAACGATCAAGCCCGTCAAAGTTGATGAGTCATTGAGCCTTGGTGAGCAGTTGATGCGATCGACAGCGTCGAGCCCAATGGTCACAGTCGGTGGCATGGGAGGTGGTGGCATGGCCAGCGGTACGGTGCAAATCGGCTCTGAGCAATTCACCCCACAGTCCCGCTTCGATGGACAGCAAGCACGCGTGACGTATGTGGATGCTCAGCCCTCCAAGGCCGGGGCCGGTGCAGCACAACCGATGGGCATGATGCCTGCGGGTTTTGGTGCCAATCTGGTTCCCGCGCCAATGTTGAGCCCCTTGCCCGAGCAAATGCCTCGTTAACGCTAAGAGGTATTCATGCTCTTCGAACCATTGCAGGTCCTCAAGCTGTCGCCTCGGGTGTTGCCACTTTTACTGTTTTTTGCGCTGTTGCTTGGACACACAGCCAGCATGGCCATCGCAACCGCCACGCTCAAGTCTACAAGCGCATCAAGGGTCAACAAAACAGGGCGTAGCGCGATCACAGTTGTTGAATCCGTGCTGGCTGGGACCCGTATTCCTGTGATGGCCACGTTTTCTGGAAGCGTGGGGGCTACAGGTCAGGGTATGGCGCTTATGCCCTCGCAAAACAGCACAACAGGGATGACGTTGCCATCGGTTCCAGCGTTGCCCTTTGGCGACGGTGAGGCCACCAAAGACCAGTTGCTGGCCAGTGCCAAGACTAATATCGAAACGCAGGCGAATGATGTGGCCACCAAGCTCAAAGCTGCCATGTCTACCTACGGTCACAAGGCTGGCAACTTCATTTTTGAGCAAACCATCAAACCTGTGGGGGCGCTCACCTATGTCAAGGTGGTTTGGCATGTCGCGGTCCTTGAATCTGGTCGTGTGATCTATTCTGAAGCCCGTATCACAGACCCCGATCCGTACTATGTGTATGTGGTTTACGTGAGTAAGCAAGTCGCCGCAGGCCTGTCCTCTACGTGGGCGTACCCTGATGGTGGCAAGATCAAATGGCAGCTGGTCAAAAAAGATGGCACACAACTGACCGCCATGACCATGCTCGATGTCAATGGTGCGTTTGATGCACCTGTGGTGCCTGATGGCACGACATCTGATCCGGATTGGGGTGTGAAATGTATGGCTGATATCACCAGTAGCAGCACGTGCCCAACGCTGAGTGGTTTTGCGGACCTGAAAACATTGATCTCAAGCACCAGTGCTTCAGGTGCCATCATCGACTACACGCGCAAGCTCGCACCCGCTTACATCGACAAAGGCGATGGTACGCAGCAGGCGAATATGGCGATTTCGTTCGATTCACGAAATCTCACCCACAACAACAGTTGCATCAATGGGACGTATAGAACGCAGGGGCGCTACGGTTTTACGCTGCAAAGCACGTATGACCGCTACAGCTATGACGGCAAAACTTCTCCCGTGTTGACGGGAAGATCGAATTCGAACTCGTTTTCTCCAACACAAGCGTTTGATTATTCGCAGGCAACGTCGCTAAGTGCTTCCGGCCTTGGCAACTCAGTGATCAATCCGTTTGATCCAACAGGTAGTCTGGTGGACGCGAGCTCCATCACCGGCGTGACATACACCGCACCTGTTTCACAGGACGGTCGATCAGGACAAACCAAAACATATGTGTATGGCAACACATGGGGGTTCTCGGTTGGTGACCACTATGGAAACTATGAATGCTACACAAGCAACCCAATAAAGAATGTTTGGGTCTGCAATGGGGGTTACGACTCTGAGGGAAATTGCATAAGCGGTGGCGTAATTCCTGTACAAATTTGTGGGACACATTTCGCTTGGGGTTACGTGGTTGGAATCCATTGGGCCTCAATGCGAGGCATTCAAATGCGTGAGTATTACGGAGGCTACTACTACAACAACGATATTTCTGTCACTCAACAAGATGTGGCTTGTCCAAATTAATTTAATAAATCGAGGACGATGGCGATGAATAAATTCTTCAAGCGAATAGGTGCAGCCTTCATGTCGGCTGTGATGTCGCTGTCAACGACCGTGATGCCTGTTCAGTCCGCATGGGCGAGGGCTGATGCTGCAACCATTGCGGCCAGCCCCACACGTGGTCAGTACAACCCGTCGTGGTACACCCGCTACGTTGACCCGTTTAGCAAAGTGACGCCCGTGAGCGTGCCTCGCCATGACTGGCGACTGCTGGCAACACTCAAACAAGGTGGGTGGAACGAATCAGACAAGCGAATGATGCAAGGCGAGGCTTGGGTGTCTCAAGGACTAGAAGCCGTGGGGCAACTCGGGCTTGAGCCTCAACAGCTGGTGAGTGCCTTCCTTGCTGACACTGTGGGCACACAGCCTTGGGTGGTGGCTAGGTATTTCCCTGAACGCGCCCAATTGCGTATTGATATTTTTAAGATTACCCGAGATGCCCAAGGCACAATTCGAATTGCAGTCGCCCCGTTTACTCCACACGATGGTGAGCATTGGCGGTTAAACCGTCGCTATCTCACTGAATCTGAGCGCCGCTATTCACCTAAAGCTGGCTATAACCCGTTTGAGGCGTTCAGGGGCTATGACAATGATCCGACGTTTCACAATATCAGCATCGGTGCGGCCCAAGTGGCCATCGCGCATGCAATGCAAGACCAAAAGTCGATTTTTGGGCTGTTTTCTGTGACCAACACGCGCTTCACACAAGAGCAGCGGGAGTCTGGCAACTTTTTGAGAAAAACCGTCACGACTATCACCAAGGGGTATGTGCAGCCGACGTTCTATCTGGCCATGCCTGTGAATATGTCGCCTCAGCGCAATGACCCTACACCGTCTGCATGGGGCGTGATTTGCGCCACGGGTGCCAGTGTGTGTGATGACGAAAAGCACGTGGTGCTCTCTGGCATCGCACTAGAGCCACTTCGCGGAGGAAATGTCCCAACAGGGCCAGCATGGGAAGAGCAAGCGTATTACAACGCCACAAGTTCATCGAGCTGGACGGGGGTGGCTTTTACGTTATTCACCGCTGCGCTCACCTATGCTTCGGCGGGGGCTTATGGGTTGGCAATGGGTATGGATATTTCTGCAGGCGCTGCAGCTATGACCGCTGGCACGGCCTATGGTGCAGGCACACTTGCCATCAACGGAGGTCCCATCACAGAGGTGCAATCGGGTTGGATGGCCTCGGTTGGCTGGACGCCTTCAGGTGTGGGTAATGGTGTGAGCACAGGTGCTAATTGCACCAACGCGCACTGCAATGGCTTGTACAGTGCGGTTACTGCGCGTCACATCATCACTGATCCGCTCAACAGCAACAACCTCAATGGCTGGAACAAGATCACGCAAGGTAACTGTCCGCAAAACATGAGTACCGAAGCATGTCGTGCTGCTGGTATGGACCCAGGTGTGACGATGCCGCGAAGTGATTCCTACATCGAGGCGAAGTCCATCATGATCATGAAGGAGCGGGAACGTCAGTGCAAAGCAAGGGGGCTGACAGGTCAAGCCATGCGGCAGTGCATCGCACCGCCGATGAAAGATCCTAATCATCCAAATGACTGATCAAAAACAAATGCCCCAGTGATGGGGCATTGTTCATTGAGGTAACAACAATCAGAAGATGTCGAGCAGTGAATTGATGTCTTTATCTTTGTAGGCTTCTTGGTAGTTCCAGCCGTTGCAGACTACGCCGCCGAGGTCATTTCGGGTACTGACCAAATATGCAGCAGAAGGAATAGGCATCAGGGCTCCGGCTACGAATGCAGGAATACTCACTGCAGCCTTTTTGAAGGAGCTGTCCAAAGCTGCATTATCTTTTCCACTCCAACGACACAACTCAGTTTCAGTAAGGGACGCAATTGAAACGAACCGACGCCCATAGGACTGATTCATGTCAAGAACAACTATCGCACCAGGCATAAGTTTAAAACTGCTTGGAATTGCCTCTACAACCGAATACGTGATGTATTGCGTGGATACCCATGAAACCTTAACCGCATTCATGCTTGATTGTTGACATACGGCTTTTTTTGTTTGCGTTGCGATTCTGTTGCTATTACTGTTGCAGTATCCCCATTCATCGGGTGTTTGAACAGTGTCAACTTGGGCGTAGATGGTGCCGAGTCGTTTTGACTGCTGCTCGAAGGCATCGATTTTCGGTTGAATGTTGGCGCAGCCGGTGAGCATCGCCACTGCTGTGCAAAAGCAAGTCAGGATGAGTGTGCGTTGGGGTATAAGTTGCATGAGGTTCTCCGTCGATTGTTTGTTTTAACCCCACGCTAGGGACTTCTGCGAAGAATAGTGATAAAAATCACGCTGTGTGCAAGACTAAACGTTATGCATAGACGTTTGGTTGACATATTTAAAAGATAGCCAAAGTTTTGTGTTGTTTTTGCCATGATGCTGCAGTCTGCAAAAATAAACACGCACGCTTTACTAGTGGCCTAGTGCGCGATTTGCCTTATCACTCCAATGTCCACAAGTGTCTAATGGTTGAACTTGTACGTAATGGTCCATTTTCAAAGGTTTGCGTTCCTGCGGCACGGCTTGGAAATATGAATATCCACAACGAAATCCCGTGCTTGAGGAGTCTGAGTGCATGATAAATGCACAGCGGCCACAGTGTTGTGTTCGATTGAGTTGAGAATCGTGTTTGAGCATGTGAGGATTTTAATTTTTTCTTCGTTGTTAACCTTGCCTCAATGTCTGAGGAAACCAGTTCGATCCCATGGCCAAATAGAAAGGCCAAATCGGTTTGTAATTTTTCGGATCATGATTTTTGATAATTCATCTGTGATCGACTCTAGAAAAAATGAACTTTTAAAGGCGAACGGATCCCTACGTTCAGGATCGCGTTCATAGGTCAGACCTTCATGTTGAACAGCCAGCTCAGCACGCTCTTTGAGTACATGGGATGAGTTAAAAACCCAATCCACAAAATCAATTTCTTCTTGCTCCCATGTGCAAATCGGTGCATTCAAGTAATTCGCGGCCCACTCTGGACCGTTGCGATTACTCCCGTGCCAATACAAATGCTCATCCAAAGTAACTCTGCCTGTCAGTCCTTCCGCTATGTACGGATTGGCTGCTATGCCTCGTCGGATGTAGGTGCATGCGGCAATGTAGTCACCATTTTTGAAGGCTATTTGTCCCGCTTGATACCAATGAGCTGGCGAATGAGCGGCTTCTTTTAAGAAGCTTTTCATAGCGGTTTTAGTGTTCCCGTTCAACAAGTTGATGTCGCCCAGTAGCATGCGTACACCAAGGTTGTCGGAAGGTGACCAGGCTAGCATTTTTTTTGCTAATGCCTTGGCCGCTTTGCCGCTACCTTGATGCATTAGGCCAAGTAGGTAGCCGTGAGCAACGCGCAAAAATGTTCGGTTATCAATGTTTAGCCAGCTAATTTGTCCATCGAAGTTCTTAGGAATGAGAGCAGTGGCCTGTTCATAAGCTTTGGCCCAAAGTTCAGTTGCTTCATCTCGCATTTCTAGGGCCCAGAGACGTTGAGCCATGAAATTTTGCAGTTCTAGGTTGGCAGCAACTTGGGGAACAAGATTGCGCGCAAGCAACAACGCTTGTTTTTGGTTAATGTCACCAGCGTCGAGACGATCCTTCAGTTGATCAAGAACCTCTTCATGATCCCAGTTTTGTGAAAACACGCCATGCTGAGAGGGCGCCTTTCCATGCTCGTCTGAGGCATCTTCATGGATGTTGAAATTCAATCGGTTATTCATTTGGTGGATTCTGTTGTGATGTACTGATGCTCGATGAAGCTGAGAAAATTCGTCCTTGTGAAGCCACGTAACGACGAACATCAGGTGCTAGGTGCTCAGGAACCAGCACAAGGGTCAACTCCATTGCATCCGCGATTCGTTCGATGGAAGATAGCCTCGGGTCACGCTTGCCGCTTTCTATCTCAGAAAGATGCTGAGGTGACATCCCCGCAATGGCTGAGACATCACTAAGTGTGAGATGGTTCAGATTACGAAAACGTCGAAGTGCCGAGAGAATGAATGAATTCATCTGTAAAGCATAAAGCAATTAAATGGCGTTTAATCATGCAATCGTATGATTAATTTGAATTTTGGATGATCTCTTGTTTGAAATCTCTTAAAAATCGTTGACAAGAGCGCCTAGATCAATAAAATGCGTTATGCGTGTAACGTATAGAGGAGGTTGCCATGCACAAGCGAATGACCATCACACTCGATGAGGTGGTGTACGACGGTCTGTACCGCACCATTGGCAAACGACGCATGAGTCAGTTTATTGAGGACTTGCTTCGCCCACATGTTCTGGATACTGCGTTGGATGACGGCTATCGCGCCATGGCTGCAGATGCTGAGCGGGAATCTCAAGCGCAGGAGTGGTGCAACGCTTTAGCTAAGGATATGCATAGTGAAGCGCGGTGAAGTGTGGTGGGTTGAATTCGACCCCTCAATAGGCTCCGAAATTCGTAAAACACGACCTGCCGTGATTGTGAGTAACGATGCTGCGAACAGGAACTTAGCTCGCGTAGTCGTAGTGCCGCTGACCAGCAGCACAGGTCGCCAATACCCAGGGGAGGCATTGGTGTCAGTCGATGGACAAAGCAGCAAGGCGATGGCTGATCAAATAATGGCAGCAGACAAGGCTCGCCTAAAAGGCCAACTCGGAACAGTCAATAAGACCGATATGCAAGCGGTTGAAGACGCTATTCGGGTTCATTTGGGGTTGGCCAAGTGATGCGTGTTGATATGCGATACATATTTAAGCTTGCTTTAATTTTGATGTTTTCATTGCATCAAGTCGGGTACGCCCAAATGTCGCAAGCTTTTCCATTAGAGTCTAAGCGTTGTGATTCTTTGTTAGATCATGCTGCGATACAGGAATGCATGAAGCGTGGACAAGCGCAAGGGCAAGAGTGGGAAAAACAGATCAAAGAGCGTTATTTCCCTACTGCTCCTAAGCTTAACGACACCGAGAATAGGCCTCGATTGAACTGCTTTAAGCGTGGATCAACAGGCGAGCAGGTTTGCGCCAACTAATGCCTGTTGCATAACAGCATCGAATTTGTGTAAATATTTAGAAATAACTTGACATTTGAAAAATAACATCAAAATGACTGCCAAGCCAAGCCAAGCCAAGCCAAGCCAAGCCAAGCCAAGCCAAGCCAAGCCAAGCCAAGCCA
>JACCDU010764192.1_pt1 | contig 21787 bp, 18 predicted proteins | sample 7446081 | NCBI WGS metagenome assembly JACCDU01 (sample SAMN15323447, study PRJNA562643) | freshwater metagenome | isolation source: river surface water | place: USA:Blue River Watershed | collected 2017-08-17
CGCGAGCTGCTAGCCGCCGCACAACTGGCCTGCGACAACCAAGTGTGGGACCGCTGCATCAACACCAGCGAACGCACCCGTGCCGCGATTGACTTTGAGCAGCGCTTTCCCATGCCGCACAAAGACGCCGTCATTGCGCGCGCCAAAACCATCAACCTCGACCCCGCGTATGTGTACGGTCTGATTCGCCAAGAAAGCCGCTTCGTCACCGATGCAAGGTCGCACGTGGGCGCGGCGGGCCTCATGCAAGTCATGCCTGCCACAGCCAAATGGACTGCTAAGAAAATTGGCTTGACCAACTTTACGGCGGACCAAATCAACGACCGCGACACCAACATCGCCATCGGCACGGGCTACTTGAAACTGGTGCTCGACAGCTTTGAAGGCTCCATGCCCTTGGCCGCTGGCGCGTACAACGCAGGCCCCAGCCGCTCACGCCGCTGGCGTGCGCCCAACGATGGCTCTGGCCCCATGCTTGAAGGCGCCATTTGGGCCGAGAACGTGCCTTTCAACGAAACCCGCGACTACGTGAAAAAAGTGCTGTCTAACACCACCAACTACGCCACGCTCATCACGGGCCAGCCGCAGTCGCTCAAAGCCAAGCTAGGGCTGGTGGGGCCGCGATCGGCTGCTGCACCGGCTGAAAACTTAGAGCTGCCTTAAGTTTTGTTGCCCCCCTATTGCCTGCAACTGCTATCAAATGCAAACAGGCAATAGCCCCTGACAAAAGCAAGATTAGGGGAAACCCTATACTCAAGCCTTACCAAAGTCTGACATCGGACATTTAAGGAACTTGATATGACCACATTCGTCAACCTCAGCTACACCACCAGCCACCCCGGCGTCGTTCGTTTTGAACGCGCCTACGCCTCTGCAGGCAACGTGATTCAACGCTTACAACAAGAAAGCACTTACGCCGCAGCCTTGCTAATGTTTGGCGCTTTGAGCTTGGTTGCCTCTATCTATGACATCGTCGATGCCTCACAAGAAGGCCAAGAGCTGGGTGCTTGGGTTGTGTTGTGGACAGCCGTTTTGGTGGGCTTGGTAGGCTTTGGCAAATACTGCAAACGCCAGTTCGTCGCATGGCTCAAAGCCGACCGCGAAGCCCGCATGTGGAACAGCGCTTTGACCGATTACCGCGTCATGGCCGACCTTCGCTGCGCGCAAGGCCGCAGCCAATAAAGGCTCAAACTGCAAGGCGCCATGCGCCTGGCCACCCAAAAGCACTGTCGATTCCATTTAAGTTTAGGAATTGCATTGCAATGAAATCAATGACTTAGCGCCACGAGAGTGGATGCTATTGAACTAAATTAAAGCTAAGTCTTGAATTCTCTGGCGTGTTTACTGCTAAGTTCTGAATTTTATAAGCTGGATCTAAGTGTTGATTAAAACTTGAAATTCCACATCAATTTAGCTTTGATGCGGAACGTTGCTGTAGTTGCGCTTACGCGTCACTGAAGATGCTATTTTCAGCAGCAACGTATGATCTTCTTTAGGCTGAACTGGGACATTCAATGCTGCTCCGACGAACGAATGCTACGTGAGGGTATGCGGTAAGTAAACGCGTTGTCTCCAACGCCGCGTGTCATCCAGTGAACCATCGGGCACTCTCAACTACCGCATGTTCGCGGCGGGGCTGCTGTCGACAAAACGCAGCGCTTAAACCTAATAGTGCCGACTATTTCAAAGCTAAGTTGCTACACTCACGTCAAGAATCTAAAAGTATTCAAATTGGTAACAGACAACACTGGAGAATGGAATGGTGCGGCGCTCGATTCAGAAGATTTCGGACCTTGCAGAACTTTTCACGGACCATTCGGGTGGTCTTTTTGATATTACTCGCCCCCTTGTTAACTTCGATTATGAAAACGGCACATACGGTGAAATGTACGTACGGCCTAACAAGCGACTATCCAAAATCTTTTCGTCTGACCGTGAGGTCTTGGTATTAATTACCAACTTTCAAGATCAACAGCAGAGAACCATCCATGCGCTAAAGCAGCAGATCGATGTTGCGTTGGGGCGTGTGGAGACAACGCTTGCGGTAGTAGTCCATTCCGATCCAGACGGAAACAACAAGTTGAAGAACTGGGGGCGGGAGCAAGGAGTCGCCGTACTTCCCATATCGTCAATCGAATCATTCGCCGATCAAGCGGGCTTTGAACGAGATCTGCTACAGGACTTTTTTTCCAACGATCCATTTGATGTAACTGGACCTGTTTCGGATGACGGTCGATTTTTTGGTAGAAGATCTGAGGCGCTTGACATTTCTAGACAACTTCGAGGAGGGCAGATTCGATCATCGCTTGGAATCAGAAAGATTGGCAAGACCTCCATCCTAAACAGAGTACTTCACGAGTCAAAAAACAATCACGACACCGTGTGTGTGATGATCGACTGCTCTAAAGACGAAATTTGGTCCCAGACGGGGGCGCAATTGCTTCAGTCGATATCCGACGCCGTAAAACTAGCCGGTGCAGCGAATCCGCACTACGCAGAGGTTACGCAAAGCAATACGTCTAATCCTAATCTTGCAAACGCACGACAGAACCTACAGAATGCGGTGAATGCTTCGAACGACACAGTCATACTGTTCTTCGACGAGGTTGACTACATAACCCCGAGCAGTCCTACCGCACGTGAGCTTTGGTCAGAGAACTTCAATCTGTTTTGGCGAAATCTTCGGGCAGTTGCTCAAGAATGCGCAAGGGTGAATCGAAAGTTTTCACTGTTTGTTTGCGGCGTCTCTAGCAAATGGTTTAGAGAAGAGTCTGTAAATGGCGTCGAGAACGCAGTCCTAGCTTTCATTCCTGAGGAATACCTTTCCCCTCTTGCGCCTAACGCGATCGTGGCGATGATCCGGACCATATCGAAGGTTGCCGGCCTGTCCTTTGACGAGAGTTCAGCCGAATGGATTGGTCAGTCCTGCGGAAACATGCCATATTGGACTAGAAAGGCGTGCTCCTACATTCATCGCCATATCGACGTTCGAGATCGCCCGTGTACCGTTCCGCGCGAGACGGTCGAGCGATTGGTTGGGGAATTTGTTGAAGTTGAGGGAGCGGCGATCGCAGAGGTGGCGCTAAATCATCTTTTCAAGGTGCATCCGGAGGTGTTTGAGTCGGCGAAGAGCATCTCTGATGGAGGTGCACATACCAAGGCTGAACCGCTTGTGGCTACTCTTGCTCGATATGGGGTAGTAGCTGAACACTCAGGCCAGGTTGTACTTGCAAGCACAATGATCACAGAAGGAATGAAGCTATACCTCCAGAAACGGGCTGATTTTGTGCCGTCTGGGCCAGTCATTGACGCCACTTCAAGCAGCTCTTTAAAGCTAACGATAGACGAGTGGGCCGATGAACTGGCACTAATAAATGCAACTCGCAACAAACTTGAAAAGCGCATGCGGGCGCTGTCATTGAACTTTATTAAGTTCTCATGCCTGCAAGATAAGTCCAAGGGAACAGCGGCGAGTCGACTCCAAGTATGCGTTCAGAAGACGCGTCTCAATCAGCTGAAGCATTTGCCGGCTGACGATCTGATCGAGAAGCTCCTGTGGTCAGAACTTGTTGCCCTAGTCGCGAAGGAGTGGTCATTGTTCTCTCCAATCTTCCACGATCTGCGGCTTTTTAATGAGCATTCAATTGTGGTGAACGACCGCATCGACACTCATGCTAAAGACGCGGATGGAGCAGACTTGGCACATTACAGGCGGTCGTTACGGTGGCTGGAGGACGCAGTGCAGAAGGCGAGCGCTTAGTCTCGTTTTAGTGCGCGTCGGTTTTTTAACCGGATTGACTGAAAGCCGACGTTCAACGAATCCTGGCGACTGGTCGCTTTCGACCCAAAGCGGAATTCGCGTACGTCGAATTTGCTTTCCAAGAGCGGTCTCCCAAACAAACTTTGCAGCAAAGTCGAGCAGACTACGTCTTCATCTTGTTTTGTTCAGCTCTAACATCGTCGTGCTCAGCGTGGCGAGTCCAGTCATCTGAAATGGCCAGCAACATCGCTGACGTCCGAGGGTACATTAAAGTCGCATCTGCCCAGCCCTTGTAACAAGCAGCGAGTTGTCGCTCTTGTCCGCCCCCCTCGTTGATGCCTTTGCTGTAGACGCCACGCTTGTTAAAGCATTCGATCGAAAACCCGCGTTCGAGCTGGTCGGACGCGGTCACTTCGATCAACTGGCACACCGTTGAAGGAGGCCAGAAAGGCTCGTCGGCATCTTGAGGGGCATGAGCCAAAACGAAGCCAATGCGCTGATCTCCGATGTCATTGAGGCCCTTGGCCGCCGTCAGAGTTCTAGCCTTCACCACCCATTCGGATAGTTCCTGCAAGTCGATCTTTCCATTGTGCAGTCCCGGCACATTCTTGAAAGCCGACAACAGGTCGTACGAGACTTTTGCCCGAGCCTTCAACTCGTCAGTGATGACCGGGTCTTCTGGCGCGTTCTTGCCCCTGAAAACGTGAGATAGCACGTCGACGAACATCTCAGGGTCAGACGCCAACAGGCTGTAGATGATCAGCGGCTCTCTCTCATAACGCAGAAGCGGCAAATAGGCGTATTCCAGCTTTGCGATTTGCCGCTTGTCGACATCGCTGCGAGTTCGCAGCTCCTTCAGCGTTAATGCGAGGTAGTAGGACAGCATGTTGCCGAGGCGCTTGAGGCCGTCGTCCACCTGGCAGGCGCCTCTGGCAAGCAAGTCGATCAGCAGGCTTGACGGCAAGTCTTTATTGTGCCGGTGCAGCAAGCCCAATACTTCGATGTCCCGCTCCACGCTTCGAAGCTGGTCTATCGCGTACAGGAGGTCGTCGATCGAACCTTCGAGCGGCAGCGTCCCCAGGTGGCGCCAATACTGATCGCGCACCTCGCTGCCGAGGCCCTCGACATAGGCCCAGATCGACCGAGTGCCTGGCCACCCGAGCAAGAGTTTGGCCTTTGCTGTGCTGTCTCCAACCTGAGACAGTACGCGATCCTGGAAGGCATCCTTCCATTGGTCGTGGAACTTGTCGAAGGCAAATGTCGAGACGTAGTACGAAAGGCTAGGTGGTGCGGCGGGATCCAGCGCGCCTTGCATCAGCTCAAACATCTGCTCAAGGGAGAACGGCACCTGGCCCAATGCCTGGCCGAGAAGCTCCGGCAACTTGACCATCTTCGCGAGCTTCAGAATACCCTGAACGCCGTCTCGAGCCAGCACGCGCTGAAGGATATCCTTGCGGAGCTCGGTGGCGTCATCGAGCACTTCGGCACCCGCGACGTACTTGCCGATATGAGGCGTCCAGTCGTCGAACGCATGGCGATCAGAGACCATGGGATCGGTCGGGCGGTGGCGCTCGACCAGGTCCTTCACCGCAGCGAGCTCTTCTCCGGTCAATGCCCAGTCTGAATCACCGAAGTACTCATTGCGAGCCGACTCGTCTTTGAGCGCGTGCCAGATCGTGCTGCCTTCAGCCATTTGGTGAGCGGCGAGGTAGCTATCGATGCAGACGAGCACTTTCGCCCGATTTGACGGCTGCAGCTGTCCCATCGCCTCGACGAAGACACCCAACCGGTTCTCATCATCGCCGGCCGCGACAAGCGCGCGGTCGACAACTGCGGTTTCAAAGTCCCACACCGAGCCAAAAGTTATCTCTTCGGTTTTTTCGGGCGCAAGGTCACGCAGCTTTGGATGCTGCGTGGGCGAGGTCGAATCCATGTGGCGTGGTAGAAGCTTCTTGAGCAACTGCCAGCCAACATCGGGACACGCGGCCACTACGGCGTCAAGGCATGCGATGCGCTGGGGCTGTAATGCGTACGTGTTGGGTGACCAGCCCAGCAATATGTCGCGCAGGCTATTGATCGGCCGGTTGACGTGGTTCGAATCCGGCTCCGGGTCCAACTGGCCGAGCTTAGCGAGCACCACCGCAGCTCGATTCAGGTATCGCGGGTCCCAGGCAATCACCTCCAGCGCCCAGAGAAAGTGGACATGCGGGCTTGACGGCCCGAAGAATCGACCGCGCTCCGACTCGAAGATCTGTGCGACCTGCTCAGGGGCGCCCTCGAGCATAGACTCGAGGGCCGTCAAAAAAGGGTTGGGCGCAGCCTCCGCGAATAGCGCAGTCTGGTCGCCTAGACGCACTATTGAATGGTGCGATTTGCCCCATTCGGGCAGCGCCTTGATCACCTCGTCGACGTACTGCTGTGGCGTCTTACCCTTGACATGCAGTTCTGCTACCTTATGCATCGACGCGATGATGAGCAACGTCAACGCAAGGCCATCGCGCAGCCATCGGCTGTAATCGGATGTCGCGGCCCGGGCCTGATTGAATTTTTGGTCTCGGGATGGCTGTTCGGGCTGCTTGCCAAAGACCTTGACGATGGCGTCACGCAGCCGCGTCAGGTCGTCGTCGGTGAGCTGACGACCGTAGAAGTAGAAGGCGTCCACAGGCGCACTCACCTGCCAAACATCGGCCTCTCTGTCGACAGGGCGATCCGGCATGTCGAGCGTCGGCATGAGGATGCCCTCAAGGGCAGTATAGGTGGCATGCCCCCCGAGTTCCTTCAGCACCTCGCAGTCGGAGGGGATGTCGCTGGACCAGCCGCCGGCGAGAAGCGCTGGCTTTAGCGCGGTCGCCTGACTCACCCAGACGGGGTCAGCAACGGGTGCGTTTTTAATGAGGCGTTTCAGGATGGTTAGGCTGCGCCCGCATCGATGCGCCAACTCGTAGGCCTGCCCGTGATCAAGCCCCATATCTATAAAGCCAGGCACCATGCCCGAGGCGGTCGGCCGTTTCAGCATAGGGCCGCGTTTGGCCTGCGCACCCGTCGCTGCCGACAGCGTGGGGCAATTCTTCGCAAGCACCCCCGCCCGTGATTCGGCGGCGCCTGTGGCGATGAAGATCATCTTGGAGTGCATTGCCAGGAAGCGGGCCGCTGCCTCGGTACGGACGATCAGCGTCCTGGACTCCAATGATTCGCGCAAGGCAGTCTCCGCGCTGCGAATCGCCGCTACCGCGAAGGCTATGACCTCTTCGGACGTCTCGGCGCCAAACATTAAGGACTCGGGCTGTCCGCGAAGTCTGGCAATCAACTCATCGGCCTCTTGCTGTCGATCTGCGATGACAAGCCTCTCACTGAGTTGCGGCTTGAACTGCGTACTGAATTCTTCCCAGTACTCGTCGGTACTCAAGGCACCTTCTTGGGGCGCCGTCTTGAGGACATTGCGAGCGTAGCGGGCAGCAATCGCTGGATGGTTTTTCAGCCACTGAACGAGAGACACGCCATCGAGGTACCAGACATCCTTCCATTTGCCTTCATTGCGCCGGTCATTCTCCCACTCTGGGATCTTCTTAGTCGGCGTGTCCCAGCATCCAAGATTGACCAAAACCAGCGTGTTCTCCGCCATCTCGGCAGCGGGGGTCTGGTTGGTTCGCTTCTTGTAGTCGGAGTTCGCCTTCGACGCGCCAGGGCCGGTACCAAATTCCCATTTGGACTTTCCCTCTGGAACAAAGCTCTTGGCCTCGGTCGTTTCCAGATCACCATCCCAACCGCGCAACTGGCTAACCTCGCCGCTCGGGAAACGAAACCGCGTCGCATCGTCGATGGTCATGCGGATCAGATCCGCCAGCATGGCCATCACCATCTCGCGGGCGTTCAGGTGGGTGGCCCAGGACTCAAGGGCCTTTTCGTCAATCCATTGCATAGCTCCTCCCATCGGTTGTGCGGCGGTCCGCATCAACACTACTTTGTGAATGCGTTTTTCTATCTTAGTTCACCGCAATTGATGAACCGCCGCTGCCGCAATAGAGCCAAAGGAAGGCTTGATTTGCATGGTACTAGGACTGGTCAGTCGTGGGCGAATGCGTCCAGCGCTTAGGACGGACCACACGATATGGTCAGCCAGAAGCGATCATGTCGAATCGTCCGCTTCTGGCCGAAAGTAGTCATCAGCAATGCTGACTGTCTCTCTGGTCAAGTCCGTCATACTTTTTAACTTTGGCCACATGGCTGGACTGAGTGGTCAGCTCCGACTGGAAATGGTGGTCACGAAGAATTGGCGCGGGCGGTCAATTGGAAATGAAATACGCAGAAACGATTAACGGGCTGTACAAGGCCGAATTGATTCATCGACGTGCGCCATGGAAAACGAAGGAATCGGCGGAGCTTGCGACCCTTGAATGGGTATCATGGTTCAACCACCGCCGACTGTTGGAGCCGATTGGGTATATTCCACCTGCCGAGGCTGAGGCCAACTACTATCGGCAACTCGCTGAGAAGAACAACGCCTCGGCGTTAACTTAGACCAACTGGCCTCCTCGAAATGCGGGGCGATTCATAGGGTATTAGGATGAAAAGCGATTATCGTTTCCACGGAGTCAAAAAACCAAGCTTTCTTGTTAAACAATTAAAGCGCTGTGTGGTCATGCCCCTCGCCGCAATGAACTTCACTTTGTCACGCGGAAGCAAAATCTTGACGGAAGCCCCTAATGCCGCCACTGCTCCAAACGCCGCTCAAGTTCACCCGCATTCAACAAGAAAGTCTCATGCGGGATGGCTCCAGACTTGGCAAGGCCAACCAAGGCCTTCATCCTGTACCTCTGACTCAACCCTGCGTAGTAAAGCCGTCGCTGATAGATCGCAGCAAGTACGGCACGACCTTGATCGAGTGCGACTCGCTCGCCCATGATCAAAATGTGTTTGTTCAAAATTCCGTCTACTTTTTTCCAGTGTTTATTCAATGGTTCACCGCAGCCGAAGCAATGGTGCAGGTATGCAATACCACCTTGATCCGGTCCCGCCTCCATTAGGTGTGCGGGTAGCTCGACAAATAGACCGCACGTTCGACATCGGCTTTCCATCATGCAGTGATGCAAAGGGCAATGCCGCCAAGCATTGAAGCGCCAGTGAACTGGAAAATGTTTGGTGGCTTGCTCTTTCAAGCAAACAGGACAATAGCGATACCGTGCGACACCTTTGCCGAACAATAGAAATCGCGCGCCTTTACGATCAAAACTCATCAAACCGGTGAACATGTGCCGACTAAAGCTAAACGCCCTCGGGTCGATATCGCACTTTGACGAGATATTTCGAATGATTTCTCTGGTCATGCATAGATCGATATCGCTTCCACGCTTGATCCCTAGGAATTTGCAAAACTCATTTGGCGAAACTCCCTGACTCAATGCTGCCCGTGTTAGCCACGATGACGGGCTTTCCATCTCAATCGGGGATGGAACGCCATACAAGACAACCTGCTTTAGAGATGGCCTCGTCTTTCGTCCTGCGGTCTGATCCGCAGATTCGGTGAGCCGGTTCATTCAAAAAAGCTCCAATTGGCTGAGGTGTGCAAACTGGCTACCAAATTCGGCACTGATCTTTCTCTTGAAAATCTGCTCAATCAAAGTAAGTGCAGCCTTCTGGTCATGCACAGATTCATGGTTCAAAACCATTTGCTCAAGCAAGCTTTCAACGATGACTTCTGAAAGCCCATCATGCATTGATGTGCTGGTCTCAAATTGATTCAGTCGGTCAAGTCCACGCTCAACGATCTCAGCCCATTCTTTGCACTGATAGGTCTTTGTACGAGCAGTCGCGTGCAATACCTCAAGTGGCCGCCGTCTCAATCCAAAACCAACGATTACCGAATGAATCCCGCTAAGACTCAATCGATTCAGTAAAGTTAAATGACAAGTGTCTGGCGATGCCTCTGCCGCAAAGCACGCGTGGAACTTTTGTTCCAGAAAACTTTGCAAGTTAAAGAGTCTTAAAGTAACGCGGGTCTCAGGCATGGTCTTCAACAGATGCCCGCAGTGCCCGACATCTATCCTTGGGCGATCCCAACGTAAAGGCTTCCGACATTGAGCGCAGAAATCCACCAACTGGCAGCGATGTTCAAGACATACGGTTCCGATTGAAACGTCCCAGATTGCTCGGCAATACCCCTTCGCGTGGATGCAGCGAATGCACACCTGAGGGTTTTGAGTTCGCAAATGGTTGCGTGAAAACCAACGGTGTCCAAAATAGTCACGCTGATACGGCTTCGTCTTCTCCGCAGTAGGTAGGGCCATCTCCAGCCACTCAGACGATCGTTGAAACACACGGCCCAACGACTGGGCGTGCTTTGTTGTGAATCGACCGATGTTGTCGATCTCAACCAACCGCCGAAGTGCATGCAGACTTGCGCCATTCCCACTGATTACTCTTAGGCAATATCCCAAGCCAGACTCATCATCATGTGGTTCTATCGAAACAGGCAGAACAGCTTCACTTAAAGACATTTGGTCTCCCCACAAAGTCCCCGTAGACCAATGAAAACGCCTTCGCCAAGACTGTTTCATCGAGGACTAATTTCTCTGCGTCAAACGCAATAAGAATCGCTTCTGCAAGCAGTCGCTTTAAGCCCCTCAAATTACCGCCCGTCGATGCATGCAACTTCATGGCAATGTCCGACTGCGATATCAGAGACAAGTCGTACGTTTTGCATTGCTTGATGAAAGCATTCATCATCCCAAGCCATTCCACATTGGCTTTGAAATGCGAAAGGGATTGCCGAACAGAGATTCGTGAAGCCAAAGCATCATCAATCTCATCCAAAGCCCCGACACCCAACTTGGTTGCCAACACAATACCGATCCGGCACTCATCGATAAGCTCACGCAGAAAGTCCGTGATGTCAGTTTCTCCGTCATCTACGACTCTTTTGTTCTTGGGACTCAGCAAGCCCCCAGCCTCATCAAGAAAAAGTAGGCGGGTCTTTTTTTCCCTGATTACATCAAACACGACGGGGCGTCGTGCATAAAGCTGCTTCCCAGACCCGCTCGAAAATGGGTACTTGTAGTGACGAAGCAATGCGCCAATCAGCTGCCCCGTGGTGTGTCTTCTCGTGCAACGAATGGATACAGCGCCAAATCCTGGAGCAAACAAATTTGATGGTGGCAAACTGTTGCTGAAGTACTCAAATACCGTCGATTTGCCTGTCCCAGTCGGTCCAGATAGCAACATTCCTTGTGCCATATTCATCTCGGGGGCCAGCTGGAATATTCGATCCATTGCGGCAACAGCACTGGCAAAGCCGGGATGATTCACATAGACTTTGTCTATGCATTTTGCCGCACGCAAGGCATCAACTGAGTAGATCGAGACCCTTCGCTTTTGGACTTCCTCCTCAGCCTCAAAGAGGCTTTCGTCAATCAATGAAGCATCAATTGTTTCAATTTCCTGCATATCCACCTCGCATTGAAAAGGTGGCGAAGTCAGGGATGTCCTTGACTTCAACGTCTAGCGGTTGGGTAGGCGTAATCAGTTTTGCTTGCGCCTTGGTGTCAACCTCATATTGCTCAGGCCGCTCCACATAGGACAGCTTGCTAGAAGTCAAGTCGGCGTACCGTGCAGCCTTAAGTGCATCAGCCCGCTTCCGATTGCTTGTTGCGTCAAGAAAGTGCTTATGAAGTTCGTCTTTGGCGTACATCAATTCATCTAGCTGCCCAGACGTTTTCAACTCCTTGCGGGAAAAATCTCGAATCAACCGATGCTGGTTGTGGCTTAGCCCTTGGGAGTAGTCCTTCCAGCGGCAATATGCCGTCATCCACGACTTGTTTTCGGGGTTCTGCACGTAAAGGCGATGAATGTCATCCGGATCCCATTTACACAATACCTTGCACTTAGAGCCATGCCGTTTGGCGAAGTCTTTAAACTCATAACTGCCATAAGGCAGGCCGTTGAGTTGGACACCCCCTTGGCTGGTCGTCAGCATTTTTGACATGCCGGTCGCAAGGGTGAGCTGATCCAAATTGCCTGGGTACGTAGCAGGGGGACAACGCTCCACCCCCTCTTGAAACAGCTCAAATGGTGTCGCCATCTTTCGCCAGTTCGGTTGAAAGGGGTAGATGTCGACGAAAAACTTCAGCAGCCCGTCAACTAAGTCGGAGAACACTATTGCCGCATTCTTGTACGGGTCAAGATTGACTACATTCGCAACTCGTTTATTGATGCGCCCTTTTGCCAAGGTCAAGCAGTCTAGTCCTCCAAAAAAACGCTCGACACGTGGCTTTAACCAAGGGGTTCGAACTCTGCAGTACATGATGTCCACCCCCAGCGCCATTGCCATTTGTCGAAATCCGAAGCTATGAAACTCTAGCCCGTTGTCGACAACCCAGTCGTCGCCTAAGCCATGGCTTAGCCAAGGATGAAGGATGTTTAAACCACTTAACAAAGTGCCTTTGGGTCTCAGCGCGTTTCGAGCTACACCACTGACAGAAGTCAGCCCTGGGCCATAAAACGATATGTAAAAGCCAAGAACGTATCCGGAATATGAATCAATCATGACCGTCAGAACGGCGCGTCCAAGTGGAAGCCCTGTTCTGTCACAAATCACTACCCAATTGAGCGGTGTGTGATCAATTTCAACTCTCTCTAGGGGGTATTGCGGGTAGCCGTCTGGGAAGGCTGTGCGGCAAGCCATGCGAGCGCGCCCATGACCTTCACGCGATGCAACACGGTGGTACAAGTCGACACTGTGAATCCTGTTTACAAATGATGTGTAGCTAGGCACTGCATCGGTTACAGCGATGACGCCAGTCGCAGTCTTTTTCTTGAATGCGATTTGCAGCTGCTCATATGCGTGTTTAGCCGTGAAACGGTCCCGCGTGAAGTAGCACCGTTTCAAAACGTCCCACATCAAGGCCTCAACATCAGGGTGAATACGAAGCTTTCGTTTGGCGACTCTGTATCCATCCACGAGTGAGAGATAGTTGTTTCCACTCGCCGCGAAATCACGCGCCCACTTCATTACGGCCGACGTCGATGGGGCAACTCCCATCAGTCGCAGGGCCACCTTTTTTATCACTTCAGCCACTTCTTTCCGGCGCCCACGACTCACACGATGCCGCTCAAGGGCTTTGACGTACTCATAGCGCTTGTCCAGTTTTTTTCTTTCTCGCTCGGTAAGCGAGGACAAGTCCAGTGCGACAGCTACGGGGCCTGCGTTCTTTCGAGCAAGACCTTTCTCGTCAGCCAAGACAACCTCATACTTCTTGGTGTACACCCCCTCAAGCAGCTTGTCCTTGGTCAATACTGTTGGCCGTCTTGTTCTGGTGTCCTCGAATAGGTATTCGTCACCATCCAGAACGCGAGCGAGCTCAATCAGATTAACTCCGATCTTGAGTGTCAAACCAACTTCCAAAGTGAATTGCGTAGGACTGGTATTCATGATCGATTTCCTCTTTGAAGTTGTTTGTGCTTTTGACGATGGCGCGGTCGTCGATGGATAGGTTGTTGTTAGTGCATAGCTGGTGATGGCCGATCAAATGCAAGATGACTTCAAGACTGATACGGTGAACTTGCGTGAGTTCGTCCAGAGCAATTCCGTGTTTGCTTTTCTCAACAATGTCGACAGCTCGTTTACATGCTTCTGGCTTGAAGCGCGTTTTGCAGTAGCGTCGAATCCGCAATGCGCGTGACGCAAGCTCATCCCTAGTGATGTCGACGTCCTTGGCCACAAGGAATCCGTAGCCGTACTCAAGCAGCTTGCTCGCTGCTTGGGTAAAAAGCTCTTCGTATTCTTTAAGTCGTGACGCAGGCTTGACCTCAATCACGAGGCGCGAGCCATCCAAAAACTCAAGCAAATAGTCAGGTGTGTACTTGCGCTCTCCCAAGACCAGGCGGAAGGGTTGATCCGTGATCTTTCGAATGAAGGGGTAGAGCGCTGCGATGTGAACGAAATATCGCTCGGGGTTTGAATCCGCCTCAACCGGCTCGGGTTGAACGTGCGGAAGGTGAATCAGGCGCACCGTGTGTGAGGGCGAGCGACTAATCACCTTTCGTTTTGAAGGTTCCATCAATTTCTCCAGGCAAAGCTATGCCACTCCGAAGTGAATCGGAAGTAAAAAAAGCTTGACAAGCGGGGGAAGCTGATAGAAACTGCGAGCGTTACCTGATTTTTTATTGAAATCAGCTCTCCGCCGGTCAATCGAAAGGTTGATCGGTTTTTTTATGTCATCGCAACGTCCTCCTTGTTGAGGCCCATTTGTCCCATGACATCGGCCCTAAACTGAAGTGCAGACCTGATGAAACTAGGTGTTTTGTTTAAATCAGGGGCCGGCTTGAGACCAAGCGCCACGGCGATTCGGTAGCTCTCACCCCGCGTCGCCTTGTTCTTCTTTGCAAGAACGGCGTAGACAAGCATCTCACTAAATCCGTTGGCCCGAGCCCAATCCCGAACCGAAAGTCCATGCTCTGCGAGGCTTTGCTTGACAGCTTCAGGGGTCATGAAGTAAATTAATCTAATCTTGTTAAATTATAAGTACGGAAAAATCAACTTGTCTAGCCCATTAGCACTTCGCATCAAAGACCGTATCTTCGTGCGCCTCAAAGAGGCTCGCAATCGGATAGGACTAAAGCAGACTGAACTTGCGGAAGTTGGTCACGTCAGCCGGGCCACCCAGATCAGTTATGAAACAGACACTACAGAGCCAACCACCGCTTACCTTCGCAAAATTCAAAGTACAGGAATTGACATCCCCTATGTCTTATTCGACTCGACTCTAAGCACACAAGACAACAAGTTTGGACAAGTAGATGGCGTCGATTGGGCTCTGGTTCAGCAAGCCCATGAAGATGTCGAGTTTTTTTGTCTTAAGTTTGCTCCCTCATGCCCTCAAAGTTATCGATGGAAATTGGTTTCGCAAATCTATTCCGTTATGAAATCAGGAAAGCTCAACGGCAAGTCGGCGCCAACTGGGCACCAAGAGATCATCAAGTCATTGTGGGAACACGCATGAACGCGCATGAAGGCTTACCTCCTGGAGTCAATGAAATGTTCAGTGAGTGGATGGCTGGGCTAAAGAATTTACGTGACCCTGCCTCCAGCCAATTCGAACTGGCGTTCGTGTCCACACGTCCTAAGCGTTATGTTCAGTTCTACAAGTTCACAATTTGGCAGTGGAGTTTTTTTCCAGTAATTTGCTCTCAGATTGCATGGCATAAGACTCGCTTCCCAAAGGACGCATCAGATGACCATCCAACCATTCAAAAAACTGAAGCCTTGCTGAGTGAATTGGAATTCGGCAAACATGCTTCCGTACTGACGTATCGTGAGCGCCACACTATCCGGCAAGATGTTTTTCTAAATCACGTGTCGGCTTGGCATCTACGGCAGGCGTTCAACTCATTTGCTGCAAAGCAGGTAAAGAAACGACTTCAAATCCATCGACAACCTACATGGATCCGCCCAATTGCCAAAATAGCGGAGTACCTTCTTGGCAGTCTAGCCTGCGCATTTTTCCTGTATCTGAGTTACGACGCATTTATCCAACACGTAATTGACTTCGACCTAGGCATCCCGGCCTTGGTTGAGAACATGGCAATCATCGGCACATACCTATTGCATCGCTTAGGCCGTCAGTGGCAAATTGGCGATCAAATCTTGCCAAGGCTACGTGTCATGTGCGCGTACCAAACAGGCCAGTAGTCAGCGTTGCCGCTTGTATATTCCAGTAACAGAGGATCAGTCACTTAAAGGGGGGCGCGGTATCCACCCAAACTCGATCCTTTAGGCCAGAATTAGACAGTGGCGGCATTAACAAGCAGTCGCTTACGCCTGACTTCAATAGCAGTAGTATCAATGTAAGCCCTTGAATCCACGTATTTCATCAATTGCCGCCTTGAAATATTGCTAAGTGGTCGTATATGGCGATTTAGACCATCACTTTGAACTCTGAGCCCATGACAGCGGCAAATACCACTCCTCCTTCTTCATCTGCCAGCTGCCAAATCTCTGCGGCTATCGCTGGGCTCGACGATGCGCGTCTTGCCGACTGGCTTAATAAACGAAAGATGGGGAAGAAAGCGGTCGTTCTAGTGCAAGCCGGGACCACCTGCAAGGTGTACGAGAAATCTGACACCCGAGGCGTCCTCTATTCTGCTGACCCTGAGGGTAAGGCGAAAACCGTTTTGAAGGCGCTGGCTAAACAGAAACTACTCCTCACTGCCGAGGTCTCGCCTGCGGATATAGCTGCCGCCTCGAGGGCTGATATTTCATGGGTGCTTCATGAAAAGTCTGCACAAGACATAGACGTTTTTCTTGAGCAGCGAAAGATCCGCCTTGGGCGCGTGGACGGACGCGGAGACCCTATTAGTCTTGAAACCGCAAATAAGGTGTGGGCTGACGCGGGTGGATGCTGCATGTTCAAGGGCTGTGGACACGATTTGAGCAATGTTCCCTTGTACAACAAGGGGGCGCGTATTGCTTATCTGGCTCACATCATTGCTTCTGACCCAGACGGTCCACGTGGGACGCATGCGGAATCGCACCTTCTTTCGAATCACCCAGAAAACATTATGTTGATGTGCGATGCACATCATCGGCTGATTGATTCCTTCGAACCTGGGATGTACAAAGCCCCTCGGTTGCAGAAGATGCGCCGCGAACATTCCGCAAAGGTTCGTATGTATCGCGATGCCATGCGATTCCCCGAAGCACGGGTGATGACGCTCTTTGCAGACCTTGGGAATATCCCAACGCACTTCCCAGACAGTGAATTCATGGAGGCGCTCCTCGCCGAAGGGCTTTCCATGCGTCCTGACGTGAAACGGCATCTTACTTACCAGAGCCGTGATGACCGAACCCCAGCTGATTTTTGGGGAAACTATCTCCGGGAGATGGAGCTTCCTATCCGTAACATGGTTCAAGACCTCGGCAGGCCACCTTCGGCCGATGTGCTCGCAGTGTTTCCTGTTCATCACACGCCGACCTTAGTGCTGGCTGGCCGAATTGTCGGCGAAGCACGGCAGGTGCGCGTGTTTCAGCGTTCTCGTCAACGCAAGTCTTGGCTGTGGAACTCAAATGCTGCGGCACGCCCGGCGGGCACCTTCAAGGTTTCTGGGCTAACGGACACACAGGCCGATGAAGTACTGCTAACGGTCGAGCTGACTGCGCACATTGATAAGAGCGCTCTTCCAGATAGTCTTTCTAAGGCTGTGACCGAGAGGAATATGCCATGGATTCGACTGACGACAGACAGTCCAAACGGTGAGTGCATCCAGCAAAAAGAAGACCTCGCACAAGTTGTTGATGTCGCCCGAAGAACCATCAATACCATCCAAGACAAGATACGAGCAAAGCATGTCCATCTCATTGTCATTTGCCCCGTCAGTGCTGCCTTTAGCATCGGACAGCTCATACAGGCAGGACATCACGCCATTTTCGTTCTATACGACCGCCCGAACGGGCAACAATTGTTCAAAGAAGCTTTCAGCATCAATGGCCACAGTATCGTTCCGCCCGCAGGGTCGTCGCACCCTCCTATCTCGATTCGTTAAAGGAAACCTCTCATGGGACTGACCAAAAACGCTATGTTTGTTGAGGCGGCAATTCAACGCCGCGGAGGCATCGCTGCAATGGCGAAATCACTAACTCCCGCAATGGAAGAGCTAGGTGTCAATGTGTTCGAAAGCATCCAAGAACCCGTGAAGCGTGTGCGTCTTAAGCGAAAGCGCGAACCATATGCGCATGCGTTGAGTGTGATTAATGACCACATCACCGTGAAGCAAGAGCTGATTGACGAGGCCGCTGCCGCATATATAGACATCTCTAATCGCCTGGCCTCGAAGCTCGGCTGGCCACATGACGCTATTAAGATTTTCCCCCAAGGGTCTGCGAGCACTAAGACGCTGATTCGAACAATTGGAAACCACAAGTTTGACATTGATGCTGTATGTGAAGTGGACATTTCGAAGCTCGAGGCTCAAGACCCAATGGCATTCTTCGAAGCCGTCGGCACCGCTCTGGACGGCCTCGAGGCGGTTCCGAAAAGGCGCTGCTGGACCATCGACATTGCTGGCAAGCGGTTTTATCTTGAATTTACTCCTTCAGTTCCTCTGACCACGATCCCATTGACCGAACGTCAGTTAAGTGGCCTCAAACAGGTGGCGCCCGAGTTCGTGTCTACCGCTTTGGCTGTGGTCGATACGCCATCGAAGAAATGGAAGACGTCAAATCCTGCAGGTATTAGAGATTGGGTCAATCGCGCTTCAAACAGAAGTATTGTGTTCATCCCAGCATTTGAGGCAATGGACAGCCTCAGTGCGCGCATTGAACCGGTTGAAAAGCAAAGTGTGGAAGTCGAAGAAACACTTCGAGTGGCAATTCGGCTGTTCAAGCGCCATCGGGATATTTGCGTACATCGTGGGCATCTCGAAGCGGAGACTCAGCCAATCTCAATTATCTTGGTGACGCTCCTGACCATATGCTATGACGGACTCGCAGAGTTAATTGAAGACGGAGCGCACCCCCCTTTCGTTCATGTTGTGGATGCCCTGATTGCTGTGGCGGACCTGTTACCTGAAATGATTCCCAAGAATCCAAATTGGGGCTACTACTTGCCCAATCCGACAGTGGTCGATGAGAACTTCGCAGAGCGTTGGAACACCGACGATGGCGAACGAGCAGATACGTTTCAAACTTGGTGTGCACTCTTGCAAGCAGACCTTGCGGCCATCGCAGCCCTAAGCGATCCCGTGAAAATTATGGCAAAGACCCTTGAGGTCTTCGGTTGCACTGCCCTAGGCAGTCCTAACGTCGGCAACGGCAACGGCAACAACAACTTTGGGCCACGCGTGATTCCTTCGCCGCCATCGCCAGCTCCTCGCACGTCGGGTCTCGCATAACGTATGCTTGCATGAGCTTTGAGCTAACGCCTCTTTCCGATGCGCTCGCGAAGTTACTGGTTGAACCAGCCACTCGCGGGAGTAACGGCACCGTCGTGTACCGGCTCATGCTTGGAGAACTCCCCGCCAGTCGCGAGATTTCGTTCGCAGAGCTCATACTGCCGAAAGGCTTCCCTGAAAACGGTATCGCACGCATCCGTCTTCCTTCCGACGCGGAACTCCGCGTGCCACATGTCGAACGCGGAGGACTCCTTTGTATAGAGGAGGGGGACCCTGGACCTGGGCGAGGGCTGGATGAGACACAACGTATCGAGACTCTCGTCGGTAAGTTCTACACGGAGTTCCTTGACCCTTGGTGTAAAGGCGACCTTGATGGGGATTTTGCTAAAGAACCCCAGAACTATTGGGTTGTCAACGTTGCTCGACTTAGAACGAATGACGACACAGCTCGTCGAATTTGGACTGTAGACGAGGTCCCGCGAAAGGCACAAGTTCGCGAAGGATTACTACTACATCCTGGGCAGTTCATCATTGCTGGTGATGGAAACAATCCGTTCGTGCAGCGCCTGATCGCATCGCTCGGTCATCGGGCAAAACAACGCGTGCGCGTCATCATCGCTGATATCCCAATTTCTTACTCTTTCGTACCAGACACCTGGCCGCGGAATATTGACGCCTTGCTCCGTTTGCTCCGAGCACGATTGAAGCCCCTTGATTACAGTCGTTTCGTTGAGCAAACTCTTCGTAGACGGCGCTCGCGAGAGCATCGAGTCGCTCTTTTTCGTAATCACGAAGGAGGGGTCGCGTTTGTGCTGCCGGGCGGACCGCCAATCATTCTTCAGGCGGGCAATCGTCACCGAGCACGGCACTCGCACTCGCACTCGAACATTCAACCGGTATTGGTAGACCGGATTGACCCTATGTGGACTGTCGGTCGTGACCAAATCTCGCAAGTCTCCGCCCGACAACAGAAGCACGTGGTTGTGTTTGGTGTCGGTGCTCTTGGTAGCCCAGTCGTCGAGCAACTGGCGAAGGCAGGCATCGGACAAATAACACTTGCCGATTCAGACATCATGGAGACCGCGAATTTAGGACGCCACCTCCTAGGTACTCAACATGTCGACTATGCGAAAGCTATAGCCGTCGCAGATGAGGTAACTAGGAACTATCCAACTTGTATTGTTAAGCCCCATAACGGTACTGCTGAAGAATGGCTATCGTCCAACACGTTAAAAGGAGTTGATGCGGTATTGGATTTGACCGGCGAGCCCGGAGTGCGATGGCACCTGAACGAAGCTCGGCGAAAACATCCGTGCAATTTACTTGTCGGTTGGATGGAGCCGTTCGTCGCTGCAGCGCACGTCTGTATGTTGACACCTGAAACGTTCTGGTTCTCCGAACAGGTTAGAACGGAGGATCGACTCAATCTGCTCGAAGCAGTCGATTGGCCCGACAATGTTATTCGGCAAGTTCCCGGTTGTAGTAGTCGCTTTCAGTCGTACACCTCTGCAAACGCAGCATATGCGGTTGCACTGGTCTCTGAAAATGCGCTTCGAGTGCTTGATGGTGAGGTGGAAAGCTCCAAAATCTTGAGCTGGGTACGCGGTCGTCAATTTTTGGATAAGCAATGGCCGAAGTTGACGTATCGAGACTGGGCAGTAGGTGCTGAGCAACACATTGGGGTCACACTGGAGCGACCCTTCGAATGAATTGCAGAACATTCTTTTCTCCCGACATGACATGCTACGTTTTGTTTACCGAGAGCGCTCTTAGGCACATGTACGGCTACGCACAGCGAAGATGGACGCAAACTGAAGCTGGAGGCGAAATCTACTCTGCGACGCCTTACTCATCGAGGCTTCTGGTTGATACCGTTGCTGGGCCACATCCGAAAGACCGTCGCACTCGACACTCTTACAACCCAGATGTAAAGGCTACAACCAAAGCGCGCAATGATGAGTTTGCGCGTAACCGACACGCTATCGGCTTGTGGCACACGCATCCCGAACGTAGCCCCTACCCATCTGGACAGGACAGGAAGACAACGGAAGACTATCTTCGAGCGTTCGGCAATGAACGCGAGCGGTACTTGAGCATCATCATCGGGAATCGCGGGGAAGTGCCAGAGATGACAATCTGGTCTACGGAAAAATGCGGAACTTGGCAATGCTGGACCGAATTCCACGGCCAATCGGCCAAGTTGCGTGGCTGCCCGCTTTGAAATGCATTAATCCTCAGCAAGATTGGAAATTCGCATGGAAGTTCGAAATGAGATTTTTATATCGGTGGACATCGAGACATCCGGACCAATCCCTGGCGAGTACAGCATGCTCTCTATTGGAGCTTGCCTTGTCGACAACCCTGAGACGAGCTTCGAACGCGCGTTGAAACCGCTGAATCGGAACGCTGACCCGGAAGCGCTGGCTGTTACTGGGTTTTCGCTTGAGGAGCTTGAGCAGAGCGGCGCGGAGCCTCATCAGGCCATGACTGAATTCGATAGGTGGATTAAAACGGCATGCGGTGTTGAAGGAACTCCAGTGTTCGTAGGCCTGAATGCCCCCTTCGACTGGTCGTTCATCAACTATTACTTCCATCGTTTTCACGGTAAAAATCCATTTGGGTTCACAGCTTTGGACATCAAGGCTTACTACATGGGGGTAACAGGCTCGTCGTGGAGAGACACGCGTTCCAGTGCGATGGCAAGTCGCCTCCTCCCAACGCACAGAGGGAACCACACCGCGGTACAAGATGCCGTTTACCAAGCAGAGCTGTTCTGTCTAACTCGACGGCTGGAGCGGAATAGCAGGCTCTAAGCAGTTTATGGACCTATGCACAACGCCTGTCAGACGTCATTCGATTTAGGGTTCAACACCAACAATTCAAAACTTAGCTGTAAAAATTCAAAACTTGATTTGAATCGACAAGCACCGCTGCGCCGGTGCTTTTTTCATGGGCTAATTACTTGAAATCTTCCCAAATGGCCTAAAATTAGCACTCAATGACAGGGAGTGCTAACAGCACCCCGTCAGTGGCTTTATCGGCGTCCAGACTGGCTGGACGCTTTGCTTTCAAACCCTTAGCTCTTATTTGGAGATGCAATGAAACTTCGTCCTCTCGGCGACCGCGTGATCGTGAAACGTATCGACA
>JACCDU010543726.1_pt1 | contig 21785 bp, 29 predicted proteins | sample 7446081 | NCBI WGS metagenome assembly JACCDU01 (sample SAMN15323447, study PRJNA562643) | freshwater metagenome | isolation source: river surface water | place: USA:Blue River Watershed | collected 2017-08-17
CAAACTGAAATCACTGACATTTGATGAGTACAAAGTAGCGGCCAAGGCCACACTGAACGAGGCCGCTGACGAGGAGCCTGATGCTGTCATTGTGCTGATGTTCCACCGGGGGACGGGGCAATTCAAAATCAAATGCTCCAAGGTCGAGAACCGACTTGAGTTGGTCGGCGCATTGGAAGAAGCAAAGAACCATGTATTGGTGACGGGGTACGCATCATGAAGTTAGAGCATTGCAGCAGAGAGTCTTGCGTCCAGATCATTGACGAGCTTACCGCCAAGATGGAAGCGTACAAAGAACTGATGGACGCAACCGCCAAAGACGCTGACAGAGCCTACGAGTTACTGCGCCGCGCTGAGAACGAGATGCGGTATGCCGGGTGGACGAAGCTTGAGTCGGACAACCCTGCCCGCAACGGCGTATATGAACAGATCAAGGAGTTTTTGAAATGAGCACATTCCAAATGAAAACCACAGAAGTCACCATCGAAATGGATGGCTTGCACATCACCACCGTAACAAGATCAGAACCGCGCCCACACGAACAGCATGATCCAAACGAAGCGCAGATTGGCGACTTTCACATGAGCCTGTTTACACTGGACGAGTGGGTGGAGTTTTCGGGCTTGATCGAGAAAGCAATAAGGGAGGTCACCAAATGACAACACAAGACTGGCACGACATAAATAAATTCTTGATGGACCTACACTTCATCCAAGCAAACGCAATCGTTGGGGCAGAGTTGCAGGGCAACAAGCAGGCCATCAAATACATGAAACGAATTGCAGAGCTGCGTGAGCTAGTCAAGCTGGAAGCTGGAATCAAGGAGAAAAAATGAACTGCCGTCACAACTGGCATCCCAGCAACTTCGGTATTAAGTACCGCACACCTAACCACTACATGTACCAGTGCCAACGGTGCTGGAAAACGATCAGCGCAATATTGAAGGAGAAAACCCAATGACCAAAGAAGAAGCCCTGCGTATCATCAAGACCCTATCCGCGCTGGAGTCGTGGGCGTTCAGTACCAAGAACCCGCTGCCCGACTATCTGCATGACGACCTGTGCATGGCGGTGCAAATTCTGGAAGCGATTGTGCTTGAGGAGCAGAAATGAACATCGTGCAAATGGTCACTGTATTCAAAGCCCTGATGCAAGGGCCAGCCAGTCGACTTGATCTGGCAGCGAGGACCGACGTGCCGCCCAAGACTGTGGGCAAGCTACTAACCGAACTAAAGCGGCAGAAGATGATCTACGTTGTCGGATACTCCAACGAAGTCGATGGGCGCAACAGAGTTAAGCTGTATACCTTCGGTGAAGGCGAAGACGCGCAGCCGAAGAGCACGCAGTCACAGGAAGACCGCAGCCGCAAGAGCTATATGAAGAAGCTGGCCGCGCAGAGGCAGGCAAACATCAAAACAACATTCGTCGGTGGAAAAGGGCTGTGGCAATGACCAACATTAAATTGACAAGCGACCAGTTTGCAGTGGTAGACGTCAACAACAAGTGGCTGGATGCAAAAGCGATTCCACCACCACGAAGCGCAAAGATGCTGATGATCGACAAGAAGCTGGGCGTAGCCGTTCTTGGCACATGGCGTGACTCCGATGGATGGACACACTGGTACCCACTGCCCACGTTTGAAAGAGAAGCTGTATGAGCGAATCTGCCCGCAGACGTGTCATGCACACGCACGCCATACGTGCTCTGCTTTTGGCGACTGATGACGGACTGACCACTGGAGAACTTGCCAAGCAGCTCGGCGTTACATCGTCATACGTGCACGCCATCCTCACGGATACCTACGGTTTCTATATCGACAGATACGCCACGCTGTCGAGCAAAACTCTCGCACCTGTGTGGGCATGCGTAGTGGTTCCACCAAACTGCCCCCGACCAACTCTAAAGGAGAAAGACGATGAACTGGATTAAGAAACAAATTGTCGAGTGGGCGCTCTCACAGCAAGAGCGTAAAAAAGTTGAGTTGGCTTACAAAGGTGAGCAGTTGACGACGAGCTCAGGACGCTCAGATGATATGTTCTACGGATGCGAGCAACTGCGCTTCACGATTCTCAACGTGGAGAACGGCACGCTGGTGCGTATGGATACATACCGGCCAGAAGACGAGTACACAGTCCGCGCAGTCGGTCCACGTCGACCACCTGTATTCATCGTCAAAGACGGCGAGACCGTGCAGGACGTTATTGTTCGCCAGCTTGGCATTGCAGCATTGGAACGTGTATGATGGACGAACTTACTTTTGAACTTGAGCAGGTAAAAGCGGAGAACCGCTATCTGCGACACCAGCTGAACAACGCGTTCTATGAGGCATTGCGACTGCGGCAGGCCATGGAGCAAATATATGCGACCGCGCATATGACACTGCATGTCATCAACACAGGAGAAAACGATGAAACAACTTGAACTGTTCCCAGACTTAGCCAAAGGCGACTGGACACCCGAAGAGGAAGAAGCCATGCAGCAGATGCTCGCACAAAACACAAATGGTATCAGCGCCGACGACATACAAGCAGGCGGCTCACACTACAAGGACATGAGCGTACAGCCATGGACCGTGATGGAAGCACTACTTACAAGAGATGAGTTTATTGGCTATCTAAAGGGCAACCTCATCAAGTACGGCATGCGCCAAGGCAAGAAAGATTCACCAGACGCAGAGAAGTGGCACCACTACAACATGAAGCTCAACGAAATAAGGGCCAAAAATGTTTAGCGGACAACACCCCCTGCAAAATGCAGCGCAAGGAATGATCGGTAGTTCTATAGGTAATGGGTCGATTGCGCAAGGCTCCCTCACGTCCGCGCAGGCACATGCGTACAACCAAGCCATCATCGCTGGCGGCGGGTTATACCGCGAAGACTGGATCGCACCACGTGTGCGCATCGAGGTCGACCGTGTGAGCAATGGGTACGTACTGGCTGTAGGCAGTGAGCGCCTGATCGCCAAAGACCTTGAAGAATTGCAGCAGCATTTCATCGCACAGATTGTGAGCAAACTCGTACTTGACGAAAGTAAATGATGGACATCCTAACTGTAGACTTCGAGACCTTCTACTCCCAGACGTTCAGCCTGAGCAAGATGCAGACTGATGCGTATATCAACGACGATGATTTTGAAGTGGTTGGCATTGCTGTCATCAAGAATGATGAGCCTGCTGTATGGTTCTCTGGCACTGAAGAGGAAACGCTGCACTGGATGTGGGGCAACTTCGACTGGGCCAACAGCGCTGTGCGCTGTCACAACACTTTGTTCGACGGGTACATACTGACGCAACGCTTTGGCATCCGGCCTAAGCTGTGGATGGACACCCTCGGGCAAGGTCGCATGCTACTGCCTTACCTGACATCGCACTCACTGGCCAACCTCGCCAAGCAGTACAACCTGCCGGACAAGGGCACTGAGGTCGTCAAAGCCATGGGCAAACGGCGTGAGGACTTTAATCCCACGGAATTAGCGGAGTACGGTGAGTACTGCAAGCACGATGCGTGGCTGTGCAAAGAGCTGGGCAAGAAGTTCGACCCTTACACACCACCGCTGGCGATGAAGCTGATCGACATGACTGTGCGGATGTTCACAGAGCCTGTGCTGGTCGGCGATCAAGCCAAGATGCAGCAGCTGTACGACGACGAGATCAAGCGCAAAGCGGACCTGCTGGCCAAGGCCGAGACCAACCGCGATGTCATCATGTCCAACGACAAGTTCGCTGAAGCACTGCTGGCCCTCGGCGTGACGCCGCCCAAGAAGCAGAGCAAAGCCAACCCTGAGAAAGAGACCTATGCCTTCGCAAAATCAGACAAAGCATTCACCGACTTACTGGAGTCCGATGATGCAGACGTACAGGCGCTGGTTGCGGCTCGCCTCGGCGTTAAGACGACTATCGCTGAGACCCGGGCGCTGAAGTTTCTGGAGACCGCCAAGCGCGGCCCACTGCCTGTGTACCTCAACTTCTGGGGTGCCAAGACCACAGGGCGCTACTCGGGTGGCAACAGCATCAACTGGCAAAACATCCCTGCGCGTGGTCCGTCTGCTGGCTTGCGTGACGCCTTGCTGGCTCCGCTCGGACACACAGTGCTGGTGGGTGACTCATCGAACATCGAGCTGCGCACGGTGATGGCGCTGGCTGGGCAGGATGACGTGATCGAGAAGCTGCGAAACGGCGTTGATCTTTACTGCGACTTCTCATCCAAGTTGTTCGGGCGCACGATCACGAAGGCTGACAAGGCTGAGCGTTTCTTGGGCAAGACAGCGATGCTGGGCCTGCAGTACGGTGCTGGAGCCAAGCGATTCCAAGAGATGGTGCGGCTGGCCAAGCGCACTGACCCCAGCGTTGAGCTGATCGACGAGAACCGGGCGCATGCCATCGTGGACCTGTACAGGTCTGTGCATTGGAAGGTGGTGGAGTTGTGGCGCAGATGCAACGACGTGGTTCTGCCTGACATCGCCAACGGGTGCAGCATGCTGAACGTGGATGTCAACGGCTGGTTCATTACCCAGTGGGACGGCTTTGGTCGCCCGGGTGAGCCCGGGGTGATGTACAACGACCTGCAGCACGACGGCAAGGACTGGACCTACCAGATGGGCCGACAGCGTGTGCACCTGCATGGCGCGAAAGTTGTAGAAAATTTATCGCAACATGCTGCAATGCAGATCGTTATGTGGCAAACTGCACGTATCAATCAGCGCTACCCAGTGAAGCTCTCTGTCCATGACGAGGCGGTCTGTGTGGTGCCGAATGATGAACTTGATGAAGCTCGTGCGTATATGGAAGAGTGCCTTGCAATGACGCCCAAGTGGTGCCGCAGCATTCCCGTAGCGTGTGAGACTGGTGTTGGACCGTCCTATGGAGCTGCCAAATAATGTCACTTACTTACCACGACACGAATCGTCTTCCTACATGGGCAAGATGCGAGTGGCACAAAGACTCATACAGGTACGAGTCGCAGGTGTGGTTCGGCGTTAAGTGTGTTGACGGCATTGTAGCGATCAAGGTCACTATGCCAGAAGAGTTTGGTCAGATGTCTGTGACACGCCGCAAAGTGCTGCAGGACATGATCGAGCAGCTAACAGTTCAGCTTGCAACCATAACCTTGGAAGAAAAATGAGTAATGTGATGCCGCTGTCGTTCAGTCGACTGTCTACCTTCGAGCAATGCCCTGCGCAGTTCGATTATCTGTATGTGTCCAAGCGCGTGCAGAGCACGATGAACGAAGCGTCTGAGTATGGCGACCGGGTGCACAAGGTGCTGGAAGCCAAAGGCAACGGATCACTCGACGAGGGCACTCTTACGCTGGAAGGCAAGCAGTCTCTGGAGCGCTGGGGTCCGCTGGTTGAGAAGATCACGTCACGCCCCGGCACCAAGATGTTCGAGCACCAGATGTCTGTGAATCGCCAGCTGCAGCCAGTGGATTGGTTTGCCAAAGACGTGTGGATTCGCTCGATTGCCGACGTGCTGGTCGTCGATGGTGACACAGCGTACTGCCTCGACTACAAGACAGGCAAAGTCAAGGAGAACCCAACGCAGCTGCAGCTCTTTGCGGCCATGGTGTTCTGGCATTTCCCCGAAGTGATGAAAGTGAAGACCTCATTCATCTGGCTCAAGTTCGACGAGGTGACAAACGCCACGTATGAGCGCAGGTTCCTCGACTCGCTGTGGCGGGCACTGGAGCCACGTTTCGACATGGTGCAGGAAACCATCGACCTCGGCGTGTTCAAAACCAAGCCATCGGGCCTGTGCCCATGGTGCCCAGCAAAAGGGTTCTGCCCTGACGCACGACTGAAAGGTAAGCGATGAAGAAGGAAGAAGATGTCAAAAAGGTTGTCAAGGCTATTCTCAAGGACACGCCCAAGTGCTGGTGGTTTATGCCGCCTGCGAACGGCTTCGGTCGCTCTGGTATCCCTGACTTTGTGGGCCACGTCAACGGTCATTTCTTTGCTGTGGAAACAAAGTTCGGCAAGGGCACTACTACTGCGAATCAAGAGCGCGAGATCGCAGGGATAGACCAGTGTGGTGGCAAGGTGTGGATTGTGCGTGAGACCTCGGTGGACTCGTGGCACCTCGAATTTAAGGCGTGGGCCGCTCTATGCTCGTAATTCCTGAGAAGCGCAAGATCATCATCAACAGCAACGAGAATGCGGCGGTGGCTCGTGCCATCCCCCATGCCAAGCTGCTGCAGCACAACGGCGAAGACATGCTGGCCATGCCGTATGGTGTGGACGAGTCCATGGTTCTCAAGAACCTCGGCTTCAGTGTGCCTGCTCCCATATTGCAGTACTACAACTGGCCCGGACGCTTCACGGCAATGGATCACCAGAAGGAGACTGCAGCGTTCTTGACCATGCACAAGCGTGCCCTGTGCCTCAACGCGCCGGGTACTGGTAAGTCCATCAGTTCTCTGTGGGCTGCCGACTTCCTGCTGGATGAGGGCGTTGCACGCAAGGTGCTGATCGTCGCGCCGCTGTCAACAGTCAAGGTCGTGTGGGGGCGCGAGCTCAAGCATCACCTGCCGCATCGCTCGTTCGTTGTGTGTACTGGGTCCAAGCAAAAGCGTATCGAGCTGCTCAACACCCCCGGGGTGCAGTACGTCATCATCAACCATGACGGCTTCACCAATATGCAGGCTGAGCTGACTGGCTTCGATGTGGTGATCTACGATGAGGCAACGGCGCTCAAGTCACCCAGCTCGCAACGGTACAAGTTGTTCGCCAAGTGGATGGCCAAGCATCAGCCGTGGCTGTGGTTGCTGACGGGTACGCCCATCTCGCAGACTCCCGCTGACGCATGGACGCTATCTCGACTTGTCGACGCACCGCTGTGCCCGAAGAGCTTCACCACGTTCAAAGACATGGTGATGCAGAAGGTGACGACGTTCAAGTGGATGCCAAGGCCTGATGCGCTGGAGACATGCCGCAAGGTGCTGCAGCCATCAATCCGGTTCTCGCTGGATGAGTGCAAGGATTTGCCGGACACCAACTTCGTTGGACGCAAGACCGAGCTGACCAAGCAGCAGGAGAAGGCCTTCAAAGAGATGAAGGACAAAGCTGTGACGATTTTCTCGGCAGGCGAAGTGACCGCAGCGAACACCGCTGTGATGCTGAGCAAGCTGTTGCAAATAAGCTGTGGTGTAGTGTACGGAGACGACACGACGATTGCCATCGACGCCTCGGAGCGGTATAATACCCTTACGGAATTACTCACAGAGATCGGCGACAAAGCGATCATCTTCGTGCCACTCAAGGGTGTGCAAGTTTGGCTCCAAGACAAACTGACCGCAGATGGTTTTGATGTTGCGATGGTCAATGGTGACACGAGCAAAAAGGAACGTGACCAGATATTCAACGACTTCCAGCACACGGACAAGCCACAGATTTTGTTGGCCCACCCCAAAGTTGCTGCGCACGGTTTGACGCTGACACGCGCCAAGGACATCATCTGGTTTGCCCCTATTTATTCACTTGAGCAGTATGAGCAAGCCAATGCAAGGATTCGCCGGTTGACGACAACTGGCAAAACGACTGTGTGGCACATCTGGGCCACCGGCTTTGAGGCAGAGCTGTACCGCAGGCTCCGCGCAAAGAAAAACACACTTGCGGAATTTTTGACACTGGTGCAAGGCATCAACAGTGACGAGTAAGAAACGAGGTAACTGAATGAACTACGACATTGCCGCAGAGCGGTACTTGCAGGTTCGCAAACAGGTCGACGACCTTGAACGCGAGCACAAAGCAGCCAAGGCTGCACTTACTGAAAAACTTGTGGCGCTGGAAAACTGGATGACAGCCAAAGCGCAAGAGGATGGACTGGAGACAGTCAAGACTCCACATGGCACGGCCTACTGGTCGACACACTACACAGCAACAGTTGGTTCTCGTGAAGAGTTCTTCAACTTCTGCAAAGAGCACGATGCTTGGGACATGGTCGAGTCCCGTGCGTCAAAGACGGGAGTCAAGAGTTACATCGAGGCTCACGGTGCACCCCCACCCGGGGTAAATTTTTCATCGGCAAAAGTGTTCAATATGCGCAAAGCGCAATCCAAGGAGTAATCAAATGAGCAACATGATCGCAAACGTCCCAGCGCACATTGCAGCGCGTATCGCAGCCCGTCAACAAGCAGGTACTAAGTCCAGCGTGGCCTCGGCCATCGTCAGCGACGGCATCAGCATTCCACGCATCAGCATCCGTGCTGGTCGTTATCGCCTGAACGAAGAGGGCGTTGAGACCACTGTGGGCGTGACGCTGGATACTATCATTGTGGGCGCAAACCCACGCGTGTCCAAAGTGTTCTATGCCAAAGCCTTCGACGCATCAGCCGAGAACGTGCGCCCTGACTGCTGGTCCAACGATGGCCTGAAGCCCGATGCAAGCATCGACGCGCCTGTGCATGGCTCCTGCGCTGACTGCCCCAACAACGTGCTGGGCTCCAAGATTCTGCCGTCTGGTGCGAAGTCCAAGATGTGCGCCGACCAGCGTCACCTCGCTGTTGTGGCTGCCGCTGATCCCACAAAAGTCTACAGCTTGACCGTGCCTGTAAGCGGCATGAAAGCTCTGCGTGAGTATTTCAAGGAACTGGGCAACTACGGCATTGGGCCAGAGGAAGTCGTGACCGAGTTGGGCTTCGACGATCAAGCCAGCTTCCCTAAAATCACCTTCACGCAGAAGGGTTATGTGCCAGAAAAAGCCATTGCCCGTGTGGATACGCTGCTAGAAAGCGACTCTGTCAAGGTGGCGACACGTCAGATGGCACCGCAGGCCGCAGGCCCAGCTTTGGCAGCCCCCAAAACTCAGACAGCGATTGCCGCCCCGGCAGCACCTGCCGTAGATGACGCCTATGAGGAAGAGGCTGCAGCGCCTGCACCAGTGGTTGCCGCAACGCCGAAAGCCAAGCCAACCGTTGCCCCAGTAAAAGCGTCGGATGAATTGGCTGCTAAACTCGACAGCCTGTTTGACGAGTAATAGAATCCTCTGAAAACAAACCCCCCGGCTGAGGCCGGGGTTTTTCATCTAGGGGCATGTCTTGGACACCAAACACTTTCTTACTCGCGTATTTGCCCAGCTCGACGAACTCGTTATAAGCGTCCACAAACCAGACCCGAGCGGCAAAGTTGCCCGTGGTTTTTTCTGGAACAGGGGATCATTCACGGACATCGACGCAGCTGTAGCAGCTATCTCACAATGGGACTCAGAGCCCAATACCACGGTCTACTTCGGCGTGGGTTCATTTGCAGGTCACGGCTACACCGATGACGGCAAGCAGAAGTGGTACCGAAAGCAAGAATTCGCAACGTGGTTCAAGGCGCTGGCCCTTGACCTCGACATCGGACCTGACAAACCGTACGCCACTCAGAAAGAGGGCTGGGGCGTCATGAAGGAGGCACTGGTCAAGATCGGTATGCCACCACCGATGGTCATCTCATCTGGCAATGGCATCCACCTGTACTGGCCACTCACTGCACCTATCGGCAAAGCACACTGGGTCAAAGCATCCACAGCGTTGCGCGTTGCGCTCGAAGAGCATGGAGTTGAAATTGACACCTCTAAAATTCACGACCCGTCCATGGTGCTACGCCCCGTTGGCACGCACCATAAAAAGCAGCAGCCATGGAAAGATGTCCGGTGTGTTGCGGACTGCACAGACTACGATGCTGTGTCGCTCTTCGGCACGCTCAAACCATGGTTCGGCAAAGCAGCCACCGTTGCGACCAAAGCCACAGCACCGCGCAAGGGCGGCAAGTCATCCATCCTCGACGCAGTGCTCAACTCCAACGATGTCGTCCTCGATGCTGTAGCATCTCGTTGCGTTCAGGTGGGAGCTCTTGTTAGCTCTGGCGGCGTTACTGATGCCGCTGGTCGACCTGTAGAAGAGCCGCTGTGGCGTGCGTCACTGGGTCTTGCCAAGCACTGCACGGACCCGCAAGAAGCCATCATCAAGCTCGCTGGTAAGCACAAAGACTTCGACCTCAATACCAACCTCGACAAGATCAACGGCTGGAACGGAACAGGACCAACGACCTGCGCAAAGTTTGAACAGCTGTGCGCCAAGGGTTGCGAAGGCTGCCCGAGTCGTGGCAAGATTACGAGCCCTGCGCAGTTGTCCTCGGCGACAGAAGTTGTCGTTGAGACAGAAGCGGGCGAAGAGCTGGCGATGACGATGCCACCGTCATACTCAGTGCAAAACGGACAGATTGTTCGTGAGATCAAGACTGAGGTGACGTCAAAAGATGCCAATGGCAATGACGTGACGCAGGATGTCGTCGAGATGGACCTCATCAGCCAGTATGAGATGCACGTTACGGGTGTGTACAACGACGACGACAGCGGCAAAGCTGCGTTCAAGTTGCTGGTCAAGTACCCGATGACTGGCTGGAAAGAGACAGAGCACGAGATTGCGGTGCTGGCTTCCATTGGCAAAGACTTCAGCAGCTTCTTGCTGAATCGTCAGGTCTTTGTGAAGAACATCGCCCAACAAGAAAAACTGAGAGGCTACTTAATGGATTACTTATCAATGGTGCAACAACAGGCACCGACAGGACAGGACTTCGTCAGCTTTGGCTGGCAAAAAGACGGCTCGTTTATGTGCGGCCCTACACTGCTAGGCGCAGCGCACAATGGCATTGACACACGGCTGCGTGGCCCCGCCAAGTCGTTCGCAGACCTGATCGCTCCCCACGGTACCCGCGAAGGCTGGGTGCAGGGTATGAACATGCTCAACAACCCGGGCACTGAGACCATACGTGCTGCAACATTGCTCGCAACAACTGGCGTTCTTGGTCCAGTAGCGGGTAACGCTACGGTTGTGGTGTCGATTTACTCCACAGAAACGACGACCGGCAAGACACTGGCACTGATCGCCGCCAACAGCCTGATCGGCCAGCCCAAGCAACTGTTCTTGAACCAGAAAGATACTGCCAACGCGCTGTACAAGATGCGTGGAGTGTTGAACAACCTGCCATGCTGCATTGACGAGATGACGGCAGCCGAGGACAAAGACATCGCCGATATGGCCTATCAGCTGAGCATGGGCCGCGAGAAGGTGTCCATGACCAAAGACCGTGACCTGCGTGATCCGGCCACGTGGAACGGCCCTACACTGATGACGACGAACATCTCCCTGCACCAGAAGTTCGAGGGTGCACAGGCTGGCAACGAGCCACTGAAAGCCCGATGCCTTGAGCTGCCCCAGCATGACCGCACGTTCGTCGCCACACGGGATGACGGCAAGAGCAACGGCTATGAGTTTTTCGACCTGATGGCTGAGAACAACGGATGGGCGTTGCCTGAGCTGGTTCAGTTCGTGCTGGAGAACGGCGGACAGAAAGCCATCTGGGAAGCTGCAGAGCGTTCGTTCGCCAAGACCTTTGGCTTCGTGTTCGAGCCCCAAGAGCGCTTCTATCGTACAGCCATCATCGCTGCGTGGGGTATGGGGCGCATTGGCGCGAAGCTGGGCCTGTTCCCGTTCGATGTGCAGGGCACCATCCAGCACCTGATCGACCACGTCAAGAAGACCCGCCAGCACGCCGTCGACAGCAAAGTTGATGTATTCGACATCGTCGGCCAGTTCCTAGCAGAGCACAACGACCAGTTGGTGGAGTGCAAAGAGAAGTACGGTTCGGGTGTGGAGCAGGTCACACTGCCAGCGCCTGAGCGTGCCGTGGCCCGGGTCAAGATTGTGCACGACGACAAAAACCCAGTGCTGCCGGGTAGCTGCGTGTCGATAAACGCCGAGCGGCTGCGCCAGTGGCTCAAGACAAAGCGTGACGGGCTTGACCGTATTGAACGCGAACTGGAAGATGAGAACGCTCTGATCCGTCGTCGTGAGCGCGTGACCATGTTCAAGGGCTGCCCCAAGCATGCACCGGGGCAGATGCAGTGCCTGATCGTGAACTTGAACCACCCACGGTTTATCGACAGCCTGACAGGAACTTCGTCACGTGCACAGAGTAAGATTGCCCTTGCCGTTCTGGGAGCTGCAGCATGAACTTTTCTGGAGAATTAGCACAGGGGCTGGTGGACGAGATCGTTGCCATCGTGCACAAGTATGATGACACCATGCTGCTGCCAACCGCGTTGGGGTGCCTAGACATTGCGAAGATAGTGTTGCTCGAAGAATACATGGAAGAGGATGACGACGATGAGTATTGACAGCATTGAACTGTGGCACCGCAGGGCTCGCCCTGACCCGACAGCCGAGAACTTCAACGTGCAGCTGGGGTGCCACTTCGAGGAGATCGTGGAGATGTTGGCCGTGGTGAACACCACGCAGAACGATACGCTGGCCCGAGCCCGTGCAGCCCTTGGCTGGCTGGCCGACGGCTTGAAGAAGGGGCATATCAGTGCTGACATTACTGACCGCAAAGAGTTTCTGGACTCGCTGGCTGACCAGATCGTCACGTCCGTAGGCGTTGGCCACTGTGCTGGCATGAAGACCTCAGACGCTGTGGATGCAGTGTCTCGGTCCAACTGGAGCAAGTTCAACGACGAGGGCTTTCCTATATTCAACGAGCATGGGAAAATAGCGAAGGGGCCGAACTACAGGCCGCCCTATCTTGAAGGTCTCTACTGAGGAAGAATCATGCCAAGAAATTACGCCAACGAGTACAAGTCGTATCAGGGCACGCCCGAGCAAATAAAGAAGCGGGCTATGCGCAACGCTGCCCGTGCAGAGATGGAGAAGAAGGGCGTGGTCTCAAAGGGAGACGGCAAAGACGTCGACCACAAGACGCCTATCGCCAAAGGTGGCGGTAATGGGAACGACAACCTGCGTGCAGTACCGAAGTCCCAAAACCGCTCCTTTGCCCGGACCAAGTCGGCCCGGATGAAGTGATTACTTCTTGGCCTTGGGCTTTGCGCCCTTGGCTTTGTCGTGAGCTACCATCTTCTTGGCAGCCTTCACTTGGATACCGAGCTTCTTTGCAAAGGCCGGATCGTGTGCAGCAGCCCGCATAGTGCGGGCTTGTTTTTCTGTCGTGAAGGGCATGGCCTCGTTCACTTCATCTTCGAGGTGGACTTCTTACCCTCGAACTTCTTCTCCATGGCGGCGTAGGCCTTCTTGCCACCGGCCATTTTCTTTTCCATGGCTTCCATCTTTGCAGATTCGCCTTTGCCAAATGGGTTAGCCTTGGCTTTGTTTGTGGCGGTGCGTTGACCGCGCATAGGCATTGCTTTCATGGGATTCTCCAGTTAGGTTAACGGTACTTCGCGGTTTTCGCAGCGATCTTTTTGGGTTGCGCTACAAACTGTTTGCCTGCAGCTTTGCCAGCGCGTTTGGCTCGCGTAGTGGCTGCGTACTCTGCAGGGCTTAGGCTCTTGATGGCAGCAGCAGGCAAGTACCGCTCACCAGTGTCAGATGATCGCTTGCCGCTTTTGGTCGTCCATTTCTGGTCGGTCCAGTCTTTGAGAGATTTTTGTGAAGGTTTAAGCGCCATCGCCGTAACTCCCGAGTGATTCAAGATACTCTACAGCATTTTTCAGTGTTGTAAGGCTGTCGCCAAACATACCAAGCGCCCTGTTGCATTGTTTGCACAGTACGCCTCGGAACTCACCAGTTGCGTGGTTATGGTCAATAGCACTTTCCATCAAAGCTACTTCTGCCTTGCAGATGGCACAACACCCTTCTTGTCGTTCGTACCGATCTACAAGTTGTTCTGGGGTAATACCGCGACGCGCACAACGCTTTGCAAGCGTCCAAGGGTCTTTTTCCCTGTACTCGGCCACCCTGTGTTGGTTGTTTTCTGCCCAGTCTTTGTGCCGCTGGTACAAGCATGTATTGCAGTGGCTTTTATACAGATGCGACATTTGGCCACCACGGCTCCTAAAAGCGGAGAGTGGCTTTGTGCTGCCGCAATCTGTGCAGGTCTTTGTGGGTTCAGTCACGATAACCGCCGCCTGCAGCTTTATACTTTTTAGCTACCAGTTGACTTTTTCTGGCCGACCACTGGCCTGCAGCGGTGCCTTGAACGGCAGCAGCTTTGACCTGTGACACGATGCGCTTGCGCATCTCAGGCTTGGTGTAGTTGCCAGCAGCGTTGACTGTGGACTTAGATTTTGTAGCCATTACCACTTCACCTTGTGACTCCAGTACCGGGCAGACAGCTTGTCTGGACTGGCATCCTGAGCGTTATGACGTGCATAGTACGACTTCTTGCGGGCCTTGTCTTCGGCAGTCTTGGGGTTGTCCCCAGCGCCCTTGACGCCCTGCTGGCCGAAGCGGATGGTCTTGACTTCATCACCTTTCTTGGCCACGACGACGTGGCTCTTGGTCGGGTGGCTGGGGGTCGCCTTGGGCTTGTTGTAGCCCGACACGCCTGCGCGTGCCAGTCTCGGGTCTTTGGTTGCCATCACTCTTCTCCTTGGGCCTTGGCCATTTCTTTCTCCATACGCTCTTGCAAGTCTGCGAGCGTGCGGTCCAGCTCATCGTAATCGGGCGACCCTTTGCGGTACTCGTCCTGCTTGGCCTTGGTCATCGCAGTCTTGAACTCACGCTGGATTTTCTTGGCTGCGATCTCTTGGATGGCCTCTGACTCCACCACATTGTAGTCATACAATTTTAGGCCGAACGCACGAGCAAACACAAGGCCGGATGGCTCAGAGCCAGTAATGCCGGTTTTGCCCTCAAAGAAGTCGTCAGCGCGGGCTATCTGCTTGCTGTTGATGCTTGGCGGGGCGATGATGTCGTAGCCGAACTTAGTGGTGTTCCAGAGCTTCTGCCACTCTGTGTCTGTCGGCTGGTGGATCGACTTGCCAGTGTAGGGGTCGACGCCGAGGACAATGCCTGCAATAGTCGACACGAACGGGCCACTGGGCGTAAGCATGCTTGGGAACCACGATTGGCCAGCAAACCCGTTGGGCAAGCCTTTGGTCATGGACGCCAGCGGGAAGTAGTCACCCAGCTTGTAGTACACAGGGTTTTCTGCGTCGCCCATGAACGGGATGCGGATGTGCATGTATGGGCCTACGGCACCGAAGAACATGCGTTCGCGCACGTACGCAGGGCCAGCTTGACGGGTCTCTTCATCGTCGTCACCAGCCGAGCTGCTCATCGCGGCTTCAAGCAGGTAGTACGCCATCATGATGTTGGCGATCTTCCATGGCTGTGTCAGCACAATGCGGCCAATGACTGGACCCATGGCGTAGCCCCATGAGATGAACGGCATCACTGTCTGGCGCAAAGCCTTCACTGCCTTGGCGTCGATGTCATAGTCGCCGAACGCCTTCAGGGCGAACTGACCCGCTTCGCGGAAAATCTCGTCAGTTGGTGCCTTGAGACCTTTGTCCATCTGGCGCTCGCCAGTCTTCTTCATGAACGCTGCCATGCGGAATGCGTTGTCTTCAAACGCATACATCTGCGTCAGCACATCGTCGACTTTGAGACCGGCAGCCTTGCTCTTCTGCACAACACGGTCAATCGCTTCAGCTTTGTTCTTCTCGATGTTCATCCAGCCTGCGACACGTTTACTCAGCGAGTTGTCGTTACCACCGCGCAAGTTGTTCTCGTGTGCAGAGTAGATGGCCTCTTTGACTTCTGCACTGGAGAAGTCACCCAACATGGCACCAGAGTTGATGAAGGCTTCGACCATCTGGCGTTCAGCTGTGCTCAGGGTCTGAGGGCGCACCTCATAGCGGAACAGCAGGCTTGTCGCATCACGCATCGTTCTGAACGAGATGTCGTGCATCATGCCCATGGTGATGTTGGATGCAGCGTTGGTGACGTGTGTGCCGAAGTTGAACACAGTCTTCGACTTCTTGAACCAACGCATTGTGGTGTTGATTGCACGCACGTTGATGACAGGCTGGCGGTCGAACATGTCGATCATGGAGTTCCACACAGGTCCGGGAATCAGCTTCTCGGACAGAGCGCCGTAGACATCCGACTTGGGAAGCTGCACCCAAGTGCCAGACATTCGGTACAAGTCTTTGGTCTTTTCGGACCGAGCCATCTCAAGCGACACCTTCAAGACTTGGTCGTCGCGCACGTTGATGCCGTACTCTTTGTTGATTTGCTCAACGCTGTCGAAGGCAACGCGGGGCGCAGGGCTGTCCTCAGAACCCATCTTGGCCATGGCGCTGATGAAGTTCTTGCTGGCGTAGTTGTTAGCCAGCGCAGCCATGGTGTTGCGCAGTGCGTTCGCAAGGTCATCGGCTTTCTCGTCAGCGATCTTCTCACGGGCAGTTGTGTTCGTGGTGAATTTGAACTTGCCTTTGTCAGCATCGCCAGCTTCCAAAATCCACTTCCGGGTGGTGTCCACGGCATAGCCTAGTGGGTCTGTGCTGTTGAGCTCAGCAAAACGCGCTACCGACATAAAGCCTGCAGGCTCTCTTGCATCCTTGATTGTGCCAGTGGTCTTGAAGACTTGGTAGAAATCGCCGTCCAGAATAGGATCGCCGTCGGCAGTCTTGCTGAACCAGTTCTCGTCGATATTGGATTCGTTGACAGACTTCTTGCCCAGCACTTCATTGATCTTGCCGAGGCCAAACTGGTTGCGTGCAACCTCTTCGGTTTTGCTGGGAAACAACAGGTTCTCGGAGAACTTGCGTGTGCGGAAAAATTGCTGCTCGATAGGAGACAGCTCCGACACATACAGGTCGAACCACTTCTTCATGTTGTCAGCCAAGCCCTTGAGCTTGCCGCCGTCGTTCATACCATCCAGTGCGCGTTTGTCCCCGTCGAGATAGGCGAAGACAGAGTTGACCTGTGCTGCGGGCTGGCTGGTGATGTAGTTGGCAATGCGTTCTGCCACTTGGTAGCCGACGTTCTTGTCAAACTTGTAGTTGTCTTGGATCGCAGACACATCACGGTTGCCGTGGTAGCGCGAGTTCAGCAGGCCAGCAACAATCTCAGCGCCGGGGTACTTCTTGGCTGTGTCACGGCCCCACTTGGCCAGCTTCTCGCCGAGCTTCTCAGCGTTCTGCTGACTCCAGCCAATTGCCTCGAACAGACGCTGGGTGCTGAGCACGTTGACCAAGTTCTTCTCGGCGAAGCGCGTGTAGTCCACCTCAGTCATGCCGAGGGCTTCGGCAACTTTAGCGTCGCTGATCGGCTTGGTAGTCTGCACAGCAGCTTCAAGGACGTTGCCAGCGTTAGCCTCTGGCGTAACTTTGCTGGCCTTTTCAAGCAGGGCAAGGCTGCTGTCCAGCACATCGGCTGCGACAGTGTTGGGTTTGTTCAGCATGCGGGCCATGGCGGCTTTGATGTAGCGCCATACGCTGTTGACCGACTCACGGAACGACTGCGGGACACCCTTGGATGGCATGGCCTCAAGTGCCTTGCGGAACTCGTTGAGCGTGGTGCCATATGACACCAGTTCAAGCACAGCGTCGAGCTCGCTTTTCTCAGCCATCAGTTTCTTGAGCAGGTCTTGGACTTCCTTGGCTTTGCCAGTCAGCTCACCTTTGAACTCGACGACAGCTTTGAGCGAACGCTTGAGCTGCATGACCATCGGGTCTTTGGGGTTCTTGTAGACGAACGACTGCAGCGCGGCGTGCAGTGCTTCGTGCAACGCCACTTCTGGAGACTCATTCTTGCGCAGGTAGACAGTGTTGGTCTTGGGATCAAAGCGTGGATCGCCCTCGGCAATGAACTCCAGCTTCACGTTGCTCATCTGGTCGCCAATCACGTCACGCAGCGTAGCTGCGAGCATGCGTTCAAACGGCGTGCCAGAATTGCGGATGTACTGCAAGACGCCTTGAAGACCGGTGAACTTTTCGCCTTTGCCTTTGGGGTTGGCTACGCCTTCAGTAGCGGCTTTCTCCAGAGGAGACACTTCCCCAGCTTGCTCACGGGCAACGCGTACTGCGCCGCCACGGATGTCGGCCAGATCAGGCTCAGCCTGCATGAAGGCTTCGCGCTTTGCAGCGGCCCATGCCTGAGAGAGCATAGTGTCCAGCTTCTGGCCAGCTTGAATGACTTCAGCGCGGGTCTTGCCGGGGGCGACGATCTTACCCTGCACCATGTCTTTGACGAGGCGAACCACAGCCTCGATGTCTTTGGCATTGCCGCCGACTGCTTCGCCGAGTTCAGCCAGAGCAGCTTGGACGTTGGCAGCTTGGACTTGCACGCCCTCGACTTGAGTCTCAGCAAACTGAGCGGCGGTCTTGGCTTTGGGAATCTTGTTGCGTCGTGACAACGCCTGACCGCCTTGGTCGAGGTATGTCTTGTACGCAGAAGCGAAGTTGCCCAGCGCGTTAACGATACGCTGCTCTTTCTCGCCAGCGCCCACACCAACTTTGCCGCTTGGGCGGAGCAGAGCGTCACGGACCTTCTTGAGCATCTCAGTGGTCATTGACGCACGACCGGGTGCACGCACTGTCTCAGCGCCGCGTACAGCAGCAGGCAGGGGATTGCCGACGTCTGTGTTGTCAGCATCTTCGATCAGCTTGAGCAGCGGCTTATCTTCAGCCTCTACGACTGCGGCTGCAGGGGCTGCTGGTGCTTTCGCTCGTTGCGTTTTTGCTTTGACGGCTTTAGGGGCTTGAGTGCCACTTGGAGCTCCAGTAGTTGCGGTGGTAGAAGAAACGCCTGCTGCAGCCGGTGCAGCAGGCAAAGCGGCGGCAACTGCAGTTGGAGCGCCGAGAGGAGTAACGGGGGCTGCTGGTGTGGCAGGGGCGCGTGGGCCGACAAACGTGCCGACCTGCTGCAGGGGCTGTGCCACTTGGAACACACCGGGACGGACAGCCTCGATGCCTTCGACACCTTCAACAGGTGCAGGGGCTGCAGTACGTGGCATCTCGCGCCCAGCCGGAGCTGGGGCTTGGTATGCAGACAAGCTGTCAGGAATGTTGGTCTGAACCTGTGTGAGCCCACCTGCGAGGTTGAGTTCCTGCACGGGTTGTGGCGTGGTCAGCAAAGGCTGGCGCTGAAGCCCAAAGGGTTGTGTCAGGTCAGACTCAGCGTCAGGGCCTTGGAGCGCGGCGACGTAGCGGCCAATGGTCTCGTTTGCATCCTCTACCAGCGCGTCACGCTGCTCAGCGGGTGTCTCTGCGTTTTGCAGGGCTGTCAGTGTGCTGAACAGCTTTGTCCGGTCAGGCTCAGACATGGTCGCAGACAGCTCAGGATCGCGCAGGGCGTAGGCGATGTCAGCGTAGGGAGTCTCTGCCAGATCGGCGAGCGTCTTCTCTTCTTGTTGCTGCACTGCGGCAATATTGGCAGCTTCCTCACGGAGTTGGCGCTGGAGCCACTCTTCTGCGTTGGCTGGGTCTACACCCTGCTGGCGTGCAGCTTCCATGACTTCGAGGCGTGCAGCCTCGCGCACTTCAGGAGCTGTGTCTTGGCCGTACAGAGCCTGCGTCAAGCGCTGAGCGTTGCGAGAGCGGGAAATAGAGCCACCGAGCGCCAGTGGGCCGAGCAGCAGCGTCATGCCAGCGCCAGCGAGAGCAGAACCTCGCGCAATACCGCCAAGGTCTTCAGGCGCAGCGCCGTACGACTGCTCAACCAGTGCAGTGCCAACGTCTTGAGCCGCTTCGGTACCAGCTTGCAGGGGGATGTTCGCAGCGAGACCCTTTGCCAGTGGGCGAAGGACGCTGGTGTCTGTGAGCGCTTGAGCAACGCCAGAGGTAGAGCGAGCACCACGGACCGCAGCTACTGCAGGGCGAAGTAAAGCACCTAGGCCAGCCGTTGCGATACCCTCGCCTACGCCCTGAATACCCCAGACGCGACGAGCCGCAGCGGCGGCTTCTTCTTCGGGGACACCTTGTTCGACCAGCTTCTCATACGAGTCCTGCGCAGATGAGCCACCAAACAGAGCAGCTTGCAGCGCAGGAGCCAGTGCTTGACCACCCGGAACAGCCATCAAACCGAGTGTTGGGATAATGCCGCCGACGCCACGAGCACCAGTGACCAGCGCCTCTCCTATCAAACCACGGCCACGCAAGTCTGGCTCCATGCCACGACCGCGAACATCAGCTGATTCGACAAGCGCCTGACCAGCACGGTACCCCGGCGCAGCCTCTGACACTTCTACGCCGTATTGGCGCTCAAGCCCTGTAGCACGGCCAAGCCTTGGAAATGCGCCTTCGCCGAGGCGTTCGCCACCAGCGTCAGAGTAGTACTTGAGTGCTTGCCCAGCCATTCTGGGAGCATCGACAGTAACCCCAGCATAAAGCTGTTTGCCGATCTCGCCCAGTGTGCTGCTTGGCGCAATGCCCAACGTATCTGACAACTGAGAAACAGGAACGCCAGTCCGGCGAGCTGCTTCACCAAGAACTTCCGAGTCGCTGGCGTTTGCAAGTTCAGGGAAGGCTTGGCGAATTTTGTCGAGAGCGGACATTGGGACTCCGTAACTGTGGCTTTATTGCCCCAAGTATAGCCCGCGCAACCGCTCCTGACTAGTTGTTGGTTGTGTACGTGGGACCGGTGCTGGTGGCAACATTGCATTGCTCAAGCCAATCAACTGCTGGCCTGCTGGTGTAGCTCCGGGGGCTGCGGGGGCATTTTTGCGCATAGCCGCGATCAGTGCGTCCGCAGGATCAGCAGGGGCAGTACCTTTCACAACATCCAGCGCGGCGTTGAACGTGTATGGCTTCTTGGTCGCGGGGTTTATCTCCCTAGTTTCGACCATTGCCTTGGCCCGTGCAGTTGCTTCGGATTCAGACAGTGCAGGGCGGTCGGCTCTTCCAGCGGCGGGCACAGTAACCTGCTTATTGGTACCGGCTGCAATAGCGTTACGCTGGATGAGTAGGCCACGTCCTTTCGGACCAGCTGCTTCTTCGGGAGTCAGCGCCTCAATCTGTTGGTCAATAGCGTCTAACTTTGCCAGTGTGGCAGAGTCTTTTGCGAGCCCCTTGGTCCGGGCGTTAGCCAGATTGGTCGTAGACTTCGACGCCTCACGAGCTGCAGCCTGTGTTTCAAGCGTAGACAGTGTAGTGAGAGTGGCAAACGGATTCTGGTCGATCATGTTGATGACACCACCAACCAGAGACATCATGTTCTTGTGTGCGCCGTACTCAGACAACACGCGGTCCCCGTAGGTGACAACAAAACTGCCGTCTTTGGCTTTCACAATCATTGGCTTGATGTTGTCAGTTTTGTCTGGATCGAACTTATCCGCTAGGAATTTGTTCAGACCTTCTTCGCCCTGTAGGGCTGCAGTACTAAGGCTGCGTTTCAGGTCTTTAATCTCCAACGTATTGACAGCGTCTTCGGCTTGCAGGAATTTAGTCGGGTCGAGCTTGAACTCTCCGGCCACATCGGAAATAATTGCAGCGGTCAACGGGCCTTCTTTACGCCGCTGCTGTAACTTTTCGCGTGCAGCGGTGATGTTCACTTGCTCCTCAGCAGCTCGTCTAGCTTGGTCAATGGTCAAACCTTGGCTGACAAGTGCGCCTTCCAGCTGCTTTAGTTCCAGCGGGCGCTTTTTGGCTTGGTATGCCTGTTCGTCTGCTTGGGCTTCCAGCGCGGCAGCGCCGCGTACATCACCGTAGCTACCCAGAACACGTGCGGCTTCTCGCATCTGCAAGCCGCGCAGAGCCGTTGGGTCGAACTGACCGGCAACAGTCTGGCTACCGTACCGCTGAACGCGTTGTGGTGCTATCTCCGTAGGAGCTGCAAGCATTTCACCTTGGCCAAGTTCAATACCTTGACGGGGTGCAAACCTCAAAGTCGGCACAGCGCCTTCAGCCCCGGGGATAGCTTGGACGTCGTACGCACCCGAGCTCTGCAGGCGCTGGATTTCCTGCATCTGTTGTGGGGTGTAGTCGGTGAACTCTTCTGGCTTGGCATACGCCTTGGCCAGCTCATCACGCATTTCACGCTCACGCAGAGCTTGGCCAAACTGAAGAC
>JACCDU011108145.1_pt1 | contig 21779 bp, 24 predicted proteins | sample 7446081 | NCBI WGS metagenome assembly JACCDU01 (sample SAMN15323447, study PRJNA562643) | freshwater metagenome | isolation source: river surface water | place: USA:Blue River Watershed | collected 2017-08-17
CCGCACAGGGGCCGCGCTACCGCCAGCTGTGGTTCGGGCGAATTGCCACGCGCGCTCAGCTGCGCGCGCTCCAGGAGCGGTTCAAGGTCTCGTCGGCGTGCGCCGCGCAGGACCGCGGCTATCGGCCGGCGGACGTCGACCGCGATTGCGCGGAGTTCGGCTGGCGCTCGATGCGCGGATATGGCCGGCGGACGTGGACGATGCGCGACGAGGCGACCGGGACGATGGTCAACTTCCCGTTCAGCGACCCGCAGGTGAGCGACTACCGCGGCGGCGACGTCTACTTCTACAACTGGTCCGGCGACTACTTCAAAGACACGCTGGCGAGCGCGCTGGAGGGCAAGGGCGACTTGCGCTGGGAACTGCCGTCCGACGTAAACCCGCTCTACCTTGAGCACCTCAAGGGCGAGGCGAAGGTCGAGGTTCGCACCGGCGTGTGGGAATGGAGGGAGGTGAGGAGCAACGCGCCCAACCACGGCTTGGACACCTCGGCGATGCTGCTTTGTATGGCGACCATCGCCGGCATCATCCGCTTCACCCCGTCAAAGTCGTAGCATAACGCCGCGTCAAAAAACCTTTTGACGGCTGCCGCTATTTTATGGCGGCCGACAATCCCTTTCTTGAAATTGACGCAGCGACGCTTGCCACGCTCAAGTCAAAGGTCTTGGACGCGATCCAGGCGTGCCTTCTGAATACGAGCTACTCGCTCAACGGCAAGAGCGTCACGCGCGCCGATCTTAACACTCTGAACAGGATGCTGGGCGACATCGCCGACGCGATCGAGTACCAGAACGGCAACACGACCGATACGACGTTTGTCAGCTTTAACGGCAACTGATTATGCAGACTTTCGACGCGACGGCAGTCATCCGCAATCGGCCGTGGTTCGAGCGGGCGCTTGAGACCATCGCGCCGCAGGCCGCGCTGCGCCGGCTCCAGGCTCGCGTCGAGACCGCGCTGTTCTCCTACAACGCCGCGCAGACTAACCGGCTTTATGCGCCGATGCAGTACGGCCAGCCGAGCGAGTCCTCGCAGACGGTGCGCGAGCGGGTGGTGATGATGTGGGAGGCGCGGAACTTGGTCGAGAACTGCCCGGAGGTGAAGGAGGTCTCGCGCAAGTTCGGCAACTACCTGACGCCGACCGAATACTCTCCGGCGACCGGAGATCGCGACTACAACGCCACGGTCGGCGAGTGGTTCCATACGTGGTGCAAGCAGGCCGACGCCACAGGCCGCAACTCGTTCCGCAAGCTCGTGCAGCTGGCCGCGGAGAATCGGCCGGTGGACGGCGACTGCGGCTTCGTCATCCGCCGCGTGGGCGACGGGCTGAAGCTCCAGCTGGTGCCGGCGACCCGCATCGGCAATCCGAACGAGATGGGCCTCGACTCGGAGAACTACTTCGAGGGCGTCATCACGAACGAATTTGGCGTGCCGGTCGCGTATCGCATTTACCGCGTGACCCGCGAGGGCGTTTACTTCGGCGCGGAGGACGTGCCGGCCGGGAACTTCTGTCATTACTTCGATCCGTTCCGCGTCGATCAATACCGCGGCGTGACCGACTTTCACGCGGCGATTCAGACGGCGCGGATGCTGCACGAGATCCTGCAGGCCGAGAAGGCCGGCGTGCGCTTCGCCTCGCAGCAGGCGGCGCTCGTCTTCACCGATCGCGGCACTGCGAACTCTCGCAACCTATTCACGCCGACGCCGGCGATGACGCTGCCGAGCGGCCAGCAGCAGAAGAACGAGCTTTCCGAGGTCGGGATGATCAAGTATCTCGGCCAGGCTGACCGCGTCGAGACGATGCCGGCGCGGCCGAGCACGGCCTTTACGGGCTTCATCGCGCATCTGATGCACGAGCTGTCCATCGCCGTCGGCATCCCGAAGGGCGTCCTTTTCGGAACCCAGGACTACGCCGGACCCAGCGTGCGCGCGGAGTTCGCCGCGGCTGACCGCGTGTTTGCGCGCCATCAGGGCGTCCTCGTCGACAAGGTGCTCGACCCGATCAAGAACGCGGTGATCCTCGACGCCATCGCCCGAGGAGAAATCCCGGCTCCTCCGGCTCGCGCTGGCGAAACGCCGGTGCAGGCGCTCAAGCGCGCGACCCGCGGCGAGTGGCGCTTCCCGCCCAAGCTGACGATCGACGTCGGTCGCGAGTCCGCGGCGAACTTGAACGAGAACCGGCAGGGCGCGAAGTCCCTGCAAGAGATCGCGGCCGAGCAGGGCACGGATGCCTTTACGCGGCTGGAGCAGATCGCGGCGGAGGCGAGTTACGTCGGCGAACTGGCGGAGCGCTACGGCATCCCTGAGACCTCGATTCGTATGGTCACGCAGCAGCTGCCGGCGAATCCTTCGATGGCCGCGGCGCTGGGCACGAACGTCACCGAGGACGCGGTGGATGCGACGAACGCGACGATGAAATCGAGCGCCGCGCCCGAGGATGAAACGCCAGACCAGCCTCCGACGCCGGCCGAGCTTGCGCGCTTCGCGACCGTCGACCTGACGCCCACCGATGCTATGGCGGCCGAGGCCAAGCGCGGCCTTGAATGGCGCGAGAAGTTCAACCGCGGAGGCACGGCCGTCGGCGTCGCTCGCGCGCGGGACATTTCCAACAAGGCCAGCCTCTCGCCCGACACGGTTCGGCGGATGGTGTCGTATTTCGCGCGGCACGAAGTCGACAAGCAGGGCACGGGCTTTTCCCCAGGCGAAGACGGCTATCCTTCAGCCGGCCGCATCGCGTGGGCGCTCTGGGGCGGTGATGCTGGGGCCAGCTGGGCGCGGGCGAAATCCGAGGCGCTCAAGCGCGAGGAACTGAGTCGGCCGACTAGCGTCGCCGATGCGCTCGAAGCTGGGCGCAATCGCGCCAAGCGGCCGTTGGAGCGGCTGGCGGACAAGGCGACGAAGCTCGCTGCGGTGCGCGAGAAGCTGGGCCAGAACGCGAAGAGCGAGGCGCAGATCGAGCAGGCGCTGAAGCCGTTCGGCTTTCAGCCCAAGCCGATCGTGGCTCCGCCGCCTCCCGCTCCGGTGGTGTCGCTCTCCGATGCGCGCAAGATGCTTGCCGAGAAAGCCGACGCCGAGAATAAGCTCGCCGCGCTCTTTGCGAGCGTCAGCGATCGCCGCGCCAAGATCAAAAGCCTCCGCACCCATTGACAATGCATAGCGTTCTCGACGCAATCATCACGAGCAACGAGCAGCTGGGCCAGCGGGCCGAGGAGTTCGCGCAGCTGCTAGTCGAGCACGATAAGACGCTCGACGAATTGCTGGAGCGGATCGGCAAGACGGTGCCGGAGATCCGCAAGGAACTGGAGTCCAAGCTGACGGAGGCCGTGCCTGGGCTCGTCTCGGACGCCTATGCCAAATACAACGAAGACCTCGAAGGCCGCTGCCGCACCGCGCTCGCCGAGTCGCAGACGAAGCTCGAAGCCGTCCGCGCTGAGATCGTTGGTCTTGCTCAAGCGCAGTTCTCCGAGGCCGAGAAGCAAATCGGGCTGACGGCGGAGCAGATCGAAGCGCGCATCCTCGGCACGCTGACTGAGGCCGCGAAGGAGCGCATCACCAAGCTGGAGCGCGGGCTCGTCATCGAAATCCAGCACGCGGTCAACGCGGCGCTGCCGAAGCAGGAACTGGCCGCGGCGCCCACGCTGATCGACTCTTACCGCGGGCAATGGAAGGAGGGGATGGTCGCGCAGCGTGGCGATCTGTTCTCGTGGTACGGCTCGACCTACCTCGCGCTTGAGGACACGAACGACACGCCGGGGCGAAAGAACGTCGGCCGCGAGGGCGCGAAGTGGGCCGTATTCGCGGCGCGTGGTGCGGGCGGTGGCGGATCCGGCGGCGACTCGCTGCCTTCGCAGGTCGGCAACGCGGGCAAGTTCCTAAAGACCGACGGCACGACGACGCTCTGGGAAACGATTCCCGGCGGCGGCGATATGCTGGGCGCGAATAACCTGACCGACGTCGCGTCCGTCACGGCAGCCTTTGCGAACATCAAGCAGCCAGCGACCACGACCGCCTCGGGCGTCGTCACGTTCGCGACCTCGGGCGAAAGCGCCGCGCTGAAGGCGGTGCAGGCGAACGACGCGCGGCTCTCCGACTCGCGCACGCCGACCGCGCACGCATCCACGCATCAGACGGGCGGCAGCGACCCGATCGACTTCCCGGTGGACTCGGTCTTCGGCGCGACGAACGCGGTCACGCAAGTTGATTACTTCGCGCTTAACACTTCGAGCACGGTCGCCGTCACGACGGCGAAGGCCGTGTGGAACGCGACCGAGGGCGCGATCGAGGTCGGGCTCAACTCCAGCGTTAACGCGCTCCTTGGCATCGACGCGCACGTGCAGGTCTACAACCAGAGCGGATCGCCGTTCACCAAGGGCCAAGTGGTTCGGCAGGATGGCTCCTCCGGCACGCGGCTCAAGGTGGTTCTCGCACTGGGCACCGATGACACCAACTCCGCGACCACGATCGGCCTCGTCGCGCAGAGCATCGGAAACAACTCGTCCGGCTTCATCATTACGAACGGACTCCTGCGCGGCATCGACACCAACGCCTTCAACGAGGGCGACACAATTTGGCTCTCGTCGACCACTCCGGGCGGACTCGTCAACACGCGGCCGACGCAGCCGAACCACTCGGTGCGAATCGGCTACGTCATCAAGAAGGCCGGCGTGGCTGACGGCATCATCTACGTCGACATTCTCAACGGCTTTGAGTTGGAGGAGCTGCACGACGTCCTCGTGACGACGGTCGCGAACCGAGACTTCCTCTCCTACGATTCCTCGACCACCGTCTGGCGGAATCGGCAGCTTTTCGACTCGACCGCTCCGGCGGCGCTCGGCGCATCGGCTACCGCTGGCGTTTCCATCACCGCGGCTCGCGTCGATCACGTCCACGCGCGGCCGACGCTCGACCAGCTGGACATCAGCGGCGCGGCGCAAGGCGACATCCTGTATCGGTCGGCGACGAGCTGGGCGCGGCTCCCTGCGGCCACTGCCGGCTACATCCTCCAGACGAACGGCGCCGCGGCGAACCCAGGCTGGGTCCAGAACACGGGCGGCAGCGGCGCGCCGACGGATGCCGAATACATCGTCGCATCCGCGAACGGATCCCTGACCAGCGAGCGCGTGCTTAGCAACAGCACCTCGGTCACGGTCAACTTTGTGACCGGCGGCCAAGTCTCGCTTGAGCGCGCCGCGCTGACCGGCGACGTCACGGCCTCGCAGAACAGCAATACGACCACGATCGCAAACGACGCGGTCTCGAACGCGAAGCTTGCAAATATGGTGCAGAGCACCATTAAAGCGCGGGTCACGGCTTCGACCGGCGACCCGGAAGATGCCAGCCTAACGCAAGTCCTCGACCTCGTCGGCTCCACGACTTACGGCGACATCCTGTATCGCGGCAGCACTAGCTGGCAGCGGCTGGCTCCGTCGGTCTCGGGCTACGTGCTCGCTACGCAGGGCCAAGGCGCGAATCCGCTCTGGGTCGCGCAGAGCGGCGGCGGTGGCGGAGCTCCTACGGACGCCGAGTATCTGGTCGCCAGCGCGAACGGGACGCTGTCCGCGGAGCGCGTGATTCAGAACTCGACGTCGATCACGGTTAACCTGGCGACCGGAGGGCAGTTCGCGCTGGAGCGGGCGGCGCTCACGGGCGACGTGACCGCGAGCCAGAACAGCAACTCGACGACCATCGCGAACGGCGTCGTCAGCACGGCCAAGCTCGGCGGAGACATCACGACCGCAGGCAAGGCGCTCCTCGATGATGCGGATGCCGCGGCGCAGCGCACGACGCTCGGCCTCGGCACGCTCGCGACGCAGAACGGCACGTTCTCGGGCACGAGCTCGGGCACCAACACGGGCGACCAGACGATCACTCTTACGGGCGACGTCACCGGATCTGGCACCGGTAGCTTCGCGGCAACAATTGCGAACGATGCGGTGAGCAATGCGAAGCTCGCCAATATGACCGCGAGCACGATCAAGGCTCGCGTCACTGGCAGCACGGGCGACCCTGAGGACGCGACCCTGACGCAGGTGCTGGACCTCGTCGGATCGGCCACCTACGGCGACATTCTCTACCGTGATGCGTCGTCGTGGGCGCGCCTGCCGGCCGGAACCTCGGGCAACTATCTGAAGACGCAGGGCGCTGGCGCTGCGCCGACGTGGGCGACAGTCAGCGCAAGCGGAGGCGGCTCAACCAACCTCTGGCTCGCGGCCTCGCAATGGATCCCGCGCACGACGACCGGCGCCGGCATTGATTCGCGGGAGCTTACGACGAACAACTACGACGAGCTTCTATTCGACGCGGGCACCGCAGAATACGCTCAGGCGCTCGTCGTAATGCCTAGCAACTACAACAACGGCACGCTGACCGCGCGGTTTTACTGGACCGGAAGCGGCGCGCTCGACACTACCGACGACGTCGTCTGGGGATTCCAGGGCGTGGCGGTCGCCAACGACGACGCGCTGGGCGTCTCGATGGGTACGGCCGTCACGGTCGCGGATACGGTCATCACGATAAATGATATGATGATCTCCTCCGCCACGACCTTCGCGACGATGGGCGGAACGCCTGCGGCCAACAAGCCGATCTTGTTCCAGGTTTATCGCGACGCGGCAAACGGCGGCGACACCTACGGACACGATGCGCGTTTGCTGGGCGTCGAAATCGGATTTACCTCGGCCTGATGAGAGCGCGTCAGCGACATTTCAACGCTAAGGACATCGGGGCTTCTGGCGTTTATGATTCCCGTTACATCAGTGGGCTATCTAATAATGACGTTTTAGGTACGTGGAGCAGCCGCACGGGAACCAATAACGCTACGCAAAGCACGGAAGCGAGTAAGCCAACATACAAGACCAATCAACTAAACGGCAACCCAGTTGTCGAGTTCGACGGCAGCAACGACTTTCTGGAGTTTTCAAAGCTTAACGGGTCCGCGGCTTGGGCGCTGTGCGTGGTAAAGCGAACTTCAACAAACACGTTTCAAACTTATTTGTTTATCACCAACACTGCCGGAACGAATCCAACCCTTGCCGCAGCTGTTCACAACGACGCAGGATACGGGCCAGTTATCGTCGGAAACAGCGGAAATCTACTGTACGCAAAAGGCGGCACTTTATCGCAAGACACGTGGCGCAGTTTATTTGTCGTGTGGCTGGGCGGCGGTTCTTCAGGTGCCACCTACTACAACGCTTGGGACAACGGCAATGCGGTCACATTAGGCAATAGCTCATTTGTAGGAAACGCGCCAAAATCGGCGTCTTACATTGCAGCGGATGCTGGGCCGTGGGGCGGTCAAATGGCGCTGGTGGTTTTCGCCTTTGCCTCACCCAGCGGTTCGGTGCGTAAACGAGTCAATCACGCCGCCGGTTACTCTTTCAAAATCGCCTGCTCCTGATCTATGCCAACTTATCTCACCCTCGACTGCGAGCTACGGTCCGAGACCAACGCGGAGACGATTGCCAATCTTGAGCGCAAGGGCTGGGTGGTCACGGTGCCGCCGTCCTACGATCCGGCGACTCAGCAGCCTCCGGTTTGGGAAAACTGCGGCTGGGTAGTAAAGCCTCTGCCGCCTCCTGCGCCCTACCGCGTCAGCAAGGACACGATCACGAGCCGCGTCCTCGATGCCGGCAAGATCCCCGATCTGATGGCGGTCATCGCAAGCCTGAGCTCGGAGGAGCAATTCCTTTGGACGAATTACGCGTGGTTCTGGAACAACAACCCGACGGCGCTCGCCATCTGCGCGCAGCTCGGCCTCGACCCAGCCGTCATCCTCGCGCCCGATCCGTATCTTACCGGAATATGAAACGCATCCTCGCCTCGCTCCTGATCGCTGCTACCGCGGCCGCCCAAACGGGCGACACGCTGACCGTGAATGTCGGACAACAAATGGCGTTCTCGGCTACGGCTGAGGGCACGGCTCCGTTGACCTGGCAATGGCTCAAAAACGGCGTGGCAATCGCCGGCGCCACTAACGCCAGCTACACTATCGCCTCGGCGGCCACGACCGACTCCGGCACCTATCGCGCTCGCGCCACAAACTCGGCCGGCAGCGCCGAGTCGAACGCGCTCACGATCAACGTCGTTGTCCCGGTCATCGCGCCCAAGAACGTTGTGGCGAGCGTCCTAATCACGACGCCAACCCAAGGCGCCAATTCCGGGTCGCGCCCGCGGGCTCCGAAGGACTGACCGGAAATCGTCCGACTAGCATCCGCCTTCTGACAAAACCGCTAATCAATAGACTATGAGCGCCCAATTTTCCACGCCTACCGACGAGCTCCTGCTGCTGGCCGAGACGCTCGGCGAGGTGAAGAGCCGGACGGAGAAGCTTGAGACGGAGTTCAGCACGCAGGCAAAGCCGCTGGAGGCCGCGACGAACGCGCTCTCCGCGGCGCTCTCCGGCATCAAGGCGCTGCAATTCCACGTCCTCGACAACAACCTCGGCGCGCTCTCGGCTCGCGTGGAGGAGATGCGGAAGGCGGTCGACGAGCAGGTGGGCGTGATCGCGCTGGAGCTCAAGAAGGCCGACGAGACCAACGCCGCCAAGGCGGGCGCGGATGCGGATGCGCTGCGCGCCGAGATCGTGGCGCTCCAGTCGCAGCTGGGCTCGCTCGTGACGCAGTTCGGCCAGCAGCTGGAGCGGGTCGAGTTCGCGGCCAAGGAGGAGGCGAAGAAGCTTCAGCTCATCCCTGGGCCGGCGGGCGCGGCGGGCGCCTCGCTGAATCCCCGAGGCACGTTCATCGACGGAGAGACCTACAACCGCCTCGACGTTGTCTCGTGGCTGGGCTCCAGCTACATCGCCACCGTTGACGGCGTGACCGAGAAGCCGAGCAAGAACTCGAATCAATGGCAGACGCTCGCCAGCCGGGGCGGTGGCGGCGGTGGTGGAGTGGGCGACTTCGGCTCGCTCGCCGGCGTGGCGCAGATCAACCAAGGCGGCACGGGCCAGACTACGCGGGCTGCGGCGCTTAACGCGCTGCTGCCGAGCCAAGCCGGAAACACGCAGTATATGCTGCTCACCGACGGCAGCGGGACCGTCAGCTGGGGCGCGCAGCCGGTCGCGGGGCTGCCGAGCCAGACGAGCAACAGCGGCAAGCTGCTGACGACGGACGGCACGAATGCCTCGTGGAGCGGCGCAGTCACGGTGAGCGGGAACAATGCTACGATCGCGGGGAACCTTACCGTTTCTGGCAACATCGCCTCGGTTGGCGCATCTGGCAGCGGCACGGGAGGCGGCGTGCGACTAGTGGATGACGGCGGCACGTCGCGATGGCTGGCTGGATTGCTGGGCACCGCTGGCGCTCGGGATTACGTCATTTATGATTCCGTAACGCCTCGCCAAGTTATTGGCATTTCAGCGACGAGTGGCGTTGTCTCGCTGTCTGGTACTACCGCTTCCACCTCGACCTCGACCGGTGCGCTAGTGGTGAGTGGCGGGCTGGGGGTGGGGGGAGCGGCGTTCTTTGGGGGCAACGCCACGGTTTTCGGCGCTGCTGGTATTACCATCAACAACGTAGGCGGATCGGGCAACGATTCAATTCTTACGCTCACGCAGAGCGGAGTCAGTAACGCATTTATCAAAAATACGGCGACCACCGGCGACATTGCCATTGGTGATGGCGGCGGCACGTATCTAAGAATTACAAAGGGTGCCGGGGTTGTTTTTGTCTCTAACACCACCGCCTCCACCTCTACCTCCTCCGGTGCGCTGGTGGTGAGCGGGGGCGTGGGGGTGGCGGGGGCGATCTATGGTGGCGGTGTCATCAACACTTCCGTTGGAACTGGCGGAGTTGGGAACCAGTTGGTGCTCAACAATAGCGCAACTAATGCCACCAGCGGCCGCGGAAGCGCCATTGTTTACACCGGAACTGGAGATGCCAATCTTGCTGCCATAGAGTCGCAAACCGCGACCGCCTCCAACAACACCGGCAAGTTGGTCATCAAAACGTCGAATGCTGGTACGTTGGCGGTTGCCGCGACGTACGACGAAAACGGCAATTTGATTCAGAAGGTTAACGGTACGGCGCCGAGCCTTGCCGTAAACTCGACGATGACCTTCGAGCTCACGAGCAACACGTCGCTCAAGATTTTTGTTCGCGGTTCGGACGGCACCACTCGCTCCACCACCCTTACCCTCGCCTAACATTTCCTTATGAATAACGTCATCGCCATCTCGCCCGTTTCCGTCTGGACCCCTGCTGGCACCAAGAGCGCCACGCAGTTCGCGGTTCGCTACGTGAACTATGTGAACGGCCCCGCCGTTGCCGACTGCCAGCTTCTCGACGCTTCCGGCGCCGAGGTCGCCACGCAGCTTGTCAACGCCACCGAGGCGCAGACCGCCGCTTGGACTGACGACGTTGGCTTCTACGAAGTGCTGGCTCAGAACGCCGGGCTTACGCCGCTGTGATTTGACGGGCCGCTCTGACGCTATGGAACAAAACACCATCTCGCCCGAGCAAGCCCTTCAGAATCTCGCGCACGTCGCCGCCGCCTACCGAGGCACCGCGCAGGAGCACGATCTCCTGCGCCAGTCGGTGCAAGTTTTGGCGGACGCGATTAAAGTGAAGCCTTCCGCGTAATGCTCGATTTCCTCTCATCTGCTCTCGGCGGTGGCGCACTCGGCGTCATCCTGCGCATCGGCAACGGCTTCTTCGAGGAGTTCCGCGCCGGCCGAGAGCACGGGAGGAAGCTAGAGGAGGCGAAGGTGCTCGCGTCAATCCGCCAGGACGAGGCCGCGTGGGATGCCTTCAAGGCGAGCCAGCAGGCCGCGACCGTGCCGGCCAACGTCCACGCGTGGGTCGCCGACGTCGTGACGCTCTTTCGTCCGTTCCTCACTATCGCGCTCGTGCTGATTGCGACCGTCATCTGGTTCTACGCAGCCGAGCCTTCCCGCGCGTCGATGACCGAGCAGGTCACGTTCGCCGCGTTTAACTGCGTCGGATGGTGGTTCGGTGATCGCGCCGCCTACCGCGCCAAGCTCAAATGATAAAGCCAGCCGATGCCATTGCGGCCGTCACGCCGCCCGTCGCGACCATCACGATGTCGCAGGTCAACGCTTATCTCGGATTCGTGACCGGCGTCGTTTCGCTGGGCTACCTCCTCTGGCGCTGGCGCCGCGACTACCACGTCGCCAAGCTGGAGGACGCGAAGCGTGACTGATTGGCCAGCAGTCCAGCGCGACGAGGCGCGCAAGGTCTACGAGGCCGAGATCGCCGGCCTCAAGAAAGAGCTGGAGGTCGCGCGGGCCGCACTCGAAAACGCGACCAAGGCGCGCAAGGCTAAGCCGGCGCCGTCCGTCTCCCCGCGTAAGCGCACCGGATCCGACATCGTTCGCGTCGTCATCCCGGACACGCACGGCTCGCTCGTCGATCCTAAGGCCGTTGCCGCGATGCTGGCTGACATCCGCGCGCTCGACCCGCAAGAGATCATCCTCCTCGGCGATCACGTCGACTGCGGCGGCTTCTTGGCGCAGCACCACGTGATGGGCTACGTCGCGGAGACGGATTACACTTACGAGGAGGATCTCGCCGCCTCTGCGCTGTTCCTCGACCAGCTACGGGTCGCGGCGCCTCGCGCAAAGATCGAGTATCTTGAGGGCAACCACGAGCGGCGCGTCGAGACGTGGTGCGTGACGCAGGTGCTGCGGCATAAGAAAGACGCGGAGGGGCTGCGCCGGCTGTTGGCGCCTGAGTTTCGGCTCAGGCTCAAGGATCGCGAGATCGCGTATTACCGCCAGGGCGAGTTCTACGACGGCCTCCCGGTCCCCGGCGTCATCAAGCGCGGGAAATGCTTTTTCTTCCACGGCGTCAGCACGGCCAAGAACGCGGTCGGCGCGACGGTCGACAAGATCGCCGGCAACTGCGTGTTCGGCCACACGCATCGAGCGCAATCGAACATCGTCCGCCGAATCTCCTCTGGCATCATCGGCGCTTGGAACCCAGGCTGTCTTTGCCAGCTGCAACCGCTTTGGCAGCACACGGCGCCGACGGACTGGTCGCACGGCTACGCGGTGCAGCTGGTCGCGACGAGCGGCGCGTTCCTGCATCTCAATATCCCCATCATCGAGGGCGAGTCGCACTTCGCGGCGCTCTTAAAGCTATGAACTGGAAATCCCTCGTCGAAGCGCAGAACCGCAAGACCTACGTGCTGCCCGTCGGCTGGGACTCCCGCGACAAGGTGGCCGAGCAGCTAGAGTGCAGCGTCGACAACGTGCGCGTGCTCCTCGGGCCGGCGATCCGAGCGAAGACCGTCGAGGTCGCGCAATTCCCGGTGTGGGATGAGATTACGAAGAAGGTGGTGCGCGTTACGGCATACAAGAAGCGCGCTACTTTAGACGTTAAATCTAAAGGATGATTTGACGGCGGCGGCTTTTACAATGGCCGCGCCCACCATCACTTTTGCCGTTGCCGCCGGTAAGATCGACGCCGAAGCTGGCGTGATCCGCGGTGTCTCGCTGATCTCCGAGGGTCCGGCGCTGGGCCACGGCGTGATGGTCGACGCGCGCACGCTTCAGCAGGTTAAGGCCGCCGCGGAGCAATACGAGGGCGGACTCAAGGTGAAGCTCGACCACAACTCGGGCGCCGGCGACATCATCGGCTACGTCGACGCGCTGCGGATCGAGGGCAAAAAGCTCCTAGGCGATCTCAACCTGTTGCAAAACTCGCCGCATCGCGGGTACGTGCTGGAGATCGCGGAGAAGATCCCGGACACCTTTGGTCTGTCGATCGCGTTCTCCGGTCCCGTCGAGATGTCGAGCGACAAGAAGACGATGCTTCAGCGCTGCTCGGAGATCTATTCGGTGGACCTCGTGAGCGAGCCGGCCGCCAACGCCGAGGGGCTCTTCGAGCGCCGGATGAAATCCTTTCAGACTGAATCGGGCACAATGCCCGAGGAGGCGAAAACCGAAATCGAAATCAAAATTCCGATGAATGATGACGTGAAGAAAGAGATCGCGGGGATGATCGAATCCGCGATGATGGCGATGGGCGAGCGGCTTTCCAAGCTGGAAGCCGGGATGCCCAAGCCCGAAGACAAGCCGGCTGCGATGTCGGCCAAGACCGACGAGGTGCAGCTGGCCGCCAAGCAGGCCGCCGAGGCTGCGCTGAAGGAGTTCGCCAAGACCATCGGCGCGCCCGCGGCTCCCGCGGCGTCCGCTGAGGTTGCGGCTCCTGCCTCCAAGAGCGAAGCGAAGAGCTTCGAGGCCATCGTGGCCGCGAAGACCTCCGAGCTCAAGGGCAACAAGGGCGACGCGATTGCGTTCGCGATCAAGAATCACGCGGCCGAATACCAGCAGTACCGCTCCCGCGTCGCTGCTGGCGAGGTCGTGAAACTGTAACCCGTAACCAACTACAATGGCTACTCAATACCTCGGCAACGGAACTTTCCTTGCTAACACCACCATCACCGCCTTCCAGGGCGTCGTGATTTCCAACAACCGCGGCGTCGGCCTCTCGACGTCCACCGCGTGCGACGGCATCGCGCAGATTGATGCGGCCTCTGGTGATTACGTCACCGTCCGCTTCCTCCACTCTGCCGGCACGCTGAAGGCCGTCATCACCGGGACTCCCGTCACCGTTGGCGACAACCTCTACCTCGCCGCTTCGGGCCTCGTCTCCACCACCGGCACCGTGACCGTGGGCAAGAGTCTTTCGACTCAGGCCAGCGGCAACGGCTCGGCGGTGATCGAGTTCATCCCGAAGAACCTGTAACCTCTAACAAAAGGATCTTCTACAATGTACACCAATTCTGCCGCCGTTTTCCGTGGCGACATCGCCGGCGTTCTTGAGCAAGCCAAAGACTGGGAGACCGGTCTGATCGGCACGCGAGTAATGCCGATCCTCAACGTCCCCGTCCGCGCTGGTCAGTACCCCGCCTTCAAGCTGAAGGAGGGTCAGCTGCTCAAGTCGGATGTTAAGGTGCGCGATCCGTACTCCACCTTCCCGCGTGGCACCCGTGCCTTCACGCAGGAGACGTACACCGCGCTTGAGTACGGTTACGAAGAGGCCGTGGACGACACCGTGACCGCGGACGTCTCGCGCTTCTTCGATGCTGAAGTCGTTGCCGCCAAGCTCGCCCGCCGGAAGCTCCTGCTCGCCCACGAAATCCGCGTGGCCGGCCAGATCTTCTCGACTGGCAACTTCACCAGCACCAATGCCGGCACCGCCTACACGACCGCGAACATCGCGACGTTCGACGTGGGCGAGGACGTTCAGCTGGCGATCGACCGCCTGATCTCGAAGGGCGAGTCCACGAGCAACCTGCGCGTGGTCATTCCGTATCCCGTTTGGACCCGCATCCGCGCGTCGACGAAGTTCCAGAACCGCCTCCGCGGCGCTGGCATTTCGAGCGACACGATCCTTAACGCCTCCACTCAGGCGGCGGCCGAGGTCTTCGGCGTGAGCGAGGTGCTGATCGGTCGCGCGGCCTATGACTCTGCCGCTGAGGGCGTGGCGTTCTCTAGCGCTAACGTCTGGGCCAACACCTACATCTGGGTCGGTAACGTGACCGAGTCCGGCGCCGGCTACTTCGGCGGTGGCGCGGGCTTCACGCTCAACTGGTCCGAGTACGGTCCTGCGGTCGGCGTGTTCACGTATCGCGACGAGTCGATCAAGAGCAACATCGTGCGGTCCTCGCACTATGTCGCGGAGAAGGTGGTAAACACCAACGCTGGCGAGCTTATCGCCACGCTCTACTCCTAACCTCGCGGGATAGGATCCCACGAGTCGACCCGCGCTCCTTAACTGGGGCGCGGGTTTCTTTTTGACGCGACCAATAGCGCAATGCGCGTCTCACTTTGCGTCATCTGCGGCAACGAGGCCGAGCACATTATCGCGATGCTTTCGAGCTTCGCGCGCGTGTTCGACGAGCTCTGCATCGTGCGAGCTATCGGGGCCAAGGAGGCGGATGCTACGCTGGAGATGGCGGCCGCCTGGTGCCGCGAGAACGGCAAGGATTTCCGCGGGGCCGAGTACCGCAACGGCTACGGCGCCGAGAAGTGGGACCACGTCGACTCGTTCGCGCGCGCCCGCAACGCGGCCTTCGCCAAGGCGACCGGCGACTGGATCGTCTGGGCTGACTGCGATGACCTGCTCGACGAGTCCGAGGACTTCCGCGATCACCTCCGCACCGTCGCGCCCGAGGTGCTGATGGTGCGTTGTCCTTACGACGTCCGCGGGACGAATAAGAAGCTGCACCGCGAGCGTGCGATCCGCCGCTCCGCCTTCGAGGCTGGGCGCGTCTGGCATCACGACGTCCACGAGAACCTCCTCCTGCTCCCCGGCGACAAGCACGAGGACTGGCCGCGGCCCGTCTGGGTTCACGCGCCCAAGTCGGTCAAGAAGGAGAACCGCCGGCGCAATCTCCGCATCCTCGGCCAGTCGGTGAAGGAGACGCCGACCCAGTATTTCTACATCCACCAAGAGCACCTATGCGCCGGCAACCGCGCAGCCGCGGAGCAGTTCGGCAAGATCGCTCTAAGCTTCCCGAATCTTGAGCAGTCCTTCCGATATGAGGCGCTGCTCAACCTCGCCAAGCTCTGCGGCGATTCGCGCGAGGCGATGAGCTACGCGCTGCAAGCGCACGCCGTTTTCCCGTGGTGCCGCGAGGCTTACGCCGCGATCATCCTGCTTCTCTTCGAGAAGAACGATGGAGCGCGTGCGCGCTGGTGGGCTGAGGAGATGCTGCGCCATCGCGAGCCAATCGGCGCCGACAAGCCGTGGACCTCGGAGGCCAAGTATTACGGCTGGGCCGGCTACGATCTGGCCGCGCGCGCCTTCCGGCTGGCTGGGCTGGATGCTCGGGCGGACGTGCTTCAGCAGCAGTTCCACCTTGGAAAGCATCCTCGGATCTCGCTCGTTCACGCGACCCGCGGCCGCACGTCGAAGGCCGTCGCCTGCCGCGAAGCTTGGCTGGGCTTGGCGCAGGATCCGACCCGCATCGAGCACGTCTTTGCCGTGGACGCGGACGACAAGGAGTCGGTCACGATGAGCAAGCAGTTCCTGAGCGTCGTCTCGGAGAAGCGCTCGTGCGTCGCTGCTTGGAACCTCGCAGCCAAGAAGGCGCGCGGCGACCTGATCGTGCAGCTGTCGGATGACTGGGTTCCTCCGATCGGCTGGGACGCAAAACTGCTCTCGCTCGTCGAGGACCGCGACTTGCAGAAGGAGCCGATCGTGATTGCCGTGCACGACGGCCACCGCACCGGCCCGCTGCTTTGTATGGCGATTCTTTCGCGCGCGCGCCTAGAGCAGCAGGGCGGCGAGCTCTTCCACGAGGGCTACCAGTCGGTCTTCAGCGACAACGAGTTCTCGCACCGAGCCTGGCGCGACGGGATCGTGATCGACGCGCGCCACCTCTACCGCTTCGAGCACCAGCATCCAGCCTTCAAGAAGGGCAACTGGGATGCGACCTACCAGCACAACAACACGCGGGAGCGCTACGACGCCGGCCTCGAACTCTTCAAGCAGCGCAACCCAGACGCCGATTCAAAATGGACCACGCCTTAAAGTTTGAGTCGGAATACGTCGTCGATGCGGCGACTGGCGCGCTGACCTCGCGCAGCCGGGAAATCGCGGCCAAGTACGACCACGCCTACGTCGCGCGCTACGAGAAGTATCCCGAGCGCGAGCTCTCCGAGATCCGCGCGGCGCTGTTCCGACGCTTCTTTCCCGAGGCGTTCATCGTCTGCGATGTCGGCTACGGCACGGGCGCCTTTCTGCGGGCGGTCAATGATCGCAGTCCTTGGGTCCATTGCTGGGGCTACGACGTTTCCCCGTATCCTGCGCCATCGTTTGTGCGCTTGGACCCCGAGTGGCAACGGACACGCTGGCCGGTGCTGACATTCTTCGACTCACTGGAGCACTTCGACCAGCTGCCGAAGTTCGGAGCGGAGGGCGTGATCGTTTCGGTCCCGTGGTATCATCCGCAGTTCGGCCTTGAGTGGTTCTACGGCTGGAAGCACCGGCGCCCAGGTGAGCATCTCTGGCACTTCACGCCGAACTCTCTCGCCTCGTTAATAGCGCAGCGCGGCCTACGCCCAGTCTTCATCGGCTCTCCCGAGGACGCGGTACGCAAGAATGATGGTGACTGGCCGAACATTCTCACGATGGTCTTTAAGGCGTGAGAATCTGCATCGTCTATCACCAGCGCCTAGGTGACATCATCCGCGTCTTGCCGATCGCACGGCACCTCGCGAGCCAAGGCCATTCGGTCTACGTTGAGTGCTTCCCGCAATACTGGGGGCTCTTCGGCTGCGTCAGCTACGCGCGGCCGTCGGATCCCAAGCAGCGCCACGAAATGCGCTTTGGCCGCGTGCTGGAGCTTGAGATCTGGCCGCACCGCTACGACGAGTATCGCGCGAGCGGAAAACCCTGGGGCGACTTCGTCTTCGGCCTTTTCCCCGAGTTCGCGCAGCTAAACCAGCGGCCGGAGTTCGATCTGATCGACGAGCAGCCGCCGCTTGATGAGTACGGCTTCAGCCGCGAGATCTGCCTGCTGGCGCCGTTCGGCTACTCGCAGGGCAAGCAGCACCACGCGGGCAAACTAATGGAGACCTGCCGGCGGGTCGCCAAGCGGCCGATCGTGTTCCTTGCTGACGAGGCGCAGGAGGCGAAGCTCCTGACTTGGCGCGTGCCGCAGACGATGATTCTGCGCGCTAAGTCTCCGGCGCACCTGCCGCGCATCATCCGCGACGCCGAGGAGATGTTCACGATCAACTCTTCCCCGTGCATTATCGCCGGAGCCGTGCGGAAGGAGTTCTGGCACGTCTCGTCGGGCGTCGCGCAGGATGACGCCTTCTCGCCAGCTTCGCGCGTTGTGACAGTTGGCGATTAAGTATGGCCGCAGTCCGCGACTTCGATCCCGTGCAGCTGGCGCTCGATCAGGGCGCCATCTTGGAGCAAGCCGGCATCACGTTTTCCTACCTCGGCAGCACGATCACCGGCGTCTGGTCTTCGAGCCGGAACCTTTTTGACGAGTTCGAGGACCAGCGCCGGGACGACGTGAAGTTCACGGTTTTCTTCACGACCTCCTCGGTGACCGGCACGCCGGCGCAGAGCCAGACGCTGGTGCGGGCTGGCACGACCTACTTCGTGGAGCAGGTGCGGTTCGACGCGGAGGGCGCGGGCTGCGAGATCGACGTCGCCAAGGTGATATGATCGACGTTACGCTCAACTCTGGGAAGCTCGACCTGGCGCTTGAGCGGCTAGCGCAGTCGGCGCGCGTAGATCTAGGTAAGGTCATCAAGCAGGAGGCCGGCAACGTGGCGCGGTCGATTATGATGATCTTGCCGCCTACCACGAGAGATGCCGGAACCGCGGCAAAACCGAAGTCGTCGGGGCTCGCGAAGGCTGCCAAAGAGCAAGGAGAGAACGCGATCAAGGCGGATCTGTTCGGCGGCCGACGAAAGAGCGACGCGCGCTATTCCTCAATCGGTCTTTTCCAACGCATCGGAAGCTCGTCGCTGCAACCTCCGAAGCGTGCCAGAACGCAGACCGCGGCCGTCAATCTGGGCTGGGAACGATCAAAGACCATTCGGATTTATCACAAGTTCTGGCGCGAAAACGCATCAAACGACGAGATGCGGAAGTTCCATCTTCGATACCGCAACAAGTACGGCCGCGTGCCTTTTGTCTCTCGCAGTCCAATCGGTCGCTGGCAGGTCCAAGACCAGATGTGGATCAGCAATTCGTCGGCCGATTCCTATTTGAAATCGGTGCAGGAAAAGGTTGGCTGGGCCAAGGCTGGATTTGCCGCGGCCGCTCTCGCAACCGGCCAGCGCGTGCCAGCTTGGGTCCGTCGTCACGCGGCGCGAGCAGGCGTCGAGTCGCACAACTTCACCGGAGATAAGCCATTCCTGACCGGCACGGCGACCAACATAAAGGTTCCCAATCCTGATCGCTACATCGACTCTGCTTTGCAGTTCCGCGCGAAGATCACTTTGAAGAAAGTCGACGCCATCCTCGCTAACCGCGCCGTCAACCTTGGATTCGCACGCATCAGCGGCGCCGGCGTCGTGCAGGAGAATATGCCACGATGAGCACCCGCACCAACATCCGCAACGCCATCGGGCTCAAGCTGACGCAGGCTGGCGTCGTGCCCACGGCTAATCTACTCAAGGGCCGCAACAACACGCTCGCCTCGACGAGCTTCCCGTCGGCCGCCGTTTACGCGGTTAACGAGCAAGTCGAGGTCCGCACGCTGGCGCCGTCAAATCGGACGCAGTACCGCACGCTGCAAGTGATGGTCGAGTATTTCACCGCCGAGGTGGCCGGCTCGACGACAATCATCGACGACCTCTTCGACACGGGCTCGGCCGCGGTCGAGGCCGCGGTGCTGGCTGACGTGACCCTGGGCGGTGTCTGTGATGACCTCCTTCTGACAAGCGTGGATTATGTGATCGAACCTGACGAGGAACGTCGTTGGGGCGTCGCTCGTCACACCTTCTCCTGCATCTATTTAACCACCGACTAAAATGGCGAACCACTTAGGCCGCGAAGGCACCGTCAAAATCTCGTCGACCACCATCGGCGAGCTCCGCAACTACTCCCTGGCTCACTCCTCCGACGTTGTCGAGGACTCGGTCATCGGCGACACCTACCGCACGCGGAAGGCCACGCTCAAGACCTGGAGCGTCAACGGCGACCTCTACTGGGACGAAGTCGATGCCGGCCAGATCGCGCTGACCATCGGCTCGACCGTGACCGTGAACCTCTATCCCGAGGGCATCGCGTCGACCTCCACCTACTACTCCGGCAGCGGCATCGTGACGAAGTTCGACATCAGCGCCGCGTTCGACGGAATGGTCGAGGGCTCGATCAGCATCGAGGGCAACGGCGCCTTGTCCACTTTGACGGTCTGAGGTGAAGGATGGACGCTATTGACCTAGTTCGCGAACACTTCGCTTCCCTCGGGACCAAAAAGATCGAGGTTCCCGAGTGGAAGCTGACGATCCACGCCACGCCCGTCACGCTCGCCGAGAAAGCGCGCCTCTACAAGAAGAGCCGCGAGAGTGATATGGAGCTCCTCGTCGACATCCTGCTGATGAAGGCGACGAGCGAGGACGGGAAAAAGCTCTTCACCATCGAGGACAAGGCAACGCTGCTCAATCGCGCGGACTCCAACGTCCTCGCGCGAGTGGCGAACGCCATCCTGGCCGACGATGCGCCGAAGGCCGAAGAGCTAAAAAACTAGCTGGCGGCGAGGCTGGTGCCGACCTCCTCGCCGTCTACGCGCTCGCGGATCGTCTCGGCAAGTTCGCTCACGAAGTCCTCCAGATGCCAGCCCACGAGATGAATGGCTGGATCGCCTACCTAAACCACCAGCAGCGAACCCAACACCGCAATGGCTAGCGCAACCTTTACCCTACGGGCCGTCGACGCGACGCGGGCTGCGTTCGCCTCGGTGCAAAATTCGCTGACTCGGCTGGAGAACCAGACGAAGGGCATCGCTAAGATCACGAAGCTTGCCTTCGGCGGCGAGGCGGTGCTCGGCACGCTCAATATGATGAAGCAGCGACTGGATAAAGTCGCTATGGCGGGCGAGGAGATGGGCTTCGACGACGAGCAGATCGCGAGCGCCATCAGGATGGAGCAGGCTGTCGAGGGCATCCTCAATTTCCTCACCAAGATACCGATCGCGCTGGCTCAAGTCGGAATCAACATCGGAAGCGTCTTCGATCCCGGCAAAGTCAAAGCCACCGGAGACATCATTCGCCAGTTCAAGTTCGAGCGTTCCAAGAAGGAGATCGAGTCGATCACCGAGGAGACGCGCAAGCTTCAGATCGAAATGTCGCGCGTCAACATGACCGAGCGCGAGCTTGCGGACGCGCTGCTACAAGACGCAACAAGGACATTTATGGCCGCCGTAAATGCCTTTGAGCGTGAGCCAGAAAAGGGCTTCCGTCTTCAGAAGGAGGGGCTCGAAATTATGGCGAAGCGCGATCAGCTGCTGAAGCAGATCGGCAAATCAGAGGAACAAGCAAACGAGAAGCTCGATGCTGCGCGAGACAGCCGGCGGCAAGCGGAGCGAGAACTAGAGGGCGTCGGAAAAAAGGCGCTTACGACTGAGCAGGAGCTTAATCTGCTCTACCGGGATCAAGCCTCGCTGGTTCGCTTCATCAATTCTCTCAAGGGCAACGGAGTCGAGGTTCTCAAGCTTGAGACCGATGCAGAGAACAAGCTGAAGGACGTGATCGAAAAGATCGTGGCACTTGAGAAGGAGCGCCGCGCCTTCGGTATGGATTTCGGTGCGACCATTGCTCAGTCCTTTGAGGATGCCATTCTGTCCGGCAATAAGCTGCGCGAGGTGCTGCGCGCACTCGGCCAGGATCTGCTGCGGCTGATCTTCCGCGAGCAGGTGACCAAGCCGATGGCTAGCGGCCTCGGGAACTTCTTCGCTGATCTTTTCACGGGCCGCGCATCTGGCGGACCAGTCACCGGAGGCACGCCGTACCTCGTCGGCGAAAAGGGGCCGGAGCTCTTTATGCCGGCTTCGTCCGGCAGCATCGTGCCGAACAATCGCCTTGGCTCCAGCGGAGGCGGCTCGACTGGCGTGACGATCAACTACCACATCGCCGCTGGCGTCACCCGCGCCGAGCTCGTGCCGATCCTTGAGACCGAGCGCAAGCGCCTCAAGGCCGAGATCCCCGATATGGTGCGCCGCGGTGGCGCCTATCGCGCAGCGTTCGCCTAAGCTATGGCAATCACGTACCCACTCACGCCGCCGTCGCCGTTCCGCATCTCGAAGCTGACGCTTTCTGGGATGAGCGCGACCTCGCGCAACGTCTC
>JACCDU011396100.1_pt1 | contig 21773 bp, 39 predicted proteins | sample 7446081 | NCBI WGS metagenome assembly JACCDU01 (sample SAMN15323447, study PRJNA562643) | freshwater metagenome | isolation source: river surface water | place: USA:Blue River Watershed | collected 2017-08-17
CCACACCCGACTGTCGAAGCGTGAGGCGAACATGTTCTTCACGTCCGACGTGTCGCCACGCGGAATGTTCTGCATGTTCGGACGATTCGAGGAGAGTCGCGTAGTCACCGTGGCCGTGCAGTTCAGCACGTGGTACACGGTGCTCTCAGGCGTCAGGTACTGCAACATGCCCGACTGCTTAAGCACATTGCCTTCCTCGTCCTTCTCCTCGCGCAGGTAGTACGTCCCGACATCTTTGTCGCGCTTGGCGTATTCGAGAAGGGATGTGAGTACAGCCCGCACCGGCTCAGGGAACTCCTGCCGCTTCGCCAGCATGTCAATGCAGTCCTTACCTGTGCTGTACACGGGGGAACCATCAGCCAGCGTTCGCTTGCCTGCGAACTCGTCGCGGAACGACTTCTGAATCTCCTTCGGCAGCAGGTTAATATCAACCAGCGGGCCGAGCAGGAACTCGCGGTCGTACCACTTCAGCTTCGGCGTGCCGGACTCAACCGAGAACAACTTTGGCGTCCCCTTGTTCTTGCCGGAGGCGTAACGCGTCACAGCGCCGTACGTCTTGACCTGCGCTTCAAACCACTCGGCAGTCACAGGCTCAGGCAGCACCACGTACTGCTGTCCGAACTGGTAGCAATCCACCTTCTCGAACTTCGGGGTGCCCTTGGTAATCAGGCCGGTCTGCTCGTCCTTCACGTCGTCGTTGTACCACACGTCCTTGATGCGGTACTTGATCGGGCCACCGAACAGCCACGCGCTCATGTGGTAGTCCGATGAGTCCTTGAACTGCACGTAATCGGGGATGTGTCCCCGGAACTGCTTGAACCCGTCGAGCAGCTCAGCGATACGGGAGTTCTGCTCAGCGAGCTGGGCGAACGCCACATCACGATCCACGTACAGGCCAGCATCCATGCAGAAGCAGTTCGCTACCATGCCCTCCATACGAGCGAGGGCCATGTCCCACATGCCACGGGCTTGCAGCGCAGCTACCTGCCCGTAGAACACCTTGCGAGTGTTCTCGATGTCGCCGTTCGGGCCGCACAGGTACTCAAGCAACAAGTCCTTGTCGATGTCTGCGGTCAGGACGCCCTGCTCCCACAGAATCTTGATGCCATCGACCTTGGTGGTGCCGCCATACAGCGGGGCGGTGCTGTTCAGGTCGGGGTACGTGGTCTGCTGATTCGAGAGCAGGTACTCGGCGTACGCGGTACAGAACACCCGACCGCCACGCGCTAGGAACTTCATTATCTCGGGCCGTTGTTGGACAAGGAACCAGTCCATTTCAAACGGGGCGTTGTGTGCGACGAGGAGCCACACATCATCGGGGATGTGCAGGAAGTCCTCGCGCTTCGTGTGGTAGCTGTGTTCGATCTTGCCGGAGAACGGGGTATCTTCCACCGTGTAGCCACACGCGACTACGTAGTTCTCAGGGTGACGAGGAGACGCGAGGGCACCATAGAACTTATGGTTCTGCGTTTCCAAATCCAAGATCATTATCCGGCTCAACGGAGACTCCCGAAGTGCACGGCGTCTTGCTTGAAGTGCATATACTGGAGGCCGAGACAACTTACCATGTCCTGCATCCTACGCCGCATCTCCTCGTTTGCATGCCGTGTTCCGAAATGATCCCGGATGTTGTGCCACTGGTACGGATGCTCGATTGCATGCGCCAGCAGGCGCAGAGCAGCGGCGGTGGTGCGCCCAGTACCTCGCTCCACCGGGAAGTATTCCCCTGCGCCCTCCATGTAGTAGGTCATAGCCGGGATGCTGTGTAGCGGGTGGATTCTCACAGTGACACCGCCTTCACTTTGTACACGAGGGATGCTTCGGCACAGTCAGGAAGCCCTTGTACCTTAGCTTCGGTCCTCACCTCGTGGCAGATGTTAAGGCCGTCAACACCAACACACCCCGAGCAGACGTTATCTTTACTGCGCTTGGCTTTCAACTCGACGTAGTAGGGTTTCTTAGACATCATCACGGATTCTCCAGAAAGTCGGGTGGCGGTAGCCACCTTGGGTGTCGCGTTCCATGTACTTGAACTCAACTACTCGGCCAAGGTACGCATTCGGATTGAGCAGCATATCCCGTCCTAGGTCGTGCGGGATTCCGTGCGGTGAGGCGGTACTTCCGTCCGGTATGACGACGGTAACAGCGCCAGCACGTCCCAGCTTATCACCTTTACGGATGTTGAGGTGCGGCTGATCTTTACCAGCCACTGCCTCGATAAAAGCCGTGATACGCCCACACTCATCGAGGCTGGGCTTGAGCTTAAGCCACCCATAGATGCGCTTTCCCTTCTCGTAGTAGTGATCGAGAGTCTTGACCATGACGCCCTCGACCTTGCGCTCGCGGGCCTGCTTGTACACTGCCATGACCTCATCCTCATTCTGACAGATGTAGTCCACAGGGCGTTCCATGCGGAGGCCGTAGCGATCCTGAGCTACCTCACAGATTTCCTGCAAACATGCTCGCCACAGATCGTACGTCCCTGCTCGGTCAGGCACATCGAACAGCAGGAAGCGGTACGCACTACGGTTAGCCGCCAGATCAGCAGGCAAGCCACGCGAGCTACGCACCCAGCGTTTCGAGTCCGTGAAGTTCCCATTACCCTCGAAGCCGCAGTCCAACTCGTTGATGTCGTAGTACTCCATCAAATCCTTGAACTGTTGGCTGAACAGGCCGAGGTTGTACAGCGGCTTCTGATCGTAGCTCAGGTACTCGACCTCGCCATCGACCAGCCGCACATGCACACGCACCTCATCGACCTTCTCCTCGACCACGACAGGGTACGTGAGTTTATGTTTGTGGTCCTTCCAGACGTGGCCCTTCATCAGTACAGGCATTTGCGATCCTTTACAATGTATTTCTTGCCCGGCCCCGGACATGGGGCAAGTGTGACGCAGGGTTTGTGGTACTCCAGAGCACACCCAGTACACGGGTCCGGTTCTCCAGCTCGCTTACCGGGCACGACACGAAGTACAATCTGGTAATACGGGGCATCCATTAGGATTGGCATTGTGCCTCCACCAAGATAGCTGCGGCCCTGCCGCGTTGGTACTGGTAATCGAACTCAACGCCGGGACCGTAGCTGCGCGGTCCCTTGTTGTCGAATCCGCGCTGCCAACAGTTGCGTGCGTCTTGCGTGCAGTACGGGTTGAGATCGACCCCGTGTTTGATCTGCTTTTCCAGATCGGACGCTGCTGCTTTCCGCGCCCAGTCAAGCACCTCCTCGGGTGTGTTCAATCGCATATATCACCCGTGCATCATGTTCCGCAGCCGAATGCTGTGCATATCCATGACAGCCTCCTGCTGCGTGCGGTGCATCTTGCCCCGCTGGTTCGTCACAGTGTTGAACACGCGCCACTCAGTGACCGCGCCATTCCCCACACCCTCCACCGTGTACGGGTACGTATCCCCGACGCTCCAGTTCTGGAGTCCTTGTAGTCCTTCGCTCACGTTAACCCCCTGTATTCCACACGTTAATCGGTGCATCGAAGTAGCACTCAAACTGATTCTGCCCGAGCTTACCAGACCGGGCGAGCTTGTTCTTCGGCGTACTGATGCCACGCAGCGTAGCCGCTGCCGGGTTCTGCAACGCACCCATCATGAGGATGAGATCGAGCGTCGTCTGGATACCCGTCTTACTGTTCTGCAACGCGGACACAGGTGGGTACAGCATGTTGAAGCCCTCCTGCGATACTTGCACTGTGCCGATGTGGGCGAACTCGTAGATCACTGCAAGCTCGCGGAAGTCGTTCCAGACCTCCTCCAACTGGCCGATGTCGTTCGCACCACCTGATCGGTTACTCGTGGCCCTGATGCGCCCCGTCATGTCCGTGATGACCATGTGCGGCTTCGCTGCCTCGATCAGGTTCGTCACCTGCGCCACGCTCTTGCCGTGGATATTCATGGCACGGATAGCATCCCGCGACCCAACCTGAGCAACGTACAGTGACTCCAGTTCTTCCGAAGTGCGCGACAGCATATCTGCACGTTGCATGCCCAGTGCCGTCTGGTACAAGCGGGTTTGAATGCGTTCCTGTGTGCCCTCGTTCACGAGGTAGAGAATGGGCGAGCCGGGATAGATCGTCTTGGCTTGCCGCTGAAAATCTACAGCGAGCCTGCACAGTAATGAACTCTTGCCTTGGTCGGTCGGAGCGCACACTGCTACGTTGTCTCCCCGCTGAAGCCCTTTCAGTTGCGAGTGCAGGATCGGGAAGGTGCTCCACTGTAATCCCCCTTCATCGGAGTCATCGGATAGGTACTCAAGGATTCCCTTGTGTGCCCAGTTCGGTTTTGATCCATCCACCATAGCACGGCGCGTCTGCGCTGCGAGCATCTGGAGTTCGTACGCAAGCGACACCTCCTCGCCCGAGTTGTACCGGGAGATCAGGGAACCTGCCTTACCGGACAGGTCAAGCTCGTGCAGTTGCCCAAGGATACCCCGCAGGGAGGCATCGTCAATAGGCACACGCATGAGTTCGCACAGGTGCAGCGTGATGGCGAGAGAGTCGGCACTGGCGTTACCAGAGCGCAGACGGACCAGTGAGATGAGTTCATCCACGTCGATCTTGTCGCGCTCGGGGAAGGTTGCGTAGTACACCTCGTACCAAGCCAGCATGGCCTGCGTGTCAGCAGTAACCATGCCAGCCGGTACAGCGTGGCGCAACGAACGGTAACGCAGCCGATCACTCAATGCCTTGAGGAGCAGCACATCCATCAGATGATCTCCGCAACCCGACGAGCCACATCCCGCTGCAAGGAGGACAGGGTGCCGTACGCGCTGGTGCGATACTCCTGATTCACCTGCGAGGAAATCTTCGCAGCGTTCTCCCGACTGATCGGGGAGCTATGCAACGGCTCAAGGGTACGCATGTCCGTGACCTTGTAGCCGTCGCCGGATTCAAGGTAGCCGATAGGGTACGACGAGTTACCTACTTCAAAGTGACCATTCATTTCGTGACCTCGCATGGAATGCCGCCGCCTTGGGCGTTGATGACTTGGGTATTGTTCGACAGGTACAGGTAGCCACCCCAGCAACGCAGCGTAGGTGCCTCGGACTGCTGGAACATACCGTAGAACGACGGGATCAGGGACAGCAGGATAAGTACTGCCACATCAATCGCGCCGCGTTGTTTCTTCATGCCCGGTTTCATGGTTCAGTCCTCGATGAAAAAAGTTTCGTTCTGGTTGATGACGTACAGCACGCACTCCTGCTTGCCGTCCGCCTTGAACTTGCGTGCCACTGCCTCGATCCACAGGCGATTGTCGGCGTTGTCCTCCACGAACACGGTGACAATATCCACGTGCTCCGCGATGGTTTCGCCTTCATCATCCACCCACGAACCCAAGCCCCGGACACTGGTACTACCACCAGCCCCGGACAGCAGCTCCTCCTTAGCCTCTTCAGCAGCACCGAAGGCCATGATCGGGAGGTACATCTCAACGCGCATCTGACTCATGTTTGCACTCCTAAGATAAGGCGGATTTGCTCCGCAGTTAAGTCCTTGGGATCGAAACCCCAAGGTGCTAAAGTCTTGCGTGACTTCACACCGAGGCCACGCATTCGAGCTACACCCTTGGCCGCACCCACGTCCCCGGCTGTGTCACCGTCGAACATCCAGAGCACTTCCTTGTGGCGCAGTAATTCATGTGCGAGTGCATCCTTGATGCCCGTGCCGAGCGCACAGTACGCGCTGATGCTGTGATTCGTGGCCCACCGCACCTTGTAGTACGAGAACGTATCCTCCACCACAACCGCGAGATCAGGGTTCCCATGCACTGCGACATACCCAAGGTACTGCGTGCCCTGATACGTGAGCCACTTCTCCAACGCATCACCAGTCACATCCCGACCAAGCCACTCACGCTGATCGTGGCAGATCAGCAGCCGCTTACGGCTCGGGGAATACCACGGTGGCGGCAGCATGCAGTGATCCATACCCTTCTTCGCAAGGAAGCCGAGCAACGGGGCTTGCAACGTCATGTCGAGGTCGCACACCCGCTGCATATCGGTAGGCATGATGAGGTTGCTGCGCTTACGCTCAGGTGAGGCCACGTCAAGACGCACGTGAGTCTTTTCCTCTACCCCACCCTCCTTACATGCTTGGCAGTACGCCCAGTACTTGTCGGCGTTGTTCCCAACCACGAGGTTAGGTCGCTTCTCCCTGCGGTGGAACAATCTGGTCTGCATCCCAACAGCAAGCCGCTTGGCCTGCGGGAGCCACTCTTCTTTTGGCAGCATTTGAATCCCCTATCACGCAGGCAACGGCGACAAACGCAATCACCTCTGGTTCAATTTTACCCATGTTTCGTAGGTCCGCGATAGTACGCATCGTCGTGAGCAGGTAGTCCCGCTGTCGGAGCAGGCACTTGCGACAGTGCCATATTGCGCCGTAGTGCATCTCACCACACTTCGCCACATCGTTGTGGCCCTGTCTCTCCAGCTTACCGCAGCCCTGCATGGCTATCCTTTCGGCAGTCGCATCTGACTGCAAGTGAAGTACGCATCGCCCACCTGAATAGGCTTACCGTTCAGGCACTCAACCAAAGCACGCTCAGACTTCTTGAGGTCGCTATACTGCGGCCTACCTACCAGCACGTACTGAGAGGCTATCAAAAAGAAGCACCCAAAGAACCCAATGAAAAAGCGCATGGCTATCTCCTGCAATACACAAGGCCCGCCTTCTCGACAGCGGCCTGAATGTTCTGGATACGTGGCGAGCGTATCTCGTGCCAGTTCTCCAACGCATACCGCTCACCCCACACGAACACGTGGTCCCATTCAGCATCGTCTAGCTCGCTGATGTAGTACCGTCCGGGAAGCACCTCACCTGCTAGCTTTTCGAAGCTAACCGCATTGAACAGAGTGAAGCGTAGTTGTAGCAGGCCAGTGCCTATGTAGTCTCGGTACGCCACAACCCGCTGGACAAGCCTCGGGACACCCCTGGCATCTACTTGCTTGTACTTCATGGCAATCTCCTTCTAAGTTACAGGAGCAGGCTCCGAAGAACCTGCTCGAATCACTTAGCCGGTGATCGGCTCGCCGGTAACGAAGTCAAGCGGCGGTTGCTCGACAACCGGGCCGACGCCGACGATGCTGGACGAACCAACGACGGCGACTTCAGCATCGAAGCCGGAGCCGTACGTGACCTTGTACTGCTTCGCGCCATCCTCATCCTCACGCACACCGATGACGGTGGCAGTGACGACGCGGGTGGTGTCCTTCTCGGCGGAGAAGCGGCGACCGAACTTCACGGAGATGACGGAGCCTTCGGCCACGTTCTTCAGAGCTTCGGCACCGTCGATCTCGGCCTTGATGGCGTTGTACGCGGTCGTGTCGGCTTCGATGCGCTTGGCGAGGACTTGGGCACGGGCCAGCAGCTTCTCCATACGGGTCAGCCTCGGGGCTTCGGTGGCGGTGGTTTCGGTGGCAGCGGCTTGATTGATTGCGGTCATGTGTTACCTTTCAGATGGATTGAACTACGATTGGTGGAACTACGGTACTACTGGAGTCGGCTAACCGACACTACAAGCTGCACCACGAGGTACGCCATGACGACGTACGCCGTAGTGCTAACTATCTTGGCGAATGTTTCAGGCCGGAACCGCATGGCGAAGGTCCGGTTGGTTCAATTCAGTTGCGAGTACAGGCTCGACATCACGCGGCGGGGTGCGGTCCTTCACCGTTGCCGGTGAGAACGTGCCGCCCAAGCCAACAGCCCGGAACTCGTCAAGCACAGCGTTCGCCACGATACGCCGAACAGCGTGGCGCAGCAGGGCGAGCAGGAACCCGTCGTGATCCTCGGGGTACTGCTCCTGCATGTGCTTCAGGAACTCGGTGGCCTCGGGCGATTGTGCCTCGGCCCGCATACTTTGCAGGAACTGCTCGGGCACGACGGCCTTGAGGTCGAACGATGCGGTCAGGTCAAAGGTTCTCATGCTTCAGTTTCCTCCGTAATGACGAGCTTCCTCGCCGGAATGATCCGCAACAGTGTGTGGTTCTCCAAGTACCACTGCTGCGTGCTGTATGTACAGACATACTCTAACGATGACCCGAAATACATAACCTCGTCGCCTCGTGGGCAGATGGCGACGAGCACATCTGAACCCTCGCGGCGGACTACGTGCGCCTCTTCGAGTCCCGGCACGCAAATCTTCAGATTCGCCGGTACTCCTACCTGTACCTTGCTCATGCTGCCACCTTGCGCTTGAAGCCCAGCTCAGCGAGCAGGCTACGCAGCAGGCCATTCGCCGCGAACTGGAATGCCTTGTCGTTCGCAAGCTGATGCCCCATCATCTGCGGCACGTTCGAGCGATCACCTGCACTGCGGCCCCAGCGTTGGGCCATTTTGCTGTTATGCTTACGCACCTTGAATGTCCTCCAGCTTACCGGCAGCAGCGCGTGCCTTCTCCGCGTTCTTACGGCACTCAGCCGCCTTGATGGACAGCTCGGCCCGCTCATCTTCGAGGCGAGCCGCCTCCATGTCCTGCTGCACTGCGTACGCATCCAAGTCGTTGATGAATTGGTTCATACGCGACAGCGGGTTCTTCTTCGTCCAGTTCATGCTTGTACCTCCTTGATCGTGGCGAATTCCGCCCGGTTGAAAGACTCGTAATGCACGCCGTGGGCATCCACCCACTTCGTCTTGATGTTGAGGTGAGGATTCACCTCGTTCTCCAGCGACAACACAGTGGCACGGCCACACCGCCCACTATGCGTCTTGAAGTCATACACGCCGCCAACACGCAAGCTCATGGTAGCCCTCGCGTTTAGGAAGCGTCGGTTGGCTTGTGAGTGCAGCCACGGTGGATGGCTGACAGCACCCGAGTTACGTCGAGGCGCGCAACATTGAACAGGTCCAAGTCACCGTCATTATCGAGCAGTGACGGGATGCGGCAATCCGCAGCACTTAATGCCCGGATTGCGTTGTGCTGCACCTCAGTTTCCACCTCCAACACCAACTTGTACGGTTGGAAGGGCTGCGCCGGTTGCTGTTTGGTAACTTTCACAGGACACCGCCTTTCGTCCGAGCCGCGAGTTCCTCGGTCAGCGCGTACAGCTGGCTATACAGGTAGTTGGTAGTGCGGTAGGCAATACCCCCCAATTTGCTCGGATCACGCGGGGCGCAGTGCTGCATCGTGCGGAAGCCTTGCGCCTCCCCTACTTTCTCTGCGAACAGGCATCTGTCGAAGTTCCCGCAGACATGCAGCAGCGCCAGCAGATCGTCCGGGTTCTCGGCGGTGATGGTAACGCTGACCGGCTGGAACACCGCCAGCTCGACCTCTACTTTGTGTTTCATACATCTCTCCAGTTGCGGCAGGATTGCCGTGCTAGGACTCACGCAGTAAGCCCTAGACCAGTACCCTACGGCATATAGCAGCCCATGCACATAAGCATGAGTTCGTCTATATCGTCGCTCGGACTTATGTGCCCGCTGTACATGGACCCTACCATCAGGCACCAGTTGATGCTGAGTTCCGCCCAAAGATTGAGGCTCATACCTGACTCCAATGCACGCCTTGTGCAATCCGATGTTCAACGTAACGCGAGATCGCCATGAGATCATCGCCAACATAGGCACGGAAGTCACGGCCTAATGCACGAGGATCACGCCGCACCACGACGCACTCACCGCCTTTGTGATACCGGGCGGGCTTGTACTGCACACGCACATGGTTCCTCACGCCCGACTCCCCACGAGGATGTGGCACGCCGCCTCGACGGACCACTTACGGTTACGCAGATACCCTGCGGCACTACGGATGCCCAGCGTATCGCGGATGATACGCGCCTTGATAATCTCAACTTGCTTGTCCAGCTTCAGCATGATTGCCTCCTTGTTCAATAAAGACTGCCATGCTAGGACGCGCATCGCACGCCCTAGACTAGCGCCCTTAGATGCCCCGGGTATACAGCTGACGGAGCAGCCTCTTCATCGCCTCGCGCCGGGGCTGCGGGTAATCGTACTCATCCGCAACGGCGTTCGCAGTGGTGCATTCTGCACCTACCACGTCCAGCCACGCCTGCAACTCCTCCTCACTTTCCAGTGTGATCGAGAGAACTACCGGGCGGAACTGCTCCGGCTCCCGCTTAGCTTCGACCTTCATGCCTTCACCTCCGCACCTTCGAGCACAGCCACCAGCGCACGGGCCTCGGTCAGAGCCTCAGCAGCGTGCTGAATACTCATGCCCTTCTCGTTCGCGGACTTCAGCCGAGCCAGCAGCGACTTCACAGCCGCCTGAGCGTCGAACGCATCGGACACGGCCTTTTCCTTGCGGAACTCGTGCCACGGCGTCTGCTCCGCGCCTTGCATGTCCGTGGTCCGGTCGTGCATGTACTGGAACACGCGGCCAGCCTTCAGAGCCTCGGCGTCGGCCTTGCCAGCCAGAGCACGCATGCGGCCATAAGCCAGCATCCACTCGGCCAAGGCAAGCTTGCGCCCGCCCTTCGGCATGGCGTTCAGCAGGCGGTCGGCAAGCGTAGTGTCGCCGGTCTTATCGACGTGGGCCAGAACAGACAGGCCCGCCATCTGAATGTCGCCATCCAGCTTTGCGCCGCGATTCTTGATCGACGCGATAGCCTTCTCAATGCCAGCCGCCCCCACAATCAACGCAGGAGCCGTTTGTTTCTTTTCCATGATACTTCCCTCGTGTAACGGCAGGATCGCCGCGCATGGCCCCACAGCGCAAGCCGTAGAGCCATGATCGAATCCCTGCTATTTCGCCTTCGCGGCTTTCTTGTTCCAAAAGCCGACCGTGTTGTTGCTCTTACGCTTCGTCCAAGTGTCATTGAGCTTGCGCTTGGCTTTGCCAGCCGCCTGCCGCTCAACATCCGTGCCGGTGTCCTGCTGTTCATTCAAGACAGCCAGCCGCTTGAACTTCGCATAGCATTGCGCCGCTAGTTTTGTCATGGTTCCTCCATGTTGTTAAGGTGATCATCCGGTTTATCGGCGCGTAGTCCGTGTGCCGTGCGTTCCCGCATTGGCATGTAGTCCAGACGATCACCTTAACAAGCGCCCACGGTTTCCAGCCGTGTTTATCCGTGGCCTTCCGGCTTTAGGATTAGCGCCCATTAAGGGCTTACCGTGCGCCGCGACTCACATAGTTCGCGCATTGGCGGGTCTTTCTCCCGCGCCTCACGTTCTCCGAGTAACGTTCGGAGTCCGGGCTATCATTTTTAGGACATAGCCCTACACTTGTCCGCCGGTTTTGAGTACCGTTTCAGCCGTTTATTCTCGGCATGCCATAACTCTACAGTTATCCATCCTGCTAGACCGGACACTAGACTTACGCCTAATGCTACCCAGCCTTCGCTATCAAGAAAGGGCCGTTTCCCTTTGACTAGTCTAGACCGTGCTGTCCGCTAGACTGCCAGCTATCCGCCACGATAACCTGCCTTAAACCTCACCACTAGGTCCGCATTCTACCCGCCTTTCGGCTGGCTGTCAATACCCTACAATCTACCGCCTGAATCATCAGGCGATGATTGGCTAACCTTTCACCACTCGCCAAGCTTTAGAGGCTGGGCTTTGTGCTTTGATCGGTTTCCCTGCCTTGCCGTGCTTACCATCATTCCAGACCTTGTTACGGACTGCCTTTAAATCCTCAATGCCGGTAAGCTTTTGCCAATGGCTTTGCATGGTACAATCTCCTGTTAGGGTAGATTGTAGGGTACTGCCGGACCTAGTTGTTAAAGAGCGTTTGCTACTGGTGCCCATTCTACACTCGACTTGTTGCCGCGTCGAGTGTTATCTGATCTAGTTAGCAGGCATTGCCCCGTTGCCGGTCCTGCTATTGTGTGTGGAAATATTCGCTTGCCTGTACGGAGAAATTCATCTAACCGCTTATCCTTTTGCTTGCTGGCTTTACTAGCCTTCCTTAGCCTTTCCCGCTTGCTATCCACTACCAGATCAGATTGTTAAAGAGCGTTGAAGCGTTGTTACCTTGCTTCGCATTCTAATCGCACTTGCTTTGCTAGTCAATAACTTTCTTTCGGATTCACTGGCGCTTTACTAGTTGCGCTTAAGGTCTAGCATCCTTAGCCCATTCAGGCCTATGCTACCCAGTGCGGCGATTATTGCTAAGACCTAGCTTTAAGGCATTGGTCTATCGGGTTATCCGTTAAGCCTAGCATTAACCAGATGCTAAGCGATAAGACTAGCTAACAAGTGTTAAAGAGCGTTGAAGCGGTACGACAGGACGAATATTAGACCAAACACCACCACAGTGTCAATACCCTTTTGTGTATTCTTTTCAGATGATGTATAAACTCTTGATTTATATAAGGAATATTTAAAGCTACACCACAAGGAATAAGCGAAGCGCAATGATCGAAGTGGATAGCAGAGCTAGCAGATAGCCTATAATGGCGTGCTTGGTGCGAAGCACAGATTAGAGTGGATACCAGCACATAGGGCGGTTGACTAGATGCTATGTAGCATGTAGAATGCGAAGCGTAGTTAGTAGTTATGTAGTGCGATGTTAGAGTATCAGTCAGTAAGATGATACCCGCTAGACTAGGGCAGGATACTAGCAGCGGCTCTTTAACAGTATGATGCATGATAGATGCTAGGCGTTGATCTAGGTCTATCTAGCATGGCGAGATGTAGCGAGGCGTGAGGGAATAAGATACAGATAGCCAGCGCACGCACTAGCATCCAGCGACTCACGCTAGACCATGCGAAGCATAGACCAGCGAGCTATACTAGGATACTAGATAGCACGGATCATGCCAGCACTGAGCGAGCACGGCGCAGGACCGAGACGGCATGCGAGTGCAGGACGACACGCGAGACTTGCCCGGCACCGGGTGGCACGGGGGAAATCCAGCTCGCCACGGGTCAGAGAGTGTCTCGCATGAGCAAATCAAAATTGAGTGCTACTTAGTACTCGCACCCAGACCACCCAGTACTCTGTACAAAATAAAATTTCTAGCTGAATCTACAGAGTACCCTCCCAGATGAGAAGGTACTCCAGAGAGCTAACTAGATGTTAGGCTTCGACTGCGGTTGCAGCGGCTTGCAGCGCGTCAATGGCTGCTTGGACCTCTGCTTCGGTGAAGCGGCCCGGCTTGGCCGGGGTTGCTGAACCATCGTTGTACTGGCGGCACTTGATCTCCAGATCGGCAGCAGCGCGGTACAGGGTGACGAGTTCAGCTTGGGTTGCGGTGGTCGAGATTGCCATTTGTTTCTCCTTGACTTAGAAATACTCTACCCAACGGGCAGAGAGGGATACAGTACCTGTGAAAGTACTGGCTACTGCTTCAAACGCGAACGTCTCTCCGGGGTATATCCTAATCCCGGTTCCACGAACGTCAGTCCGAATGTCGCTGTTGGATGCCACCACAGTTGCTGGACCTTGCGATCCACCTGTGAGGGTGCCTCCAGTGATTACTGATACTACTGAGTCTGTTGCGTTTGTACTGACAGGCGCTGATCCACCAGAGACGGTGGCACCCTTCGTACCGTAGAACGCCACGGTCTTGTTACCCTCGTTCACGAATGTTGCGATCCCGAGTTCAATCACGACGTGGTTCGACTTACCTTGGAAGGTAGCGTTGTTCGTAATCTGGAACACGTTGTTACGTGCCCCGCCCGCAGTGATGCTCGCCTCAAGGCGGGTGTTAGCGAACCAACGATTACTACCGTTGTCCTCATCCTCACCAGAGGTTACACCAGCACGCATACTCGCGCTGTACACAGCGGCAGAGGTGCCTGAGCCTGAAGCACGGACAGTCCGCATCTTCAAGGGTAGCGCAGGGTTCCTGATGTGCGGCGTGCTCTGCATGCCCATGAGGTCGATCCAGTGCACTACACACCAGCCCTTCGAGAACCCGCAGTACACGCTGAACACAGCCGGAGCGATACCTAACCAGCCGTACTGCACTTGGTAGATGTTCATCGCCGTAGGGTCCAGCGTTACACCGGAGTCACCAGAGCCATCGAGCTTGTCACCAAGCCACGTGCTCTGCGGAATGAATGTTTCCACCCCGTTCGACAAGTACCAGATACCGAACACGCCGTCCTGCGTTCCGAAGGCAAAGCCGTCAGCGCCGTTCAGGACTCCGTGGTACTGCTTGACGCCTATCTGCGCTCCAACGTATACGCTGGTGAACTGCGCTGTAACCTCGTGCCCCGGCCTGTAGCGTAGAGGATCAAGAGATTGGATTACGCAATCACCTGCCGCAGCACCTACGCTTGCACCTGCGCGTTCCGAGGAATGCAGGACCAAGCCGCTACCCGTAGCCGATGTGGACACATCCCGCGTACTGATGTTGTACTGAAACTGGATGCTGATGCTATCTGTGTGCCAACCAATCACCTGCTCACCGAACACGGTGTTGAAGCTCTGGCGTCCAGCGTAGTCAAATGAGTTGTTCGGGCGAGCGAACGCAGCCAACACATCTGACCAATAGATCGGCTGGTCATCTGCGTCGTACAGGCGCTTGCCACTGTGTTGTGGTCTACCGAGGGGCATACTGCCTCCCGAGTTCTCCCCTGCACAGCGCGGACTGCACAGCGCAGGAGGTGTACTGCTCGACCATTTGAGTCATCCACTCACGGGGATGTTCCAGCTTCGGCATCGGAGGGCAGACCTCCATGCAGACCGGAGGCGGACTCGATAGCTCGATTCCCGGCCTGTACTGCGTCGTTGAGCAGCCGATGGAACTCAACGTCAGCAGGATCAACAGCGCGTACCGCATGTTCTCTCCTTGCACGAACCAGCGCAGGCCGCACAGAATCGAGCGTAGCGCGTTTAATTTCTTGTACCCGAGTGTTCGCCTCAACCTCAACCTCGCGGGCCTGTACGGCCTCCTGAAGGGTCTTGGTGAGCCTCTGCTCGGAATCCTTTGCCACACGGGCGTTTCCGTAGAACCACCCCGCCAAGGCCACGCCAAGGGCCACCAAGGCGATCAGAATCAATCTGAGGCCCATATCAGCATCCCTCCCTGAAAGCAGCGCCTTCAGCGTTTCTGCGGGTCTGGAGGCCGGGGAGGACGCGTCCCCCTGCGCGGTTCCATCGCTGGAACTCATTCGCGGCCCCGAGGCAGTCCCCGGCGTTCAGCTTCTTGACCAGCGTGGAGCGACAGAACGCGCCCCCGCCGATGTTGTACGTCAGGCTCACCAAGGCATCGTACTGGCCCTGAGTGACGCTGCTCCTGACACAGGAGGCGACCGCGCTACCCGCAATCCCAGCGTCGAGCCTGAGTCGCTCTGTACAGCCAGCAGGCGTCTCGGTCATGCCAAGACGTACCCCGGAAGTGCTGCCCGCACAGATCGTGGGGATTCCAACCGGGTCGAGGTATGCGCGGTAACGCACGCCCTCGTGCTGCTGTATCAGAGCTGCCCCTGCCGCGCTCAATGAGAGCACGACAGCGGCTGCTTTAATCCTCGAAGAAGTAGTCAACGGTGTCCTCCTTCTTCAGGGATTTCTCCAGAGCACGCGCTGCGCGCTCCTTGTAGTACCAGTTCAGACAGAACGTGGCGACGGCAACAACGATACCGGCCACCGCAGCGAACTCGTTCACGGTGAGTCCGAATACAAAAGCGGTGCCAGATGCCACATAAGTTGCCGGACTAGCCGTGCTTTCCATAATCTTCCTCATTTCCGTGCCCGCCTTCCGTGCACAATGCGCCGAGTACCGATTGCTCGATTCTGCGACGAGTCCAAGTAGCCCATAGGGTTTGACAAGAACGCCTGAACCTCGGAACGTGCCCGAGCCTCTGCCGCCTTGTGTTCGTCTGTTGCAAGCACCGCCTTCCAGCGCCGTACAGCCCCCGCCATCGCTTCCAGCCGGTCATCCTTGGTAAGGGACTGGCGATCTGTCGTAATGTTGGCGAGCTGGTAGAACACGCTGAACTGCGAGCGTACATCTACACTGTGCTGCTTTCCGTACTTCTCATCACTCTCGAACACGCGTTTGTGAATCACAACACGGTGCCTTTGCATTGGGCCTACGAGGGAGTCAATGATCCGGCGTTCCTTCTGGCCGGTACTGTACTCCCCAGTCACACCCACATGACTGAGATTGTGCTTGGCAAGTTCTGCCCTGAGAAGAATCTCCATCGCACCATGCCCCATGTTGGATTCAATGAGGACATGCGTTACTCGGAGATCACGGATAACATCGCACAGGATGCTGGGGTTGTCCCCAGACATACCACCCTTCAGGCCACCCACATCCAGAATATGAATGTACGGGCCTACTGCGGTGGACACAGCAAATGCGTACTCGTCGCTCCCGCCGCCAGCAGGGTCGATGAACATGAAGATGTCCTTCGGCGTTACATAGCGGCAGTCAACAGCGACAGGGTGATACATGCGCGTAGCCGGTACAGGGAACTCCCGAGGAAGCTCTACAGCGTACTTCGGCGCAGCTTGGTAGATAATGATCTCAGGCAACTGGTCAGGATCGAAGCTCGCAACCAGTAGATCGCTCAACTTCAACTGCTGTCGTGCCGCATCAGCCAGAGACGTGTCCAGCATGTACTGAAGCTGGAAGTCCTCTGGACCTTTATCTAGCTCTTTCTCTTGGAGGTCGGCTTCTGTGTAACGCTCGGGGTCCGTGGGCTTGCCACGCGTCCCGTCGATACCACCGCCTCGCTGGAGGCTGGGGTCGGCCTTAAGGCTCGCAGCAATACTAGGGGCCAGTCGATCACAGTACTTCTCCATCTCCTCGTTGGTCGGATACCTTCCCGGCCAGATACGAATACCGTACCCACGACCGGGCAGCGTATTGTATATGCTGTCCTTGGATTGAGGCGTACCAAGGTACAGGATGTCTCCGTGAGTACAGATGGAACTGAACTCTTTGGAGAGGTGCAGCAACAGGTCGCGCTGCGTAACGGTCAAGCCGTTCTTGTTCGTCTCGATGTCATCGGGGATCAGCAGGTCAGCCCGCTTACCCGGTAGGTTCGAGGTGATACCCACGCACGCCACGCTAGGCGACTTATCCAGCCCCTTGAGCGCGTAGTGCACATCGAATGCTTCAGTGCTGGTCCTGTCACCAGCTTGTCGATCAGGCCGCAGGCACTCCAAGATGTCCCACGTGGTAATCAATCTGACTATTAGTGTCGCAACTTCAGATGCCTGCTTCTCCCCACCAGAGACGATCAGCACACGGGTACTGGGTCGCTGGATAATACGCCACACTGCGTACAGGGCAGCGAGGGTGGACTTAGCCTCACCCCGCTGAGCCATAACCATACGGAGGCGCGGGCCAGTCTCCATGTACCGAGAGATGTCCCGCTGTTGCTCCGTGAGGCGGAACCCGAGGAATGCCATGCCATCTTCTGCGAAGTCCTCGAACCGCTCGTACTGCTCCGCCAGAACAGCGACATGGGCAAACCTTGTTCGGATGTCCAATTATGCCTCCTTCACCATGTCCTCTTGCACAAGGCTCACGATGTTGTTCGCCCGATTGCGTCGGGTCTGCGCTTGCTCCTTCAGCTTATCCCGTAGAGCACCGAGGTCATCGGAGTCTGCCGGGTCAGCAGTTACTGCGTTGTCCTTCAGGAACTTGATCGCTGCACCAAGCGTTGCCGCATCGGTGGGGATATTGTCATCCATATCCTGCGCGATGCGGGTGTTCAACGACTTGGCGATCAGCCGGTGCAGCTCTTGTAGTTCCGAGAGGCTCGCGGCTTTCTCGGCCATGATTACCAGCCCAGTACCGAGATGTACGCTTCTGCACCCTCGACCTCGATCAAGAACTCCTCGATCTGCTCGGCAGTGTACGCCTTACGATGAAAAGTCTCAGTTAGGATTTCACCATCCTTGAGAACCTGAACGGCCCACTGCACATTCGCAGCGGACTGGTCAGGAAGGATGGCAACTTGTTTGAGCACACGCTGCTCTTTAAATGTCGCCATAGGGACTCCAGAATTAAACGTCGTAGTGACCAGAAACCATCAGAGAGAATGAGGTGTCCATAGGGATAGACGACGGGGATACGCCACCCCCAGTCGGCATCTGCTCCAGTGTAATAGAAGCCACGCCCGGACTAACCCACGCTTGGGGATAATTCCCCGCCGTCAGTGACAGCCCGTTAACTCGGAGAGTCACGGCATGATTGTTATTACTCACGTTACGCGGGGTGAACGGTAGGCCGCTCAGCAGGATGTTCCCAGTGCCGGTGTGGGCAGAGATACCCACCATCAGATTGAAGAACACCCGAGTACCGATCTTGGTGTAGTTCCCAAACTGAACGGTATACGTACCTGCCCCAGCCACAGTGCTACCACTGATAACCGGGGTAAAGCTACCTTCCTCATAATCATCCAGCGTATTTGCATCGCTGGAAGCTACTTGAGTAGCGGGGAAGCTAACACCAGCACCTACCTGCGGAGTAGCACCTTGCAGTGCTACGGACTTGCCGTCCGAGATACGCAGGGCATTGTTGGCGCCTGCGGATCGGAACGCTAAGTCCCCGCCCGTGGTGTACATGCCATGCGTGAAGGTTGCAGGGGCATTCAACCAGATACCGGCACCAGTCCCAGTTAGAAACTCGTTGCCGCCACTATCAAAGCGCACCCGCTCGGTCCCCGCAAGGCTGAGGCCCAAGGCGTCGGCAGCGGGGAAGAACAGTCCGGTATTCTCGTCTCCAGTGTTGCTCACGGCAGGGGCACCGGCAGTACCGTCCGCCACCGTAAGCTGCCCCGAGGCACTGAGCGTTGTGAAGCTACCAGCAGCGGCAGAAGCCCCACCAATCACCGCACCATCGACAGTGCCGCCATTAATATCGATGGTCGTGACCGTACCCATGTTCGCAGTGGTCCCACTGAACGCAGGGTTTGTCAGCGTCTTGTTCGTCAGCGTCTCTGTACCTGCTAAGGTGGCAAAGTCACCGTCTGATAGCGCAGCATTGAACTGAGCAACTGTCCCGGCAAGTGTGTTACTCGTCAGGTTGATCGTCTTGTTTGTGAGAGTCTCTGCCCCCGCCAGAGAGGCGAAGTCTGCATCACTCAGCGCAATGTTGAACTGCGCCAGAGTTCCTGCTAAGGTATTGCTCCCCAAGTTCACAGACTTGTTAGTGAGCGTCTCTGTACCTGCCAGCGTAGCGAAGTCGTTGTCGGACAACGCCGCGTTGAACTGCGCCGTCGTACCCACCAGAGTATTGCCAGTGAGGTTCAGGGTCTTGTTTGTCAAGACCTCAGTACCAGCTAAGGTAGCGAAGTCCCCATCAGAGAGTCCAGCGTTGAACTGTGCGACGGTCCCGGTAAGGGAGTTCGAGCCTAAGTCGATACTCTTACCTACCAGCGTAGCAACTGTGGATCGCTCTGCGATGATCTGCAAAGACGCCCCGGTCTGGGAGTCTGCATACACATCAGCAATCTCCGTGAGGAGTTGACCATACGTAGCCGCCTCTGCCGGATCAGTGGCAGGTGCAAGGTCTGTTACCCGGTAGCCGTTCATGTTCAGGTCAGACAGAAGCTGCGACAGCGGGAACGTACCCTCAATCATCTCTTGCGCGACCCGGACAATCTGGGTGAAGTTCTCATCGAGTACCTGCGGGATGAAGGCAGCACCTCCAGCGAAGGAGTGTCGAGCCTCGGTTGCGCCGGTCTGACGTTGGAGCTTAACAACTACTCCGTTGGGTACAGCAGGGGAGAACGCGATCTTCTTATCAGTCGCGCCTACCCAGCTCCACCCGGTGACTGTCGGAACACCGTCGAACAGGACGGTAATCTCCGAGCGGTTGAAGTATTCGATGGACACGTCAAGCAATACAAGAGTACCATCTGACGTTTCGGTTTGTGAGCTAAGTGCCATAATGGTACTCCTGTAATGTAGTCCATGAGGTGCAGCTTTACAAGCCTGCACCAATGATTTTGGCTGGTAATGCGATCAACGGCACCAGACCAACGCCGTCCTTCATTGCTTCTCCGATCTCCGCGTCGGCAATATGCCCACCGACTTTAATGCCACGGTCAACTGCGATGAGCGCAGGACTGCCGAAGTTCTGCATATCTCCCGAGATAATCTTCGAGAGGTCGGTAAACAGGCCGAACGCACCCATCTGCCCCACAGACTTCCAAGCAAGCTCCTCCTCGCTCAGCTCGGGCTTGCCATTCAAGGCAGTCTGAGCAGACACCGCAAGAGCTGAGAGCGGGAACTGGTACAGCATCAGCAACGATGCAGCAGCTGAGCCATCCCGAGCCAGCGTACCCGACAGCACTTTGTTGTGGGCGGTCAGGGTGAACGAGCGGAACGTGAAGATGAACTTCCCAACAGGGTTCAGCAGGGCGAACGCAGGGGTATCCCCCATACGCTGATGCAGCACAGACTCATCCATCATCTTCGCAAAGGCAGGGCGAGCAGCATCCCACGTCGAGGCGGGCCACTTATCAACGTCCAGACCGTGAGTATCTACGGCTTCCTTCACGAGCTTCAGGGCGGACTCATCCACACCGTACTTCGCCAACTGGGCCGCAGCCCTCGCGTCGCCCTTCGCAGCACTGACCACGACATCCGTGACCAAGTTGCCCACGATGTTCGCCTGAGCGTGGTGAACCCACTTCAAAGCATTCGCGTACGGGACAAGCTGCTGGGTGTGTTGGAGTACGTTGTCCAGACCTGCTTCGCGGGAAATCTCGTACCCATCCTCCAGCCGCTGTGTGAACGGACGCATACGGATGTTGTTGCTGCTCATCCGGCTGAGGATGTCCGTCAGGTGCTGGCTGGTGTTAGGATCACGCGAAGCATCCGCCAGAAGCTGCTTGAACCCCGGCAACTCCTTGACTGCATAGCGAATGGTCTTGAGAGCACCGTACTTCGCCATAGGCGTAGCGATCTCCATCGACTGCCACAGTCCCGACCACGGCAGAGCCACGAGCCGAGTAAACACCTGCATGTTCCGCAGATGCCGCCCCATGTCCGTGCCGACAGGCTCCCCGCGTAGTTTCGCAATGGACCCATCGAAAACGTCCGCAGCTTCCTTCTGCTTTACGGGATCACGCTTCAGCTCCTCCATCAGCTCAGCACGGAGCTTCGTGATGTCACTTGAAGCAGGCATACCCTTGCGGGCGAACGCCACCTGAGTCGATACGCCGTCTGCGTACTGGTTCACGATGTCGGTGATGTTGTTGTCGATCATGTCGGTGACGCGCACCATCTGACCGTCAACCATATCCACCATGCTGTAATCCATGTCGATCCGGTGCTTCAGGAACCCAGCCTTACCCATCTCGTCCTGCTTACCCACCACCACGTCGAGCACTCGCTGCGCGTCCTCACCATGCACTCCAATACTACGGAGGCTATCGCGGACTTGAGCAGCAAGCTCATTCCCACCAGTGACAAACGGGGAGTCCTCACGCAGCCCCTTGCGGAGCGCACGGTCGATGGTGCTCGCAGCTACGTTGTACGAGAGCTTCTCGTCCCAGTTGTTCGCCTTCCGCATGCTGCGGGCCAGCAGGCGTACGACACGTTGATGGGCTTCCTTGGAGGTCAGACCAAGGGCCATGTACCGATCCTGCATGCCCACGATGTTGCCTGCGGACCAGCGCCGGTTATGGAAGCCAGAGAAGTGCTTGATTGCATCGGCACCCTCAACCCCAGCGGCCTTCAGCTCGGCCTCAGCGGCCTTGTACAACTTGTCCAGCGAGTCGGCCATACCCTTGATGCGTGGGTCCACGTTGTCGAACGTGAGCGGCTTACCGAGGCGGATGTGTTGCTCTCGGCGGAACATCTCATTCTGTACGAGCTGGTGAATCTCCTGCTGGTGTTTCATCGCCTCGCGGTGCTTGAATATCTGCTGAGTCGAGCCGAAGCCATCC
>JACCDU010598512.1_pt1 | contig 21760 bp, 20 predicted proteins | sample 7446081 | NCBI WGS metagenome assembly JACCDU01 (sample SAMN15323447, study PRJNA562643) | freshwater metagenome | isolation source: river surface water | place: USA:Blue River Watershed | collected 2017-08-17
CGGACGCCGGTCCGCGAGATGGGCGATGCCGCAGGCATCGGGGCGCAGCCCTGAGCGCAGCGAACCAATCCCTTCCCCTCCGCCAGGAAATGAAAGCTGCGAGGGGGCAAGGGGACACGGTGACACGTGGGCAAGGGGAGGTCCAGTAGCCTGCCTCGGGTAGGGCGGCCATTACCATGGCCGCCGTTCGCCGACGCATGTCCGCGTCACCAGGCGAGGTCCTTTGACCCTGCTGACGTCCGTCCGCCCACGGACGTGATGGCAATCACGTCCCTACCTGGCCGCCCGACTCGAGAGGGGCAAGGGCGCACCGGTCGCCGGAAAAGTTGTAATGAGAAAGCCCCTGGCTAGAGTGTCCTCATGCGAAACCTGCTCCGTATCGGCCTGGTCTGCGTCTGCCTGCTCACCGTCCATGCTCATGCGGCGACGTGGGTGGCGACCTCGAAGCACCCCGGACAGTCCAACCAAGAGGAAATCATCTCCGTCGCGTCGGCCGGAGACGGACAGATCGTCTATGCGGTCACGAAGCTCATCGGCGGCAGCAACGTCCTGGGATCCACGCCCACCACGCTCTGGAAGTCGCAGGACGGCGGCCTGACCTGGGCCACCCTCAGCCACCGGAAGTGAAGCGCGGAGCCGCCTGACTCAGCGCACCCAGAGCCAGAAGGCGCCGAGGAGCAGCAGCACCCAGAACCAGGAGGCGAAGAATCCTACCAGGTCCTCGCGGTAGGCGCGCCATCCCCTGCCCTGTGAAGAGGTGCGCAGGGACAATGCGTCGACAATCAAGGAGCGGCGGCCGGAGTCAGCGGCGAGCGAGACGGAGTCGGACATGGCCAGCGGATCGCCCTCTCGTCCGGGCAGCTCGGTCGGGGTTTCCAAGCGACGGCGAAGATCCGACTGCTCGGACGCCGGCTCGGGCGGCGTGAACAAACTCACGACAACGAGGGCGACGATGCCCGCCAGCAAAGACCAGGCGAAGACGTCAGGATTCCAGTGGTCAAAACGCACGCCGAGCGCGGCCGCGGCGCCGAAGTTGGTCGCATAGGCGGCCACGAGGCTCGCGAGCGCGCCCCAACGGTTGGCGCGGCGCCAGATGACGCCGCCGAGCAGGCCGACACCCATGTAGGTCGCCATGGTCTCGGTGAGCAGGAAGGCGTGCAGCACGCGATCGATGAGGAAATAGGCGTAGGCCACGCCGAGCAGCGAGATGAGGAGCCCGCTGAGCCGGCCCACCAGGAGATAATGGGAGTCCGGCCGGCCGGCCACGAGATGCCGGCGATAGATGCCTTCAGTGAAGAGCGCCCCGCTGCTCACCATGAAGGCCGAGGACGTGGACATGTTCGCGGCAAGCACGCAGGCGATGAGCAGTCCCAGCGAGCCGGGGAAGAGCAGATGCCGGCAAGCGAAGCCGAAGGCCTCCTCGGAGTCGGCCAGCGCGGTCGTGCCGAACGTCCCGCGCGCGAGCATCGCGGCCACCATCAGACCGACCAGCGCCCAGCCGACCGTGCAGACGCGCTTGACGTAGTTGCCCCAGAAGAAGCCCTCGCGGCAGGCGCGCTCATCCCGTCCCGTACCCACCGCTGCCATCTGCTGCGGCTGGGCGAGGATGCCGACGAGCCCATTGACCGTGAGCATGAGGATGAACCAAGGTCCGATGCCGTCCGGCACGGCGAGCGAGAACTTCGCGTCGCCGAGCACGGCGCGCATGCCTTCGAGCCCGCCGACACGGTCCCATCCGAGGGGGAGCAGTAAGAATGAGAGGGCGATGATGAGGAAGCCCTGGAAGAAGTCGGTCCATGCCGAGGCGACCAGTCCGCCGACGAAGCTGTAGGCGATGAAGACGGCGGTCATGGACAGCATGACGGCGTCCGGGCTGAACGCGCCTCCGGCGGCCTGACTGACGACCTTGGCTCCGCCTTTGAGCATGGCGGCGGAGCCGATGGTGAAGAAGACCAGCGCGTAGACGGCGTAGATGCCGCCCATCCAGCGGCCGTAGCGGTCCTCGAAGAGTTCCGCCACGGTAGTGCGTCGCACGCGCCGAAGGATGGGCGCGAAGAGCCAGAAGAAGGGCGTGGCGAAGAGGTTCTTCCACTGGAACCAGATGGCGGAGAGGCCGTGCTGCACGACCGCGCCGGCGAGGGAGACGGGCATCTCGGCGTGCGTGCCCACGCCGAAGCTCTGGCCGATCATCAGCCAGCGGCCGAAACCGCGGCCGCCCAGGAAGTAGTCGCCCGTGCCGCGGACGCGACGCGCCACGACGACGCCGATGCCGATGACTACGGCGAAATAGGCGGCGATGACCGTCCAGTCGGCGGGGTGCAGCATGGGGCGCGGCCTTTATCGCCGCGCCCCGCCCCGATGACCAGCCCCGAAGGGCGTCCGATTCACTTGCCCTTCTTTCCTTTTCCGCCCTTGCCGCCACCGCTGCCGCCGCCACCGCCGCCCCGGGGGGCTTCGGCCTTGGGATCGTAGGCGGGATTGGGCTTGTCGGCGAGCGGGGCCTTCACGGCGGTCTGCCAGTCGGCGAGCAGCTTCTTCATCTCGGCGAGCTTCTGCGGCTGGGACTTGGAGAGGTCCTTCGACTCGGACGGGTCGGCCTTGAGATCATACAGTTCGAAGACCGGACCGTCGAACTTGTGGATCAGCTTGAAGTCGCCGGCGCGCGCCATGCTCATCGGCTCACCGCGCCCGATGAAGCACGGGAAGTGCCAGAAGATGGCCTTACGGCCCGTGGGCGTTCCGGTGCGCAGCGCGGGCCCGAGGTCCACGCCGTCGACGGGCTGTCCCTTGGGCAGCGGCGTGCCGGTGGCGGCGAGGATGGTCGGGTAGAAGTCCATGCTCAGCACGGGCTCGTCGAGCGCCAGGCCGGGCTTGATCACGCCGGGCCAGCGCACGGCGCCGGGGACGCGGATGCCGCCCTCGTAGAGCAGGCCCTTGCTGCCGCGCAGCGGGGAGACTTCGCCGGGCATGCCGCCGTTGTCGGAGGTGAAGACGACGAGCGTGTCCTTGGCCAGGCCGAGGCGCTCGAGCGTGTCGAGCACGCGGCCGATGGCGGCGTCGGCGGCCTCGACCGTGGCGGCGAGCTCGGCGCCCTTGCCGCCGGGCGACTTGCGGGAGTATTTCTCGACGAGCGCCTTCGGGGGGTCGAAGGGCTCGTGCGTCGCGTGGTCGGCGTAGTAGAGGAAGAAGGGCTTGGACTTGTTGGCCTCGATGAACTTCACGGCCTCATCCGCGAAGGCGTCGGAGAGGAAGCGCCCCTTGGCGTCCTGGTAGGCGTCCTTCTCGAAGCCCAGGTCTTCGGGCTTGAGATACTGGTCGAAGCCGCGGCTCTGCGGGTTGCCGGGCGAACCCTTGCGGCCGCGGCCGAGGTTCCACATGCCGATCAGCGTCGTGGCGTAACCGCGCGCCTTGAGCGCCTCGGCGAGCATGACGGTGTCCTTGGGTACCTCGTCGGAGCTCTTGACCGAGAGGATGCGGTGGTGCGGCTGGCCGGGATTGTAGCGTTCGTCGACCACAGTGAAGACGCCGTGCCGCGGGGTGTACTGCCCGGTGAGCAGGCAGGCGCGGGTGGGCGCGCAGTTGGGAGCGGAGGAGTAGCAGTTGCGCAGCACCGCGCCCTGCTTGACGAAGCGGTCGAGATTGGGGGTCTCGGCGAGCTTGCTGCCGGCGAAGGCGGGATCGCGCCAACCCATGTCGTCCATCAGGATGAGCACGACGTTGGTATGAGGCGCGGCGCCGAGGGCGGCGCACAGCGCGAGCAACGGGAGGAGCAGGCGCATGTCAGGAAGCCCGGGATTTCACCTCGTAGGCGTGCGCGACCATGCCCTGCTTGCGCTCGGCGGTCTCGTCCTTGGGGAGGAAGGAACGGACGTACTCGACCTTCACGCGCTCGGCGGAGACCGCGACGCGCAGGTGGCCGGCGGAGGGATGCTTCACGCCGCTGAGGTAGCGGTCCTCATTATAGGCCATGTAGCCGTGGTCGGACGGCATGGGCAGCGACTGGTAGATCACGCCGTCCTTCTCCTGCTGGCAGTACAGATGGTCATGGCCCTGGAAGAAGACCGAGACCTTGTGCTTCACCATGAGCTGGTGGATGGGCAGGTCCCAGCCCGGGCGCTTCTCCTTGAAGGAGCCCTCGCCCTTGCGGCCTTCGCCGCCCCACTCGTAGGTCGAGGCGACCTCGACCGCGCCGCGGCCGGAGCCCATGACGTGGTGGGCGAAGACGAACTTGTGGCGCGCCTTGCTCGTCTCGAGCGTGCGCTTGAACCAGCGATACTGGTCGTCACCGAGGGTCACGCCCCAGCCGTCGCGGTTCTTGCCCTCCTTCTCGGCGCGTCCCTCCTTGCCCTTGGCGCCGCCCTGGAAGCCGCTGTCCACGAGGCCCGGCGAGTGCCAGTAGTTGTCGAGGATCACGAAAAGCGCGTCGCCCCAGGTCCAGGCGCAGTAGGACTTGAGCGTGCCGATGCCGGGGAAGGGCGTGGCGTGGCCGGAGTAGAAGCCCTCGGGGCCGGGCAAGGGGTAGAGGCGGTTGCGGGCGAGCTGGACGCCGACGGCGACGTCGTGGCGCTCGTCCTTCTGCATGAAGTTGAAGAGCGAGGCCTGCTCATGGTTGCCGTTGCAGAGGAAGACCGGCGCGGTCTGGCCGATCAATCCGAGGAACGGGCGCTGGAGCAGGTAGGGCTCGGCGAGGGCGGCGGGCTTCACCTCGCGCACCTTGTCGACGCTGAAGTCGTCCCCGATGCAGATGTGGAAGTCGGGCTTGTCGGCGGCCGCGGCCTGCAGGGTGCGCGCGTAGAGGTCGGGGTGGCTGGACTGAGGGCGCTCGGGATGCGAGTCGCCCTGCACGGTGAAGACGAAGGCCTTGCCGGGCGGCTTGGCGGTGGAGAAGCGCTGCTCGGCGCGCGCGGTGAACGACCCGGCGCCGGGCTTGCGGTAGCTGAGGCGATAGAAGTGCTCCATGCCCGGGGCGAGCCCTTCGAGCGGGATCTCCACGGCCTGGCCGGCGGGGAACGCGGTCACGGCCGTCTTACGCGAGTAACGTCCGGGGGCGGTGCCGACTTCGAGGAAGCCCTCGGCCGCCTCGGCCGACAGGACGCTGGCGACGACCGACTTGTCCGTGGCGCGACCGAGGATCAGTGAGACCTTGGCGTATTCGGACAGCTCCTTGGGCAGGACATAATCACCCTTGAAGGAAGGGCCGCTGGCCTTGGAGGTGTCGCCGCCCTGCCCTTTCTTCTTTCCGCCTCCGCCCTTGGGCTTCTGCTGGCCGAAGGCCGGCAAGGCCGCGAGCAGTCCCATCACCGCGAGGAACTTGCGGCGGAGGAAGGACGGGGTCGGGGCGTCATCCTGCAGGTAGAAAGGATTGGGGCGCGCGGGCTCCTGGTCGGCGGGGCTCATGGGGTGATTCACCTCAATGAACCCCGCCGACGGCAGGAAGTTTTACGCGCCGGCGGCTCAGATCATGCCCATCTCTTCGGCGAGCATGCCGAGCTTGTGCTCAAGCCGACCGAGCTTTTCGGCGATCCTCGCGGATTCCGCTTCGCCCGTCTTCCTGAGCTCGGCCGCTTCCGACCTGAGCGCGCTCATCTCGCTCCTCAGGGCCGCCAGGGTCCTGATGAGCTCGGCGAGCGTCGTCTCGATTTCAGATGAAGTATTCATGTGATAGTGGTTGCGCGTGCAGGAAAAGCCCCGCCGGCCGCACGCGGGCTTGGCGGAGGCGCAGGACCCCGTTTCCGGAGCGTTCAGAGTGATCCCGTCAGTAGGACGTGCGCACGGATCCCCCTAAGGCCGGTTCTGTCTGGAACCGGTCTCGGCGGACGGGACTGCAATTCGTGCGAATCACGCCGGGCAAAGTGCGTCGCGCATGGCCCTGCGCAAGCCGGAAATCCTTCAAGAAAGCTTCTTGAGCTCGCCCGTGCTGTCCCCGAGCTGGACGTCCCTGATGTCCATGCGGTTGAGCAGGCTGACCCAGAGGTTGTTCAGGGGGGTCTCGCGCTGGTAGACCACGTGGCGGCCGGGGCGGAGGGTGCCGCAGCCACGGCCGGCCAGGAGGATCGGCAGGTCGTCATGATTGTGACGGTCGCCGTCGCCGTTGCCCGAGCCGTAGACCACCATCGAATGGTCGAGCAGGGTGCCGTCGCCTTCCTTCACCGACTTCAGCTTCTGCACGAAGTAGGCGAACTGCGTCGAGTGGAACACGTTGATGTCCTGGATTTTCGCCAGCTTGTCCGAACTGTTGCCGTGGTGGGAGAGACTGTGGTGCCCTTCGCGGACGTTGATGAAGGGATAGGCCCGGTTGCTGCCCTCGTTGGCGAAGACGAACGTGCAGACGCGCGTGGTGTCGGTCTGGAAGGCCAGCACCGCGAGGTCGGCCAGCAGACGGAGATGCTCCTCGTAGCTCTGGGGGATGCCGGAAGGCGCGCGCACGCCGGCCGGCAGCGCCTTGCGGGCGTCCTGGGCGGAGCGCGCGATGCGCTGCTCGAGCTCGCGGACGGCGGTGAAGTACTCGTCGAGCTTCATCTGGTCGCCGCGCCCGAGACGGAAGTTGAGCTCGCGGTAGTCCTCGCGCACCACGTCGAGCACGCTCTTGCGGGCGGCGTCGCGGCGGGCGCGCTCCTGGTCGGTGCCGGAGCCGAAGAGCCGCTCGAAGATCAGCTGCGGGTTGACCTCCTTGGGCATCGGCTGCGTTTCGGAACGCCAGGAGATGTTCGACTGGTAGACGCAGCTGTACCCCGAATCGCAGCCCCCGGCGAGACGGCTGGCCTCGGTGCCGATCTCCAGCGAAGCGAGGCGCGTGCGGTCGCCGATGCGGGCGGCGGCGAGCTGGTCGGCGGAGATGCCGGCGCGGATGTTGGCTCCGTCGGTCTTGCGCGGCTGCGCGCCGGTGAGGAAGGCGGCCATGGCGCGGGCGTGGTCGCCGCCGCCGTCACCGTGGGCGCGGGCCTTGTCGGCGGTGAGTCCGGTGAGCACGGAGAATTCGGACTTCACCGCGTCGAGCGGACGGAGGATGGGCGGAAGCTTTCCGGGGAGCGCACCTTCGCCGCCGACGCGCCAGCCGTCGTAGTTCACTCCGTTCGGCACGTAGACGACCGCCAGGCGGTTGGGCGCGGCCTGCTTGGTCGGGGTGCTGCCGGCGGCCCAGGAGGTCTGGACGCCCATCGCCTCCAGCCAAGGCAGGGCCATGGTGACTCCGAGTCCCTTGAGGACGGTGCGGCGGGTGACGGAAAGGTCGCGACGCATGGGGTTCACTTCACAGTCTTGGGGGGAACGGGGACGGTTGCAACCTGCGATGAACCGCGACGGAGCCGGAAGGGCGCGCTTTCGACGACGGCCTTGACCATCGTGGAGAAACGGGAGCCGCCCTTGAGCGTCTTCTCGACGATTTCATCAAGGGCCGGCTCGTCGTAGTAGTCCAGGCCCCGGCCGAGGGCGAAGGTGAGCAGGTTGGCGGCGAGGTTGCGCACGAACTTCCGTTCGTCGGCCCGCAGCAGGCGCTTGAGCTCGGCGGCGCCGGAGAAGGCGCGTCCGTCGGGCAGTACGCCCGCCGGGTCGATGCGACGGCCCTCGTCCATGTCGCGCAGGCGGCCGATGGCGTCGAACTTCTCGAAGGCGAAGCCGATCGCGTCCATCCGGTTGTGGCAGGAGGCGCAGGCGGGATTGGCGCGGTGCTGCTCCATGCGCTCACGCAGGGTGCCCTTGAGCTCCTTCTGGGATTCGAGCGCGGCGACGCCCGCGGGAGCGGGAGGCGGCGGCGTGCCGAGGATCTGCTCGAGGATCCACTTGCCCCGCTTGACCGGCGAGGTGCGGTCCGGATTGGAAGTCGCCGTCAGGATGGAGGCCTGCGTGAGGAGCCCGCCGCGCTCGCCCTTGGGCAGGCTGACGCGCACGAACTCATCCGAGGCGCGGCCGCCGGGATGGGGCAGGCCGTAGAGCCGCGCGAGCGGCGCGTTCACATAGGTGAAGTCGGCGTCGAGCAGGTCGGTCAGCGGTCGGTCCTCGCGGATGACCTCGGCCAGGAAGAGCTCGGTCTCGCGGGACATGGCCGCGCGCATCCCGTCGTCGAACTCGGGGAACATCTTGGGGTCGGGTTCGACGGCGGAGAGGCGGCGCAGCTGGAGCCACTGGATGCCGAAGCCGGTGACGAGGTGGGCGGAGCGGGGATCGCGGAGCAGGCGCGCGGCCTGGACGTTGAGGTTGGCGTGCAGCCGGCCGGCGAACGCCTCCTGCAGCAGGCCGTCGTCGGGCATCGAGCCCCAGAGGAAGTAGCTGAGACGTGAGGCCAGGGCGAACTCGCCGACAGGATGCGCCTCCGGCTCCTTGGGCCGCTCCTCCTGCTCGGCGCGGAACACGAACTTGGGCGAGGCGAGGCAGACCGCGACGACCGCGCGCGCTCCGTCCTCCCAGCCGCCGCCGGCCTTCTCGGCATCGAGGAAGACGCGCGAGTAACGCGTCAGCTCGGCGGCGGTGACGGGCCGGCGGAAGGCGCGGGAGACGAACCAGTTGACGATGGCGCGCGCCCGGGGCTCGCCCTCGAGCTTGCCGGCCACTTCGGCCAGACGGCGCTCCAGGCCGGTGCGGGCGTCGAGCGGGCCGATGAGGCGGATGCGGTGTCCGGAGAGCGAACGCTTGCCCTTGTAGCCCGCGGCGGGCGCGTTGGTCCAGGTGAGCTTCAGCTCGTGCTTGCCGGCGGGCAGGCTGAACTTGGCCTCGTGCGTGCCGAAGCGCCGGCTGGACGTCGGCTTGACGCTGAGCCGTCCGACCTGGCGTCCGGCGACGGTCACGGTCAGTTCGGCGGGCGGATCGGTGCGTTCGCCGCCCGCCCAGAGGTCGATGCGCGCGACATACTCGCCGTCACGCGGCGCCTCCACCTGTCCCGCGATGGTGGTCGCGGGCAGGAAATAACGGGCCTGCTCCTCGACGCGGCCGCGGGGCAGCATGCGGGAGAGGTCGAGATTGAAGGAGTCGGGCTCGGACGCCTTGTCGGGCAGCGCGAGCGCGGCGATGCGTTCGCCCGCCGAGAGGAAGCGCTCCAGATGCACCGGGGAGAAGGAGAGCACGTCGCCGATGTTGTCGTAACCGTAGCCGGTGTCGTCGGCCGGGAAGTCGGCGGAGAAGTCGCCGGACACCAGGCAGAGGTCGCGCACGGTGGCGTTGAACTCCGTGCGGTTGAGACGGCGCACGGTGACGCTGCCGGGGTCGGGCTTCTGGGCCAGCGTGGCGCGACGGAGCAGGGCGTTCACGGCGCCCGACAGGCCCTCGACCTCGGACGGCGTGGGCCGCACCTTCTTCTTGGCGGGCGGCATCTGCCCGTCCGACACGAGCTGCAGCAGTTCGCGCCACATCCGCTGCTGTCTGAACATGCCGGAGTCGTCCTTGATCGCCTCCAAGTCCAGCCCGCCCTTGGTCAGTTCAGCGTCGTGGCATTCGTAGCAATGCTTGTGGAAGAAAGGCACGACGACCTTCTGGAACTCCTGCTGCGCCGAAAGCGAGCAGGCCAGACCCAGGGCGGAGAAGCCCAAGGCGGCCCGGCAGACGGAGGTCAGGGCGGTCGGCACACCTTAAAGACACGGGGGACAGGCACCTGTTGCAAGTGCCCCCGAGGGGTGGCCGAGCGGGAAAGGCCCCCGATTAAACTCGTAAAATGATGTCTGTCATGTAGTTATGAATTTAACTAACGTCAAAAACCCCGCCCTCATAACCCGTCATCGGCCTTAAAAAACCCTGTAAAAACGAGCACTAATAGGCAACCTAAGCACTTGGGCGGTGTTTTCCTATTCGCCCCCTTCTGAGATGCCCCGCCACCCCGCCCGATCTCTTCTCGCCCTTTGCTCCCTGGTCGCCGCCGGACAGCTGTCCGCCGTCGCCCTGGACGGTCTGGTCAAGAACTCGCCGTTCGGCCACGGCGGACCCGGAGGACCCATGGACGCCAAGCCCGGCACGATCGAGTTCCGCGGCATGTACACCGACAAGGGCACCACTTATTACAGCATCTACAACGTCTCCACCAAGCAGTCGGCCTGGATCGCGAAGGGCGAGATCATCGAAGGCGTGACTCCGATGACGATCAAGGACTTCGACCCCGTGGAAGAGTCCCTCATCGTCGACAGCGGCGGCCAGCCCGTGCGTCTCGCGATGCGGACGGCCACCGTGGTGCCTTACACCGGAGCCCAGGCGCCCGTGGCGGCCACGGTCGTCTCCGGCGCGGCGACGAGCGGAGCCCCCACCGGCGGACCCGCCGCCCCGGGCGGCCCCCTTTACAACGGCGGGCAGCCGCCGACACGCGAGCAGATCGAAGCCTTCCGTGAGGAGATGAAGCGGCGCTACGGCGACCGCGGAGGCCGAGGACCCGAGGGCGCCGACCCGCGCGCGTCCCGCGGCGATGACCGTGGCAGCCCGAGTCAGACTTCGCGTGACGCGTCGCGTCCTCCGAAATCCTCGCGCTCCCGCTGACACTTCCATGACCCAATCCCGCCATCCCGCCCGCCGCCTCCGCAAGGGCTTCACCCTGCTCGAGATCCTGATCACCATCGCCATCATGGCGATGCTCATCGGCGTCGTCGTGCAGAACCTCGACAAGTTCTTCGGCCAGGGACAGGAGGGCGCCGCCAAGGTCTTCGTGAAGTCTTCGCTCGAAGCGCCGCTGATGAGCTACCGCAGCCATCTCGGCGACTACCCTTCGACCGAGGAAGGCCTCAACGCGCTTGTCACCGCCCCGGAAGGCAAGGCCGACCGCTGGCGCGGGCCCTACGTCAAGGCCTCGGGCGGCAAGCTTCCCGTCGACCCCTGGGGCGAGGCGTACCTCTACCGCTACCCCGGCACCAAGAATCCGGATTCCTACGACCTCTTCTCCAAGGGGCGTGACAAGCAGCCGGACACGGCGGACGACATCGGCAACTGGTGAACCGCAGGACCGCCGAGCATCCGGCGCCCGCGCCGGCGCGACGCGGCTTCACCCTGCTGGAGACGCTGCTGGTCATCGCGATGATCAGCATGCTCATGGGCGTGATGATCGGCGGAGCCACCTCGCTGCTGAAGGGCACGGCGCGCTCCGATCCCGAGGACGCGCTGCTCTCGCTGATGCAGCGCATGCGCCGCAAGGCCGTCGAGACGGGGCGCGAGACCGAGCTGCGCCAGACCGAACGGCTGGCGGGCGAAGAAGGTCCCGACTTCGTCTGGAACGACGGTCGCGACGAACGGGAGGAGCGCCTGCCCGTGCGCGAGGACGTGCAGGTGCGCGTGATCGGCCCCGAGGTCGACGGCGCCATCCTCATCGGCGGACGGGCGCAGGAGGATCCCGTGCCGCGCATCCGCTTCCATCCGGACGGCACCTGCGACCGCGTACGCCTCGAAGTGGTGCGAGACGGCAACCGCTCCGTGCTGCCCATCGACCCGCTCACCTGCGCGCCGCTGCCGGCCGAGAACGCCCGATGAGCCGACGCGCCTTCACCCTCATCGAGGTCCTGGTGAGCCTCGCCATCTTCGCCCTCGCGGCCGTGAGCCTCGGCGCCGCCTACTCCAACGTGCTGCTCAGCCGGCAGACGCTGCGCGTCGACGAGCAGGCGATCGAGGACCGCGCGCGGGTGCTCGGCGCCATGCTCGAGGCCCCGAACTATGACGACGTGCTGACGGGCGGGGAGATCAACCTGCCCGACGACCGCACCGCACGCTGGAAGGGCGAGATCGAGGCGACGCCGGTGAGCGACCTCTTCCGCGTGAAGATCGAGGCCGAGATGGAGGGGTCGGACGGCGAGACGGTCGAATGGACCGAGGAACGCCTGGTGCTGCGCCCCACGTGGTCCGTGCCCGGCGACAAGGCGAAGATCCTCGCCGACGCACGCGTGCGCCTGGAGCGTGAGCGCGGCTACACCGAGTCCGGGCGCACGAGCGTCAGCACCTCGACCGCAGGAGGGCCCGCCCTCAGCGGCTCCAGCGGCATGAAGGGATCCCAGTTCACCTCCAAGGGCTCGAATCAGAAACGTCCGTCGACCGACCCTGCCGGCGGCAGACGTCCGCCCAGCCCCGACGGCGGAGGCGGGGGCAAGTCGGGGGGCGGCAAGTCGGGAGGCGGAGCTCCGCGCGGCGGAGCCGGCGGTGGCGGTGGCGGAGGCCCGCCGGGAGGCGGTGCAGGAGGAGGCGGCGCGCCTGCGCCGAGACCCATCCAATGAGGCGCGGCTTCACCCTGCTGGAGTCACTGATCTCGCTGGCGCTGCTCAGCGTGCTGATGGTCACGCTCAACTCCTTCCTCTTCTCGATGAGCGAGCTGTGGGGCGAAGGCCGCGACCGACGCCTCTTCGACCAGCACGTCCGCGCGGCGACGCGCCAGGTCCGCGAGACGTTCGAGGCCGCCACGCTGGGGCCGGGCGCCACCGGCGTCATCATGAAGCTGGCCCGGACGGACGACGCGCTGGACGAAGCCCGGCTCTCCTTCCACCTGCCCGACGCCGGCCGGCTGGCCGACTGGCCCGAGGCCCCGCTGCCCGACGTCGACTTCACCCTGCACGCCGAGGAGGGCCGCGGGCTCATCCTCCGCTGGCAGTCGCGCCTGGAGATCGAGCGCGACCTCAACGACGTGCACGAGACCGTGCTCACTCCCTTCGTCGACCGGCTCTCCTACGACTACTACGACCCCCAGCTGCGCCGCTGGACCACCGAGGAGGAGCCCAAGCGCAATCCGTCCGGCTCCGGCCTGCTGCAGCCCGCGCGCATCCGCCTGCACTTCGCGCGCGGGGCGCTGGAAGCCGAGCGCACCATCGACCTTCCCGTGAGGAGGACGGGCATCTCGCGCCCATGAGACGCCGCCGCGGATCGGTCCTCGTGGTCGTGCTGGTGCTCATCTCGCTGGCCTCCCTCCTGCTGGCGCAGTTCATGGAGGACAACGCCCTCGAGCTGACCATGGCGGCGCATGACAACGACCGGCGCCGCCTCCGCTCGGCCGCCCAGTCCGAGCTCGAGCTCGCCCTCGCCGTCATCGCCGAGATCCGCGCCGTCGACCTCAACAACATCCACAACCCGGCCCAGGGCTACGAGGACCCGCACGGCTACTCCGGCATCCCCCTGCCCGAGGACATGGAGGTGCAGTTCGACTTCGAGGACGAGAGCGCGAAGCTTCCGCTCGCCCTGCTGGACCGCAACGGGCTGATCCAGCTGCTCTACGCGCTCGGCCTGGAGCAGCGCGACGCCGAACGCGTGTCCGACTCGATCGTGGCCTGGACGAGCAAGCGATATGAGTCGACGGAGGAGGAGGCCCGCGACGCCGCCTACGAACGCCGCGAGCTCTCGCACCGCCCCGCCCGCCGGCCGATCCGCTCCTTCGAGGAGTTCCGCGCCATCGGCGTGGCCAAGGACTTCTTCTTCGACGAGGAGGGCCGGCCGACCCCCCTCTTCGAGTCCTTCCGGAAGTGCGTCAGCCTCTACACCTTCCGCAAGGCCAACATCAACGCCGCCTCCGACGCCGTCCTGCTCGGGGTCGGGATGAGCGAGGACCAGGTGGCGCTCATCCGTGAGATGCAGTCCGAACAGGGCAAGCGCGCCTTCGGCCAGCCGCGCTACTTCCGCACCAGCACCGAGGTGCGCACGCTGCTCGGCGCCAACGCCCCCGTCGCCCTGCTGGACGACGAATGCCAGCTGCTGTGGGTGCACGTGACGGTGAAGCAGGGCCTGGCCCGCTGCCGGGTGAGCGCCCTCATCGGCGTCGGCGACGACGTGTCCTTCGGCGCTCCGGCGCCCAATCCCGACGAGACCCCGGTGGACGACCCGCTCGGCCGGGGCACGCTCTCCCGCGCCAGCACCGCGACCTCGACAACGGGCGCGGGCGCCGTTAAGCCCAGCACGGTCGCGACCGCCACCCCCGGCATCGTGCCGCAGACCGCCGCCCCGCGCGCCGCCACCGGCGGCCGAACCTACGTGAAGACCCTGACCTACCCCCTTCCCATCCTCGCCTGGAGCGAGGACAACGGCCCGGCCGCGCCGGCGCCCCGCGAGGACGAATGACATGAGCGCGCCGCTTTCCAAGATCATCGGCGAAGTCCAGCGTCCGCCCGGCGCCGCCCTCGTGCCGGCCACGCGCTTCTTCGTGCGCCGCGTCGCCGTCGAAGGCGAGGACGTCGCGGGCCAGGTGGCCCTCGCGCTCGAGGCCGCGTCGCCCTTCCCCGCCGAGCAGATGCTCGTCGGACACGTCGTCGCCGCCGACGGACGTTCGGCGCTCGCCTACGCGGCCCATCGCCGCCGCTTCACCGCGGAGGAGAGCTTCGCCTGGCCGGACGACTGCCAGGTGGTCCCGGAATTCCTCGCCCTCTGCGGGCATCGGCCGGCCGGCGACGGAGTCACGCTCCACCGTTCCGAAGAGCGGCTCATCGCCCTCGCCTGGAAGACGGACGAGGCCCTGCCCGCCGTCGTGCTGAGCGCCGAACGCGCCGACACGGACGAGGCGGCCCTGGCCCGTGAGGCGGCGCAGCGCGCCGGACTCCCTGACGGCGCGCCCGTGGAGACCCTGGCCGGCGCCCTCGTGGGCGAGCAGACCGAGGCCCAGCTCGTCCTCCGCGCCGAGGACGGACGCCCTTACGTCATCCTCAAGCGCGCGCTGGACGAGGCCGACATCCGGGACGCCGACTTCCTCGCGGAACGCCGGAAGAAGGAACGCGTCAACCTGGTCCTCTGGAACCTGCTGCGCGCCGCCGCCGCGGTGGTCGCCGTAGCGGCCGCGCTGGACGTAGCGGCCCTGGCCCTCGGCTGGAGCAACGGCTCCAAGCAGGCCCAGGTGGATTCCCGGCGCGAACTGGTCGCCGACCTCGAGTCGGCGCAGGCCGTCTCCAACCGCGTCATGGAGCTCGGCATCAAGCGGCCGCTGCCGCTCGAGATGCTGGCGATCGTCAACGAGCACCGGCCCGCGGCCGTCGAGTTCCAGCAAGTCAGCTGCAAGAGCAACGTCCTGCTCGAGATCGAGGCCCGCACCGCCAACGCGGGCGACATCGGAGACTACGAGAAGGCGCTCTCCGCCCTGCCCGAAATCGCCTCGGTCGTGAGCAGCGACATCCGCGCCCGTGACAGCTACACCACCTTCTCGGTGGCCGTGACCTTCCGCCTCGACGCCCTGCGCAAGGCCGTCGCCGCCGCCAAGCAGACCGCACCCCAATGAAGCACCTCTTCTTCCGACTCCAGCCGCGGGAACGCGTGATGGCCGTCGCCGCCGCCGGCGTCGCCGCCTTCCTCTGGTCGACCGCGGCCTGGGAACGCGCCCGCGGGGAATGGGACGCCGCCGAGGGACTGGACACGGTCGCCGGCGTGCAGCAGGGCTGGATCGGCCGCGAGAAGGAGATCCGCGCCGCCGCCGCCGAAGCGATGCAGGGGCTCGAGGCCGGCCGCGGCTATGACGAGGCGCGCCTGGTCGCCGAGGCGGTGCAGGCCGCCAAGGACGCCGGACTGAACGCCAGCACGGACGCGCCGAAGTCCCAGAAGGCCGGCAAGTTCGCCATCCACTCGCTGCAGATGAACTGCCGCCGGGCCGACCTCGGCTCGGTGGTCCGGTTCTATGAGAACGTGAGTCCGCGGGCGCCCTACCTCGCCCTGGGCAACTTCTCCCTGCAGGCCGACCGCGGCGACGCGGGCACGGTCTCCGTGAACATGCAGATCACGGCGCTGGAGCTGCTGGAGCCTCCCGCCCCCCAGTCGCCGCCTCCCGCCGCCCCAGGCGGATCCGCGACGGCGCCCGAGGCGAAGTGAGCCGGCTCAGAAGCGGAAGCTGGAGCTGACTTCGACGACCGCCGAGACGATCGCGAAGGCGATGAAGGCGACGAACGAGAAGGCCGCCATCAGCACGCTCGCGGAGATGGTCTGCGAGAGCGTGCCCAGCCACCGGTCGAGGTCGGCGCGGTAGGAGCGGGCGATGTCGCGCAGTCCCGGGGCGAGGTTGCCGGTCTGCTCCGCGATGGCGACGCGGTCGAGCAGGAGGCGCGGGAAGTAGCCCGTGCGGCTGAGCGACTTCGACAGGCTGTCGCCCTCGAGCACCCGGTCGGTCGCCGAACGGAGCTGGGCGCGGATGGCGCGGTTCGGGGCGGTGCGCTCCGCGAGACGGAGGGCCTCGGCGGTGGTGATGCCGTTCTCCAGCAGCACGGCGAGCGTGTGGCAGAAGTTGAGCACGGCCACGCGCATGACGAAGGCGCCGGCGAGCGGCACGCGGAGGAGGAGGGCGTCCGAGGCGAGTCGCCCCGCCTCGGTGCGGCGCCAGCGCCAGATTCCGAAGCCGACGGCGCCGGCGACGACGAGGAACACCGGCGCGGCCACGATGAAGAACTGGCTGAAGCCGACGAGGAGCCGGGTGGCCAGGGGCAGGTTGCCGCCGAGCGAGGCGAAGAGCGTCTCCAGGCGCGGCAGGAGGAAGGTGACGAAGAAGAGCACGACGCCGGTCGCGACGAAGCAGATGAAGGCCGGATAGGACAGCGCGGCGACGAGCTTGCGGCGGAACTCCTTCTGCTCCGTGAAGTGCGTGATCAGCCGCTCGATCACCTCGCGGATGTTGCCCGTGGCCTCGCCCGCGGCGATGAGGTTGAGCGTCTGACCGTCGAAGACCTGCGGGAACGACCCCATGGCCGCCGAAAGGCTCTGGCCCTCGCCGAGGCGCGTCCAGAGGCCGGCGCAGAGGGTCCGGAGACGGGACTTCTGCAGCCGGAGGGAGAGCAGGCGGAGCGCCTCTCCCGCCGACATCCCGCTGCGGATCAGGTCGGCGAGGGCCTCGAGGAACGGGAGGCACTCGGCGGCGGTGGGCGGCTGCTCCGCGTCCTTGGCGCCCTTGGCGGCGCGCTCGGCGGCCGCGAGGTCCTCGACCTTGACCGGCCGCAGCCCGCGGGCCTGGAGGCGCCGGAGCGCCTCGCGGCGGCTCGGCGCGTCGACGTCGCCCTCGGTGACCGAGCCGTCCGGGGACTTCGCGGTGTAATGGAAGGTCGCCACCGGACTACTCGTTCGAGCTGAGGTTGCGCACGAGCTCGTCCATCGTGGTCAGGCCGGCGACGACCTTGATCCAGCCGGCGCGCGCGAGGGGGCGCATGCCCTGCTCCATCGCCTTCTCGGTGAGCTCGCGGTTGCTGACGCGCGCCACGATCATGTCGTGGAGGGGCTTGGGGTGGAAGATCTCGAAGACCCCGACGCGGCCGCGGTAACCGGTGCCGCGGCACTTGCGGCAGCCCGCCGGCTCGCGGAGCTCGGTCACGCCGGCCAGTTCCGGCTCGCCCATGCCGAGGGCCTGGAGGGCGGGCAGCACCTTGGCGCGGTCCACGGGGACGGTGCGGGCGCAGTCCTGGCAGAGACGCCGGACGAGGCGCTGGGCGATGACGAGCTCGACGGCCGAACCGACGAGGAAGGGCTCGACGCCCATGTCGATGAGGCGCGTGATCGCCCCGGGAGCGTCGTTGGTGTGGAGGGTCGAGAAGACGAGGTGGCCGGTGAGCGAGGCGCGGATCGAGATCTCGGCGGTCTCGAGGTCGCGGATTTCGCCGACCATGATGACGTCCGGGTCCTGGCGCAGCGTGCTGCGCAGCGCGCTGGCGAAGGTCAGGCCGATCTCGGCCTTGGTCTGCACCTGGTTGGCGCCGGGGACCTCGTACTCGATGGGATCCTCGATGGTGACCAGACGCAGCTCGGGCGAGTTGATCTCACGGAGGAAGGCGTTGAGGGTGGTCGACTTGCCGGAGCCGGTCGGACCAGTGACGAGGATGATGCCGTGCGGGTAGTCGAGCACCCGGCGCACGGCCCCTGCTCCTCGGCGTTCATGCCGATGCGGTCCATGTCGTAGGCCTCCTTGCGCTGGTTGAGCAGACGCAGCGAGACGGACTCGGCGTAGATGGTCGGGATGGTGGAGACGCGGATGTCCAGGACGTTCTTGCCGTCGCGGAAGTTGATGCGGCCGTCCTGCGGCAGCCGGCGCTCGGAGATGTTGAGGCGCGCCATGATCTTGAGGCGCGAGATGATGGCGTCCTGGAAACGGGCGAGGTTCTCGGGCAGAGGGATCGCGACGAGCAGGCCGTCGACGCGGTAGCGGATGCGCAGGTGGCCTTCCTGGGGCTCGAAGTGGACGTCGGTCGCGCCCTCGGCGACGGCCTGCGTGAGCACGTCGGTGACGAAGCGCACCACGGCGGCATCCTGGTCCGCCTCGACGTCGGTCTGCGGGGCCTCGACGGCCTCCGCGGCCTCGGGGTCCTCGTCAAAGCTGCCGGAGCCCACTCCGTAGTTCTCGGTGATGAGCGAGGCGACGCGTTCGGGCGGGGCGAGGTGCCACACGGGACGGCGCGGCGCGAAGGTGGCGACCCAGTCGGCCACGTCGGGATCGGGCGGGAGCGGCGAGGCGAGGTGCAGACGGCCCTCCTCCGCGCCGGGGAAGCGGACGGGGACGACCTGGGCTTCGCCGGCGAGACGCGCCGGCAGGATCTTGACGCCTTCCGGATCGGCGGCGGGTTCGTCGAGGACGGGCAGGCCGGTCTCGTCGGACAGCGCCTTGAGCAGGCCGGCCTCGTCCAACCCCAGCCCCTGGGCGAGCAGCCGGAAGCGCGCGTCGCGTCCGGACTCCTCGTAGGCGGCCCGGGTCTCGTCGGAAAGGCGCGCGGCGAGGGCCGCCGGAAGCCCGTGCCGATGGACGACGGAAGGCATGGTCACTTCTTGGCGGGCGGCGCCGGCACGGCGCCGGGCTTGCGGTCGATGACCTCGGAGAAGTCCTTGCCGACCTCGCCCTGACGGGTGCGCTGGATGGAGTCCGCGCTGTCGGCCGGGGTGTTGGTGAGCACGTAGGGCCGGAGGAAGATGACGAGGTCCTGGCGCACCTTCTTGGTGGTGGAGGAGCCGAGGAGGTCGCCGAGGATCGGGATCGGGCCGAGGCGCGAGGTGTCCTTGGTGTCCACGTTGCGCTGCACGCCGCCGAGGACGATGATCTCGCCGCTGTTGGCGCTGACGAAGGACTCGGTGCGACGGCTGCCGATGATGGGCTGCTCGTTGCCGTCGAGCAGCACGGTGCCGATGATGTCGTCTACCGTCTGGGTCAGCTGGATCTGCACCGAGCCGTCCTTGCCCACGAGCGGCAGAACGCGCAGCTGGATTCCGATCTCGCGCTGGGAGACCTGCGAGGTGACCGTGCCGGCGACGACGGTGGAGGTCGAGGTGCCGGTGATGATCGGGCGGGACTCGCCGGAGAAGATGGTCGCTTCCTTGTTGTGCGAGGTGGTGACCGCGGGCACGGAGAGGAACTTCGTGTCGCCGAGGCGCGGGGTGGAGCTGAGGGAGATGATGCCCGAGAGGTCGGAGCCCGCGAGGAGGGCCTGCGCCGTGCCGGCGCCGGCCACGGTCGCGTTGCCGCCGGAGAGCGCGCCGCCCTGGACGTTGCCGCCCACGCCGATGAGCTTGCCGTTCTGCAGCGTGAGGCCGAGCGCGGTGATGCCGCTCTGCTCGTTGTCGCTGAGGGTGACCTCGGCCACGACGCACTCGATGCGCACCTGCGGCAGGACGACGTCGACCTTCTCGACGAGGTCCTTGAGCAGCTGGAGGTCGGACTTGGTGCCGGAGGCGACGATGGAGTTGCTGCGGACGTCGGGCAGGACGGTCAGCATCTGGCTGAACTCATTGGCGCCGGACTGCTGCGTGGTGGTCGCCGCGGTCGCGCCGGCGGCGGTCGGGACCGGAGCGGGCGTCGGGACGGGCGTGCGGCTGAGGGTGGTCCGTGAGCCGCCGTTGGCCCGCTGGGCCGCGGTGGTCTGTCCGGTGACGAGCTGGGTGATGAGCGTGGCGACGTCCTGCGCGGTGGCGTTGCGCAGGAAGATCACCTCGGTGCGCGTGTTGGGGTCGCTCGAGGCGTCGAGGGTCGAGATGAGGTTGTCGAAGAAGGGGTGCTGGTCGGCGGACCCCATCAGCACGACGCGGTTGGTGCGCTCGTCGGCGGTGAAGCTCGTGCCGGTGCTCAGGCGGAAGGGCGCGCCGCCCGAGGTGGTGGGGGTGCGCAGGAGCGCCGTGAGCTTGTTCACGACGTCGGTGGCCATCGCGGCCTTGAGGTCGTAGACCTTGGTCACGATCGAATCGAGCTGCGGGCGGTCGATCTCGGCCACGAGGGCCTCGATCTTCTGCAGGTTCATGATCGAATCGGTGACCAGGACGGCGTTGTTGCGGCTGAAGTAGACGGGCGGCGAGGCCAGCTGGGTGTTGAGCATGCCGGTGAGCGTGGGCAGGACCTCCTGCGCCGCGGCGTGCTTGAAGGTGAAGATCTTGGAAGCGATGCGGCCGCTGGGCGGCAGCTTGAGCGTCGATTCGCTGATGAGCGAAGGGGACTCGGCCTTGGCCACGAGATTGGGGACGATCTTCAGGAACTTGTCACCCTGCTGGATGACGGCCACGCCGTTGAGGGCGAGGAGGGTCTCGATAGCGAGCAGGGCGTCATCGCGCGTCGCGGTCTCGGGCAAGGAGAGCGAGTAGACGTTGGCCGGCAGCGCCTGCGGACGGAGGATGCTCTTGCCGGTCCAACGGGCCAGCAGCTCGAGAACCTGGGCGACGGTCTCGTCACGCAAGATGACCGGGCCGACGATGTCAGATCCGAGCAGGGGAGCGGCGGGAGTCGCGGCGACGGTGCCGGCCACGGCAGGAGCGGACGGGGCGACGGCGGCAGGCGTCGGAACGGCGACGGCGGGTGCAGGCTTGGGAGCCGCCGGAGTGACCGCCGCGGGAGCAGCTGCCGGAGCCGGAGCGGCCGGGACTTGCTGCCCGAAAAGGGATGAGCCGGACCACGCCGCCATCAGGCAGAGCTGAAAAAGGGGCTTAAAAGCCCGACGGTCACGTGGGGTAAAACGAGGGTAAATCACAGTCTTAGGGTACGCTCGAATAACACCAAAGGGGATGATTAGTTCGATTGTTTTTTAGGTTTTTTGGCGTTTTTGAACGGTTTCGCCCAAATAATAGGGGGTTAGTTATGTGAACTAATGTTCACTTTCAACTTGTGCTGCAGGCTGTGCGGCGCATTCGATGGAAAGCATCATGCGAGAGGACATCCCGGAATGGCTCGGCAAGCCGCCAAGACGCGGGACGGAAAAATGGAATGAGTGGCTCGAACGGTGGAGGCGTTACGCCAAGGAAGCGTTGCGCGACGAGGCCGCCGACGACCCGGATTACGACTTCGGCCTGCTCACGCCCGAGGAACGCTGGCGGGTGGCCCTGCGGCAGGAGATCCTGCGGCGCATCGCCGAAGGCAGGGCGGGCTCACCGGCCCCGCTCGACGTCCGTCGGCGGATCTCCGACATCGCGCATGCGGCGGTGGTGGCCTGGCAGGTGGGGCGTTCCACCGTGCGGCCGCCGGATGACGAGAAGCGGCGTGAAGCGGAGGCCTGGGCGTCCGATCGGAACAATCCCCGTCGGCGTCGCATCGCGCACGCCGTGCGCTACGGCTTCCTGGCCGGACTCGGCGGAGAGCCCTGCTCACCCCTTTGGAACGCGCCCGACTACGTCGCGGGATATGAGGCGGCGTGGGAGGCGGGCATCGATCTCGCGATCGAGGCCGACCCGCGTGGCTGAAGACGGGGGGTTGCGAAAGCGCTCGGCGCGGGCAGATTAGGCGCCCTCAAGATCTCTCATGGACTACGTCACCCCGATCCTCCTGCTCGTCCTCATGGGCCTCACGGCCTACGCCCTCTTCTTCCGGAAGCAGGGCGCCGGCGACGCCTCCTCCGCGCTGCTCATCGAGGACCTGCGGCGCCAGCTGACGCAGGCGACGGCGGCGGCGGAACGCGAACGCGCGGAGAAGACC
>JACCDU010017204.1_pt1 | contig 21753 bp, 21 predicted proteins | sample 7446081 | NCBI WGS metagenome assembly JACCDU01 (sample SAMN15323447, study PRJNA562643) | freshwater metagenome | isolation source: river surface water | place: USA:Blue River Watershed | collected 2017-08-17
AGCTCAAGTTGCCCCGCTCAATCACCTCAAGAGATTGCAAATCTTTATGGAACTACAGCCAATGGGACCTATTGGTTAAACGTGAATGGAACGGCAACTCAAACATATTTGATTTTGGACACTAATTACCCGGATGCTGGCGGATGGTTTCTGGGTATGAAGGGAACGAAGACAAGTACTAACTTTAACTACTCATCAACTAATTGGACATCACAGAGCACAACCCTCAACACTGGTTCGCTTTCAGATGACGTCTCCACAGATGCGAAGTTTGATGCGTACAACCATTTACCCGTCACCAAAGTCGTCGGTGTGTTCAAAGACCGAAATAGCTACGGCTTTAATGCAAACGGGTCTGGCGTCTATGGCACCAATTCTTTTGGAGGTCATACCTGGAAAGAAGATATCTCCTCCCAATCAATGTTTACCAGGTTTACGACTACAGGCATTCTTTATAGCCAAACCAGCACAATGACTCGATACGACCTTTACAGGGAGACTAACGCGTCTAATGGCAAGTTGGTTTTCGCATATCAAACTGGATATGCGAAGTATGGTTTTGCATACACGTTCGGTTCAGCAACTTATCGATGGGGTATCGCTTTCAATAATGAAAATGACGATCCTCGTATTGACTCATCTGATGCACAAGCGGGAATCGGATTAACCTCTTATGGAGCGGCCTCGGTCTTCTCTTACACCGACAATCTTGGCTACTCAATTAATGGAGGAACCGGCCAGCTAAACGGTTCAACTGCAACTTATTCATCTGGTTTTCAAATCTGGGGCAAGATGGCATCGCCGTCAATTGCTGCTCCTGCAACGTTGACTCGAACCAATCTAGGCAATGGGTCCATCCGCCTTAATATCGGGGCAGTTGCTGCAGCAACAGAATACGCTGTTCAATACAAGACACCAGCACAACAGTGGAGTGCGGCGACAACAGTAAGACTCACATCACCGAGTGCTTCTACCCCAAGCGCCACTCTTACTGGACTTGGCACTGGGACATATGATTTTCGAGTTTGGTCTAGAGCTACAAATAACTCGAGCAATACCTCTATCTCACTTCTAAACCAGACGATAGATTCGACCTCACCAACAATTTCAAGCATTACTTTTACATCCTCGCCGGGCGCTGACTCGATCTACGGCGCAGGAGAAATCTTGACTGCAACCTTAGGTTTTAGCGAAACGGTTACAGTTACTGGATCTCCTCGAATTCCTATTCAAGGTCTAACCTCAAAATTCCTCACGTATGCAAGTGGAAGTGGTACGCCCACACTTACCTTTACCTATGTAGTGAGCGCTGGCGATGTCGATCGAAATGGAATCTCAATTTTTGCTGACTCACTTTCGCTCAATAGTGGATCAATTACGGATACAACTCTCAACTCAGCTACATTAACTCACGCCGCAATTTCCAATTCGCTCTCGTTGCAAGTAGATGGCTCAGTGCCGATTGCCGGAACGCCTCAAACGTCTAGTAATGGGAGCTCCATCACAATTACCTATGATGAAACTCTTAGCGCAACGGCTCCAACAGCAGGTTCATTCTCAGTTTCGGTGAATGGCGTTTCAAATAGCGTCTCGTCAGTCAGCATTTCTGGACAGAGCGTTCAGCTAACTCTTTCATTCTCTGTGATTAGTACCGCAAGCGTGACTCTTGCGTATGTAGATCCGACAGCAGGAAATGATGTCAATGCTATTCAAGATGAGGCAGGGAATGACGCTGCTTCTATTAGTACAACCTCGGTGACGAATCTTTCGACCTCCTCAAGTAATACATCTGCCTCCATATCGCTCAATCCAGCAGCGATGACTGCAGTTTTCCGTACCGTGACAACCATTAGAGTCTCTGCGAATACCGCCGGAAGAGTTGACTTTTTCCAATCTGGAAAGATTATTCCGGGCTGTCGAAATGTTGCCACCTCGGCCAATGTGGCATCTTGCTCATGGCGCCCGATGGTTCAGAGCTATGTTTCACTTACTGCTAGATTCCGACCTTCGGGGAGTGGATTCACAAGTACAAATACAGCCCCTTTAACTATCCATGTAACAAAGAGGACTGGTCTGCGATGAGGCATTCAAGTTTTCTCAAGATCAAGGTGGGTATTGCATCCTGGACTTTATCTGTGGCAGTTATTGCTTGGATAAGCACTCCTCTCGCATCGGCCGCGACCGTAGGCAGTGGAATCTGCGCACAAACAGTCGATAACGCATCAGATGTGGCAGTGGCTTCTTCGGGTGGCTATTGCTATGTGGCATTTAAAGCAGGCACACGTGTTTGGACAGTTCCTACAAATGTCTCAGTGATTGATTACCTCGTTGTTGCGGGCGGAGGCTCTGGTGGTGCTCGCCACGGTGGCGGAGGTGGCGCTGGTGGGTTACTTAAATCTACAAATATTTCTCTATCAAACATCACTGCACTTGGGGTAAGCGTAGGTAACGGCGGTGCAGCAGTTATTCCTTCAGGTGGCTCTATCTCGGCAACGGGTGTGGCTGGATCTAACTCAACTTTATCCAAGAATTCAGGTAGCGGAACATTTACTACAGTTACTGCAATTGGTGGTGGTGGTGGTGAAGCTGGTGGGTTAGGTGCGCAGAGTGGTGGTTCCGGCGGCGGAGCACAATATGCAACCGGTGGGGCAGCAACTGCTGGGCAGGGAAATGCTGGTGGTCGCGGCGGTTCTGGAAGCATTAATGGTTCTACTAATTGGTGGGCAGGCGGCGGTGGTGGTGCTGGATCTGTCGGAGGCGATGGCTCAATAAGTGGTTACGGAGGATCTGGTGGAACCGGTGCAATCTGGGTTTCATCCTTTACAACAACAGTAGCAACAGCGCTGGGTCTTGCGCAGACGGGTCAAGTTTCCGGTGATCAAGTTTATTTCGCAGGCGGTGGTGGCGGTGCGATCACGCTTAGCTACACACCAGGTTCCGGCGGAACAGGTGGTGGTGGAGACGCTTCAATAGGAAACAACACTGGAGAATCTGGAACTCCAAATAGCGGCGGCGGTGGCGGAGGTACCGGGTGTTGCGATGGCGGCTTAACCGGAGCAGGCGGTTCAGGTGTCGTGCTTATCCGCTACTTGTTGCCAAGTTTTACCAACGCTGCAACTGCATCAATTGCTGAGCAAACTTCCATAACCACCAATGCTGCAACAATCAACGTGACTGAATCTTCAACAATTACCATTCGGCCTGTTCTCGACTCTGCATTCTTCGCTATAGTCTTCAGCGATAGCGTTACCGCTCGAGTTCGATTTATTGATTCGCCTGACTTTGAAGCAAGAGCAGATTCCGGCGGAAATAATGAGTATGACCTGACAATCAGGGCAACGCTTTTATCTGGAAATTACAACGAATTCTCAATCAAGATTACAGTTACTGATGTTTTAGAGAATGCAATTTTGGGTGCGCCATCCTTGAGTGGGACGCCGTCAAAGGGGAGAGCGGTGACGATTACAGCCTCCTCGGATACTCCTGGGATTATGCGTTTCTTCTCTGCGGGGAAGAAGATTCCAAATTGCCTCGCAAGAGCTACAACTGGAACATATCCAAATTTCTCCGCTACCTGCTCTTGGAAGCCATCCGTCACGGGCAGTCAAAGAATTCACACATCGATCAAACCGACGGATGGTGCGCTCACTCCGATCACCTCTCCAACATCTACGGTATTCGTTCTAAAGCGGACGACTTTAAGATAATTCACGCTCAATTTGGGTTATCCACAGGCTTAGCCTAGAATTCACGCTGTCCACGAGTAAGCGTTCTTCCGTGATCCAAACCGGTAGACCTCTGGTCAGTAGTAAAAAGATGAAAAGGAAATGACATGTCATTAACACCAGAAGTAAAGAAAGAAATCATTGCAAAGTACGGCTCATCAGCTACTGATACCGGAAGCCCTGAAGCTCAGGTTGCGCTGTTGTCACGTCGTATTGAAGACATCACAACTCACCTCAAGACAAACCCACACGATCACCACAACCGTCGCGGACTTTTGCTCCTCGTAGGTCGTCGTCGTCGTATCTTGCAGTACCTTGCAAAGACAGATATTGCTCGTTACCGCGCAATCATCGAGAAGCTCGGCATCCGCCGCTAATTCTCGTTTTAGTTTTCTAACTTAATAGCAGTACGAAGGTAGGAAAGTTGGGTTGCACACGGCAGCCCGACTGGAGCATCAGCGCCCACGAGGATAAATGGTCCTCGGTAGTGGCTCACAGAAGCTGATAAATAAATTTCTGTGGACTTCGATCGAAGATTCATTTTTTCTCTTGTGGTGCGCTGACTTAAACAAAGGAGCGCCCTATGGAGGGTCAAGACGTAAAGTCATCAGTAGCCGTTATCGATAACGGTAAGTTCGGTAAGCGCGAGATCAAGTTTGAAACTGGTCGCCTTGCAAAGCAGGCAGCAGGAGCTGCAGCTGTTTACCTCGATGAAGAGACAATGATCTTTTCAGCGACAACAGCATCAAAGTCACCTAAGGATCAATTCGACTTCTTCCCACTCACAGTTGATGTGGAAGAGAAGATGTATGCCATTGGCAAGATCCCTGGTTCATTCTTCCGCCGCGAAGGCCGTCCATCAGAAGAGGCAATCCTTACCTGCCGTCTGATCGATCGTCCATTGCGTCCATCATTTATCAAGGGCCTTCGTAACGAAGTTCAGATTGTTGTGACCGTAATGGCACTCAACCCTGATCACATGTATGACGTTATTGCGATTAACGCATCTTCAATGTCTACACAGCTCGCAGGTCTGCCATTCTCAGGTCCAATCGGTGGTGTACGTGTTGCACTTATCGAAGGTCAGTGGGTTGCATTCCCTAACCATTCACAGGTCGAAAACGCTGTATTCGACATGGTCGTTGCAGGTCGCGTATCTGGTGATGACGTTGCAATCATGATGGTTGAAGCAGAAGCTACAACTCGCACAATCGGCCTCATTGCAGAGGGTGCAGCTGCACCAACTGAAGAGATCGTTGCGCAGGGACTTGATGCTGCTAAGCCATTTATCAAGATTCTCTGTGATGCGCAGTCAAAGCTTGCAGCTGTTGCTGCAAAGCCAACTGCAGAGTTCCCAGTCTTCCTTGATTACCAGGATGATGTATTCGCAGCAGTTGAGAAGGCTGCAAAGGATGACCTTGCTAAGGCACTTACAATTTCAGGTAAGCAAGAGCGCGAAACAAAGATCGATGAGATCTCTGCTGCAACTAAGGAATCTGTCTCAGCTGCCTTCGAAGGCCGTGAGAAGGAAGTTCCTGCAGCATTCCGTTCACTCACAAAGAAGCTTGTACGCCAGCGCGTACTTCGCGACAAGATCCGTATCGATGGTCGTGGACTCCGCGATATTCGTGCAATCACTTGTGAGGTTGAGGTAATTCCTCGCGTTCACGGTTCTGCGATCTTCGAGCGCGGAGAGACACAGATTCTCGGTGTGACAACACTGAACATGCTCAAGATGGAACAGCAGCTCGACACAATGAGCCCAGAGACATCAAAGCGCTACATGCACAACTACAACTTCCCGCCATATTCAACTGGTGAGACCGGTCGTGTTGGTACACCTAAGCGTCGCGAAATTGGCCACGGTGCACTCGCAGAGCGCGCACTTATCCCAGTACTTCCAACTCGTGAAGAGTTCCCATATGCAATCCGTCAGGTCTCAGAGGCTCTCGGTTCAAATGGTTCAACTTCAATGGGCTCTGTCTGTGCTTCAACACTTTCAATGCTTCAGGCTGGTGTGCCACTTAAGGCTCCAGTAGCAGGTATTGCAATGGGTCTGATCTCAGATGATGTTGATGGCAAGGTCGAGTACGTTGCTCTCACAGATATTCTCGGTGCAGAAGATGCATTTGGAGATATGGACTTTAAGGTCGCAGGAACAAAGGACTTCGTTACAGCTCTCCAGCTCGATACAAAGCTCGATGGAATCCCTGCATCTGTTCTCGCGGGTGCTCTTCACCAGGCAAAGGAAGCGCGTCTTGCGATCCTTGACTTCATGAACGAGGCAATCGATACACCTGATGAGATGAGCCAATACGCTCCTCGCATCATCTCTGTAAAGATTCCAGTAGATCAGATTGGTGCTGTAATCGGCCCTAAGGGCAAGATCATCAACCAGATCCAGGATGAGACAGGTGCTGACATCTCAATCGAAGATGACGGAACTATCTACATCGGTGCAACCGATGGACCTTCTGCAGAGGCTGCGCGTGCGCAGATCAATGCGATCGCAAATCCAACAATGCCAGAGGTTGGCGAGCGTTATCTCGGAACTGTTGTAAAGCTTGCAACATTCGGAGCATTCGTATCGTTGATGCCAGGTAAGGATGGACTCCTTCACGTTTCACAGATTCGCAAGATGCATGGCGGAAAGCGAATTGAAAATCTTGAAGATGTCATGAAGGTCGGAGATAAGGTCCAAGTTGAGATCGGCGAGATCGATCCAAAGGGCAAGCTTTCTCTCGTTCCTGTTCTTGAAGAAGGCGCAGCATCTGCTGAGTAATGTCTGTTAAAAGAACGGTCCACGCCAGCGGTCTGCGCATTGTTACAGAGGAAGTTCCCTCTGTTCGAAGCGCAGCTGTTGGTATCTGGGTCAATGTAGGTTCACGTGATGAAGCACCGGCTACGGCCGGTGCTTCTCATTTTCTCGAGCACCTACTCTTTAAGGGCACGAAGTCACGGACAGCGTTAGAAATCTCATCTTCCATCGAATCCGTTGGCGGTGAGATGAATGCCTTCACCTCGAAGGAGTACACCTGCTTCTATGCACGTGTGATTGATACCGACCTTCCAATGGCGATCGATGTCGTTACCGATTTGATTACTTCGTCGATTGTTACTGCTCTTGATGTCGATGCAGAGCGCAAGGTTGTTTTAGAAGAAATTGCTATGCGCGATGATGATCCTTCAGATCTTGTCCACGATCTCTTTAGCGATACATACTACGGAGATACTCAGATTGGTCGCCCAATCTTGGGAACCATCGAAAGTATTAACAATATGTCTCGCAACACTGTCTTTAATTATTACAAGAAGAAGTACAAGCCATCAGATCTCGTCGTAGCAGTTGCTGGAAATATTAAGCATAAGAGAGTCGTAGCGATGGTAGAAGAAGCGCTTTCACGCGATAACTTCCTTGATCTTGCTGGCACGCCAAATATTCGCCCAAACACCCCAATCAAACGTGGCCCACAGCAACCTGTAGGGCTGATGTATCGCAAGACCGAACAGGCCCACATGCTCTATGGCATGGAGGGCGTTCCTCGCGCTGATGAACGTCGCTTTGCAATGGGAGTTCTATCGGCCGCACTTGGTGGGGGAATGTCATCTCGACTCTTCCAAGAGATCCGTGAGAAGCGTGGTCTTGCATATTCTGTCTACGCATACTCACAACAATTTGCCGGTACCGGAACAATTGGCTTCTACGCGGGATGTAATCCAACCAAGGCAGTTGAAGTTGTAGAGATCATCCGCGAGGTACTCAGTGATGTCGCTGATAATGGCATGAGCCATGAAGAGATTGAACGGGCTAAGGGCGCTGTCCGTGGCTCGCTTGTCTTAAGCCAGGAAGATTCAGGCTCACGTATGAGTCGTATTGGTAAGAATGAAATTGTTTATGGCCAGGTAATGGATTTCGACGATATCTTGAAGGCTATCTCACGCGTAAGCGCAGAAGATATTCGCCAAATTGCTAGCGAGTACCTCACCAAAACGCCTACCCTTGCTCTTGTCGGACCATTTAAGAATCCAGCTAAGTTTGAGAAGGTATTGAAGTCATGATCAAAGTAGGAGTACTTGGTGCACGAGGCCGCATGGGTTCAGAGGTCGTAAAGGCAGTAACTGACTCCTCTGATTGTGAACTCGTTGCGGCGCTAGATCAAGGAGACTCATTGGATGCGCTGGTAAGCGCGGGTGCTCAGGTCGTTGTTGACTTCACAACGCCAGAGGCAGTAATGGCAAACCTTGAATTTCTGGTGAAGAACAATATTCATGCCGTGGTGGGCACAACAGGATTCTCAGATGATCGCATCGCTCAGCTCAACGCCTGGCTAGTGGCAAACCCAAAGGCTGGCATTTTGATTGCACCAAACTTTGCTATCGGTGCAGTACTGATGATGGAGTTTGCAGAGAAAGCTGCAAAGTTCTTCGAATCTGCGGAAATCATTGAGCTGCACCATCCAAATAAAGTTGATGCGCCATCAGGAACTGCGGCGCGCACAGCAGCCCTCATTGCTGATGCTCGAAAGAAGGCAGATCTTCCAGCGATGCCAGATGCAACAACAACTTCACTCGATGGCGCACGTGGTGCGCTCGTTGGGGATGTTCCGGTTCACTCTGTTCGCCTCCGTGGACTTATTGCCCACCAAGAAGTTCTCTTCGGTGGACTTGGAGAGACTCTCACGATTCGCCACGATTCTCTTGATCGCGCTGGTTTCATGCCAGGCGTATTACTCGGTATTCGCCAGATTTCATCACATCCAGGGCTCACTGTGGGCCTTGAGAAGTTTATGTAACCACTAGATAAAAGGGGAAGAAAATGTCATCACATCCAGAGATCACAATGTACGGAGCTGATTGGTGTGGAGATTGTCGACGTTCAAAGCGTCTCCTTGAAGATCTAGATGTTCAGATTACCCATATCGATGTAGAAGCTGATGCTTTAGCTGCAGATAAGGTTATCGAAATCAATGGGGGAGCGAAGTCGATTCCAGTTATTGTCTTCCCTGACGGAACTCACATGACCGAGCCTTCTGATAATGACCTGAAGGCCAAGCTTGTTGCGCTCGGCGTAGTTTCAGCCTAAATAATTTCAGTTAATTAATTTAAAGGTCAGCGCGCTTGCGATCGCTGATCCGATAACAACAACTGGAAACGGCGCCTTGAGCGCCAAGGCAATCACCGCAACAGTCATTCCGGCAACTCTTTGATCAATGACGAGCCTGCTCTTTTCGCCAAAAGTCTGCACCGCAACTAAAGCGCTTAAGAGCGCAATTGGAATCAAGGTGTTAATTCTCAAGACGCGAGGGTTACTCAGGTACTTTTCGGGGACGCTATGTCCAAAGTATTTAAGCCCGAATGCAATGGCACTCGTGCCCAGAACTGCAATCCAAAGCTGGCTCATGTGCGCGTCTTCCAACCAAATGCGACCGCTAAGAGCGCAGTGCTAATAATGGGAATACCTGCAGCTACAAAAGGCGTGAGCAGAAGTGATAGCGAGATCGCCGCAACGGCAAGAGCGCGTTCTCTATTATTTGTAAGGCGCGGCCAGACAAGACCTAAGAATGCCGCTGGTACTGCAGCATCGAGACCCCACGCTGCAGGATCTCCCATTGCTTGTGCTCCGAGAGCGCCAGCAACTGTAAAAAGATTCCAGAAAATATAGACACCGATTCCGGTGAGCCAGAAACCGTGGCGCATTGATTCTTCGCCGAGCTCAGATTGTCCGAGAGCAACACCGGTTGATTCATCAATCGTGACTTGTGCACCGACAGCGCGCTTCCACCCTTTGAGCTTCAGGATTGGTGCCATTCTCATTCCATAGAGTGCGTTGCGAATACCAAGTAGTGATGCAGTTGTGATTCCAGAGATCGCAGAACCGCCAGCGCCTAAGACTCCAACTACCGCGAATTGAGATGCCCCAGAGAATGTAAGCAGAGATAGAGCGCAGGTCTGAAGAAGAGAGAATCCAGCAGCTATACCAGCGGCCCCAAAGGCGATCCCATAAAGTCCAACGGTGAAGGAGACGCTGAAGGATGCAGCCGCCGTGGTGCGGTTCACTGTGGACACGCGGAGATTCTGCCCTATAGATACGCGCTTTCAAGGCCACTAGATAGATAAGGTGCGACCATGTCTGAATCAAGTGCATATCCCGAGGTCATTTTCCGCGACGATGTATCAGTCGAGCTCATCAAGGCAAGCGCCAGCGATGCCGATGTCATCTGGGCGGCTCGCGTCTCTACCGCAGGCGAACAGTCGATGGATGAGATTGGCGAAGATCCTGCACGATCTGCTGGCTTGATCAACTACTTGGCCCGTGAGCGCCACGGTTCTCCATTTGAGCACACCTCAATGACTTTCTTTATCTCAGCCCCAATCTTCGTATTCCGTGAATTCATGCGCCACCGCATCGCCTCATATAACGAAGAATCTGGTCGCTATCGTGAATTAAAGCCGGTCTTCTACATTCCAAATCAAGAACGTAATCTGATTCAAATTGGCAAAACCGGTGCTTATGAGTTCGTTCCTGGCACACAGGAGCAATTCGATGTCACCGTTGCAGCGATGAAGGATGCTTACGTAGTTGCATACGATTCATATAAGAAGATGCTCGATGCCGGAATCGCTCGCGAGGTCGCTCGTGCAGTTCTACCAGTCGCAACATATTCATCAATGTATGTGACCATGAATGCGCGTGCGCTCATGAATTTCCTTTCACTTCGCACCTCACGTGAAGGATCACACTTTCCTAGCTACCCTCAGCGTGAAATTGAGATGGTTGCAGAGAAGATGGAGGCTGAATTCGCAAAATTGATGCCTCTTACCTATCAAGCCTTCGAAAAATCTGGTCGCGTAGCGCCATAAAGGATAAGATTCGCAAATGAGTATCAACGCACCATTCGGCCGCCTCATCACCGCAATGGTGACCCCTTTTAATCAGGATGGCTCGATCGACTGGGATGGCGTTGCAAAGCTCGCTCAGCATCTTGTAGATACAGGTCACGACGGAATCGCCGTTAACGGAACTACTGGCGAAGCACCGACGACAAAATCTTCCGAGAAACTCGAGATCATTCGCGTCGTCAAAAGCGTTGTCGGTTCGAAAATTCAAGTTCTATCTGGTGCTGGCGATAACGAAACTGCTTACACAGTCGAACAAGCAAAGCGTTCACAGGAAGCCGGTGCAGATGGCCTGCTCGTTGTAGTTCCTTATTACAACAAGCCGCCACAAGCTGGCGTCGAGGCCCACTTCCGCGCAGTGGCAGCGGCGACCGATCTACCAATAATGATGTATGACATCCCTGGCCGTACTGGAATTGAGATTGAGAACGACACAATCTGCCGTCTCTTCGATAGCGTCGAGAACATCGTTGCTCTCAAAGATGCAAAGGGCAATAGCGCCAGTACTTCATGGGTCATCAAGCGCTGTGGAATTCCTGTCTATTCAGGTGATGACATTCTCAACCTTCCACTCCTTTCAGTCGGAGCAGTTGGCTTTGTCTCTGTCTGCGGACATACAGTTGGCACCGAGCTCAAAGCAATGCTCGATGCCTGGTTCGCCGGTGATGCGGCTAAGGCGCTTGAGATTCATCAAAAACTTCTTCCTGTCTTTACTGGAACATTCCGAACACAAGGAGCCATCCTTACCAAAGCAGCCATGGGACTCTTGGGGCTTCCCGGTGGCACCACTCGTCTTCCTCTCGTCGATGCAACACCAGAACAGATTGAGCAATTGCGCAAAGATCTCATCGCTGGTGGCGTCGCTCTGAAAAACTAACCACTGAATGACACAACACCCTCATCCAAACTTAGGAACTCCAAGCAAACTTCCTGCTGGCGGTCTTCGTATTGTCGCACTAGGTGGAATCTCCGAAATCGGTCGCAATATGACTGTATATGAGACCGATGGAAAGCTTTTAATCGTAGATTGCGGAGTTCTCTTTCCAGAAGATAATCAACCAGGTATTGATCTCATCCTCCCTGACTTTAGCTACATTCGAGATCGATTAGATGATGTAGTTGGAGTCTTCCTCACACATGGACATGAAGATCACATCGGCGCAGTTCCTTACCTATTGCGCGAACGCGTCGATATTCCGCTTTATGGCTCACCTTTAACCATCGCTTTGATTACCGCCAAGTGCAAAGAGCACCGCATCGGCCCAATAACCCATGAGGTACGTGAGGGTAATCGCTTTAAGCTGGCAGGTTTTGATCTCGAATGTATCGCTGTTAACCACTCAATCCCAGACGCGTTAGCGGTAGCCATTCGCACAAAGGCGGGAATGGTTCTTGCAACCGGCGACTTTAAGATGGATCAACTTCCGCTCGATGGTCGCACTACCGATCTTGCTAGCTTTGCCCGCTTAGGCGATGAAGGCGTAGATATCTTCCTCGCTGATTCAACCAATGCAGATATTCCAGGCTTTACTCCGGCAGAGCGGGAAATCATGCCCGCCTTGCATCGAGTTATTGCTACAACCAAGAAGCGCGTGATTGTTGCTTCATTTTCGTCACACGTACATCGCGTACAGCAGGTAATTGATGTGGCACACGAGCATGGTCGCAAGGTCTGTTTCATCGGTAGATCTATGGTGCGTAATATGAAGATCGCCGAGGATATGGGTTACCTCAATGTTCCTTCAGGTGCGGTCATTGAGTTAAAGAACCTTGATGATTATGGCGATAATGTAGTTTTAATCTCAACTGGATCCCAAGGCGAACCAATGGCAGCTCTATCGCGCATGGCAAATGGCGATCACCAAATTCGCGTGGGTCAAGGTGACACAATCATTCTTGCATCGTCGCTCATTCCGGGTAATGAAAACTCGGTATACCGAGTCATCAACGAACTCACTCGATTCGGTGCCAAAGTTGTCCATAAGGCAAATGCGTTAGTACATGTCTCTGGTCACGCTGCGGCCGGCGAACTGCTCTACTGCTACAACATCGTCAAACCAAAATATGCGATGCCAATCCATGGAGAGTGGCGCCACCTTAAGGCCAATGCCGAGCTTGCGATTCAATCCGGCGTTCCACGGGAGAACACCTTTATCGCCGAGAATGGAATCGTTATTGATCTCGTTGATCATGTTGCCGAAGTAGCAGGCTCCATTCCTGTTGGCTTTGTCTATGTTGATGGACAGAGCATCGGTGATATCACCGAAGATTCCCTCAAAGATCGACGTATCTTGGGAGAAGAAGGCTTCATCTCAGTCATCGTTGTCATTGATTCTCAGAGCGGAAAGATTGTTGCTGGCCCTGATATCCATGCCCGAGGATTTAATGAAGATGCCGCTCTCTTCGACGAAGTTCGTGGGGATATCGAGAAAGCTTTGGCGCATGCAGTCGCCGGTGGAACAAATGGAACACATCAACTTTCACAGGTGGTCCGTCGAACAATCGGCACATGGGTGGGGCAGAAACATCGCAGAAAGCCGATGATTGTCCCTGTTGTCATCGAAGTCTAAAGTCGGCGCGCCTTCCCGTATTCAATAAAACTCTCCACCTAAGATTGAGCGTGTGGCTAAGAGAAAACGCACAACCAAGAAGCAGGGCAGCAAGGGCGGATTAATTGCGCTCATTGGCTCTGGCCTCGCCTCAGCCTGGCGCTTGATCGCCAAATCCCTGGGTTCCTCTATCCGCTTTGTAGCTCGCGGGGCGAAAGATCTCGACCCTGAGCACCATCGCGATGGCGCCGCTCTCTTCCTCTTTATCCTCTCCTTGATATCGATTACCGGAACCTGGATGCGCTCTGATGCAATCCTGGGACGCAATGTGTACTCATTTCTTGCTGGCGCTTTCGGTTCAATTGCCGTTGTCATCCCAGTTGCGCTGATCTACTTTGCAATCCGACTATTTAGAATGCCAGATGACAAGCAGGGGACAGGGCGCATCACAGTTGGCCTTCTCATTCTTATCGTCAGCACCACCGGCCTAGCGCACCTCTTAAACGGTTCATTGGGAGCATCAAATCCAGAAGGCGCAACTGCAATTCGAGAAGGCGGTGGCTTGCTCGGATATTACGTCGCTAAACCGCTCGTTGCAGTCATGTCTTCTCTACTCACCTACCCATTCTTAATCGCTCTCTTCCTCTTCGGCGCTCTCGTCGTGACCGCTACTCCCTTTAGCGAAGTCATTACTCGCGCCAAGGTGATTGCAGCGTGGCTCAAGTCCAAGCGCCCAGTCCGCGAAGAAGATGACTTTGAAATCTCAGATACTCCACCTTTTGAAACTCCGGTCGTTGCTTGGCATGAAGATGAGCCAGAGGAAGAAATTGAAGAGGCAGAGTTCGATGAAGAGTTCACAGTAGAAGTTCCTAAGCCACTTGAAGCTCAACTGAAAGAGCCGCCTAAGACTAATCAGCACCCAGAGCAGCTACTTCTCACCGGCGATTCAAAGTATGAACTTCCATCCCAGGATCTACTGAAAGTTGGCCCTGCCTCAAAGGGAAAGAGCAAGGCAAATGACACAGTTGTCGCTGCGCTCACTGAAGTCTTTAAGCAATTTGATATCGATGCTCAGGTCACCGGCTTTATGCGAGGACCAACAGTCACACGTTATGAAGTAGAGCTAGGCAATGCAGTAAAGGTTGAACGCATTACTGCTTTGTCAAAGAATATTTCTTACGCGGTCGCAAGTAGCGAAGTACGAATCCTCTCACCGATTCCGGGTAAATCTGCAGTTGGAATTGAGATCCCAAATACAGATCGCGAAATCGTCGCTCTTGGTGATGTTATGCGCTCAAGTGTTGCAGGACAGGACCACCACCCAATGCTTGTCGCGCTCGGCAAAGATGTAGAAGGTAACTTTGTCTGTGCAAACCTTGCAAAGATGCCTCACTTGCTCGTTGCGGGTGCCACTGGTGCAGGTAAGTCTTCGATGATTAACTCGATGATTACATCGATCATGATGCGTGCAACACCAGATGATGTTCGCCTCATCCTGATTGATCCTAAGCGAGTCGAGCTCACCGCTTATGAGGGAATCCCTCATCTCATCACACCAATCATTACCAACCCCAAGAAAGCTGCTGACGCACTTACCTGGGTGGTTCGTGAGATGGATCTTCGATATGAGGATCTTGCTAACTTTGGTTTTAGACATATTGATGATTTCAATAAGGCAGTACGCGCTGGCAAAGTTGTAGCTCCTCCAGGATCCGATCGCGTACTTGAGCCCTACCCATATCTCCTCGTCGTTATCGATGAGCTTGCAGATTTGATGATGGTTGCTGCACGCGAGGTGGAAGAGTCAGTTGTTCGAATCACACAGTTGGCTCGTTCAGCCGGTATCCACCTTGTGCTCGCAACTCAGCGTCCATCAGTTGATGTTGTTACGGGTTTGATTAAGGCTAACGTTCCTTCACGTCTCTCATTTGCGACCTCATCACTTGCCGATAGCCGCGTAATTCTCGATTCACCTGGAGCAGAGAAACTGATTGGCCAAGGTGATGGCCTCTTTATTCCAATGGGCGCAAGCCGTGCCATTCGAATTCAAGGCGCATATGTATCAGAGCGTGAAATTGAAGCGGTCACCAACCATGTTAAGAAGCAGTTGAAGCCTCGTTATCGTGAGGATGTCACTGTTGCTCCGCAATCATCAAAGATGATTGATAAAGAGATTGGTGATGATTTAGAACTCCTCTGCCAAGCAGTTGAACTTGTTGTAGGAACCCAATTCGGATCGACTTCAATGCTGCAACGTAAGTTGCGAGTTGGATTTGCGAAGGCTGGCCGCTTAATGGATTTGATGGAGTCGAGAGGAATCGTCGGTCCATCTGAAGGTTCCAAGGCTCGAGTCGTCTTAGTAACCAATGATGAGCTCGATTCAGTTCTTGCCACGCTCCGCGATTATTGATTTCAGGGTGAGATAGGGGTGATTTCCTCTCGATTGAACTCTCAGGCTAGTAGTTATCTCTACTAGGTAGGTAAAATTAACCAAGGTTTTAATTGAGGGCGGGAGTCAGATGAATCTTGGTGAGGTGCTTCAATCTGCGCGCACCGCTGCCGGATTATCAATCGAGGACCTCGCTGCAATTACCAGCATTCGTGCTGGACTATTAATCGAGATCGAGAAAAATAACTTCTCTCACTGCGGTGGAGATATTTATGCCCGCGGACATCTTCGCAATATCGCCCCTAAACTCGGACTCGATGCAAATCAACTTGTAGATCTTTACAACTCAGAACACTCGGTCGAGAGTCGAAGTATCAATGAGATGCTCGCCGAAAATAGCGTGACTCGAGTTCCGCATGAGAAGAAGAACCTTTCCTGGAAAGTTCCGGCGGCTTTCTCAATCGCAATCCTTCTGGTTCTCGGTATTGCACAAATCGTGTACTCCAACATCAACAGTTCAAGTACAACAAATCTGATAACAACTGAGTCACCTTCACCTTCAGCTACAGCATCTTCCGAGCCAACACCGAGCGCTTCATCGTCAGAAGTTCCAGCTGCTGGGGGAGTCACTCTTTCCATTACAGCAGCCCGTGGCAACTCCTTGATAGATATCGTTGTTGACGGCGAACATGTTGATAAGGGATCAATCTTTCAAGGTGAGAGCAAATCTTTCGAGGCGACAACATCAATTAGCGTTTATTTCAGCAACCCTGCAGGGCTCGATGTCACTGTCAATGGTGAGTTGCTTGCACCTCTCGGCGGACAGAACGAGGAAGTTCGTCGTACATTCCGCTAAGCCTGTAGTATCACCCCCATGTCTCGCACCGTCGCAATCGTCACGATGGGCTGTGCCCGCAATGAAGTTGACTCTGAAGAGCTTGCCGGACGGCTAGCCGCAGAGGGCTGGACCCTCGTGGCAGATGCCGATGAGGCAGAGGTCGCGGTAGTCAATACATGTGGCTTTATCGAATCCGCCAAGAAAGATTCTGTAGATGCGCTTCTTGAGGCAAATTCTCTGAAGGGCCATGGCGTAACTAAGGCAGTTGTTGCAGTTGGCTGCATGGCTGAACGATACGGAAAAGAGTTGGCAGAAGCCCTTCCAGAGGCAGATGCGATCCTAGGCTTCGATGACTACCAAGATATCTCTGCAAAGTTGCAATCGATTTTATCTGGCAATACCCACACATCGCATACTCCACAGGATCGTCGCGCACTCTTGCCGATCACTCCTGTTGCGCGAGCAGAGGCGCGACGAGAAGTTCGCGACGCCGAACATACTTCTCAGGTCGGTGCTGGTGGTTCACTCTTTAGAAAACGTCTTGGCAATGCGCCATGGGCTCCGCTCAAGATTGCATCAGGATGTGACCGTCGTTGCTCGTTCTGCGCGATTCCTTATTTCCGTGGTTCCTTTGTCTCTCGTCCACCGCAGGAAATCTTGGAAGAGGCGCAGTGGCTCGCACAGAATGGCGTCAGCGAGCTCTTTCTCGTCAGCGAAAATACAACTTCCTATGGAAAAGATCTTGGGGATTTGAAATTGATGGAGAAGTCCCTCAAGAGCTTCACTGAGATCCCTGGCGTTGAGCGAGTTCGACTTTCGTATCTACAACCTGCAGAAGTACGTCCATCGCTTTTACAAGCCATGATTGAGACCGAAAAAGTTGCCCCTTACTTTGATCTCTCGTTCCAACATACAAGCGCCACCGTTCTGCGCCGCATGCGCCGCTTTGGCGACGCTGAGAAGTTCTTGCATCTGATCAATCAGATTCGCGCCCTATCTCCAGAGGCCGGCATTCGCTCCAACTTTATTGTTGGCTTTCCAGGCGAGACAGAAGATGATTACAACGACCTCGCCAACTTCATCGCCTCAGCAAAGCTTGATGCTATTGGAGTATTTGGTTATTCAGATGAAGATAACACCGAAGCTCTAGATCACACCGATAAGGTGGATGAAGATGTCATTAAGGAGCGAGTCGAATCCCTCTCGCGCCTTGCAGATGAGATGGTCTCTGCTCGTGCGCAGGCACGTATCGGTGAAAATGTTCGGGTTTTAATTGAAGATGCAGAGCTACAAGAGGGGCGCGCTGCTCATCAAGGACCAGAAGTTGATGGAACGACATCGTTTATCGGTACAAATTTTGAGGTTGGCCAATATGTCGATGCAGTGGTCATTGACTCTATGGGCGCAGATCTCGTTGCGAGGCCGATCTAAATGGCAATTGTTTTCACGCCTAATTGGCTTACCGTTCTTCGTATCGCACTGATTCCTACCGGAGTCTGGGCAATTTTTTATAGCCCTAGCGCAATGTGGCAATCAATCGCTTGGCTCATCTATTTCATCCTAGGAATGACAGATATTCTCGATGGACATTGGGCGCGAAAGAGTGGTCGCACTACACAGTTAGGTGCATTTCTTGATCCAGTAGCCGATAAAGCACTTATTGGATCGGCGATGATTTCCTTAGCCATTCTCGATCGATTCGCCTGGTGGATTGTCGCCGTCATTTTATTCCGCGAAATCGGAATCACAATCTTCCGTCTTCTCGTTATTCGCGACGGAGTAATTCCAGCAAGCAAAGGGGGTAAGGCCAAGACCCTCTCTCAGAATTTCGCTGTTGGTTTTTATATTCTTCCGCTTCCAGAAATTCTCTATCCGCTCCGTGACGGTTTTATGGCGATCGCCATCTTCTTAACAATCTGGACCGGTATTGATTATCTCGTTAAATGGAGCCGTACCCGCTAGTAAGAATTCAGGGTAGAAAGTTAGAGCGAGTCAGAGCATACTTATCGCTATGCCACTTCGCGCTCATGCCAAGAATGTTATTGCAGCCCTCGTTGCTCGTGGTCAAACTCTCTCAGTTGCTGAATCTGTAACCGCCGGAGGATTAGGCAGTGCAATCACTTCAACACCAGGTGCATCGCAAGTTTTTCTTGGCGGCGTGATCGCGTATTCCAATGAGGTAAAAATTAATATTCTTGGAGTCGATGGCGCATTGATCGAGAAGTACAACGTGGTCAGCGAAGAGGTTGCCAATGCGATGGCAGATGCGGTGCGAACTAAATTTGGAACCACATGGGGGATTGCAACGACCGGGATTGCAGGCCCTGGCGATTACCAGGGCATCCCAGAGGGAACCGTCTGGGTCGCTATCCGTGGCCCTGTAAATCAAACCATTCAGTTACAGCTCGATAGCGGGCGCGAAGCGATTCGAACCGGGGCTATATCCAGCGCGATTGGCACCTTTGCCCGTATCCTTAGCTAACAGTTCAGCCGGTATAAAGAAAGGTGCGATGAAATGATCTTGCTACGTGAATCAGTCGGACAAGCTCTTCGTCGCGCCCGCACTGAGCAATTTCGCACTTTGCGCGATGTCGCTCGCGATGCACGTGTCTCTCTCGGCTATCTCTCAGAGGTTGAGCGCGGCCAGAAGGAAGCTTCATCTGAGCTACTCAATTCAATCTGCGAAGCTCTTGGTCTCACTCTTGGCTCGCTCATGAGCGAGGTCGTTCTCGAGATTACATCTACTGAGACAGCAAAGCTCGTTGTTGTCGATGCAGCCTAAATATTCGCTCCAAGCTAGCGCACACCGCCGTACTGAAGCGGCAATTCTTGAGGGCACAAAAGAGTTAATCTCCCGTAAAGGAATCTCTGGTCTTTCGATGATTGAAATCGCTGACCACTCCGAAGTTTCACGTGCGACTCTCTACAATCATTATCGAGATAAAGATGCTGTTCTAGCAGCGCTTGTGGCATCCGAGGTGCATCGCTTAGCTGAGCTAGCAAAAACTGCCGGTACTCCAGCCGATGCACTTGAGTCGCTTTCGATTTCAATTTCAACAGATCCTGCACTTGCAGCTATGCGTCTTTATGATGCTGATCTTCTTGTGGCAGCAATGACCAATACCGCATCAGAGCATTACGTAACCATTGCCCAGATTATCTTCGGTGCAACACAATCAAAGCCCGGCACCGGTATTGCAATGCGCTGGTTATTGGGTCAGGTTATGCAACCAATCACAGCAGAACAATCACGCGAGCAAGCTGCGCACTTAGCGACAGATACTCTCTTTTAATTAATGCGAATCTCAGATCTTCGAGAGCGGCTAGTTCTCTCTTTTGGTGAGGCATGGGCTCCGTCTTTCTCACAAGATATTGCAATCAGTGAACTCAGTAGCATGACTGTTAATGAGGCTCTCAAAGCCGGGCTAGAAGCAGATGAGATTTGGCGCGCTGTCTGTAAGCAGTGCCCAGCGGAAACTGCTAAACAGCGATAACTTCCAATACCCATGGATTGACGCCATCAGATGGTGTCAGTGCACATGGATATTTTTCAGAGACAATCGCATAGAGATCTTCGGGGTTCTTAGCGATTGATCGTGATTGAAGCAGCCAACGCGTTATCTCTCCGCGAGTCTTCTTCGACATATGCGTCACAACAGTGCGCACCCCATCAACAACCGTCGAAACCTTGATCTCAACGGTGATATCTACCGGTGGCTTCCAGACAGTCTTATATGTCGATGATCTGCAATCGACAATCAGTGGAGTCTTTATTTCCTGCAGCGCCTGCTCGACAATCGGTGCCATGGCCTTGTTATTGATCTTCTCTTTATAACTCTCGATCTTCTTCGATGGGCTCACAACTCCATACTTGGCGCTGATGATCGCTACTGCGCTCTCACCGCGTTTTCGTGCGGCAGGTGAAAGGGTGGACCAGCCGAGGGCTTGATAGAGGACCCCGGTATAGACCGCCATCGCAGGCGTCGCCTTGGTGGTCTCAGCCTTCTTCTCAGAGGGCGGCAGGAGTATGAGCACGGCGTGAGTATGGCTGGGGGTTGAGCTCATTTGTCGGTGCTGGCCGTTAGATTCCCGGTGTGTCTTAAGTGGTATTCGAACAGATGTTCGACTACCCTTAATCCGTGGCCAGCAATGGCTATGCACAACCAGAGCGGTCTCAACCTCCGCCCACAGCGTCTCTATAACGCTCAGGGCCGTCGTCGAAGCTTCCGTACCTTCTGGGCCACCCAACGGTGGGGGATTAGCCCTCAACGTTCGATTAAAAGGAGAAAAGCTCATGGCAGCTGAAAAGCCAAGTAAAGCCGATGAAAAAGCATCATCCGATCGCCACAAGGCGCTCGACACCGCCCTCGCTCAAATCGAACGTCAGTTTGGTAAGGGCGCAGTTATCAAGATGTCAGATAAGCAAGCACAGGTTATCGAAGTAATCCCAACAGGCTCTGTTGCACTCGATATGGCGCTCGGCATCGGCGGACTTCCACGTGGTCGTATCGTAGAAATCTACGGACCAGAATCTTCAGGTAAGACAACACTTACTCTTCATGCAATTGCATCAGCTCAGAAGCTCGGCGGAATCTGCGCCTTTATCGATGCGGAGCATGCATTCGATGCCGAATATGCAAAGAAGCTCGGCGTCGATATCGATGCACTTCTCGTTTCACAGCCAGATACCGGTGAACAAGCTCTTGAGATCATGGATATGTTGGTTCGCTCTGGCGCACTCGATCTCGTAGTAGTTGACTCAGTTGCAGCCCTTGTTCCTCGCGCAGAAATTGAGGGCGAGATGGGTGATTCACATATGGGTCTCCAGGCACGTTTGATGTCACAGGCGCTTCGTAAGATCACTGGTGCACTTCACCAATCAAAGACAACAGCAATCTTCATCAACCAGCTTCGCGACAAGATTGGTGTCTTCTTCGGTTCTCCTGAGACAACAACAGGTGGAAAGGCGCTTAAGTTCTACGCCTCTGTTCGCCTCGATATCCGTCGAATCGAAACGCTTAAGGATGGGCAAGAGTCGGTCGGTAACCGTACTCGCGTCAAGGTCGTCAAGAACAAGATGGCGCCACCTTTCAAGCAGGCAGAGTTCGACATCATCTACGGCACAGGTATCTCACGCGAAGGATCACTCCTTGATATGGGCGTTGATCTCGGAATCGTCAAGAAGTCTGGCGCTTGGTATACCTATGAAGGCGATCAGCTTGGTCAGGGTAAAGAGAACTCACGTAACTTCCTCCTCGATAACCCAGATCTTGCAAACGATATTGAGAACAAGATTCGCGCCAGCTTCGTACCGGTAGAGGTCGATGCAGCGCTCATCGCTGAGATCGATGAAGC
>JACCDU011385634.1_pt1 | contig 21747 bp, 29 predicted proteins | sample 7446081 | NCBI WGS metagenome assembly JACCDU01 (sample SAMN15323447, study PRJNA562643) | freshwater metagenome | isolation source: river surface water | place: USA:Blue River Watershed | collected 2017-08-17
CAGGCTTGCGTTCGGCAGGCCGGGATACTGCCGCGTCGTGCTGACGACGGCGCCCTGGGCCTGCACGTTCGCCAGGTTCTGCACCGTGACCGGCGTGTCGCGGTTTGTCTCGACGTCGCGGAACACGACCGTCACCTCGTTGATCGTGTCGCCGTAGCCTACCCGCTGGAAGCTCTGGACCTCAACAATCTCGGCCGGGCCGAAGACCGGCAGGTCCTCGGGGTCGTAGTCGGCGCGCAGCAGCTTCAGCTCGAACAGGCCGGTCTTCGGGTCGGCGTACAGCACGGCCCCGATGTGGTCCAGCACCACGCGGATGAAGGCACCCAGCTCCTCCTGCTTGTTCCACAGCAGGCACAGGCCGAACTCCTCGTCGAACAGCGTGTTCGCCGCATCCTCGAACGATGGCCCGATGGTGGCCGTCGGGTAGCCCATGCCCCAGACCGGATCCGTCAGGCACTGGTAGATGATGTGCGCCGGGTTCATGGCGACGTTGCCGGTCTGTGCCGCGGCCGCGTCAGGGTCTGGGATCGACGTCGGGGGCGTGATCGTGGCGCCGGTGTACAGGGCCTCGCGGCGCACGCGGAAGCCGCTGATGCTGAAGCGCGTGAGGCCGGATGTGTAGCCTGCCGGGTCGCCCAGGATCAGCCGCATCGGGTTCGTGCCCGGGTCGGTGGCGCCCGTCGCGTTGTACACGCGCACGCCGCCGATGTAGACCCGCTTCGTACCGCTGTCCATCACGACCGCGCAGTGCACCGGGAACGGCGGCGCCACGGTTCCGGTGTACTCGATGCCGAACCCGCTGTCGTTGAACGTCATCGCACCGGCGCTGCCGGTGAAGCCGAAGTCCATTGTGGTCGTGGAGACGCTGGTCGTGTCGGTGATCAGCCGCACGCAGGGCGTGTAGTCGATGTTCGGCGTCGCCTCCCACGACACGAAGAACTCCAGCGTCAGCGGCCCGGGCCCGGCATCGCCAAAGCCTGGCCAGTTGTACGTGAGCGTCGAGGGCGTGGACGGGTTTGCGGCGTTGTCCTGGTCGACTCGGAACCCGCCTGAAGACACGATTCCGCCAGACTGGGTCGGCGACCCGTGCAGGAAGCCACTTTCGTCGGCGGCGCTGCCACCGATGAAACGAGACTGCAGCATGGTCAGCGAAAAGGTCTCCGGCCCCAGCTCGCCGATCTCACACTTCTCCGGCAGCCAGGCGCTGCCGTTCCAGCCGGCCAGCGTGCGCTGCACCTTGAACGCGAAGGGCTTTATGTAGGGGTTGTTCGAGGAGATCAGCCCCTCGTAGAACAGCGTGAAGACACCGCGGAACGATGGCGTCGGCGATGGCAAGGCCGCCGCAACGGCACCCGACACGACCTGCGTCGTGCCGCCGAACAAGGCCACCGCGTCGCCGGCGATGCCTCCCTCGCGCTCGTCCCCGCCGAACAGCTGCGGCGCCTGGATGCGAAATCTGGCGTTTGCGGTCTTGCTGCCCTGCCACGCGGTGCGCTCGCCGACGATGACACAGCGCAGGCGGTCGATGGGCCCCTGGCAGATGCCGAAGTGCAGGCCCATCTTGTAGCGGTAGCCCGCGACCTTCCCCCCGCTACTGCTGCCCATGGGTCGCCCTTTCTGCTCGCGCGTTGGCTGCTGCGCGCATGGCCATCGCGTCGCCGGTCTGCTCAACCACGCTGGCCGGGATGCCGTCGCGCAGGAAGGCGCGGAAGTCGATGCCGTGCCGGCGGCAGAACGCGCGCAGGCCTGGCGCGCAGTAGCGCGCGCCGTCTGCGGCGCAGTGCCGCACCATCACCAGCGGGTCGTCGGTGGTCACTTCTTCCCGCCTGACGCGATGATCTCCTCGGTGCCGAGGCCGCCGTACCAGATGACGTTCGGGCCGGTCACGGTGACGGTGCCGAAGGTCACAGGGATCTCGCGCCCCTGCTCGGCCGTCGGGATGTCGAAGTCCTCGATGCTGGCCGGCTTCGGCGACGGCGGCTTCGGCGCCAGCGCCACCGCGACCAGCGCGGAGATGATCATGACAATGAAGTAGCTCCAGCCGTCCATGGGTGCGCTCTCAGTAGACCGGGGTGCCGTTGAAGGGGTTCTTCAGCGGGATGAAGGGGAAGCCGCCGTAGTTGTCGAGGTTGCTGTACACGCTGGCGCAGGTGGCCGTGGTGTGGTCGCAGCCCGGGCTGATCGTCACGGTCTGGCCGATGGTGATGCCCTGGAAGGCCTGGGTGATCCGCAGCACGCCGGCCGACGGCACGGCCTCGATGAAGCGCCGCTCGATGCCGCCGTCGGGCACCGTCCACTCGGCGAAGCCGCCCGGCCGGGGCTTGGACGGCAGCGAGGCCACGCCGATCAGGTTGCCGGTGACGCTGGTGATCGTGGTCGTGGTGCTGTGCGAGGCGCGGTTCACGTTGCACTGCCCCGGGCCCTGCAGGTACAGCACGTGCGGGCATTGCCGCTGGTACTTGCGCCGCAGGCCCATGCGCCGCAGCGAGGCCGACACCGGCTCGCAGTTCAGCCGCGCGGTGCTGCCCGCCTGCCACTCGCAGTTGACCACCCGGCCCATCCAGCCGACCGCCACGTCGGTGTCGCCGCGGTGCACCCGGCGCACGGTCAGGGCGATGATCTCCGACGGTGGCGCCACGCGGAACAGCTCGGCGATCGGGAAGTCGCGCGCGCAGGTGATCTGCAGCGCGTTGCGCGCGCGCTCGGCGGTGGTGGCGATCACCGATCGCTGAAGCACCGCGGCGGTGTAGCTGTTGCCGTCGACCACGATGTCGGCATCGGCCGAGGTGTAGCGCCTGGTGATCGCGCCGGTCACGAAGGTGTACAGCTCGACCGGCGCGCCGCCGGCCAGGCTGCGCTCGCTGGCGTCATAGGTCATTGCGGGAGCCCCTTGTCAGCAGCCGCGACTCGGCCACGTTCCACGACCACCAAGCGATCTCTGCGGCGTCGGCGTCCAGGCGCACCCGGTCGATGAAGCTGGTGCGCACCACGTCGGCCGGCGCGATGGCCGTGCCCAGCGCGGCGTCCAGCGTCAGCCGCTCGACGCTGGCGCTGACCACGCTGCAGTCGGTGATGCGCCGCGTGATCGACGCGCCGCTGGCCAGCTCGATGCGGATGTCGCGCCGCCCGATGTCCCGCGCGACGCGGTCGGTGTAGCCGCAGTTCTCGACGTCGATCTGCGTGGCGCCAGATCCGGCGCTGGCCACCAGACGCAGGTCGTCGGCCCAGGTGGGCAGCCAGAAGTCCACCAGGCGCCCCTGGCGGGCGTACAGCCACTGCCGGAAGGCATGGATCTCGGCGCGGCCGGACAGCATCCACCGGTGCGACTGCTGGCGGATCGGCCCGCCGGCCTCGTCGTCGTAGAACAGCGGCCCGGTGCCGGCGTCCAGGGCCGCCAGCTTACGCAGCAGCGAGGTGTCCACGTCCTCGACCCAGTTCGGGCGCAGGGTCAGCACCGGCGCGCTGCGGTAGACCGGGCCCGGGTCGACGCCGGTCATGCCGTCGCCGCCACCGATGCACTCGAAGCGCACCCGGCCATAGATCGAGTCGAAGTCGAAGCGCGACACCCGGAAGTCGGACGGCATGCGCGCCGCGCGCAGGGGCAGCACCTCGGCGCCCGCCGGCCAGCCGGAGGCCAGCGCGGCGGACAGCGTGATCGCCGACGAGGTCAGGCTGGCGATCGGCTTGACCTCGAAGGCGTCCGGCCCGGTGCCCACGTACACGGCGCCGCCCGCGTGGAAGTCGCGCGTCGTGGTGTCCACCGCCAGCGTGCTGGTGCCGCTCGTGACGGGCGCCGCCAGCTGCTGGGCGTCCATCCACACGGGCACAGCCCAGTCGCGCGCCTGGGAGCCGTGCAGCAGGTTCTCGGCCGTGCGCCGGTCGCGGCCGCTCAGCAGGTACTCGCCCTCGAAGGCGCGCCGGGGCGATCCGCGCAGCCGGATCCGCTGCTCGGAGCCGTCGTAGGACTGGATCACGTCGGTCAACCACTCCAGGCGCTCGAGCACCTGGTCGCCCGGGCGGTACACCCAGGGGACGCAGGTCACGCCGTCGACGACCACATCAGCAGGCATGCGGCCGCCTCACCCCAGCGACTGGCGCACGGCGCCGGCGTTGCGCTGGATCACGTTGACGATCGTGCGCTCGCCGGCCGCGCTGGTCATGTAGTCCTGCACCAGGTTCGGGTCGATCACGTTGACGATGCGGGTGCCACCGCCGCCGTTCTGCATCGCGGCCACCTCGGCGCGTGACTGCACCCGCTCGCCGGTCTGCAGGATGGCCGGGATCTCGTCGGACTTCAGGCCCAAGACGCCGCTGCCATTGTGGAAGCGAGGGGCGCCGGCGAAGGCCAGCGCGGGCACCTGGCGCCTCGGGCCGGTGCCGGCCATGCCGCCGGAGTGCTTGACGTTCGCCCCGACCGACATGCCGGCGGCGACCGTCTTGCCGAGGCCCGGATAGACCGCATCCAGGATCTGCAGCACCGCGTAGGTGGCCAGGGCCCGGGCGGCGATCTGCGCCATGGACCGCGCGAAGCCGACCACGAAGTCGCGCAGCGCCTCGCCGGCCGACTTGCTGCCACTAGCAAGGTCGGTGAAAAGGTTCGTCAGCGCGTCGGTGCCTGCGTTGACCGCCGACTGCGTAAACTGCTGCTGCATATCGTCCAGGCTCTTGCGCAGCCCGACGATCGCCGCCTGCAGGCCGGTGATCTGCTGCTGCCCGATCCGGCCGATCGCGTCGCCCAGTTCGTTCGCGGCCTGCACCAGCCCGGGATCCTTCAGGGTCGCGGCCAGCTCCTGCAGTTGCGCATTGATGGGCGCCAGGCGCGCGGCAGCGTCCACCTGGGCGGCCTGGTCCTGGGTGCGGCCTTGCTCCGGCGTGATCGCGCCGGTGTTCACCAGTCCAGCGATCCGGCCGCGCTGGCGCTCCAGGTCCGCGATCACGGCCTCGGCCTGCCGCTTGATCTCGTCGAACTGCGCCTTCGACACGCCGGTGTCGATCAGCCGCTGGATCAGCCGCGCACCCTCGCTGTCGGCGCCCAGCTTCTTCAGGAGATCCGCGTACTGCGCCTGCAGCCGGATGCGCGTGGCCGCCGCCGTCTGGCCTTGGTTCTCAAGGTCCTGCGCCCGCAGCTGCTCAATCTGCTTCTCGATCTCGCGCTGCTCGCGCGCGCTGTCGATCACCCGCTTGCGCTGGATGTCGCCCTTCTGCCGCTCCAGCAGTTCGATCTCGGCCAGGGCCTTTGCCCGCTCGGCCGGGTCCGACGCACCGGCCAGTCGCCGCCGCTCGATGTCCAGGCTGCGGGCCAGCGCCTCCAGCTCGATGCGCTCCCGGGCCTCGAAGTAGCTGGCGGCCGCGATCTGGCCGTCCTGGTAGAGGTCCTGCAGGATGCCCAGCTCGCGCTGCGAGGCGTCCTTCAGCAGCTTCTCCTGGGCGTCGAGCTCAGCCTTGCGCAGCGCCTCGGCCTTGCGCTTCTGCTCGTCGGTCTGGGTAGTCTTGAACGTGCCCGTCGACGTGCTGCCGGTGGCGTTGCGCCCCTGCCGCCGGCGCGTCTCGGCGTCCCTGCGGGCCTTCGCCGCGTCGTCGATCGACGTCTGCCGCTCGCGCAGGGCCTCGTCGATGCTCTCCTGGCGGGCCTGCTCGATCGCGGCCTGGGTGCGCAGCAGCGCGGTGCGCACGCTGGCGACCGTCCTGTTCGGGTCGAACACCGCCCGGATGTAGTCGGCCACGCCCTTGAAGCCGGCGATCGTGCTGTCGACAAAGGCAGCCACCTCGACCGTCGCGATCTTCACCGCGGCCCGCACGTTCACCGGCAGCTCGCGGAACGCGCGCGCCAGGAACTCGAACAGGCCCGCGCCGTCGCCGGTGATGTTCGCCGTCGCGTCCTCGATGATTCGAACCGCATCCTGCACGTCGGTGGCCAGGCCGCGGAAGGCGTTCGACCAGGTCGCCGAGAACTCGATCACCGCGCCGATCACCTGATCGCTGGCGATGAAGTCGGCCAGGTCCTTGATCACGCTGGCCACGCCCGACGTCGCGCTCGTGGTCTGGTCGAAGGCGCCCACCAGCTGCAGGCCGGCGTTCTTCAGCAGGGTGACCGACTGCCCGACGGTCAGCGGCAGCTGCGCGAACTGCTGGGCGACGGTGTCGCGCTGCGCCTGCAGAGCCTTGATCACCTGCTCGGCGGTGATCTTGCCCTCCTCGCCGTACTTGCGCAGCTCGCCGCGCGTGATGCCCATGCCCTTTGCGATCGCGTCGGCCAGGGCCGGCGTCTGCTCGAGCACGCTGTTCAGTTCCTCGCCGCGGAGCGTGCCGCTGCCCAGGCCCTGGCCCAGCTGGATCAGCGCCGCCTCGGCGGCCTGTGCGCTGGATCCGGACAGCTGGACGGCCTGGTTGATCGTCTCCACGACCGACAGCAGCACCTCCTGGCCGACCTTGGAGTCCTTCGTCGACTGCGCGATCCGGCTGTACAGGTCGACGGTGCCGCTCAGGCTGCTGCGCGTGCGCTGCGCCAGGTCGAACAGGGCCACCTGGGCGCGGTTGTATTCCTCGGTGCTGTTCGTGACCAGCTTGATCCGCGCGTTCAGCGTGTTCAGCTCGTCCGCGGTGCCGATCAGCTTGATCGCGCCGGCCAGCGTGACGAAGCCGGCGACCAGGCGGCCCACGGCACCGAGTGCGCTTCGTGCGCCGGTCTCGACACCGCGGAAGGCCTGGCCGCCGCCAGCCTGTTGCGCGGCCTGGCCGACGGACGCGAAGTCCTTCTTCAGGCCGGCCAGCGCGCCCTTGATCTCGGAAAGCTCCGCGCCGATTCGGAATTCAAGGTCAGACGCCACGCCTCAGCCCTTTCACGTAGCCCTTCCACGCCTTGCCGTCGGCCTGGGCCATCCTGGCGCAGATCGCATCGCCGAAGCGCCTGTCGCGCTGCTGCCGCTCGATCGCCTGCAGGAACTCCCGGACCTGGGAGATGGTCAGGTCGCGGACTTCCGCGAACGACCAGCCGGCCCCGATCAGGGCCTGGATTGAGTCTGCCCAGCCCCAGGGTTCAGCGTCGCGGCCGTCTGCAGGGCTGCCGTCAGCCGGCCTCGCAAAAAATCCTTGTTGGCTGCCAGCACCGCGACCAGCAGGTCGCCGATCTGCTCAACCGACGAGTCGTTCAGCGCGTCCGCCGGCGCACCGGTGGCGGCCGACAGCGCGTCGATCACCTTGTCGGTGTGCTGCTCCAGCAGCGCCAGCACAGCGCCCACCGTCAGGCCGCCGGCGATCAGCGCCTCGACCTCGGCCGACAGCGGCCGCACAGCGCGCGCGAAGGCCGGGATCTGCCCGACCTTCAGCGCCTTGACCACCACCCGGCGCGCCGTCCCGGTCTCCGGGTCGCCAATGTCAACGGCGCCAAGCGGCGCCGGGTCGATCACGCTCAGGTCGTCGCGCGTCACGGCGTTCACAGCGTGCACCCAGGGTGAAGGCTTCGCTTCGCCTTGACGTAGGCCTGGCCTGCCTCGTCAAGGGTCTTGAAGTTGCCCAACCCGCGACGCTTCCCGTTGACCAAGATCTGCGCCATGTAGGGCTTTGAGCGGGCTCGACGATCCATCGTCACACCCAGCACCCCGGTGATTGCGCCGCGGTGCGGCCGTCGCTGGTTCTGGATGTTGGTCGACCGATCAACGTCGCGGAGGTTGTCGATGCAGTTGTCCGCACGATTGCAGTTGAGGTGATCGATCTGCCCGGCAGGCCACTGACCGGTCGCGTGCAGCCACGCGAGCCGGTGAGCCTTGTAGCTGCGGCCGTCGACCATGATCATGACGTAGCCATTGCTGTTGACGCTTCCAGCCACGTCGCCGACCTTCATGCAGCGCGCTGTTCGAACCTTGCGCGTGAAGACGCCAGTCGACTGGTCGTAGTCCAGCAAGGCCCTCAGCCGCTCGGCGGTCAGCGGTTCCCGACTCATCAGGACTCCACGTCGATTTTGAAATACTGCGACACGCCGTTGCCGGTCTTCGTGGTGTCCTTCAGCAGCTTGCCGGTGCACTCGGCCGCGCCGTAGTCCTCGCCGATCAGCGACAGGTTCGCCAGGGCGCCGGCCTTCACGCGGTAGGCGCGCACGATGGTGCGCTTGCCGCTGCGGGCCTCGTTCAGGCCTTCGAACAGCAGCTCGTACTCCTTGCCCGAGCTGGTCAGCGCCTCCATGCGCTCGACCGCGGCCTTCGTGTAGCCGACGGTCCAGGTCTCGCCGGCGATCGTCGCCGACGTGAAGACCATGATCCCGCCGGTGCGCACCTGGTAGTCGGTGTCCGCCACCAGGCTGGTCTTGCCGGCGCAGGTCCAGGTGACAGTGCCGTCGACCACCGTGCCGCCGATGGTGGTCGGGTAGGTCGGGATGGTGCCCGCGCTCGTGCCGGCGGCCGTGGCCTTGTAGTAGAAGCCGTTCGGCGTGGCCGGGGTCACGTAGGCGCCCAGCGCGTAGGCCGTGGTGTTCGCGCGCGCCGTGGCCGAGGCCTGGGCCGGCACCACGGTCGGCGCAGGCGACGCGGCCGGCATGAACGCGAACGGGTAGACCGCTCCCGGGTAGACCGTGGCGGCCTCGCCGCTGACGGTGCCGCCGCTGATCACCGACGCGGTGCCGTACAGCGCGCGCGCCAGGTTGGCAGCGTTCAGGTCGTGCACGGTGAAGGAGGCCTCGACGGCGCTGATGCGCTTGACCTCGTTGTACGTGCCGCCGCCGGGCTGGGTGAAGTCCTTCAGCTCCTTGGTGTCCTCGGTCACGCCGAAGTCGAGCTGCGAACAGTTGCCGACCTCAAGGAAGCCGAGGGCCGCGCCGATCTCTCGCAAGCTCAGCTTGCCGCTGCCGATGTAGCTGAAGTCCGCCATGGCTTGAATCTCCGGTGGTTAAGGCTGGCCCTTGAAGGTGGCCGCATTGGTGAAGGCCAGGGGCAAATGAGCGTAGCCCGCACTGTATTCAGGGCCCGGTGCATCTGACAGGTGCAAATACTTGCCGCCGCCCAGGTGGAAGCCCAGCAGGGCCTGCAGCACCAGCAGCGCGATCTCGCCCGCTTCATCGCGTGCGGCGGTGCTGTCGCCCTGGCCCTTGGCCGACTTCGCGGCCACCACGACGAACCACTCCTGAACGACCTGCTGCACAGTGCCGGGAGGGATCTTCGGGCCCACGCTGAAGCCGTCATAGATCACCCAGACGGCCGGCGCCTTCTGGCGCAGCTCGGGCACGCGCTCAAGCTCGTGCAGCGTGTCGACGTGCACCTCGGCCGGCAGCACCGCCTTCAGCCGGTCGACGATCTTTTGCTCGATGTCGTGGAACATGGTCAGGCCTCCACTTTCTCGACCGCCTTCGACAAGTAGTTCCTGATCGCGCGCACCACCAGCACGGACCAGTCGGGCGGCAGGGCCACCACCTGCGCGCCGCGCCGCAATGGCATGAACGGCCGCGCCGGAATCGTCACCTTCTTGGCGAAGATCAGGTTGCCGTTCGGGCCCGGGAACACCAGCCGCGGCTTGTTCTTCGGCACGATGGTCGCGCCGAACTGGTGGACCGGCGCGTAGATCAGGTTCGTGCCCACCGTCACGCCGCTGGCGTCGACCTTCGACACGATGGAGCGGTTCAGGCGCCCGGTGTCGCGAAGCGGCTGGCCCTTGCGGAACTTCAGCGCCTGCCAGGGGTTGCCCCACGGATCGATGCCCAGCTTGAAGCACAGCCGGATGCGGTTCACCAGGACCCGGCCGATGGTCGCGTAGACCGGCCGCATGTCCTTGGTGGCGTTGTCGAGCGCGGCCAGCTTGGCCTTGACGCCCGCATCGCTGATGCGGATCAGGATCTTTGCCACGGTCAGTAATCCGCCAGGGTGGCCGCGGTGAAGATCCGCTCGTCAGCGTAGCCCTCGGACTCGAAGCCGCCGGTCGATGGCGCGCCGTCGACGCCTGGCGGCAGGGCCAGCTTGCCCGCGGCCAGGTCGCGCAGCTGCTGCAGCGCGTCCTCGTAGCGTCGGCGCACCTCCTCGGGCGCCCGCTCGTCCCAGAGCCGATAGCGCGTGATGTCCAGGGCCCAGCCCTTGACCAGATCCGGAACGGTCAGCAGGGGCAGCGTGTAGCGCGTGCCGATATAGCCGTCGATCGTGCTCGACGCCGTGGCCGCAGCCTTGGCAAACTCGGCGCCGTCGCCGGTCAGGTCGCCCAGCTCCTCGTCGCCGAAGGCCTGCTCGAACTCGCGGTCGGTGATGTAGGTCATGCGGGTCTCCCGTCAGGGCCGGGCCGGCTTTGCGCGCACCGGCAGGATCGCGTCGATCAGCAGCCTGTCGCTGCCCACGTCCGCGAAGCACTTGAAGTCGTAGTCGACGCCGTCGAGACCGCCGACGACCGCCTGGTAGACCCATGATCCGACCACGATCGGGCTGCCAGACTTGATCGCGTCGGGGCTGTCGTCCTCGCCGACGCCGACGGCGACGATCACCTCGGGGTTCGCCGGCACGCCGATCTTTGTGTAGTCGAAGCCGACCCGAACTTCCTCGCCCGGGTCCTTGGTGTCGAATCGCGTGGTCATGCTCTGCGCCTTGGTAGGTTGCGCCCGTCGGCGCCGATCGCCGCCTCGAAGTTCGGCTTGTCGCGCGTGGCCGTGAATCGCCGCAGCCTGCCGACTGCAGTGAAGCCTGGCGTCGCCGACAGGTTGGGCCCGTAGGCGCTGCCTCGCAGCATCACCGCCTGCAGACTGATCACGACGCCGGCCGCCGTGGCGCCGGATGGGCCGGTGGCCGCGCCCGCGATGAAGGTGGCGGCAGCCTGGATGACCACGCCGGCCGCGGTCGCATCGTTCGCGGCGCTCGTGGTGCCGGCGACGATCGTCGTGCCGGCCACCAGCACCACGCCAGCAGCGGTGGCGCTCGTCTGGCCAGTCGCCGCCTCCGCCTGTAGGCTGGACGTTGCCGTCAGCGTGACGCCCGCCGCTGTGGCGTTGCGCTCGCCAGTCGCCGCGCCGGGCACCAGCGATGCGGTCGCCGTCAGCGTGGCGCCTGCGGCCGTCCCGGCGTTGGCTGCCGAGGCGCTGCCCGGGATCAGCGAGGCCGTCGCCGACAGCGTGACGCCAGCGGCTGTGGCATTGATCTGGCCAGCTGCAGAACCAGCCACCAGCGACGATGTCGCGGTCAGCGTTTGCCCGGCCGCTGCTGCATTGACTTGGCCAGTCGCCGAGCCGGCGACAAGAGAAGACGCGGCGACCAGTGTCTGGCCTGCCGCCGTTGCGTTGATCTGGCCTGTCGCGGCGCCTGCAATGAGGCTTGAGGCGGCGGTGAGGGTCTGCCCAGCCGCTGTGGCGTTGATTTGACCGGTGGCCGCACCAGCGATCAGCGACGAGGTGCCAGTAAGAGTGACGCCAGCGGCCGTTCCATTGACGCCGCCAGCCGCCTTCATCGGCACCCATATTCGCTGCGGCTCAAACAGCGCCCACACCTCGCTCGGGCTGCGCGACAGCCGCTGCATGTCGGCATCGCTCAGCGGCGCGCCGCCAAAGCCGAACAGGGCCGCGGAGACGTTGGCATTGCCAGACGCCGTACCAAACAGCAACCGGTCCCACGCGGGCAGGGTGCCGATGCTGGTAGTGGACGTAGCAACGGCCGAGCCGTTGACGCAAACGCGGTGGTCAGTGGCCGACCGCGACTGCCCAACAATCACCAGCACTTGATTCACCGCTTGGTTGCCGTTGGCATCGGCCGGAACGGTTGCGGTTGCCGTCGCCGTTGATGAGAAGTTGGCCCGGGCTGTCAGGTTGATGGTTGTGCTGCTGCCGCCACCAATACGGAATGAGGCGCCGCTGATCAGGCCAGACGCGCCCGCAAGTTCAACAAGAGAAGCGTTTGCCGTTGAAGTCTGCCGAGCCACGACGACAAACGTCATCGGGTAGGTCGGCGTCGGGCCGAAAGATCGGCCCGCCTGAACTGTCGAAGCAAACAGGACAGATGGGCCCGCCGCGGTCGCTGTGCGCGTTTGCGCGTGCGACGGCATGGCGCCCTGCGCACCAAAGCCCAGGTTGTCGCCGCTGACCGCCGGCAGGTAGGCGGCCTGGAACCGCTGCGCAAGCGGGTTGGCCGGGTCGAGACGTGCGCCGTCCTGCGAAAGCTCAGTCCGCTGCAGCAGTGCCTCGACCAGGGTCAGCGCCATGGCTTACGACAGCGCGTTCTCGATCACCAGCGCTTCGCACGTCACCGACTGGCCGGTGTTGCCGGTGATCTCGACTTGGATGTGCGTGGCCATGCCGGGGCCGAACGGCCATGCGAACTCGCGCACAGCGTTGTTCCCGGTGCCAGGTGTGATGCCAGAGACGACCGTCTTCCAGTCTGCGCCCGCCGCACCCGTTGCCGGCGTTGTGCCGTCGGTGTCGGCGATCATGATGCGCGCCTCGGCCTGCACGGTCGGGCCGGTTGCGCCGTTGGTGATCTTGACGAACACCGTGCCGGCGTCGCACCCCCGAACGTCAACAGCGCCGCGCTGTGTGCTGCCCGCGGTGTTGGTGGTGCCTTCCGCGATGGCGTAGGCAATGGTTCTGCCGTGCGTCGTCATCGCTTACCCCTGGGCGGTCCACAGGTCGCCGTTGGCCTTGAAGATCAACTGGCGGGCTTCGGTTTCTTCGACATCGCCCTCAAACGTAGTGACGCGAGCATCTACGGTGCCGGTCGTGTCGCTTCCCTTGGCGGTTGCCGCCAGCATCGCCTCGGCTCGCTTGATGACGCGCACGCAGATCGAAAGGACCGTGGCAGCCTCTGCGCCGCCCGGGTGCACCAGCGCTCCGTTCGCCCCGCACGGCACATTGGTCAGACAATCAAGCAGGTCAGATCTAACTCGCACCTTTCGCATGTCCAACCGCTCGCGGAACAGCACGAAGTTCTGGAACACCATCAGCTTGGTCTGGGCGTAGAGCGCCCGGCTTGTCAGCCGCATCAGCGAAGCCGTGTCGGTGTTCCCTTGCGCAACGCTGTCATTTGGGGTGTAGCGAGACTGCACAGTGGCGTTGATGATGTCTTCGGTCGGCATCGCGCTGTTCCAGCCGGCTGTGGTCGAAGCGCCGTTCAGGTACACGCGCAAGCCATCCGCGTTGCCGGGCGCGGCGAAGAAGGCCGCCGCGTTGGGGTCTGCGAAGCAGGCGGCACGCAGGGCGGTTAGTTGCTCGGGGGTCATGGGTACTCCTGTAGACCGGGTCAGGCGACCCGAGGGCCGATGTAGCGCCGTGCGACGGCGACGTGGTTGATGCGCCAATGCATAGGCAGCGAGGTCGGCTGCCGGCCGCCCAAGTACCAGTTGCTGTTGACGCCGCCGATGCCCATGTCGGGGTGGCGGCGCCAGCGGTAGTTGTCGCGGTGGTCGATCAGGCGGCCGTTCAGCCAGGTGGTCAGGATGCCGTCAGCACGCGCCTCGCCGTTGCCAAGCTCGTCGGGCGACGACAAGTCGATGCTGTTCATCTTCAAGCGCTGTTCGACGCAGTACCAGCGGCCCTTCTGAATCTTGGCCGGCAGCACGTTGCCGTACACCACGCCGCCCAGCGGGTCGGTGTCGCCGCCGGGGAACTGGCTGCCCTGGTCGATGTGGTAGTTGTAGCCAATGAGCGGGCGGATGTCGCTGTACGGGCCCGGGTTGGGCGTGGCTGTGCCGCACTCCATGCGCAGCATGTGGCCGCGGTACTCGTACCGTTTGGACCCGTCCGCGAAGGTGCGGATGACCTTGCGGCCGTCGCCGCGCGACCCGCCGTTGCCCGTGGTGGACTGCCAGTAGCCCACGTCGTTCCACCAGCCCAGGCGCAGGTCCCAGGTGATGGCCATCTTGTTGCCGTCCGCAGCTGTTCCGAAGTCGTCCTCAAGCAAGAAGTAGATGCGGTAGAACGCCTCTTCCAGCGGGCGCACAGCGGGGCGCAGCGGGTCGGACAAGTCGGGCTTCTGAAGTTGGATCGTGCCGTCAAACGCACCGCGCCGCGGGTCGGTGGCTGAGGTGACGGGCACGAAGGTGCCGCGCCACATGGTCGTTCCGGGCGCGTCAGGGTCGGGCAGGAATTCAGCCGGCACGCCGGTGCTGTTGTTCACGCGACCGAACAACCGAGTCATGGCGCCGTAGAGCGTGACGGAGGAGCCCGAGAAGTCGCCCGCGGCCAGCACGTCGTGATGCTGCGGCAGCGCGGCTTCTCCAACTTCGGCGGCAAGGCCGGTCAACACCGGGCCGCTGTCTGCGCCCATCACGAAGCGGCTCAGGCGAAGGGCGAACAGCCGCAGCGAAGGGGCCGAGCCGTAGCGCGCCTTGACTTTGATGGTCAGTTGCGCGTCGAGCACGTCACCCACGTCGCGCAGGTCGAACTGCAGTGCCGCGGACGATCCGCTGGCGTCAACCACCACGCTGGCGCGTGAATCCTGCGTCAGCGCGGTGCGCGACTTGGTGAACCACTGCGGGGTCGCAATGCACGGGCACTCGACCGGGCCGTCTGACGTGGTGACGACCAGTCGCGGCGGCGCCTCGGAGACGCGGCCCGACAGCATGAACGACCCGCCGACGGCCGACAGCAGGATGCCCTGGTTGCCGTTCTCGATCAGCTTCGTGACCAGCGCCGTGACGTTGACGGTGGCGCTGCCGGCGGCAGGCGAGACGCTGGCGTATGCAGCGGGGCCCTGCTCAACGCCGAAGGCATCGGTCCAGTCGCCGGTGCCCCAGTGCTGCCACTCGATGCCCAGGTGCTGCGACCAATACTGGTAGTTCGGGCCGCCTCGCGAGTCGTCCAGCAGGTGCTGGCGGATCTGCGGCTCGCCTTGGATGGGCGGCTGGAAGGCGCCGGCTGGCGGCGGGTCAACAGGCGCCGGCGGCTCAACGGGTGGGTCTACCGGCGCAGGAGGATCTACGGGAACAGGTGCAGGCGGTTCGGCGTCAGCGAGCGAGGCGCGCAGCACGCGGGCCGCCTCGACCACAGCGGCACGGGCCGCGTCGATCGCGACCGCCGCGGAATCGATGGCGACGAACGCCGCGCGCTGCTCGGGCTTCATGCTCAAGTGCCAGCCACCGGCTTCAGCATGATGACCTTCGGTGCGCACACCGCCGGCACGTCCTTGTTCGACACCTCGGCGCTGATGCCGACCCAGCCGTACTTGCTGACGAAGTAGGCCTCGGCGCCGTCCATGGAACACGCCAGGCGGTTCTCGAAGGTGCCCTTGAAGGCGCTGCAGCCGGACAGCATGCAGGTGGCCGCCAGCAGGGTGAAGATGCGGTTCATCAGGTTCCTTCCGGCGCCGCGTAGGCGCCATGTCCACCCACTCGAACAGCGGCCCACATCAGGGCCCGCTTCCAGGCCGGCACACCCAGCGCGCCCATCGCCTCGCGGAAGATCCGGTCGGCCTCGGCCCGGCTCACCAGGTGGTTGCGGTAGAGCCAGTCATGCAGCGACGCGGCCTGCGCGTAGCGGCCCGCCGGGTGCCCGATCAGGGGCCAGAACAGTCGCGGGATCGAGGCGAAGTCGGTGCGGAAGCCGGCCGGCACGACAATGCGGGTGCGGCAGCGCTCGGACGGCGGCGCCTCGCTTTCCTCGCAGTCGGTCCAGTAGCTGAAGTCGCGCAGGGTCACCCACTCGTCGCCGTCCTGGCGCACGTCGAGCGGGTCGGTGAAGTTGCTCACGGGTAGAACACCCGCCGGCCGGACTTCGGTGGCCGGGTCTGCACGTGGGCCCAGCCCTTCGTCGCGGCCGGATGCTCAAGCCACAGGCCCAGGTCCTTCAGCACGATGTCAGCGCTGGCCATCAGCCACTCGTCGAGGTCACCGTCGGGGTCGTGCAGGTCGATCGCCTCGCAGGTGATGTGCAGGCTGCGCAGCTTGGCGCCCTTCACCGTGGCGTTGTAGTCGGCCGGCCGCCAGCCGCTGGTGACGATGCTGTCGGTGCCCTGGATCTGCTCCAGCGTCACGCCGGCACCCTTGGCCAGCACCAGCAGGCGGTTCGCCAGATCGACGGTGCGCGCGGCGTTCGTGCGCAGGTCGGTGCCGAGCTGCAGGCCGTGGCTGCGCTCGAAGCCCCTGAAGTAGTGGGCCAGCGTGATCACTTCGGCGCCACTCGCTCAAGGTGCCGCAGGCGGCTCTCGTGATCCCGGAAGTCGTCCCGGGTCACGTAGTTGCCCTGCATCACGACGATCTGCGCCCTCATGGCTGCCACCTCGGTCGTCAGCGAGGCCAGCTGCTCCGACAGGCGCACCGAGTTTTCCCGCGCCTGCACGACGAAGCTGCCGCTGTACAGCACGGCGGCAGTGATAACGGCCAGCAGCACCGACTGGGCGTGCTGCTCGATGACGCTACGCTTCGGCGTTGCTTCTTGCCTCTGCGGGTTCAAGTTTCACCTCGGCAGCGCATCAGGTTGCGGCAGAGGCGTCGATGACGGCGCCGGGCGCGGTGGCGTTGATCACGCCGACGTCGGACGCGGTGCGCTCGCCATTGGCCAGGCGATCGTCGATCTTCGACTTCAGGTAAGCGCGCTGTTCGCGCAGGGCATCGATCTGGCGGCCCAGGCCCTGCGACAGCTGCACCAGCTGCTCGAGGGACAGCCCCGACAAGGGGATCGACGTCGTGGTGGTGTTGGGGTCAGTCATGGCGGGCCTCAGTTCTGGATGCGCAGCGTGCTGGCGTTCAGGGTGAACGTGCCCGCACTGGTGACGACGTCGGAGCCGAAGTCGTTCACGGCGATCACCTCATCGGCCGACGATGCGCCGCCGCGGGCCTTGTAGTACACGGCCTTGCGCGCGGTGATGGTCGAGCTTGTCCAGGTGGTGCCGCCCAGGCTGATGTCGACGCGGTCGTTCGCGGTGTCCAGCGTGACGCTCACCGTCGCGGTGTTGCCGCCGGCGGTGTAGCCAGTGCCGCTGACCTCGTTGGTGATGTCGTTGCGGAAGTCGTGGGCGTCCTTGTCCTCGGTGTAGGCCGAGGTGGTCAGCATGACCTTGAACGTGTCGGTGTCGAAGTCGATGTTCCCGCGGGCCCAGAGTTCGAGCGCGCGGTTGAAGATCAAGCTGGCCATTCAGTGCTCCGGATGTGAAACAGGGGCGCCGCGCGCCCCTGCTGTGGTTGCGGCTGGCTTGCGCCGACCTCGGTCAGGCCTTGGTGATCGGGAGGATCGCGCCAGGGCGGCCCCAGACCATGCGGCAGTGCGACTGGATGGACATCTCCCAGCCGACCGTGCCTTGGCTGTCGGTCAGGGGCTTGGCGCCCACGTAGTAGGGCTGGCCCATCGCACCGGCGCCGACCGACTCGATCGTGTTGTTCGGCGCGAAGGCCTGCCAGGCCAGGCCGTCAGCCACGCCCAGAGGCAGCGCGCGGGCCTCGTTGTCGGGGATCTTGCAGTCGCTGGTGCCGCGGTAGCGTTGCCACACCACATCGCCCCAGGGGAACGGCGGGGCGACCTGACCGTTTGCGCCCTGCATGCCGCTGCGGGCCAGCTGCGCCTGCTCCCAGTTCACGTAGGTCTCGCGGATCTGCTTGTTGTCCATCAGATCGGACCAGTAGCCGTCGCTGCAGAGCACCAGGATGCTGCTGTACATCAGGCCGTCCAGCGCGGTCTCGATCGGCACGATGATCTTGTCGAAGATCTCCTTGCGGGTCTTCGTGGCGTCGGTCTGCACCGCGATGACCTGGCCCGAAGCGGCCGAGCCGAACTCGCTGGAGGCCGGCGACAGCAGGCGCGTCATGCGCAGCACCTCGTGCGTGCGGTCCATGGTGCGGCGCAGCTTGGCCATCTTCTCGGCCCGGCGCATCTCGATCACTTCCTTCGCGCCCTGGATGCCCGAGCGTGCGTTCAGGACCTCGTCAGCCATCACGCTGTCCTCGTCACCGTACTGGTCGGTCACGGTGAAGGTCTGGACCGTGCGCAGGTCGATGGACTGGCGCTGACGCGGGGCGCCGCGGGGCTTGGCCGTCAGCACGCGGCCGGCGTTCTTCTTCTCGACCTCGACCGCCAGCGTGGTGCTGGTCAGGGGCACGCTCTCGAAGATCCCGAGCTGGCCCAGCTGGCCGGGCGTGTAGGGGGCTTGCGCGAGCGTGCGAACCAGCTCCTCGCGGTTGAAGTAGTCGCGGTAGATGTCCATGGTGCTCGTGCTCCGTTACGTTCCTGAAGGGGTGCCGGCTGCGCGTCAGGCGGCGCGCACGACGATGCCCGCGGCCACCAGCTCGGCGATGCCCGCGTTCTTCTCGGTGTTGTCGTTGGACGCCTCCCAGACCAGGAGGGATTCCTTGACGATCGCGCCCCGGGCGACGATCACGACCTTCTGCGTCGAGCCGCTGTTCGCGGTGTCGTAGCAGAGGACGCCGGCGGCAATGCCGGTGCCGGGCGTGCCGGCGTTCGCGTCGTCGTCATAGGGGACGAAGTTGCCCGTGGCCGTGACCTTGGCCATGACCGTGCCGGCCAGCAGCGCGCCCTGCGAGGCGGTCAGCGTGACTTCGTCCAGGCTGTAGTCCGGATCGATCATCCACGCCAGAAACTCCATCGGGCGGCGGGCTTCGGTGTAGGTTGCCATGGTCGGTGTACCTCGTCAGTGATGGGGGGTGGCGTTGATCAGGCCGCGGCCTTGCCGGCGTTGAACACCTGGCTGGCCAGGGTCTGCTGGGCTTCCTGCAGGGAGGGCCGGCCGTCGCCGGTGTCGGTGTGGCTGGACAGCTCGCCGAACTCGATGACCTTGCCGCGCGACTCGATGTCCAGCAGGTAGCCCTCGCGCTGGCTGACCTTCTTGGCCTTGTCGCCTTCGCCGAAGTCAATGACGGCCTCGCCATCGGTCAGGGCCATCGCGAAGTCGACCGCGTGCTTCTTCTGCGCGGGCAGCAGGCGGCCTTGCTTGATGGCGACATCGATCCGGGCCTCGACAGTGGCGCGGTCGGCCTTCGCCTGCGCGGCAGCCACTGCAGCCTCGCGGGCCGCCAGGTTCGACTCGCGCTCGGCGAAGTCGGCCGGCAGCTGGTTCGCCTTCAGGGTGGTGTTCTCCGCGGTCAGGCGGGCCACCTCGGCCTGCAGTTGCTGGATGTTCATGGGGTCTTCCTCGGCGAATGCCGGCATCGCGGCGGGTGTCGGTTCGGTGGTCTCGGCCTTGGCCGCGTTGTCCAGATCGGCGATCAGGAAGTTCGGCACCACCTTGTCGGCGGCCTCGACACCCTTCTCGCCGATGACCCACTCGCGGAAGTTGCGAGCGATGGCCGCGATCGACGACCAGGCCCAGCGGCTGGCGTCGCTGAACTCGACGACGCCCTGCTCCTCGGAGAAGGACACGTCGCGCAGGCCCTTGACCGCGGGCGGCTGTGCGCCCAGGAAGGCCACATGTCGCAGGTACAGCGAGCCCGGCTTCGGATTGGTGGGCGCGTCCGGCAGATACCAGGAGGCTGACCGCTTCTTGAATCGCCCGGCGGTGACCATCTCGGCAAAGGCCGGGTCGACCTGGGTGGCGTCCACCTCGATCTCGCCCGTGCCCTCGTTGAACGACAGGCCGCCGATCCAGCCGTAGGCCGGTAGGTTGTCCTTCGGGTGCCCTACGGTGATCGGCGCCTCGTGCAGGGACGGGTCGTAAGCGGCGACCGCGGCCTTCAGCGCGTCTTCGCTGAAGTCCAACGTCGTGCCATTGGCCGCGGTGTGGCGGCCGGCGCGGAAGATGGGGAACCGCTTCATGGGGCGGGAATGTAGGAGGACGCCCCGCGCTATGTAAGGTGCAAATGTTTGACGCGATACAGCGGTCTGAGTCTTTTTTGCGTCCCTGCATTGCGGGGGCTTGCAAACCCTGCATCGCAGGGGTACAGTTCGCCCATCGCAACAAGCAAACCACCGGGAGCACAGCAACATGAACACCCAGCGCATCGCAGTGAACGCCGCCATCAGCCGCGCCATCATGGCCAAGATGGCCGAGGGCCTGCCCGTGAACAAGGCGCTCGACGCCGTCTGCGGCGCCGGCACCTTCGCCAAGCTGGCCGGCGAGGTCTACGACGCCCTGCGCGCCAAGTCCGACGACCAGCGCCGCGCGCGCCAGGTCGCCGAGTGCGCCATCGCCCGCGCCAAGTCCGCCGCCAGCGCGGCCTGAGCCATGACCGCCGACCTCGTCCCCAGCGTAAGCATCGCGAACATGGTGAACCAGCGCGCCGCCGTGATGCAGCGCCTGCAGCAGGCCGTGAACCTGATCCAGGAGGCCAGCGACCTCGCGGCCGAGGCCCACCTCGGCATGCCGACCTTCCTGGTCTCCAACGGCTACAGCCGCAGCAGCAGCGAGCTGCGCATCAACAGCGGCACGTGGGGCCAGGACCGCCACGGCCCGCGCGCCGGCATCGACCGCAGCGCCAATCCGGACATCGCCAAGCTGCTGCGCCTCGGCCTGGACTGCGGCGCGTGGCAGTACCTGATGAGCCAGTCGGGCCTGCGCACCCTCATGGACGCGGCCGCGCGCGAGAAGTGGGACAAGGCCGTCAGCGCGGGCGACGTGCCCGAGCTGACCGACGCGAACATCCGCAGCACCTTCAAGATGCTGCACGACAGCCGCGGCGAGATCTTCGAGCGTGGCGTGATCGCCTGCTTCAAGGGGCTGGCCTGGGACTACAAGACGAACCTGCCGCAGAAGTTCGGCCGCCGGATCGTGATGACCTACCTGACCGGCAGCTACGGGCACGGCAAGTGCGACCAGCTCGATGACCTGGTGCGCGTGCTGTCGGTGCTGGACGGCAAGCCCGAGCCGGACCACCGGCGCGGGATCTACAGCGCAATCTCGGCCGCCGGATTGAACGGCTGGCCGTGCAAGGCCGGTGTGGTGGAGACAGAGTACCTGTCGATCCGCACCTTCAAGAACCACAACGGGCACGTCACCTTTAAACGCATGGACCTCGTCGACCGCATGAACCTGATCATCGCCAAGCACTACCCGGGCGCCCTGCCCGCTCCCAAGTGAGCCGCGCAGATTCCGCGCCGTCGGCGCCCGTGGCCCAGCTGCGCCAGCTGATGGCCGAGCACGAACTGATGCAGCGCGAGATCGCCGAGCTGGCCGGCGTGTCGGTCAAGGCGGTCGAGGGGTGGCTGGCCGATCCGTCGGCCGCCTCGCATCGCTCGATGGCGCCGCGCTACATGACCACCATCCTGGCATTGCTGCCGAAGTACCTCGCGGCCAGGCGCCGCAGAAAGGCGTGACCATGACCCCAGAACAGAAAGCGCGCGAACTGCTGGACCGAATGGGCGTGCCTGGCGCGCTCGACATGACGGCAGGCGAAGTGGGCGAGCTGGCGAACCTGATCGCGGACCACGACGAAGACATGGCCGAACACCCGCCGGCCGGGCTTGCTGGCGGGCCGCCGATTCACCTGCTGGTCGACACGATGAAGATGGCCATCTTCGGCAGCGGCGCATCGACCCGCGACTACGACAAGGCGCGCCTGCAGCGCACGCACGAACCCGATGGCATGCCTACCCGCCCCGACTGCTGGGGCCGCGCGATGGACTTCCTGGGCGCCCCGGAAGCGCCTCAGATTGAGGCCTACGTCGAGAGCCTGGAGGCCTACGCGCGCCGGCTGCAAGCCGAACTGAACAAGGAAACCTGACCATGTGGATCATCACCAATACCGCCTTCGTCTCCATCGTCGAGCACCGTGACGACGACCGCAAGCTGATCGTGCGCGGCCGTTTCAAGGGCGACGTCGAGCGATTCCTGAACCCGCTGCCCAGCGGCATGCGCGTGATCGAGGAGGTCACGCCGAACGCCGACTACCGCTTCCGCGCGGTCGTGCTGCGCGAGGACGTGG
>JACCDU010018757.1_pt1 | contig 21745 bp, 16 predicted proteins | sample 7446081 | NCBI WGS metagenome assembly JACCDU01 (sample SAMN15323447, study PRJNA562643) | freshwater metagenome | isolation source: river surface water | place: USA:Blue River Watershed | collected 2017-08-17
AATCCCGAATCAGGGTATCCATTGACTTTTAACAAGCTAACGTTATCATTAACTGTATTTCCAGTAACTGGGTCAAATATTTTTACTCTATTATCAAAATAGAACTTAGTTTCAGATGCGCTTTCAAAGATATAACTTAGGCCGCGAATTTGTACAGTATAAACTGCACCACTGACAGAAAATGCCAGGAGCCAGCTACTATCTAAGTTTTGTCCGATACTAGAGCCTTCGTATATTTGACTGAACTCAGACGTCAAGTCTAAATCTTGTGCATTGATAACCACCCAGTTTTTACTTGTTTGGTCATAACGAATTCCAAATTCAGTATAACTTGTAATTAAACCTATTAGCTTTGTAATAAATTCTGTAGTGAACGAATTACTAAATGCAGGTATAACTGTAGTAGCAATTGCACCAGAAGGTAAATTAGAGCTTAATTTAACAGGCCCTTCTCCTGTGGATAAAACTCCTTGATTTCCATTACCAATTAAGTTAGTAATTGTAATGTATAAAAGAGTCTGCCCATTTTGAGGAACTTGTCCGCTTTCTGGCAAAGGCAATATTTCATTAGCACTGTTAAAATAATTACCAGCGCCTGGACTGAAAACTACTATGCTACCTTCGGTCATGTACTTGTTGTTCCCGACTATACCTGAGCCGATTGCAATTTTATTGCCGTTGCTGTCAACAAAATATCCAGAGCTAGAGCCAGTGCCCACAGTCACCCGAGTCCAGAATAAATTAGATAAATCAAATCTACTAAAATATTCGTAGTAAAAATGTAATAAAGTTTTGCTACGAATAGCTGGCAATATTTCGTTTTCAATTACTTTATTAATTTCGGCGGTAGTACTCCATGTAAAATTAAAACTACTGGCTGCGTTCTCTCTGTATATAATACCGTCGTCCGCAAAAATATTAGTGCTAGAGTATCTTCCTGTGGTATCTTTAACATCTAAGAAACGACTAACCCCGCTACTTGTTCTATTAACCGACTTTACCTTACTGATGGTGCTATAATTTGCATAAGGGAATGTATTATAATCCTCCCCTGTTACCATACGATTTTGTGTATAGTATAACTGAGGTGCTTTAGTTTTGATTTCTGTTAAACTTTCCCTGGGCAATGCATTTGCAACTGTATACTTCAAACTTGCTACTACAGTTAGAGTTTCTAATCTACCAGCTCGACTAATATAAGGTATTGTTAGCGTAATATTAGTCATTTCGTCGGGAGTAATTTTATAACTCAATCCTGTACTAGATCTATAGAATACCCTGAATGCCCCTTGAGGAATTGCCGCAAACGTTCCGTCACCGAATACTAAGTCCACTTGATCGTTGGCTCGTGTATTAACTTGAAAACTGTTCTTAGCTGCATTATTATTATAGATAATGTTAACACCGACTACTGCCGGAATTTGACTCCACTCATTAGCTATGCCGCCTGAGCTGTTAACTTGATATAGCCATACGTCTGTATTGTTAATGTTGTCTACATTAACGCTAGCAAAGTTATTAGGTATACTTTCAGGAAAATTAAATGCTTGACTCTGTAATTCGCCTTGCTTGAAGTAAAAGAAAAATCCAGTATTATTACTAGCATTGCCTAAATTATCATTCTTGTAAATGATATTCAATGGACGGCCCGGGGCAGGGCTTGCTTCATATATATAATTTTCCCCTACGCTTGTTCCACTAATTGCTTCAAATCTAAGGGTGGCGTTTTCTACTTGCGTATTAAACGCAAAGGCAGGCAGAGTATTTGCAGGCAAATTAACATTGTATTCTGCGTTTAAAATATCCCCTATCATTTGACTATTAGCAGGACGGCCAATCTGTTGGTTAGTCGGGAACGTAGAATTTAATATTGTAACAAACTGTTCATACCAATTGATATTAGTATTATCATTCCACTTTACAATCAAATTTGTTAGATCTATACCATTACTATCTTGAAGTCTCTCAGTAGTCTGGACACTGTCGAATTTAATAAAACCCGTAGCAGTCTGATTTCGCTTAGGTACATAACTTACCAGCTTGGCTAGCTTAAGTACACTATCCCTTCTTTCGGCTGTATCAATAAAGTTTTCGCGAGCGTTAAGATCTGTACGGAACGCAAGACTTTGACCGAGGAATGCGATTAAATCAATTAGAGCAATGTACTCACTTGATTCAATATAATCGTTAAAATTTTCAGGGTAATATAGTCTTAGATAGTCAATCATTGACTTTCGCAAAGTTTGAAAATCATAACTTTGGAAGTCTGCGTTCCTGAAGCTTTCGTATACTTTAGTCCAATCTTGATTGACTAAAAGACTGTTTTGTCTCGTGGTTGTAGCCATTGTCGTCCTCGTTTAATGTATTTATTGAAGACAAAATATGGTATTTTAAAGCGTTTGATTATTTTGTATGTTTCGTTGGTCAAAATTTAAAATTAGTTGCCCCAATTGATTTGTGGGCACATAAATTAAATCTAGTTCTATTTGTAGTCCGCGGTCGTACTCTGTTACTATTACGTTTTGTGCGCTAATACGTGGATCTGTAGAAACTATTCTCTTAATGTCTTGCATTATAATATTTTTAGTTTCTTCAGTTAACGGTTCAAATATCATGTCCCATATAACCGTACCAAAGTCAGGATTCATTAACTTTTCCCCTTTGCGTATAGAGAAAGAGTTTTGTAAATCCTGTTTTACCAGCTCAAAGTCTGTTAAACGAAACTTCTTTGTGCTAGTTAGTGTACTGAAACCGTTATATAGTGCCATAATAGTATTTAACCTGTTGTTTTACTTGCGTTACTGGATACAATAGTAGGGACTTGTGTTTGACTGTATACCCCTCTATTATAATATTGAGCTGCGGTTGTTCCGTTTGCGTCTGCTACAGTTTGCCCTGAAGTTACCCATTTAATTGTACCTCCCGCGCCTACTAGGTGCGAAGAACTTAGGAATCCTGCGGCTTGCTCTGCTGTTGTTTCGGGAGTTATGATTCCTTTACTTTGCAGCGTGGCGTAGTTTCTTCTGGTGTAATCGTACATTGCACTTTCTTGGATAGCAGGACTTGCTAAGAAATCTGCGCTACTATTAATACCATTTTTACCAATCCAGTTGTTAGGATTAGACAAAGCTTCTGGTGTTTGTGGTGTTCCTGCTTTTACATATCCCAGATCTTGTAAAGCGGCGCTACCCAATTGATATTTTCCTTGATAACCATAAGAGTTTGTTGCTGTATAGTCTCCCGAACTTTCGCTATATCCTGTTTGGGCCATATAAGCTCTTAATTGATCTTTGTCCAAAATACCTATGCTACCAGTAACTTCGGGTTGTTTAATAAATGAACTAGTAGGTGCCGCCCTTGTCAACCCTGCTGAAGAAGCTTGGTCTAGTCCTTTTTCGCTGAGTCCAACTGGAGGACTAATGGGTTGTCCCTCTATGTCAGTTGAATAAGAATTTAGTAATTCTGTTTGTCTTTGAATTTCTGTAGATATGCTTCCTCTTACGTAAGGCTCATGAGTAGGAATTTTACTGTTAATAGATGAGATCAAGCCTGGTTGTGCTTGCCATACTCCGTTAACCTGTACAGCGTCTGGATTAGAAAATTTCTTAAGTTTAGACGGTGCGCTTACGCCACCACCACCTCCGCCGCCATTTAGTGCAATAGTCCCGCCATTCATTCCAATTGAACCAGACGCTTTTATGTTCATTGATCCGCCAGCTATAATTCCTAAAGTACTTTGACTTTTTAATTGTGCTTGTTTGCCATAAAAGTTTAATACATTGTCTGCGTTTGCTGTAATTGAACCACCCTCTAAGGCAACAGAACCGCCAGCTGAAACTTGAAAGCTGCCTGCCGCACTAAAACTAATATTTCTGTCAGATTGGAACATTACGTTCCCTTGACTTCTTACGCTAAAATCTCGGCGGCCGTAAACAAGTATGTCGCCTTCTTTAGTAAGTTCTATCCAGGCTGTACCGTTGCTATTAGCTATGTACATGAAACCTTCTTTATCATTCATCAGAATCTGATGACCTGCTGATGTTTTTAACCTAACTAGGTTAGAATCACCTAATAAGTCACCGTCGTCCATGACAAGACTATGGCCGCCTACACGAGTCGTAACCTCAAATTCTGAACTATTAAAGTTTCCTGTTTTAATCCTGTCCTCGATACCAGGCTTATTTGCGGGATCTTGGGTTCCGTATGGGCGGCCGGGTGTGCTAAATCCAAATACTGAACTAATCGGATCTCGTTGAGCGCTGCTGTCAATTGCGCCGCGTAGGTTGTCGGTGTCCAATCCTTGAACGATTAAACGCACAGTCTGCGGTATGTGAATAGGCTTAGGCACTTCATTGACTGACCTGCTTCCGCTATACACATCTTTGATGTATTTGTTAGATTCTGCTACAGGATACGCAGTCCCAGGTCGCAGATAAGGAGCTAACCCTGATTCTAATATGCTATTCTGATCTATTTTATCCCATGGCACACTACCAATCGCAGGAACCATGTTTCTACTATAATCTGAATTAATACAAGCAAACCAATAACCTTCTGTGCTATTAGGAGGAAAACAACACAGCACTTTACTTCCCACATCCGGCGGGGTCATATAAAACCCGTAGCTTTGTTGCGTTCTTATAAATGTATTCTGATTTGGCGGTGCGCCTGCGGAATCGTACTGATTAGATGTCCCTTTGGTTGTGCCTAAAAAAGGACTTGCATAAGTCACTACACGTAATGATTGATCATCCAAAGGATCTGCGCCGCCAAATTGACTGACATATACTTCTAATCTGCCAGATCTACTATTTGTATCTATATTTTGTACAGTTCCAACATAGATACCAAACTGAGGTGGCAAATCCGCTCTGTCATAGTCTATGTCATTTATAGGTCGTTGATTACTTACTCTTGGTCTATTTGTAGACATAATTTACCTTATTAACTCCACCAATCGCCGATATCGACGTCTAATCCCAAATCTTCAAATCCCAAATCTTCAAATCCTGCTGTGTCAAATGCTTCAGCGAATTCGCCTGTTTCCAAAGAATCAAAAGACCCTGGAGGAAACAGATCAGACGCACTGTCTTGAAGAACTGTACCAGCATCTCCTGTAATTGCTTCATACCCTACAGAATCATAGTTATCAAATCCTATATCAGCTCCAAAATTTGCACCGCCTGGTGCATTGATACCAAATGTTGGGTCAATGATACTTTTAAGTTGATTGCCTATGTCTGTTACTGCTTTACCGACGACTTGTCCTACTTGTTGATTGATTTTTCCTATTACTTGATTAGTAACTGTTTGCACTCCTTGTTGCACCAAACTACTTAATAACGACGAGCCGCCGCCAGATGCGGCTGTAGCCAATAGAGCGGCTGTGGTGTTAGTAGCTGCAACAGATGCAAGATTTACTCGGGGCCCAACAAATCTAACAAACTCGTTGGCGACTAGCGGGCCCAACGATTGTGCTGTTACTGTTTCTGATCTGTCTGTTAACACGTTCTGTAATGGTTTGCCTTCTTGGTCATATAGCAATTTTACCAGCATCAATGTTTGTTCAAATTTACCTCTGGCAAAAACATTATCTACTGTAATAACTTTATATACCCCCGACATTTCACTTAGTCTAAATTTAGACGTTGCTGGGTTGGCCAGTCCTGTTGTTTCATCGTAGTCTACTGGACTTAAGAAGTTTAAGAAAACATAAAGTTCGCCGTTGTCCATCCATAAGCTACTGCCTATGTTATTGTTGATAAACTGGTTTTGGGATCCTGCTAAATTTTGTCCGTAGAATACATCATCTTGTTTAATAAAATGAGGGTCTCCTAAGATTCGCAGATTAACTGTAATCATATCACCCCGGGCAGAAAGCGTAATGGCTCTTTGCAAATCCCCTGCTGCCACAGACGCCGCTGTGCCTGCACCCGATCTATCAGTTGTTTCAACGCTACCACTAATAAATCCTAACTGCACAGGGTGTGCAGCAAACGATTGCGGCCTAGGTGTAGTTTCATCTGCATCTGGATTAAATCCAGGTTGATTTATAGGGCCCCCAGTTTTTGCCCAACCTTCTTTATCTTTGGCCGCTGTAACTGGTATGTAATACAATGTGTCAAAGTCTAACTGGCAATCTATTACATCTTTATTTTTACCTGTAAAGATGTAATCATACCTTTTAACAAAACCAGGAACTCGGCCTTGCGGAGCAAATGGATAAGTGGTAGCAAGTTTATAAGGTTTAACAAAAAAAGTAATATCAACGCTGTAATTATTAGTGTTAATATCATAGTTTTTTATCTTAATCTTAGGAACAATCTTGTACCAATTTAATGATTGACCGAATGATTCTGTACTTGCGCCTGCTTGTATTTTAGCCCTCAAGTTAGGATCAATCGACAATTGTCCGCCAATATACTCGCTGTTTCTAACAGCCCAATCAATTAGTTTGTCTATGCTCATTCCCGCAGGCACTGTTATAACGGATCCGTTAAATGTAATTTGTCCTTTGTTTAGTCCTGCTGCATTTTGCACCGATGTTTTTTTATCTTTTTCGCTTGTGCCGCTAGTAGGAACTTGTGCAACATTAACTAAGCCGCTCGGATAAAGTGCTTTTGATCCGATGATAGGATCAAATTTAACTGTTATAGAATTTACTTCTTTAATTTGTTTGGTATCTTTTAGTTTTTGAAACCAGCCGTTAATTGCATCAGTATAACCTTTTGCACTTATTGTCGCAAACTCATTTTCTAATCGTTGATTAATTTGACTTAATCTGGTTTGTGCATTGTAATAATCTTGCGGTGATCCTTCTTGCCCACCAGCAGCTCTGTATTCTTGAATAAAAGCTGTTATCTCAGACCTTTCTTTATCTAACGAATTTTTTGTAGACAATTTAGAACTATAATTCGTATCTGCTATCCCTGAGCCAAATATTTCCTGCACAGTAGTACCCGATATACTACAAGCTGCTGGATTACTAACATTCAATCTGTTATATGCTGTATGATTATATGGTGATGCCTCAACTTGATATTCTGTTCCTTTTGCCGTCAATTTACTTTTCAATGATGTAATCAATATAGGCAAATGCTTTGTCATTCCTTTGATAGGGCCTGTAGTCAGCGCAGTATTTGATATGTTATTGTCGGTAGTTCCAAAAAAATCAATTTGCAACATGTACGGCATTTTTAAATAATTGCCAAAATTTCCATTTAATCTAGTAACTGCGGCTAGTAGTCTATTAATAAGAGTAAAGCCCAATGGTTCTATTATTGTAAAAGAGCAACTAATTAAGTTTGTATTTCTGTTTCTTACCGTTGGTGAAATATATGTTTTAATCTTTAAATCTTCAAAGAAAAAATCTTCTGTAAAATTAGGGTCGCGCGGAAAAGTTGAACCCCATCGACCGGCACTGCTAATTAATACGTTTTGCGGTACATATCCTTGATCTGGATTTTCCAATAAACTATTAAAATAATTAATATCCATTAAGTGTAAACTTAGCCCGTAGGAATAAGACTCGTAATCATGCAATGGATTTTCGTATACTTGCTGTCCGCTTGTAACTACAGGGCCTACAGAGTTTTGTGTTGTACCTACAACTACTCCTGTTAATTGTGTAGAGTCAGACGTAGATCCCACTCCGTTATTCTCATAATAAACAGTTGAATTAGTTGTAGATGCAGTGCCGTCGTTTTCATAATACGTAGTTGTATTTGTGGATTCTGCAGGTTCTGTGTTTTCAGCGACAGGTTTTAAATTATTCTGTTCTGTTTCAGTAAGAGGAGTTGTTACTGTTACAGGGACGTCAACGGCGGTAGTGGTATATGTGGCTGTATATAAAAAACCGTTCCCATCAGGCGCTGTGTCAACTTTTACATAAATTTGATCAAAGCTTGTAAATTGAGTGTTGTTTCCGTATAAAGAATATGCTTGTTGCTGAGCCTGCGCTTTAGCTAACGCTTGAGCTTGCTCGTCTGTGGTCGCTGTTATCGTGGCCGTGAATTTTTTTTGCCCCGACACCTGGTTCAATTCAACATTCGGGATTACGTCCTCTATAGCCATATTATCCTAACAATCCAGTTAATGTGCTTTTTTTAGGAATGTAAAACTTTGTTCCGATTTTCATATCAAAAACAGGATCTTTAATGGTATTTGGGTTTCTTAAAGCAAACACCCACCATAATCCTGAATCCCCGTACAAGTCAAATGCTAGTAAGTCGGGTCTGTTTTGGTATGTTTTGTTGACAGTAAACAGCACGTCGTCGGGATTCTTAGGGATGTTAATAAACCTGGCAGTATCTAAATATTTTCCGAAAAAATCAGTTTGTGCATATAAGCTGTTTCTAGAATAAGCAACTGTTTCCATTATAAGAATCCTCCAATTGGTGACGTACCGTTTTGAATTAAATCTCCTTTAGCAAACTTTTCCAACGAGAAGTTTCGGGCAATATTATTTCTACTGTACACGGGTTGTAGATTCAAACTTACTGTGCTCGAAGTGGGCAGTCTGACAGGGCCACCTAAATTTTCTACATTGTAGAGCATGTCGGGCGATAATTGATTTACAGGTGCACCGACGGGAATCTGTACGTAATCAACGTCTGCTGGCATCGTGTGAGTAAAGTTTGTAACTACGCAAGGAACGTGTGGTAAATATGTTGGCCCGTACCCATCTAAATAAACCAACGGCGGCGGACTGCCTGCATTAGGTTCGTTACCCCAGAACATTTTTGTACAAGCTCTGAAGAAATGTATCACTGCCATTAAGTATTGGCCTTCGGGTACATTTTGAACTGTGAATTCTGCTTGTATGCTAATTGCAGCAACTTCACTACCTTCGTAAAAATAACTGGAATAATTGCTATGGGTTAATGCTGTAGGATTATAGCGAGCATTGTGGCTAACTGTGATAGTAGGTGTATACGGGAATATCACTCCGCTAGTGCCTGTTTGACTGCCTAGCGGATACATTATAGGGTTAGCCCCGTTATCGTAAAATGATCTGGCTGTAGTTGGGGCCATACTAACCCGTAAACGCCAATCTCTTTCGGTTGCAATAGGAGTTCCGTCAGCTGATTGGAAATTTATATTAAATACACTACCACTTCTATTTGCAAATATGCCATATGCGCCCATACTTGCGCCTGCTTGCGATAAACGTAAAGCAGAGGGGTCAAGAGCACTTAATTGCCCGCCCGTATTTACTCCGGATCCTGCAAACGTTTGCTGGGAACCGTCTGCTAGAAAATTATTTGTATTATTTGACGTTGTTGCCATATCACACCTATATTAGATATTTATCGAACCAAAAATAGTACTATATTATAGAAAAGGTTGACATGCGTTAAACAAAAGTGTTAGTATAACGTTAACTATGTCCAGGAGACTAAAATTAAACACAATTACCTAAATAACAAAGATATCCTTAAAGAGATCCATAAAAGCAAAAACACTTACTGTTCATATATTGACGCTGGTGTAGCCGATTACGATCTCATTCTTGATAATGTTAAGAAAATAAACAAGAAAAATATATTAGAAGCACGTAAACTTAGGGCAGAGAGATTAACTAAATTGGCCCATGAAGCTGCTGTGTTAGAGACTGGAGAAAAACAAAAATTAGAAAACTTTGAAATTAAGTATACAAAAATACCCCAGACAGAAGTTGTTTTTCGTGTAATGACTTGGGAACATATACCTTTGGATGACGTCAAAACTCAAAAAGCTAAAAATGCCGCTAAAGAGCTGTTCGAAGACGAAGATGAAACAGCACATACAGAGTATGACGAAGATGACCCAAAACATAACAAATATGTCAAAGTTAACTTTCCGCCATTCTTTCATTATCGAGTTAATGAAGAAGGCGAGCCCGTGTTAGTAGGAAAAAGCCATTGGAAGGGCGATTTTGAAACAGGATCATTTAATAGAGACCACGGGGCAATGACTAACAAGCTAGCCCACATGTTTATGAAACTGTGTGAACGCTATGCTACACGTAGTAACTGGAGAGGGTATACTTACAATGATGAAATGCGTTCGCAAGCTCTACTACAACTTAGTCAAATTGGATTACAGTTCGATGAGTCCAAGAGTCAGAATCCTTTTGCATATTATACAGCGGCTATTACTAACAGTTTTACGAGGGTTCTCAATATTGAGAAGCGTAACCAAAACCTCCGTGACGATATTTTAGAATTAAACAATTTGAATCCAAGCTACACCCGACAGAACATGGGCTTTGGTGGCGGTGGCGGAAGTTATGAAGAATAAAATTCTTTTTACACAGGACATACTCAATGAAAGAAGTTGGCTGGAGTCAAAGTTTCCAGGATATAGCAACCTAGAAACAGTGTATACAGGGCGGTGGCCTGCTACAGAGCCAAACTTAATAAAAGATTCTAGTTATCTCTTAGAAATTCCCGAGTCAGACAAGATTCACATTCATTCAGAATTCCAATCAGACACTTATGTTAGTTTGTTCGATAAACAATATCCGCAAACAAAATGGGTATACGCAGACAATCTCATAATTAACGAAGAATTCCCTATATTTTCTGACATCGGTAACTCACAATATCAAGTAATCACTTTCGGAAGAGTGGGCACTGTATTCGTCGAATCTTTATTAGATAAAACTTTGATAAAATTAAGTGACCACACCGCCGTAAAAGATAAAGAGTTAAATCAAAATATCATTGAGTTAATAAATCAATTTCCAGGAACGTATGTAGTATTGACTTACCGCAGCGATTGGTGGGCATGGTTGACTAGTATGCTTTTAAGTCGTCGTTATGGATTCTTCCACTATAATGATACTATTGATTGGTCAACTGTTGATCCCATTACTATTAGCAAAGACGACATATTACTTCACGAGCAACAAGTGTTTGCATCTTGGAATTTCTTTTTTGAAGTAAGAACTTCTTGCCCAGGTCATTCGTTTTATCTATTAGAATTTTCTAATATGCTTGCGAAGTATCAAAAAGACACAACACATCAAGCAATGCCTTATGATAAAACTAAGCTAATAACTAACTATGATCAAGCAGAACAAATGTTCAAGCAAGAGTTTTTAAGTCGGTGGCAACAATGGGAACATCGGGCTGTTAAACATCTAAAAGCTATGTCAGTCCGGTCTGACATAGATAACTTATTTTGAGTGTCGATGTGTTTGCTATTTGTCGAACAACAGTGTATAGTTAGGATCTATGTCTAATCTATTTAAAAAAGCCGCCGTTTTTACAGATATCCACTTTGGGCTGAAGTCAAACAGTCAACTACACAACGACGACTGTTTAAATTTTGTTAAGTGGGCCACTGCTAAGGCAAAAGAAGAAGGATGCGAAACAGCATTATTTCTTGGCGACTGGCACAACAACAGAGCCAGTATTAATATCGTAACACTCAATTACAGTTTAAAAGCGTTGGAGCATTTGAATGACAATTTTGACAGGGTGTTTTTTATTCCTGGCAATCACGATTTGTATTATCGTGATAAGCGAGATATTCAATCCGTCGAGTGGGCTAGACATTTACCAAAGGTACAAATTTGTAATGATTGGTTTAGTGATGGCGACGTCGTCATTGCTCCTTGGTTGGTTGGTGACGATCACAAACGCATTGCCAAAATGAAAGGCAAATACATGTTCGGGCATTTTGAACTACCGCACTTCTATATGAATGCCATGGTACAAATGCCCGATCACGGAGAAGTTAAACGTGAACACTTTCAAAACTTTGAAAAGGTCTTTACTGGGCATTTTCACAAACGCCAAGAGTATAAAAATATCTCCTACATTGGAAACTGTTTCCCCCATAATTATGCAGATGCAGGGGATGACGAACGGGGTCTATGTATTATCGAATGGGGACAGGATCCAGTTTATTTCGCTTGGCCTAACCAGCCTCGCTACCGCGTACTGGGGCTTGGTGCGATTTTAAATAACGCAGACAGCGTACTAGGTGAAGGCATGCATGTTCGTGTTAACATCGATATTGACATTAGCTATGAAGAAGCAACGTTTATTAAAGAAACGTTTATGCAAAGCCACAAGTTGCGTGAAATTACACTAATCCCCCAAAAGAACGCAGACTTAAATGAGTATGCTATTCAAGGTAATGTAAACTTTGAAAGTGTAGATCAGATTGTTACTAATCAATTAACGGCAATCACTAGTGATCATTATGATAATAATCTATTGCTCGACATCTATAGGAACCTGTAAAATATATAATGTTTAAGATTAAATCACTATCAGTTAAAAACTTTATGAGTGTAGGTAATGCTACACAAGGTATCGACTTTGATCGCAACGACTTAACTTTAGTCTTAGGAGAAAACTTAGACCTGGGCGGAGACGATAGTGGAGCCCGTAACGGCACTGGTAAGACAACTATTATCAATGCACTGAGTTATAGCTTGTTTGGTCAAGCACTAACTAACATCAAAAAAGATAACCTGATCAATAAAACCAACACTAAGAACATGTTGGTTACTATTGATTTTGAATCCGACGGCAGACTGTATAGAATCGAACGGGGGCGTAAACCCAACGTACTTAAATTCTATGTCGACCACGAAGAACTAGAAAGCAAAGACGACAACAGTCAAGGTGATAGCCGCGAAACACAGTCAGAAATAGAACGTTTATTAAACATGAGTCACGACATGTTCAAACATATTGTGGCTCTGAACACCTACACTGAACCATTTTTAAGTTTAAAAGCCAATGACCAGCGTACAATTATTGAACAACTTTTGGGAATCACTATGCTTTCAGAAAAAGCAGAAGCCCTTAAGGCTCAGAATAAGATTACTAAAGACGCCATACAAAGCGAAGAATTTCGTATTAAAGCTGTGGGAGATGCAAACAAGCGCATCCAAGATCAAATTGACGCCCTTATACGTCGCCAAACTCTTTGGACTACAAAACACAATGAAGATATCGCCGGGCTTACCGCCGCATACAATCAATTGGCTGAACTCGATATCGAAGCAGAACTCGATGCCCATAAGCGTCTTGCAGAGTATACCCGGCGTGCAGCCGATGCAAAAACCAACTCAACTGCACTAAAACGTGCAGAACAAGATCGCGATAGAGAAATGCGGGCTATGCACAAGCTAGAAGCAGAGATCGAAAGTTTGAAAGATCACAAGTGCCACAGTTGCGGGCAGGCTTTTCACGACGAAAATCACGAGCGTGTGCTAGCAGAAAAGGTTGCGGCATTGGTTGAATCAAATGAAAACTTTAATACGTATTGCGAAACAGTGGATCGCTTACTGGTGGCTAGTACTCAACTTGGTACCTTGGGTGCTCGACCTACTACCTTCTACGAAAGCGAAAGCGATGCATTCGAGCATCGAAGCTCAATGGCCTCAATACTATCCCAGCTTACGAGCAAGGAGAGCGAGATGGATCCTTATGCTGATCAGATCCGAGAGATGCGTGAAACTGCTGTTGAAGAAATCAGTTACGATACGATGAACGAGCTTGTGCGTGTTCGCGATCACCAAGACTTTCTACTCAAACTTTTAACCAACAAAGATAGTTTTATTCGTAAGAAAATTATTGATCAGAATCTAAGTTACTTAAACGCACGCCTAGGTTACTATTTGGATAAGATCGGACTACCGCATACTGTTAAGTTTAATAACGATTTAACAGTAAGTATCGAAGAGCTAGGTAGAGAATTAGACTTTGACAACTTGAGTCGCGGCGAACGTAACAGACTTATCTTAAGTCTAAGCTGGAGCTTCCGTGATGTATGGGAAAGTTTGTATCAACCTATTAACTTACTGTTTATCGACGAGCTTGTTGATTCAGGAATGGATAGCTCGGGCGTCGAAAACAGTCTTGCTATTCTTAAGAAGATGAGCAGAGAAAGCAACAAATCGGTTTGGCTTGTATCACATAAAGATGAACTTGCTGGTCGTGTAAACAATATTTTAACTGTTGTTAAAGAAAACGGTTTTACAAATTATAACACTGATGTGGAGATAGTTTGAACATAATTATCACAGGAACTAGAGAACTGAGTGCAGCTCTTGCTGACTATCTTTCAACGTCAAATACTGTACATTGTTTAGATAGAACAAAAGATATTAATGATGTTGCCCAATGGGGCAACAAATTTGTTGATGTTGATTGTATAATTAACTGTGCTTACGACGGTTTTGGGCAGTTAGCAGTACTAGATCATTTTGCGTATATGTGGGCAAACAATCCCGATAAAACTATCATTAACATAGGTAGTATTGTTAGCGACTATCCCCGTAGTGAAAAAGAAAAAGACGGGGAATATTTCCCTTATAGAATACATAAACAAGCACTACAAAAAGGATTTAGCAGTCTTGCAAGAGATACAAAATGCAGTATCAAACTTATTAATCTAGGCCCGTTTGAGTCTGAGATGAGCCGGCATATTAAAATTAAAAAGTTAACGTCAAATCAAGTTTGTCGGTATGTGGATTTATTATTAAGCGACTCAAATATAAAAAGAATAGATGTATGGCAATAAATTGGCAATTCTATCATTGGCATCTTGAACCTAGTGCTGTTTGTACTTTAAAATGTCCACGGTGCCCTAGAGTAGAGCACCCTGATACACCGTGGCTCAATAAAAATATGACTTTAGATTTTGTAAAAAAGTTTTTTACAGAGGAAATGTTAAAGTCACAGGTTAAACGTGTGACTATGTGTGGTGACGTGGGAGATCCCATATACTGTAAAGAATATATTGATATTTGCAGATACATAAAATCAGTCAATCCTAAGATACACATTTACACAATCACCAACGGTAGCTACAAAAAACCCGAGTGGTGGGCAGAACTAGCCACTGTGTTAAATGAATACGACACTATTAATTTTAGTGTCGACGGCTACGATGATAATAGCAATAATATATACAGGATTAATAGCAATTTTGAAAGTATTGTTAGTGGTATTAAAACTGTTAGGCAGCATAATCCTTCTGTATTTTTGTACTGGGCTGTAATTGTATTTGCATTTAATCAGGACCAGTTGTCTAATATAAAACAACAAGCCATTAACCTGGGCATGGACGGATTGCAAATAACTAAAAGCACAAAGTTTGGTAGCAAGTATGGTGATGCTTACGGGGGAATACACGATGTTTTAGAACCAAGGCCCGAATTTATTAGCTCAAGTCACCGTTACGAACGAGAGCTAATCAATTTAAGCGGCAGAATACAAAATACAGAAAATTATATAGAATACAATAAACAAAAGTTTTTTGAAATTAAAAAACAATACGCAGATAGTCCCATTGTACCTTTATGTGAAATTGGTAACAGAGGTGTCTACGTTAATGCAGAAGGCGTTCTATTTCCATGTAGTTGGACAAGTTTTCCTTATCATAGTTTGACTCACGAAAACAAGACAATCAAATGGGAGGATAGTTTTTTTGCAAAATACAGAGATCTAATGAACTTAAACAACAGATCATTTGAAGAAATTATAAACGATCCATTATGGCACAAATGTAGTACAGGGTGGCAAGATTCCAATAAATCATGGGTTGAATGCAGTCAGAAATGCGGCCAACAACTTGTGGATGAGGACTATGCCGTGGGCTGGCTAACAAATTAATATATTTTTATCATGGCACTTTTAGGCATAATTACAGTTGATGACATGGCTATATCAAGGAACTATCGTAGAAACTTTACCCGAGGACTGTGTGGGCTTCGTATATCAGATCATTAATAACATCACTGGACGCAAATATATAGGTAAAAAATTAGCAAAATTCAGTAAAACTACACAAAAAACAGTAAAACTTAAAAACGGTACTAAAAAGAAAAAGAAAATTCGATCAAAAGTCGATAGCGATTGGCAAACTTATTATGGTTCAAGCGACGAACTACTCAAGGATATTGAGAATGTAGGCGCAGAAAATTTTACAAGAGAAATACTTTATTATTGTAAATCGAAAGCAGAATGTAGTTATGTTGAAGCAAGAGAACAATTTTCTAGGCGTGTTTTGGAATCTGAAGATTATTACAACGGACATATTCAAGTAAGAGTCCACGGTTCTCATATAAAAGGTAAAATCATTTAATGAAAAAAATAGTATTCACCGGGTGTTCTTTTACTGCCGGCACGGGCTGGGTAGAAGCGGCACCCGAGATCAGTGAATGCTATGAGAAAAAAGATTCACCGTTCTTATGGGTTAACTTATGTCATGCTAATATAGAAAAATTTAAAAATCTCGAACTGATTAACGCAGGAAAAAGGGGAGCAAGTAATACCGAAATTTTTGAAAATACAATAGATTCTATTTCTGAATACGGAAGCGATATAGACACTATCGTGTGTCAATGGACTTCAGTACCGAGATATAATTTTAATGTAGGATTTGAACTTTGGGATACTAGCGAAGCTTTATTATTGGGCACAAGAAAACATGATGTGCATCTGAATAAAGGCAATCAGTATGAAAGAAAATACATTAATGATCTACTAGATCGTATTAGAGTTCTGCATCATCTTCACTGGGAAATAGTTAAGATAGTTAGATACACTAATATTATTTTAAAACTTAGTAAGAAAAATAAAATAAAAAATGTGTTTTTTATCAACGGACTGTGCCCTTGGGATTTTAATTACTTTAAAGAACTAACTAACGCTAATCCAGACGAATACACTGAATTTACAAAAACAGAAATTTTAAATACCAAAACCAGATCAGACGAAGACATACACAAACTTTACAATTTAGCACATCAACATTACCGCGACCTGGGCGGAATACAAGAAGCATCATGGCTTAACCTCTACAACTCCTTTAAATCTCAACGATCAGACTTTAACTTCGACAACAAGCATCCAGGCAAAATAAGCAATCAACGCTATTTTGAAATAATCCAATCAAATCTCCAAACTAATTAATAAAAGACAATTAACAGTATCGGCTCGCACAAGCTAAACTCGTGTGCCCAGTGACAACTCGATAAAAAGAGGGACGGAAGACTCTTCGCTGTAAAGAGCACTTAGCAACTATCCTTGACAGGACGACGACTCGAAATGCCCGAGTTTTGCTATTTGAATAGAATTTATATGGCTGAAAAGACGTAGCAGTGATGCTACACGTTCATGCAGTATGTTAGCGTATATTGTATGAATCGCCGTTGTTATAAGAACTGAGCTCGAGGTACCGGACAACCGCCTCTGTAATCGCTCTAACGCTAGTGACTGTGCTACTCGGATGAAGCATTTTTCATTTTTGCCCTGTGCGGGCAAAGTGTGACTGATTAATCTGGATGAAACTTATTATCGCTTCGCTCTAAGAAAAGACAATAAATCACTGAGTGTAACGAAGTGAAACGAAAGTGATGGATGTGCGTAGCACATCTTAAAAGAATGCAAGTCCTGTTTCTTTTGTAGTTTCGAGATTGTCTTTGATTAACTTTGCGATCATTTCTCTATCACTAAATCCCAAAGTAAATGCTTCTTCTACAGACAAAGACCCTCTCATGAACCAAGCTAATTTAAAAATCGAGTTCCTTAAGGCTTTTGAGTCTTTGTCGAAATCTTCTAGCATTTTGCCAATAGACTCATTGTCTAAGCTCAAAAGCCTTAGGCGAAAAAACTTGAGGTCTCAAATAGTAAAGGTGTTGTGTAAGGTTTTAGGCATTCTTCATTTTCACAAACCAATGGTATATTTTTTAATGGGTTTTGTTCGCCCATTTGTTCCAGTCGCTGTTTAACTGAGTTCCAGATTTCTTTGTCGCAGTTAACAAAAAATTCATCGATCATAGCAGTATCTTCTACCAGAGTACCATCTTCTGTTTTGATTGCACCCACGCTCTTGCTAACAGTAGACACTGTTAACTCTAATAGCTTTTTGAATAGCAAGTTAAATTTGGTTAATTTCTCCTCGTCACTTAGCGTAGTGTCATTAACTACATTAAGCACACGTTGCTGTTCAAAGTTTTCTAAACTGGTTTTGTTAAAGTCTTTGTAGTTCTGGGGCTTTAAGAAAATCTCCAATCCTTTAATTTTGATTGTTGATTCAAAGTCCTGCAATACAATCTGATCCGCTACAGACTGTAAGTTAATGTCGTGCTCGTTCTTAGTCTGGCAGTGCGGACACAAGCTCATTAGTTCTAGCCTAGGTCCGTAAGTTGCTTGGCGTATTGCAATTAAAATAGCATCTAAATCTACAGAAGGTACTTTCCAAGCATCTTTAATATTAGGTAAACAGCTTTGTATAACATCTACAGTGGCTTGTCCATTTAATAGTGCATCGGGAGTTTTAAGAGTTAGTTCGTCCTTTGCAGTCATAGCGTAGACTGGTAGTTCGCCTGTAACCGGCATGTCTAAGCTACCTGGCTCATACCAGCGCCCTTGGCTGGGCAGTCTAAGATAAATCTGGGGTTGTCTGAAGTGTTTGAACAGTGGATTTGACGAATTAGTCATTTTCGATTCCAATAAATAAAGTATATTAGTACTTATCTGGAAAAAACCGCTATTTTAAAATATGGACGAAAAACAATTACAAGATTTATTGCAGAACGCTGCCACTAATATTGGGCAAGGCGGCGCCGCGGCACAGCAGTTAGTACAATCATTAAACAAATTAAACTCTCAAACGAATACACAAACCACCGCAGCTTCTGCACAAGCACAAGCAATGCAACAAGCTACCCAACGTGCGGCTTCCATGGTGCAGGGAATTAACGGCATGATCGGAGCCGCAGTTAGTGTGACAGCGGCGTTTACTACTATTGCATCTAATATCTATGGTGCAGACAAAGCATTCACTAGTGTAATTCCTACCCTAGAAGCATTAAGTTCTACTATGGGTAAGGTAATTACTGCATTGGGTCAAATGGGTAGCGGAGCATCTATAGCTGGTTTTAGCTTTGGGGAAGCTAGCAAAGCTATTGCTAGCTTCGCAACTACAGCTATAGATATTGTTTCGGGGCTATTGCGATTCCAGTTAGAAACATCGCAAAAAATGGCAGATGCATCCGTGGAAGTTGCTAAAGTTGGCGCATCGTTTGGTGGCAATATCACTGAGTTAGTTAATCAAGTTGCTGGCCGCGCAGGTGTTCCTTTGCAAATGTTTAGCAAGATGGTATCGCAAACTGCGGAAGATCTAGGTAAAATTGGTTTTGGTATGAGAGAATCTGCTGTTCGTGTAGCAGGTTTGTCTAGACGATTAATTGACACAGACGATAGATTCATTGCTTTATACGGCAGCTTTGACGAAGTTAGTAAAGCTGTAGCAGGATATCAAGCAATACAAGCACAACTAGGCGAAAGACAAATAAGAAGTGCAGCAGCAGAACGTCAAGTCACTGGAGAGTATTTGCTTAGACAAAGAGAGTTGTCGGCTATCACTGGTAAGCAAGCAGACCGTTTGAGACAGGAAGAAGAATCACGTCGCAGGCAACTTGACTATACTAGTAAGCTAGGTCGCCTAGGCGAAACTGCTAGACAAAATGTACAAGAGGGTATGGCAGTAGCAGGTAAAATATTTGGTGACCAGGGTGCAAAGTATGCAGAAGAATATTTTGCAACAGGCGGACGAGTAATAAGCCAAGAATCGTTAACGTTTGCGGCTATGAACAAAGAAGCTGCCGATGCTGTAGCACAGTTAATGGGCAGTGTTGACCAGTCTAGAGAAGGTTATCGAAGCACCTACAGCACTTATCTTAAAGCAAATGCTGATATACTAGAAGGCTCTGCCAGAAGCCTCGAAAACTTAGCCGAAATTAATAGAGCTGCAAATAATCCTATTATACGTGGAATGACCGAAACTGGTAGTGCAGTATTAAGTAATCTTCGACAGTTAGATGATATAGTTAGGCAAGTCACAACTATAGAGTCTGACAGAATGAAATACTATCAGACAACGATGGAAAAAAATGCTGCGGGTATAGTAGAGCCTGTTATACGTGCATTGGATCCAGCAGTAACCGCTTTTAGCACTGCTACAAAAGAAATGATGAATAATCAACTTCAGTTAGACAAACAGATTAATGAAAATATGAAAGGCATGACCGAAATTGTTCGAAGGTTGAATCAAGTTACCTCGGGTATACTATCAAATCAACAAGCTATGATAGATACAATGAAACAAATTCTAGACGGTTCTGTAAAAGACGCTAAAGAAGCATTGGGTAATTTAATTAATAGCATGCTGAAAAAAATGGGAGTAACAGCTATTGAAACAGTAGAAAGAACACCTACTGTTAACATTGGTAACTTTCCCGATCTGGCCGCCGCAATGAAAAATTTAGGAGTTCCGGCTAATCCATCAACTACTCTACCAGCAAATCCTAGCAAGAATGCATTAGGTGGTGTGGTTAATACGCCTTCGATAGCAGGCGAAGATGGCCCTGAAGCAGTTATTCCGTTAGCCAAAGGCAAAGTGCCGATGCAAATTGACTTTGATCCAATGGTCCGAGCTCTCAATGAGAACAATAGATTAATGGAAGACATAGTAAGAACTATGAGCGATAGTAAAGATATTCAGCAGCAGATATTGAATGCTAGCTACTAAAATTAGGTAAATATCATACCGGAGAGCACAATGGCTTGGAAAAAGTATTTTAAAGTAGCAAACGTAGCAGGATCTGTTAGCCCTATTAGTGGGGGCAATGGTAACCAATTTACCTATAGAAATTATCAAAGTAACCTTCCAGAAGTTTACATTGGGCACCCAAACCGTATTGAACGTTACAATCAATACGAGCAAATGGACATGGACTCAGAAGTTAATGCCGCACTAGATATTCTAGCAGAGTTCAGCACACAACAAAATGAAGAAAACGGAACAGCATTCCAGTTCCATTGGAAAGAAAAGCCCACAGACAACGAAGTTAAAATTATTCGTGAACAGTTAACACAGTGGGTTAGTTTAAACGAACTTAACAAACGTATCTTTAAAATGTTCCGTAATACTATCAAGTACGGAGATCAAGTGTTTATTCGTGATCCGGAAACATTTAAATTGTTCTGGGTTGAAATGAGTAAGGTTGTAAAAGTTATTGTTAACGAAGCAGAAGGTAAGAAACCCGAGCAATATGTAGTTAAAGATCTTGCACCTAACTTTCAAAATCTAACAGCAACCATGGTTAACACCAGCGATATTAGTGTTAACCATCCACAGGTCGGCGGTGGCAGCGGAGCTTATATACAACCAAAAACGTCATATAGCGGCGGATCACGCTTTAGTCATGCACAAAACGAACAAGCAATTAATGCAGAACACGTTATTCATTTGACCCTAACAGAAGGTTTAGACTTTAGTTGGCCGTTTGGTAACAGCGTACTAGAAAACGTTTTCAAAGTATTCAAACAAAAAGAATTACTCGAAGACGCTATTATTATCTATCGTGTACAACGTGCTCCTGAACGTCGTGTGTTTAAAATTGACGTAGGTAACATGCCAAGTCACATGGCCATGGCATTTGTTGAGCGTATTAAAAACGAAGTACATCAACGCCGTATTCCTACACAAACAGGTGGTGGACAAAATATGATGGATGCTACGTACAATCCATTGTCAACTAACGAAGATTTCTTCTTCCCGGTTACAGCAGATGGGCGTGGATCTAGTGTTGAGCCATTGCCTGGCGGTCAAAATCTAGGTGAAATTACAGACTTACACTTCTTTACTAATAAGTTATTCCGTGGATTACGTATTCCAAGCAGCTATTTGCCAACTGGGTCTGATGATAGTCAGTCCAACTTTAACG